>VYLJ01000105.1_pt1 | contig 29171 bp, 27 predicted proteins | sample 5114331 | NCBI WGS metagenome assembly VYLJ01 (sample SAMN12291791, study PRJNA351875) | freshwater metagenome | isolation source: freshwater lake | place: USA: Michigan, MSU2 Lake | collected 2011-08-16
AAACTATCAGGCTTATGGTGCAGTGGCAGGAATAGAAATAGATGAAGGAGTAGATCGTTATGCCTATAAACAAGGTTTATTTGTGATTAAACCATCGGGAGAAACGGTAGAAATTATTAATGATTCTGGTTTCGAGCCTAAATTATGGTAGGAGAAAGATGGTTCCTTCATCTGGCAAAGTATTGGCGGGAGGTCTAATTTTTCCAATCTAGCACTAAACTAACTTATGGATACGATGCAGGATTAGTATTCATATCTTGGTTAAGTAACACCTTGCATAATTAATTTTTGAGGATTCAAAAACAGCAAAAATAAGGCTTAAATAGCCTAAAATCTGTGAATAGAGCATTTAAAATTCTCCTGACTACTGACGACCGGCTCCTAACCCCAACAACAATTTTTGATTTTTACCAGAGGTCTAGTAACGTCTTGTCCTAAAATTGCCAATAGCCAGTTTCAATGCACAAGAGCCTGATGGCTAAAAACCGGCTCCAGTTTTTGCCCAGGATAGCACAGCTTGATCGCAGTGGATCGTAAAATGGGATAATGCTAACTTTGAGAGTCAGAGAGACTATGAGTGAATTCGACTACGATTTAATTATTATCGGTGCTGGAGTTGGTGGCCACGGGGCAGCCCTACACGCGGTCAAATGTGGGCTAAAAACGGCTATTATTGAAGCCAAAGATATGGGAGGAACCTGTGTCAATCGCGGTTGTATTCCCTCTAAAGCTTTACTGGCAGCTTCGGGACGGGTGCGCGAATTGGCCGATAGTGACCATCTGAAAAGTTTAGGTATTGCCATCGGTGGTGTTAATTTTGACCGTCCGACAATTGCCGATCATGCTAACAACCTTGTCAGTAAAATTAGAGGCGATCTCACTAATAGTCTCAAACGTCTCAAGGTTGATACTATCCACGGTTGGGGAAAAATCGCCGGCCCGCAAAAAGTTAGCGTCATCGGGGATAGTGGCGAAAAAATCTACACTGCTAAGGATATTATGCTCTGTCCGGGGTCGGTTCCTTTTGTTCCACCGGGGATCGAGATCGATCATAAAACGGTTTTTACCAGTGATGAGGCCGTTAGACTAGAAACTTTACCCAAGTGGATTGCAATTATCGGTAGTGGTTATATCGGTCTGGAATTTTCGGATATATACACCGCTTTGGGTTGTGAAGTGACGATGATCGAAGCTTTAGACAGTCTCATGCCAGGATTTGACCCAGAAATCTCGAAAATCGCGGAAAGAGTCTTGATTAAACCTAGAGACATCGAGACTTATGTGGGAGTTTTGGCAAAAAGTATTAAACCGGGGAATCCTGTGGCCATTGAACTGGTGGACGCAAAAAGCAAAGAAGCGATCGAAATTTTAGAGGTAGATGCTTGTTTAGTCGCTACAGGAAGAATCCCCGCGACCAAGAATCTCGGATTGGAATTTGTCGGGGTAGAACTGGATAAACGCGGTTTTATTGCCGTTAATGACAAAATGCAGGTAATTCAGGACGGTGAACCCGTTCCCCATCTTTGGGCCGTGGGCGATGCTACGGGTAAAATGATGTTAGCTCACGCTGCTTCGGGTCAAGGGGTAATAGCCATTGAAAATATCTGTAATCGCCCAAAAACCATCGATTATCGCAGTATTCCCGCCGCCGCTTTTACCCACCCCGAAATTAGTTATGTGGGTTTAACGGAACCGCAAGCAGAAGCTTTGGCACAGCAAGAAGGCTATAAGGTGGCTTCTGTCAAGACCTATTTTAAGGGAAATTCCAAAGCTTTAGCGGAAGGAGAAACGGAAGGCATCGCTAAAGTCGTTTATCGTCAGGATACGGGGGAATTACTCGGTGTTCATATTATCGGTATCCACGCATCGGATTTAATTCAAGAAGCGGCCAATGCGATCGCTGAACGTAAATCTGTCCATGAACTCGCTTTCCGCATCCACACCCATCCAACTCTCTCAGAAGTCCTCGACGAAGCTTACAAACGCGCTGAAGTGGGGGTATAGAAGGGGATAGGGGATAGGGGATAGGGGATAGGGGAATTCAACACCCAACACCCAACACCCAACACCCTAAAACCCAACACCCAACACCTTTTTTACTTTTTACTTTCAAGATTATGTTTGGATTAGGTTGGCCAGAAATAGTAATTATTGCTGTAGTTGTTGTCCTGATATTTGGACCGAAAAAAATACCCGAATTTGGGGCAGCTTTGGGGAAAACTTTACGGGGATTTAAAGAAGAAATCAATAAAGATGATCAAGAAATTGAAGACAGTGACGAGAAAATGAGATAGATTTCGCCCGTATGAAACTCCGCTATAGCAGTTATCAGTTATCAGTTATCAGTTATTAGTTATTAGTATTAAATAAGTAGGTGGGTGGAATTAAATATAAGATGAACGTAGGTTGGGTTGAAGCATGAAACCCAACGCCCGCATGGGTTACGCTACCGCTAACCCATCCTACAAATAATTGTGCCTGAATATCTGCTTCTCCCCCGACGACCACATTGCGGATACGGAGACTGGGGCCGCCGCAGCCGACCGGTAAACCACTTTGACCCCCTTTTCCGCAGCCTCCTGACTCATCCCAGTAGAAATCATCAGCAATTGCCTCAATATTGGCTAGGGTTTTAAAGACATTACCGGAGAGAGTCACATCTTTAACGGGTTCAGCAATTTCTCCATCGCGAATCATCCAAGCTTCCCCGGCGCTAAAAGTGAACATTTCGCCGTTAGTCATGCCTCCCTGCCAATTTTGGGCATAAACTCCCGTTTTTATCCCCGAAAATAACTCTTTAACGGGAGTAGTTCCCCGTTCAATCCAAGTGTTGGTCATGCGGACAATGGGCGGATAATGATAATTGAGACAACGGGCGTTACCGGTCGGTTTTTCGCCTAATTTGCCCGCCGTTTCCCGCGAATGCAGTCTTCCCACCAAAACCCCATCTTTAATTAACTGAGTCGTCGTCGCAGGGGTTCCCTCATCGTCATAAAAATAACTGCCCCGATGACCTTCCGGATGGGCCCCGTCAAAGATTTGCAGGTTATCCGGTCCGAAACGTTTGCCCATACTCATCACTTCCAAAAGGTCAGGATTTTCGTATAACATATCTGCCTCGGAAAGGTGGCCAAAAGCCTCATGGACGAACAGACCGGTTAAAATGGGATCGATGACGACGGTGTAGGTATCGCCCTTGACAGGGGGCAAAACTAGGGCTTGTACGGCCCGTTTAGCCGACCCTTGCACCTGTTCTTCTAAATTGACCAGATCCTCGAAAGCTTTTCGGGATCCTGTGGTTTCCCGGCCCGTTTGTACGCTGTCGCCATCCCTAGCGGTGGCCGAAAAACGCATTTCTACGTCTGACCATTTTTGTTCGATTAAAGTCCCGTCAGAAGTGCCTAAAAGAATATGTTGACTGCTATCGCTGTAACGGACGGAAGTGGTGGCAATACTGGGATGGTGTTGACGCAGTAAATTATTATAGCGATCGCAGAGGGCTTTTTTATCAGCTAATGGTACTAAACGGGGATCCGTTCCCGTTAAAGGCAATTCACAACTAATAATTACAGGTTCTACTGGAGCAATCAGGGTTTCTTCTTCCCCAATTAAACGGGCAGCAGCGATCGCATCTTCTAATCGTTCCTGTAAACTGGATAATTGATTAAAGCTGGCAAATCCCCAACCTCCTTTATAACAAGCGCGTACCTGACCACCGATAGCAATACCTTCGCTCAGGGTTTCCACTCGTTCGGAACGTAGTAGAATATTCGTCCCCCGCGCTTCTTCCAGACGAATTGTCAGGAAATCGACGCGGTTTTGATAACGGTTAATCAGTTCACTAATTAGGTTTTTATAGTCGGTGAGAGTATCGGTCATAGGAATTAGGAAGTGGGGTGTGGGGTGTGGGGTGTGGGGTGTGGGGTGTGGGGCATTTGGCTGAAATTTCCCTAAACCCCTAAATCCCTATATCCCCTTTCTAACTGATAACTGATAACTGATAACTGATAACTGATAACTGATAACTGAAATTAGGCGAGATAATCCTGTAAAGCTTTCACCTCTAAAGGTTGGGATTGCAGGGATTTTAAGGCCGCTACCGTCGCTTTTGCCCCGGCGATAGTGGTGATAATTGGTAACTTATAATCGAGGGCAGTACGGCGAATTTGTCGGCCATCGTTTTGGGATTCTTCACCACTGGGAGTATTGACAATAAACTGAATCCAGTCATTTTTGATCCAATCGATAACGTGGGGACGGCCTTCGTGAATCTTTAGCACTAAATCGATATTTTCGCAACCGTTTTCTAACAAAACTTCACGAGTTCCCGAAGTAGCGACGACGCGAAAACCGAGGGATTGCAGATCCTTAACCACGGGAACCATGGGGGTTTTATCGCGATCGCTCATCGAGACGAAAACCGTCCCACTGGTGGCTAAGATCACGCCAGCGGCCATTTCTGCTTTAGCGAAAGCTTTGCCAAAATCGCTGTCAATCCCCATTACTTCGCCTGTAGAACGCATTTCTGGTCCCAGGAGAGTATCAGCACCGGGGAACTTCTGGAAGGGTAAAACCGCTTCTTTGACGGCAATATGACGGGGAATTGCTTCGCTGATGATACCCAATTCTGCTAGGGTTTTGCCCGACATGACGAGGGAGGCAACTTTTGCCAGAGGAACTCCCGTTGCTTTGGAAACGTAGGGAACAGTACGACTAGCGCGGGGATTCGCTTCTAAGATATAAACTGTCTCCCCCTGTACCGCATACTGGATATTCATCAAACCGATTACTTTTAAAGCTTTCGCTAGTTCCACCGTCCATTGTCGAATTGTGGTTAAAACCGAGGCACTCAGGGACGTATGGGGGATAGAACAGGCAGAATCGCCCGAATGTACGCCCGCTTGTTCGATATGTTCCATTAATCCCCCGATAACGACTGTTCCCGTCGCATCTGACAGGGCATCCACATCCACTTCGATGGCATTTTCGAGGAATTTATCGATTAAAATCGGGTGATCCGGTTCTATCTGTACCGCATACTTCATATAGCGTTCCAATTCGCTATCGGAATAGACGATTTCCATTGCCCGACCGCCCAAAACATAGGACGGACGTACTACTACAGGATAACCGATGCGTTGAGCCACTGCTTGGGATTCTTGGAAATTGCGGGCAATACCGTTGAGGGGTTGTCGGATATCTAATTCTCGGAGGATTTGTTCAAAACGTTCCCGATCTTCGGCGGTATCGATCGAATCGGGTGAAGTTCCCCAAATTTTGGTATTTACGGGACAATTAGGCGATTCTAAATATTTTTGCAGGGGAACCGCCAGTTTTAAGGGAGTTTGCCCACCGAATTGAATAATTAAACCCTCTGGTTGTTCCGCTTCGATGATATTTAAGACATCCTCTTTGGTCAGGGGTTCAAAGTAAAGGCGATCGCTGGTATCGTAATCGGTGGAGACAGTTTCCGGATTAGAGTTGACCATAATCGTCTCAAAACCGGCGTTACTGAGGGAAAAAGCGGCATGACAACAACAGTAGTCAAATTCTATCCCCTGACCGATGCGATTGGGACCACCACCGAGGATCATCACTTTACGTTTATCGGAGGGTAAAACTTCCGATTCTACCTGTTCGTAGGTGGAATAATAGTAGGGTGTTAGGGCTTCAAATTCTGCCGCGCAGGTATCCACCATTTTATAGACTGGAACAATACCCAAACCCTTGCGATAACTTCTTACTTCGTCCTCGCTGGTGTTGGTGGCGAAGGCGATTTGGCGATCGCTAAATCCCTGTTGTTTAATAGCGAATAGGTCCTCTTTGCCGAGACTTTTCAGGGGAGTTCGTTTGAGAAACTTCTCAGTTTCCATCAAATCGGCCAATTTATCGAGGAACCAGGGATCAATCCCGGTTAGTTCGTGGATTTCCTCCCCATTCATGCCCAATTTAAAAGCATGATAGATACTATAAACTCGTTCGGGGTTAGGTGTCCGCAAACCGGCCCGGACTTCCGAGAGGGGGGGGAGAGTTTCGATTTTATCGCAACCAAAGCCAAAACGTCCCGTTTCTAGGGAGCGAAGAGCTTTTTGAAAGGATTCTTGGAAAGTTCGACCGATAGCCATGGCTTCCCCGACGGATTTCATCTGGGTGGTTAGAATCGGTTGGGAGCCGGGGAATTTCTCGAAGGCAAAGCGAGGAATTTTGGTGACGACGTAATCGATAGTCGGTTCAAAGGAAGCCGGGGTTTTTTTGGTGATATCGTTGGGAATTTCGTCTAAAGTGTAGCCTACTGCTAGTTTAGCGGCAAATTTAGCGATCGGGAATCCCGTGGCTTTTGATGCTAAGGCCGAAGAACGCGATACCCGGGGATTCATCTCAATCACGATTACGTCGCCGTTAGTGGGATTAACGGAGAATTGGATGTTCGATCCGCCGGTTTCTACGCCAATTTCCCGAATAATTGCCTTAGAATAGTCCCGGAGGCGTTGGTATTCTTTATCGGTCAGGGTTTGGGCGGGCGCAACCGTAATCGAGTCGCCGGTATGGACCCCCATCGGGTCAAAGTTTTCGATCGAACAGATGATCACCACGTTATCGGCTAGATCGCGCATGACCTCTAATTCGTATTCTTTCCAGCCAATTAGGGATTTTTCGACGAGAATTTGCGATGTAGGCGAACAATCTAGACCATACTGGGCCATCGGTTCAAATTCTTCTTGGTTATAGGCAATACCGCCCCCCGTTCCTCCTAAAGTGAAGGCCGGCCGGATAATGAGAGGATAGGAACCGATCTGATGGGCGATCGCTTTTGCTTCTTCTAAATTGTTGGCAATCCCCGAAGGACAGACGGGAACACCGATTTTCTCCATTGCTTTTTTGAATAGTTCCCTATCTTCGGCTTTTTCAATAGCGGGAAGTTTTGCCCCGATCAGTTCCACGTTATATTTTTCTAAAACGCCGCTTTTGGCCAAAGCTACGGCGGTATTGAGGGCAGTTTGGCCGCCCATAGTCGGTAGAATCGCATCAGGACGTTCTTTGGCGATAATTTTCTCGACAATTTCCGGCAGAATTGGTTCAATGTAGGTGCGATCGGCCATTTCTGGATCGGTCATGATCGAGGCGGGGTTAGAATTGACTAAAATTACCTCATAACCTTCTTCTCGTAGGGCTTTACAGGCTTGAGTTCCCGAATAGTCGAATTCACAGGCTTGTCCGATGACAATTGGGCCAGCGCCCAAGATTAGGATTTTCTGTAAGTCATCACGGCGTGGCATAGGCTTAGGGTTGCTTGAGGATAAACCCCAATCATTGTATATGTTGTCACCCCTCTATTCCCTAAAGCTTTATTTAGGTTTAATGACCTTATTCTAGCTGTCAGCCTTGAATCAGTGATCGGTGATCAGATCTGAGCCTTGCACTAGCGACTGTTCACTATCTCCCCGCTCCCCAACACCCAACCGATCACTGGATAGGTAGGGCTTGCTGAATAAATCTAAAAACCTTGCTGGATAAGACTTTTAGACTTTTTGTCAATCCAAAAGTACCGGACCTGGGAGTGAGCGGGGGGAAAATTCAGGTACTTTTTCCCTGAAAATTAGGTAATTGACCAGATGAAAATCGGTAAAACCCTACACCCCACACCCTACACCCCACACCCTGCCCCCACGAAAAACTTTTTCAGCAAACCCTAGGTACTGATAATATTTGGCAACAATTGTCAAACAATTGTAAAACTTCGTTATATTTAAGGAACATTTGAGAGACTAAGGAGCATCGGAGTTGTGGCTTTATACGCAGATTTGCATCGGCATTTAGGGGGATCTGTAGTACCGAGAATTCTCTGGCGCTACTTTCACAGACATGAGCGGGATTTAGCGGCCAAATTCCAGGAATACCCCGCTTTTGAGGAATTTTACACCCGTGAACGCAATAGTTTAGATGAGTATTTGGAATTACATACCCTAGTCGAAAGTGTTCAAACCGCCCAAACTTTGCCCTATTTTATCTATCGTCTGATTCGCGGCGCTTACATCTTCGAGAATCTTGCCTATTTAGAATTGCGCTATACTCCCTACTATCGCACCGACGAACATTTGAACCAAACAGAGCGAATCGAGCAAATGCGATCGATTGTCGAGATCGTCGGTCAAGCCTCGAAAATGAGCGAATATCCGATTATTACCAGTCAAATTCTCTGTATGCACTCGCGACTTCCCTCCGAAGTCAACAAAGCGATCGTTGATCTGGCCCTAGAGATGAAAGAATACGTCTGTGCGATCGATATTGCCGGGGGTGATTCCTACTACCAAACTCGACTAGAGGAATTTGCTGGTTTATACAGTTATGCCAGGGAAGAGGGTTTAAATACCACCGGCCATCTTTACGAAACAAAGGACGGTTGTTATCCCCAATTACTGCCCTATCTGCAAAGAATTGGTCACGGTATTCAAATTCCCCTACAATATCCGGAATTGCTGCCGGAAGTTGCCCGTCGTCATCAATGTTTAGAAGTCTGTCCCACCACCTATTTAAAAACTGGCACCCTCAAAAGTTTATCGCAATTAAAGATAGTCTTTGATCGCTGTTTTGAAGCGGGGGTTGATATTGCTATCTGTACCGATAATGCTGGTTTACACAATGTCCGGCTGCCCTTCGAGTACGAAAATTTACTCACCCTAGATGTGATCGATTTTCGACAATTACAAGCTTGTCAAGATGCGGCTTTTCGTCATGCTTTTGCCTGGCCCTACAGTCAAAAACCCGCCTCACTTTTAACCGGTTTGTTATCAGTAGATAATCCCAAATTACCGGTTTATCAGTAACACAATTAACTAGGGTATGCGGCAAAAAGTTTTTCGGTGGTGGTAGGGTGTGGGGTGTGGGGTGTGGGGTGTGGGGTTTTACCGGTTTTGAGGTGGCCAATTACCTAATTTTCAGGGAAAAAGTACCTCAATTTTCCCCCGATCACTCCCAGATCTGGTACTTTTTGATTGACAAAAAGTCTAAAAGTATTACCCAAAAAGGTTTTTAGATTTATTCAGCAAGCCCTAACTTTAGTTCGGGTTAAGCAACTTCTTTACCGCTCCCGAACTATAGCGTTTCTCGTCCCTCCTGCATCTGGTTTGGGGAATTCTACTGAATCTTGATTAAACTCAACCCAAAGAGAGTATAGGTACAGAGAGAGCCGAGACCGAACATCAGGGAACGAGCGATCGGGACATTAGTGATATAAAAAAGGGAAAATAAAAGCCGGAGGATCACGAAAGCGATCGCACAGACAGCGGCCAAGGATGAGGAGACTCCTGTAACGTAGGCCATGAGAGCGGCGGCACTATAGATCATAAAGGTTTCAAAACCATTTTGATGGGCCCAAGTTGCTCGTTTAGCGTAGTCTGGGAGTTGGTCGAACATTGCCCGGGGAGCGGAGGTATCGTAACCCACCTTAGCTCGAGCGTAACCGACCAGCAGAAAAGGTAGATAGACAGAGATAGCGGCAGCCACTATCGAATAGAGAAGAATGGCACTGACGGAGAGATTCATCGCTGAATTTAGTCAAAATAAAATAGGGTAACTAGCTTGCGTTGATCTTCCGCTTCCGCGCAGGTTTGCAAAAGGGTCTGACTGTCGTGGAAAGCAAAACAGATTAACTGTTGACAACGATTGATAATCTCGCGATTACAGAGGCTGCTGGCTTCCCCTAGGGATAGATGGTCATTTTCGGGACATTCCACCAGATGGATAACCTGCTGGAGTTGTTCTTGGGATTCCAGGGGCTGGCGATCGAGACTTTGGGGTAAGATCACGGTTAACAGATTAGGATCTGCCCGCATTGCCCCCTTAATGACGGCGGAATTGGTTCCCGTCGCCCCGGAGGTCATAATCCGATTGCCCGCCAGCACGAGGGCATAGGCCATCATTTCGATCAATTGCTGGTGTGTGATGGGAACGTGACGGGAACCCAATAAAGCGACGCGCTTAGAACCGGTCTGCTGAATGGCGGCTAGTTCTTGAGCTAGAGTGTCTAGGGTGTTAGTGGTATCTACAGATTGACTCAAAGACTTTTACTGCAAATTCGGACTGATTAACCGTCCGTTATTGTAGCATCCAATTGTCATAATCGGAAATTTGGCCAGAAAACCCCAGCTACCCATCGAGGTGTTCTTTCCGGGGAACCCTAGAACCGTGAGAAATTCTTATCGGTGCAGAAGTGCCTCTAGATTCTGCTGTAAGATAGGTGCATAGACGATATTTACCCCAGAGCCATGACCACTTCTCCTGTTCCCCAAGGGGACGATTTTAGCGATCGCCCAATCCGTCCCGTACAGTATCGGGATTTGGAAGACATTGAAGCTTTAACCCTGGATGACTTCGATGAGGATATTGATCGTTGCGCCCAAAATTTCCGCACCCAGGTGCAGCAGGTGCGGCCTTGGTTTGGGTTATTTAAAATTCTCAGTTTTTTTCCCAATCCTCTCCAACACCGTTTTCATGTCTATGTGGCTGAGGCCATGGCCAATCGGGGAGAAGAAGGGAAAATTCGCGGGGCAATCCAAGTCACCCCTTTTAATAGTAGTCGCAGCACTTGGCGGGTGGAACAGGTGCGGGTGCATCCAGGGGAGTCTTTAAGCGAACCCAAGGGCATCGGGGCGCAATTACTGCGTTATTGTCTAGAAACGGTTTGGGAAGCGCGCACCTGGGTGTTAGAGGTTAATATCAATCAAAAGGACAGTTTGGCACTTTTTCGGCAACACGGTTTTCAGCCTTTGGCAGAATTAACCTATTGGTCTTTACCGCCGCAATTATTACAGGAATTGAGCAAACAAGAGGCAGATTTACCGAATTTACTGCCTGTGAGCAATGCTGACGCTCAATTGCTCTATCAGTTAGATTGTGTGTCTATGCCGCCGCTACTGCGTCAGGTATTTGATCGCCATATCCAGGATTTTAAAATCAATTTAGTTGATAGTTTGCTCTATCGCTGTCAAAGTTGGTGCGGCAGTCCGCAAATTAGTCGCGGTTACGTTTTTGAACCGCAACGAAAAGCGGCGATCGGTTATTTTGAATTAATTCTATCTAATCGGGATGAGCGACCCCATCAAGCGAAATTAATTGTCCATCCCGCCTACACTTGGCTCTATCCTAAGTTATTAATCCAGATGGCCCAGATCACTCGCAAGTATCCCCCTCGCTCGCTAGAGTTGATATCTGCCGATTATCAGCACGAAAGACGGGAATATCTGGAACAATTGGGAGCGATCCGCAGTTCTCACACCCTGATGATGTCGCGCTCGGTATGGCACAAAATCCGCGAAACTAAGCCAGAAAATTCCGCCCTGGCAGAAATGCTGCAGGGTTTACAATCGGTGCCGCGAACTCCTATCCCTAGTCGGATGTCTTGGTTAAAATGGCCCAATAATCCCCCCTTGGACTCCCTCGACAGTCCGGGGGAACTTCCCCCAGTTAAACCACCCTCGGAACCCCCCGATCAGGGGCATCCAGTGTAATGGAAAGGGTCGCCGCCCTAGGCTTAGATATCGGTAAAAAACGGGTAGGAGTGGCAGGATGTGACGGCACAGGTTTAATCGCCACCGGTTTAACCACGATTATCCGTTCTTCTTTTGTTGCCGACATAGCACAGTTTAAGGCAATTGTCAAGGAAAGAAATATTAAGATTTTGGTGGCGGGACTGCCCTATACCATGGCCGGAGAACTAGGATTTCAGGCCCAACAGGTGCAAAAATACGCCCAAAAACTAGCGATCGCCTTAGATTTGCCCCTCGAATACATTGATGAGCGTTGCACGTCCCTAGAGGCGGAAGAATTCTTAAAAGCCAAAAAACAGTTTTCCTCTTGGGATAAGGGAGCGATTGATCGGGAAGCGGCGGCGATTATTTTACAACAATGGCTCGATCGCCGACGGCGAGTTAATACTGTTGTTTTAGGGGATAACGGCAAGGGAACTGGTAGCCAAAGCCTCGACTAAAAACTCTCGAATATTTGTCTTACCGATCGCTGCCATGATGGGGGATCGGATTAACTTGCGGGCGATTTTCGGGGGGATTATTGCTTGGCTAGGAATCGGGATTTTATGCCAATGATTGGTTTATTCATCGGTTTGTAGTCTTGTTTTAGCAATAATGCGGGTTTTCTTTAAATCTCCCTCGCTCAATTCTTCTCCCACCTGTAAACGGGTGGCATTAGTTTGGAGGACAGTGGCGGCATTTTTTTCTCCCAATTGTAGGGCTGTTTTGGCCGCGGTTTGTAGCATGGTGGCGGCGGCCGCTCGATCGCCCTGTTTTAATTTTTCTTCAGCGATTTGGGTTTGACGATATTTGGCTAAAGTCAGAGTCGATTTCTGAACTTGCTCGTTTAATTGGGATTGATAGATAGCTTGGGAGGCGATATTAAGGCTAACAGTCGCAGTTTCTAGCCCTTTTTGACCGGAAGCGGGATCATCGTAGCGAATCTTCACCTTAGCTATGGTATGAGTACCGGGGGGAATTTGGTCGATATAGAGATTGAGGAGGATAATTTTTTCTTCATCTATCATTAAATCACCCAAACGGGTGATGTAAAAATTGCCCTCTTTTTGTAGGCTCATTTCTATAGTTTCTGGGGCAACTTGGGCAATGGGTTTTAACTCCGCTAAATGAGTCCGAGCATCTAATTCTAATTGCAGGAAAGCGTTAGTTAACCGGACAGATTGCAAACGGTTAAATAGACGAGTAAATTCAATTAAAGCCTGTTCGGGTCTTTCGATATAAGATAAACTTCCGCCAGCGATATCGGCAATTTTTTCTAGGATATCTTGATTCCAATGATCGCCAAAACCGAAGGTATTTAAGGTGATACCGTACTCGGCCGCCACTTCGGCTAATTTTAAACAGCGTTGATTATTTCCGTGTTCATTTTCACCATCGGTAAGCAGAAAAATATGAGACACATAACCTTTGCTGCCGGTAGAACTTTCTTGAATACCTAATTTTATCCCTTCATCGATCGCCGTACCTCCTCCCGCTTGTAATTGTTGAATTTTTGAGCGAATTAAGGTCAGATCATCCTGTCGCGATTGGGAGGGAAGAATAACTTTGGCGCGATGATCGAAAGCTATTACCGAGAGACGATCGTTAACCCCGAGGGATTCTATTAAACTGAAGGCCGCTTTTTTGACCGTTTCTAGGGGTTTTCCCTGCATAGAACCGCTATGATCGAGAACTAAACAAAGATTAATCGGTAAATTTGTGTTGATCTGTTCACTGGTGGCGGCGATCGATAGCATCAGTTGACGTTGACTGCTGTTTTGATTAGCATCGATATGACTGTCACTCAAGGCCGATTTTAGAGTTACCCGCATAAGAGTTTTTAATCGTGGTCGTTGATATTTATATTGTAATGAGTATAGTTAAATTTGTGCTTATTTTCCCGTCTGGCATCGAGTTAGACAAGTTCGAGCATTGAGTGCATCTCATTTTTGTCAATCTACGATGCACACCTGTGGTTGTTCATATATTGGGAATAATTTAAGAGTCACTGATAATTCCCGATTGTCGATATTTCTACAAAGTTAAGATGCGGCCCCAGCAGTTCTTGTGGGAAATTTTACCGTGGCCGGTCGGACTTATTCTTTCGTGGAAGTCATGGCAAAATCTCTTGAATGCGAACTAAAGTTATTTACTCTTTTTGAGATGATAATAAATTGGAATCGATGTTAATCAGGGGAAGGGAGCCTGAACCAGTCATGACGACAGGAAAACGTCCATCCCACTTTTCGATTGCTCGTTGTTGTAAAATTTCTGCTGTTAGGTTTTGGCGCAATAGTTTTTGAGCTTCTGCCTGTCCCTTTGCGCGGTTGATTTCCGCTTTCGCTTCCTGTGCTGCTTGTTGTGCGCGAAAAGCTGCTTCTTGTGCCTTTTGTTCTGCTACTTGTTTGGCTTCAATCGCCGCGTTAAACTCTTCGGAAAAACCAAAATTAACGAGAGATACATCATTGATAGTTATCCCATAACGTCTTAATCTTTGGGCGAGGGAAGTGTCAATTTCACGTTTGAGTTCTCCTCGCTCTTGCAAGATATTTTGTACGGGACGTTGTGCTGTTGCCGCTTTGACAATTTCCGATACTGCTGGGTTGATAATACCAGAGACAATCTCATTGATATCCCCAACTTGTTGATAAATCTGATTGACTTTGTCGGGGTCGATGTGCCAGTTAACGATAATAGTTGTTTCCACATCTTGCAAATCTTTGGAAGATCCTTTTGCCTTTACTTCCGTTGTTTGGACTCGAACGTTGATGGGCTTGATCTTGGTGACAATCGGTATAACGGGATGAATTCCTTCATCGAGGATTTGTTTTTGCACTTTGCCAAAGTACATGACAACGCCGCGTTCGCCAGTATCAATAACGGCAAAAGGGCGCAGTATGGTAGTAAAAGCTAATATTAAAATTCCCCCCGCCATTAATGGTATTATATTGCGATTGTAATTCATGACAACTCCTTAGATATTTGATCGGTTTTATCGTACCACTGTTATTATAAGTAAGTAATCTCAATTAATTTTTAGATAGTGGGACAAGCTTCTGGTTCTTTGTATTTTATCTTTAATTGTAATTGGCTACTTAGTTGATGATAGGTGGTGCGTTACTTCAATCATAGTCCATCACACAACACAGTCGATGATAGGTGGTGCGTTACGAGGGATTGTTAAGCTAAACGGCGCTTAACCTGCATGATCCAATAGCTATAACTCTTTTGGAGTCTATATCGGTGATCCGAAGTAAAAGCCGTTTAGCTTACCTTCCAGTCACAGCAGCAATTTTGGCCGTCTAACGCACCCTACTGGACTGACACAGCTAAAATAGGGCAATAGATTTCGGCTTAAAGTCTTAGATTATAGAATTTATAGCATTTTTCTAATACACCAAATTAGCTGAAACAGTCCACTACGTTTTACTTTTTGTTAACCACAAAGACAGGAAGTTAGGAATTTAACTAGGGGAGAGAAGGAAAGTGAGAGGGCCCGTTTAAGATAAAGCGGCGATCGCTTGTTCTAGGGCCAGGGAAATATGAGTCCAATGGGTTCCTCCCTGACAGAAAACGATATAGGGTTCCCGTAGGGGTCCATCGGCGGAGAATTCCGAGGTGCTACCATCGATAAACGTGCCACCAGCCATCACTACTTGGCTCTCATAGCCCGGCATTTGGGCAGGAATAGGATCCAAGTAGGAACCGATGGGAGAATAGGCTTGAATGGCTTTACAGAAGGCAATCAGCTTATCGGGGGAACCGAGTTTAATCGCTTGAATAATATCGCGTCGAGGCACAAAAGGAGCCGGATTGACCGGATAACCCAACTTATCGCCCACATAGGCGATTAAATGACTACCTTTCATCGCTTCTCCCACCATTTGCGGCGCTAGAAACAATCCCTGATAAAGAAGACGATTTTGGTCAAAAGTTGCCCCTCCCTCCCTACCGATCCCCGGTGCTGTCAGACGATAGCAGGCCATTTCCACTAATTCCGCTTTACCTGCTATGTATCCCCCGGCCGTGACAATTGTACCTCCGGGATTTTTAATTAGAGAACCGGCCATTAGATCTGCTCCCACGTTGGTGGGTTCTTGGGTGTTGATAAATTCTCCATAGCAATTATCGACAAAACAGACCGTATTCGGGTTTTGTTGTTTAACTATACGGACAATTCTCTCGATTTCGTCAATAGACAAACTCGATCGCCACGAATAACCGCAGGATCTTTGAATATGGACTAAACGGGTTTGGGGTTTAACTGCTGTTGCCAAAGCCAACCAATCGATCGCACCGGTAGAATCTAGCTCTAATTGCCGATAACTAACGCCAAAATCCTTTAAAGAGCCTTGACCACTGCCCCTAATCCCAATTACTTCTTCTAGGGTATCGTAGGGCGCACCCGCTACCGCTAACATCTCATCCCCCGGTCGAAGAACCCCATACAAGGCACAGGCGATCGCATGGGTTCCTGAAACAAATTGTACCCGCACCGCCGCCTTTTCGGCCCCCAGGGCTTGGGCGAACACTTGATCTAAAGTATCCCGTCCCAAGTCATCATGACCATAACCACTAACACTGGCGAAATGATGCACTCCGACGCGGTTTTCACGGAAAGCACCGAGGACTTGACGGAGATTTTCCTTGACCTGTGCGTCAATTTCCGAAAAGATGGGGAGTAAGGCCTTTTCTGCCCTGTGGAGTAGAGGGGGGATATCCATCAAACAATAGACTGTGATATTTGTTACTATTCATTAAGCGTCAAAGTTCCCCCTGTGTCAAATCGAGACAGATAAGACGATGATGCTCTGTCTCCTGTTGTTTCCCTTTGGGTTATTCAATGACTGTTGCGACTTCCGAAAAACTTCCCATTGACTGGGTGACTCTCATCTACATGGCTTTTATCCACTTAGTGGCTCTTTTAGCCTTCTTACCTAGCAATTTTAGCTGGGGTGCTGTGGGAGTGACATTGATTCTCTATTGGATTACCGGGGGTTTAGGAATTACCCTCGGTTTTCATCGTTTGGTCTCCCATCGGAGTTTTAAGACTCCCAAATGGTTAGAATACTTTCTGGTTTTCTGCGGGACCCTCGCTTGTCAGGGGGGTGCGATCGCATGGATAGGTTTACATCGTATTCATCATAAATATTCTGATACTGCTCCCGATCCCCACGATTCTAATAAAGGTTTCTGGTGGAGTCACATGGGTTGGATGCTGCACGAAATTCCTGCCGACGAAGAAATCGCTCGTTTTACCCAAGATATCGCCGACGATCCTTTCTATAAATTCTGTCAAAATTATTTTGTTCCTATCCAAATTGTTTTAGGCTTAATTCTCTATGCTATAGGTGGTTGGCCGTTTGTAATTTGGGGAATTTTTGTTCGCTTGGTCTTAGTTTTCCACTCCACTTGGTTTGTCAATAGCGCCACCCACAAATTTGGTTATGTTAGCCATGAATCCCACGATAATTCTAAAAATTGTTGGTGGGTTGCTCTCCTAACTTTTGGTGAAGGTTGGCACAATAATCACCATGCCTATCAGTATTCTGCCCGTCATGGCCTACAATGGTGGGAAGTTGACCTGACTTGGATGACCATTCGTCTGCTGCAAATTCTGGGATTAGCTACTAATATTAAGTTGCCTCCCACCACAGCAACGGCGACAGAAAGTTAGTTTTATCCAGTTGTTAAATTAAATCGAGCCGAACTTAAGTTTAAGTTCGGTTATTTTTTCGGCTACTTAACCCAAATCTAACAGCTTTTCCCACGGCACAACTGAGGAATATAGGTAATGCAAATACTCCCCCAAATAAAAGAGTTAAGGACAGAATCCCTTTCATGAATGCTGCTGCTGCCGAACATTGACTGGGGAGAGCGCAACCCATCGGGCCAACAGCGAAGGATAACCAACCAAAAAAGAAAAAACACAGGGGAAATAAGAGGCAAAAAACCAGACCCCCCGCTAGACAGCCTAATCCATTAGCCTTTCTATTCGATTTCTTCTCTGTCACCATCTCTATCGCTAACTTTTTCTAAGCAATAGCATAAAAAGGTCAAACTAGCAACTTTTTTAACAAATACTTAATATTTACGCTGATGTGCCGGAAAGACCCCGGAGAACGTATATTTAAAGCTAATCCCCAAATTATATTAAGTTTCTAATGAAAAAAATCTCGATTTTAGGCTCTACAGGCTCGATCGGCACTCAAACTCTCGATATTGTCACCGATCATCCCGATAAGTTTCAAGTGGTAGGATTAGCCACGGGTAATAATATTCAACTACTATCGGAGCAAATTCGGCAATTTCGCCCGCAAATCGTGGCGATTAATAACGAAAGTCAACTAGAAGACCTAAAAAGCCTAATTTCCGACCTTGACTATACCCCGATTATCCTAGCAGGAAAGGAAGGAGTAATCGAAGTGGCCCGTTATGGCGATTCCGAAAGCGTCGTCACGGGAATTGTCGGTTGTGCGGGATTGCTGCCGACAATTGCCGCTATTACTGCTGGTAAAGATATTGCCCTCGCTAATAAAGAAACCCTGATTGCTGGCGGTCCGGTGGTGCTGCCTTTAGTGGAAAAACACCGAGTTAAATTATTACCTGCTGACTCGGAACATTCAGCTATTTTTCAGTGTTTACAGGGAGTTCCCACTGGGGGATTAAAAAAGATTATTCTCACTGCTTCTGGGGGTGCTTTTCGGGATTTACCCGTGGAAAAATTGCTACAAGTAACCGTAGCTGATGCCCTGAAACATCCTAACTGGTCTATGGGCAGAAAAATCACCATCGATTCGGCTACTTTAATGAATAAAGGTCTAGAAGTTATCGAAGCTCATTATCTGTTTGGTGTCGATTATAATGCGATCGATATTGTTATTCATCCCCAAAGTATTATTCACTCTTTAATTGAGTTACAGGATACCTCAGTTTTAGCCCAATTAGGCTGGCCCGATATGCGTTTACCCCTGTTATATGCCTTGTCTTGGCCTGAAAGAATTTATACCGATTGGGAACCTTTAAATTTAGTTAAAGCCGGCAGTTTAACTTTCAAAGAACCCGATCATCAAAAATATCCCTGTATGGGATTAGCTTATGCAGCCGGCCGCGCAGGTGGGGCAATGCCAGCAGTATTAAATGCGGCCAATGAACAAGCAGTAGCATTATTTTTAGAAGAAAAGATTAGCTTCTTAGATATTCCCCGGGTGATTGAAAAAGTTTGCGATCGCTTTGCGATTCATAACAGTTCTACCCCTAGCCTAGATGACATTTTAGCCGCCGATAGTTGGGCGCGTCAAGAGGTATCTAACTGTCTGATTGCCAATCTGGTCTAGATAGTCTAGATGCTGTAGGGATGTTAACTATAATGTCTCTACAGGTCTAGGATAGAAAAATCACTAATTTCGGCTATTTTTTCTATTTAACTAGATTTATGATGATCATGACAAGAGTTGATAACCTTCAATAAACCTCTTGCCTAATTAATTTTGGCTCTACCGAACCTGTCATGTAAAACTATCAATAACTCATGCTTGTAAAGTTTGTACACTAAGGCTTTGAGTTTTTGTTAGATTGATATTTATCAACTTTAGAGCCTTGCTGTGCAGAGAGGGAGCTTGAGGAATTTTCTACAGTGTAAGTTCGGAAGAACCTTAATTTTTGAGGGTTCAAAACCAGCAAAAATAAGGATTAAATTGCCTAAAATCTGTAAATAGACCATTTAATTGACTATTATTCATTCTTAATTCTCCTGACTACTGACTCCTAACCCTAACAACAATTTTTGGTTTTTGCAATGAGATCTAATGACCCTGAAACTTTCTCAAAAATAAGATAAAATAAACAAGATAGCGGTTATTACGTTTAATTTTCTATGGTTACAACTTCTCTATCCCTCCCCGAAATCGCCAGAGAAACCCGTCAAGCGAGTCGTCAACTGGCTATTCTGACTAACGAAGAAAGGAATGAAGCTTTAGAGGCTATTGCTGAGGCTTTGACTGCCAATGCTGATAAAATACTAGCAGCTAATATCGCCGATGTTCAAACAGCCAAGGCGATGGAATTATCTCCGGCTTTATGTGCGCGTTTAGAGTTAAGTCCTGGCAAATTAAAAACCGCCATTGCCGGGGTGCGAGATCTGGCTAAATTAGCAGATCCTTTAGCTACTATACAAATTAATCGGCAATTAGATCAAGGTTTAATTCTGCGGAGAATAACCTGTCCTTTAGGGGTTTTAGGGGTTATTTTTGAAGCTCGTCCCGATGCTTTAATTCAAATTACCAGTTTAGCGATAAAATCCGGCAATGGCGTTATTTTAAAAGGGGGGAAAGAAGCGATCCGTTCTTGTCAAGCTTTAGTAACAATTATTCATCAGGCATTGAGTCAAACTAAAGTTAATTCGTCGGCGGTGCAATTGTTAACAACAAGAGAAGAAATTCAGGAACTATTAAAACTTGATCAATACATCGATTTAATTATTCCTAGAGGTTCTAACGAATTTGTGCGTTATATCCAAAATAATACCCGCATTCCTGTCCTCGGCCATGCCGATGGTATCTGTCATCTCTACATCGACAAAGAAGCCGATTTAAGCAAAGCAATTAGAATTACCGTCGATAGCAAAACCCAATATCCTGCCGCTTGTAATACCATTGAAACTTTATTGGTTCATCAAGACATCGCTAGACAATTTTTACCCGCAGTGGCCCAAGCATTAGAGGAAAAAAAGGTTAAATTATTGGGAGATGAAGCAACTTGTCAGATTATTAACCTACCATCGGCCACAGAACAGGACTGGCAAACCGAATATAGTGATTTAATCCTGTCAATTAAAATTGTTGATAGTCTAGAATCGGCAATCGAACATATTAATTATTACGGTTCTCGACACACGGAAGCCATTGTCAGCGAAAATCTTAACACAGCCAAAACCTTTAGCGATCGAGTCGATGCCGCCGGAGTTTTTCATAATTGTTCCACGCGATTTGCCGATGGTTTCCGTTACGGTTTTGGGGCCGAAGTGGGTATCAGTACCCAAAAAATGCCCCCCCGCGGTCCGGTGGGATTAGAGGGATTAGTGACCTACAAATATCAATTAGCTGGAGATGGTCATATTGTCGCCGATTATTCTGGGGAAAATGCCCAATCTTTCACTCATAAGGATTTATAGTCGAGAAAAAAGCCGATGTTTACAGGATTAATTCAAGCCTTGGCAACGATTCGGGTCGTGGATACCGATAGACTTTATTTGTCTGTATCCTCTGATACAATTATTCAAGATTTAATGATTGGTGATAGTGTGGCTGTGGATGGGGTTTGTTTGACAGTTGAGGAAATTCTCCCAGAGGGTTTTCTGGCCACCGCTTCCCCGGAAACCCTACAGCGCACTACTTTAGGACGAAGGATTCACACAGAAACCAACGTTAACCTAGAAACCTCTCTGCGGGTGGGTAGTAAAATCGGCGGTCATTTTGTCACTGGTCATGTGGACGGTATTGGCTGTTTAGTCGAATCGATAATCGTGGCTAATTCGTGGGAAATGACCTTTGCTGCCCCTAGTTCCCTAGAAGAGCAGTGGAATAACTACATAGCTCGTTATATCGTCGGTAAGGGCAGTATAGCTGTTAATGGCATTAGTTTAACCGTGGCCGATTGTGATGCCTCTGGCAGCTGGTTTAAAGTGGCAGTCATCCCCCACACCTACGCTGAAACCAATCTTTCCCATTTAAAATTAGGCGATTGGGTGAATCTAGAAGGGGATATTTTAGGCAAATATGTGGAAAAATTGCTAGGAATGCGCTCTTATCACGCTCCTAGCGAGATTAGTCTAGAATTTCTGGCTGAACATGGTTATTAGTTTTCCAGAAAAAGCCTTTTCAACATATAAATTTATTGGCAATTTATCCATTAATTTTAGTTTTAAAATTGCCAACCTTCCCGCTCCATTAAACCCTGAACATTGGTACAATCGATAGAAAAGTGTTGACAGACTGTGGGAATTTTGGCAGCATTAGGCTTCAAGGCTTCTTCGGTAATTACGCAACCGTCTTTTATCTTGGCACAGGCAATAATAAATGGGTCTGCCACTGGTTTTCCTTGTAATCTTGCTTTTTCACTCACTAAATCATTAAAGTTTCTTATAGAAAAAATTTCAGCAATAAGTAGGGAGGCACAATTATTTGTAGGATGGGTTAGCGGTAGCGTAACATAATCGGGCGTTGGGTTTCATGCTTCAACCCAACCTACGTTCATCTTATATTTAATTCCACCGGAGTCTATCCAATCTAAAACAAATTGTTTATTATTGCCATATTCTACTTCTTTAAGCACTTCGCGTACTGATTTTAGTTTACCTTCTGACACAAGCAAATTAATTTTTTGCCAAACGGTGGGAAAACTTTTGGGAAAATAGTTTCCTAAAACCTTAAAACTACTTGTGTCAAAAATGTAAACCATCAAAACAGTCCTTTGTCTAATAAATATTGTTCAAGTTTTTCCACCGTAGCAACTTTTTTAATGTTTAGATAATCAGCAACGCGCTCAATATCGTATTGGCCTTGATAGTATTTATTGAACACCAGTTTTAGGTAATTTTCTCCCAAATATGTCGCCTGATTAGCATAGGGATTACCTCCAGATTTTTTATTTTTGTCCTGACTTTTTCCCACCTGCTCACTGTACCACTCCCTTACTTTAAGAGTATATTCTTTCTGGGAGATTAAGTTATTATCTAATAGTTTTCGTAGAACTACTTCTCGACTAACCTTATAATCACTGGAAATTTTCGAGATAATTTTATCGTTAACTATTGTTTCTCTAATTATCTCAGAAAAGACATGATTAGGAAGCAAAAACTCCGCAGCAAATTTATTACAAAATATCTCGATACTTTTATTTGCTCCCTGCAAACTATTAATATATCTATCGTCAGACTTAGTAATTCCATTAGTCTGCAAAAGAATATGTGCTAATTCATGAAAAATGGTAAATATTTGTCTAGATTTTTCCGTGCTATTATTAAGATAGATGATCGGAAATTCAATATCTATCAAGCAAAATCCCGAAATTTCTCGCTGCTTAAAAGAACGCTTAAAAATAAAAATACCAGCTTCTTCCACGGCACTACGCCATTTTTTTAAGGCAGTTTCCCGATCATTCCAGGTCAGTTGTTCTTCTAGAGTAATGTTTAAATAATTTCTGATCTGTTCGGCTAATATCCTTAAATCATCACTAGAGCTAACCGCAATATCCTGAAAGATTTTCTTGGTACTAGGATTAATACCATTATTAATTTCCTGTAGCGACAATTGCATCGCTTTTGCTTGTCGTAAAGCATAGATAGTATCAGCGGCCAGGTTTTCGATTTCAAAGTCTGGCAAAGTTCTAAATTCTTGTTTTTCCTCCGCTTCTAGGGGAGGTTCTGGGAAAAAGAATAAAGCGAGAGGACGTTTATATATTTCTGCTAACTTTTCCAATTGACTATAGGTAGGAAAGTCCTCTCCTGACTCCCATTTCTCGATAACAGAAACATCTTTTTTAAACTTGACCGCCACAGACTCAAGAGAATATCTCGCCCTTTCTCTTGCCCATTGGATTATCTTGGGATTAACGCCTGTCAGTTTCTCGCCCATCACTTTATCTTATCATCACCAGATAGAGATTTCTAGCTTAATTTAGATCATACAGTAGTTTTATTGTACTAAATAATTACCCAAAATAGAGACAATGTACCGATTTCTGGATAGGTCAGCGAGTAATTGATAACTTTTTCCTATATAAAAAACCGGTGAAAAGCTTGACATTAGCCAAAATCCCCAGACAATGTTAAGTTAAATTAACCAATAGCCGAGGCTTGTATTTAAGGAAAACCCCTTATGGTAGCAACACCAGTTCAACAGAAATACGACATCAAAGATATTAGTTTAGCCCCCATCGGCAAACAGCGCATCGAATGGGCCGGTCGGGAAATGCCCGTTTTGCGTCAATTAGCCGAACGTTACGCCATCGAAAAACCCTTTGCTGGACTGCGTTTAGTCGCTTGCTGTCACGTTACCACCGAGACCGCTAATTTAGCCATCGCACTAAAAGCTGGTGGCGCTGATGCGTTACTAATTGCCAGCAATCCCCTTTCCACCCAAGATGATGTGGCTGCTTGTTTAGTCGCTGATTACGGCATCCCCGTTTATGCAATCAAAGGGGAAGATAACGACACCTATCACCGTCACGTTCAAATCGCCCTCGATCATAAACCCCAGATTATCATCGATGATGGTTGTGATGTAGTGGCCACCCTGGTTAAAGAAAGAAGTCACCAATTACCCGACATTATCGGTACTACCGAAGAAACTACCACCGGCATCGTCCGTTTGCAAGCCATGCTCAAAGCTGGGGTGTTATCCTTCCCGGCAATGAACGTTAACGACGCAGAAACCAAGCATTTCTTTGATAATCGCTACGGTACAGGTCAATCTACCCTTGATGGTATCATTCGCGCCACCAATATCCTCCTCGCCGGTAAAACCGTGGTTGTGGCTGGTTATGGTTGGTGTGGTAAAGGTGTCGCTATGCGGGCCAAAGGTTTAGGCTCTAATGTAATTGTCACCGAAATTAACGCCGTGCGTGCCATTGAAGCGGCGATGGACGGTTTCCGGGTTATGCCCATGGATGAAGCCGCTAAAGAAGGCGATATCTTCATCACCGTTACCGGTAACAAGCACGTTATCCGGGCCGAACATTTTGACCTGATGAAAGATGGGGCGATTGTTTCCAACTCCGGTCACTTTGATATTGAAATCGACCTGCAAGCTTTAGGCGCAAAAGCCGATAATGTCAAGGAAGTTCGCAACTTTACCCAACAATATAGACTAAAAAGCGGTAAATCCGTCGTTGTTATCGGGGAAGGTCGCCTAGTTAACCTGGCAGCCGCCGAAGGTCATCCTAGCGCCGTTATGGATATGAGTTTCGCTAACCAAGCGATCGGTGTAGAATACTTGGTTAAAAATAAAGGTAAATTAGCCCCCGGCATCTACTCAATTCCCTACGAATTAGACCAAGAAATCGCCCGCTTGAAACTGCAAGCCATGGGTATTGAAATCGATACTCTCACCGAAGCCCAATTAGAATATATCAACTCCTGGACTTCCGGAACCTAATATCAGTTATCAGTTATCAGTTATCAGTTTTTTAGCCGTCAGGAGTCGGTCGTCAGGAGTCGGTCGTCAGGAGATTGCTTTTATTTATTCTTGCCACTCCCCCACTTCCCCACTTCCCCACTTCCCCACTTCCCCACTTCCCAACCCCCTTTTTTTACTTTAAAACTGTTTTCTAAATCCTAAAAAATTATGACTGAATGGATTACAAATACAATGACTTCTATGGGCTATTTAGGCATAGCTCTATTAATGTTTTTAGAGAATCTTTTTCCTCCCATTCCCTCAGAATTAATTATGCCCCTAGCGGGTTTTACCGTCCATGAGGGACAAATGGAATTTATTCCGGCAGTGGTAGCGGGGATTTTTGGTACGGTCATCGGAGCGCTACCTTGGTATTATCTCGGTCGGGTTGTGGATGAGGAAAAAATTGAAAAACTAGCCGATAAATACGGCAAATGGATTACCGTTTCCGCTAAAGATATTCAAAAAGCTAATCAATGGTTTAACCGTCACGGTAGTAAAGCGGTTTTACTCTGTCGTTTGGTCCCCGGAGTGCGAACTTTGATTTCCCTTCCCGCCGGGATGAATCACATGGCGATGATTCCCTTTTTAGTTTACTCCACCATCGGCACGACCCTCTGGGTCGTTTTTTTAACGGCAGCAGGTTACTTTTTAGGGAAGAATTACCCCCTTGTGGAAGAATATCTGGCTCCCGTGTCAAAAATCGCTCTACTTGTCCTCGTTATCTGGTTTATCCTCTGGATTATCCGCAAACGTAACCGCCGGTACGAGTAAATGTTGATCATAAGTGGTGTGTTACGACGGATTGTCACCTTCGAGTCACAGCAGCAATTTTTGCCGTCTAACGCACCCTACGTTTTACTACGTTTTACTGCTTATAAAGGGGCAAAAGGATAAGAATATACGAGGTTTTAATATGCCAACAATTAAACTACGTTCTCAGATTGGTAGAGATGGAATCTTACATTTAGATATACCGTCCGATTTTAAAGACACTGAAGTAAATGTTACAGTAACCGTTGAAGCGGTTCAAGAAGTCAGTGAAGATTTAGCAAGTAGAAAAGAGGAAAGAAAACCTCGCTATAATGCCTGGGGCAACCCAGTAGTAGAGCAATCTATTACCCAAGCTATTTCAGGAATGCGCCGCCTTCAAAAAACTGTAGCTTTACCTAAAAGTGAAATTCGTGCCATGCGAGAAGAAGGGAGGCGGTTTTGATTGAGTTCGTTTTAGATTGTTCGGTAGCAATTAGCTGGTGTTTGGTCGATGAAGATAACGATTATGCTAACGCAGTATTAGACATAATGCCAAACGCCGAAGCATTTGTTCCCGAAATTTGGTCTTTAGAGATTGTCAATACTCTCCCAGTCGCAGAAAGAAGAAATCGGATGACGGTCGAGCAAACTCAAGCATCGATTAATTGGTTACAGTCTTTACTTATTACTATTGATTCTTTAACTTCAGTCCAAGCTTTTGGCAGGACTTTAACACTAGCAAGAGAACAAAAATTAGCTTCTTATGATGCTGCTTACTTAGAACTTGCTTTGCGCTTAGATTTACCATTGGCTACCAATGATAAGCAATTAATAGATGCAGCATTACGCTGTCAGGTAGAATTACTTAATCCCGCTCTAAATGGCTCTTCGGTTTGTCTTATGCAACGGACAGGATTATAAGAGATGAAACCCTTATCGAGAAAGATATTTGGCGATTTTTGTCAATTGTTTTTGATCTAGAGCGAACTAATCAAGAAGAGCCCTCTAAATTAAACAAAGTTAGTTTTATCACCCGAATATTCCTTGGCTTGGTGGCTCTACCGTACTTGTGATGATAATATATAATGATGGTCTATGACAGAGAGAAACATTAAATACTGTTTGGTATTAGGAGAAAAGCTGTGCCACTGATTAAAATACCAAGGAATTATCTGATTGCTGAAGATGAAAATTTTATTACAGCAGACGTGCCAGATTCACTGCTTCAGCTTTGGCAAAAAGATTATCAAAAGGTGGTTAAAGCCAAAGGTATTCTTAAGGATAAAAAAGCGGCAATGCTATCTCATGTAGAGTCTCTTCGTCGGGAGTGGGATGGATGAAATACGTCTATGATACCAATATTTTTATTTATTATTTAGCCGATGACGATATAGTTACTTCTTTTTTCTCCCCAGCTTTTTTGAGTTTGCATCAGATTTTTATCTCACCAATTGTCAGAATTGAGTTACTCAGTTTTCCTACTTTGTCTAAGGAAGAAGAGCAGATAATTGAAGATTTACTCTCACAGTTTGAATTAATTCCCATATTGAGAGAAATTGAAGATCTGACTATTCAACTGAAACGACAGTATAAAATCAAGATTCCCGATGCCATTATTGCCGCAACAACATTGAGCCAAAATGGATGTTTGGTCACTAGAAATGTTGATGATTTTAAGGGGATTTCCAGTTTAAATATTAAAAACCCGTTTATTGATGAGGGGTAAATAATAGTAGAAGAGCGAGAATTAAAAGTTGACTTATCTGCAAAGTAGCTTACTACTGGAAACCGATAGCTTGATGACAGCAACCAGTGCCAGGTATTGAAGTAGGAAAAAGCCTATGTTTTCGTTCTATAAATCTCCAAAACTAAGCTTGACAAAAGACCTGAGATCGTTATATCTTACAGCTTACAAGTCTTTGCGCGAGAGTAGGGGAAAAACCGAAATACAATCTAACAACTAACGATAGAGAATAAAATGGGAAGTGAGCTTTGGGGGCTACTATATTAAAAGTTAACTCAGTGTACTCCAACCATTTTCCTCCTTTTCTCCAGCCGACGCAATCGCCGAACTTTTCCGACACTTGTTGACCATACTTTCTCGTGCCACCAAGACTCTCATAGATTTCTTTCTGGACGCTGAAGCCAAATTTGCCGTTACTGTAGTGTAGCCAAAGTTGGTTAATAGTTCGTAAATCTTCACAAGGGAAATCATGAATATCATCTATTCCCAAGAATCTTTCCCTTTCCCTTCGTGCGACTTGAAGCATGACTTTACCTGTTTCTTCGTCTGCTTCTTTCCAGTTTCCTGCTGCTAGGAGTTGCTGTAATTTGGAGTAGTTAACACCTCTAGCACTTTTAAGCACAATATTAGCAGCAACTTTAGGCGGTGGTGGTGTTTGAATAACGGGGGTTGCTGGTGTTGGAGAATAACGGGGAGTTGCTGGTGTTTGTATTGAAGTTGCTGGTGATTGTCCCGTCAAATCTTGTAAAATCTCCCGCGCTGACTGATAACGCTTTCTTGTCCCAAACTCGATCATTTTATCAAGAATGCGCCCTAAATCATCCCGAACATTATTATTAACTAAAAACTGTCGCCAAATCCATTCATGGTCACTGGTATCAAATAAATCAAAGGGTGAAATCTGAGTCAACAAATAAATACAAGTGACTCCTAAACTATACAAATCACTAGGATTGTTCGCCTTACCGTTAGCTTGTTCTGGAGCGACATATTCCGCTGAACCGATTACCGTACCAGTAACAGAACGATTAAGAGGTGTAACAACTCTAGACGCGCCAAAATCCACTAAAACCGCTTTCTTGTCTGAGTTACGTCTAATAAGATTTTCTGGTTTAATATCTCGGTGAACTACTCCCTGACTATGAATAAAATCTAAAACCGGCAAAATATCTGTTAATAAAGCCTTAATCTTGGCTTCATTAAATACCCCCTGGCTTCTTAATTCTTGTTCTAAATTTTGTCCTTCAATATATTCTTGTACCAAATATTGACGGTCATCATCATGATTGAGATAAGCGAAAAGTTCAGGAATTTGGGGATGTTTTCCTAATTTTTCTAATTGGATTGCTTCTTTTTCAAATAATTCTGAGGCTTTCTCAATTGTATCAGTCCCTTGAGCCGAGGGAAAAAACTGTTTAATCACACAATAAGGTCGAGAAGGCTTACTGTAATATATCGCCTTAAAAGTGCGACCAAATCCTCCTTGACCAATTAATTTAATTGCTTGATAACGCTCTTGTAAGAACAATTTCGAGCGGCATTTTTCACAGAATTTATTGCCATCTGGATTGGCGGAGGAACAATTAGGATTGAGACACAGACTCATGGTTTTTACTCCTTTAAGTAGTTGGGTTGACGTTAAAAAAGTAGCTCTCTTAGGTTTGGTGGGTAAAATGTATTCTAAGATACAGTACTGCCGGCAAGCGAGTGGAAGGAACCACAGAGACACAGAGGACACAAAGATTGATCTATTCTACAGTAACTTAAACTGATCAGACAAAGAATAGCTGAACTTCCCCCATACATATATACCATAATAGCCGAAAACCCTTATCCATCAATGGATGCACCCCCTTAACCTTTCTTAATGTACCCATGTAATTTGTAATATTTCTTAATGGACAAGAATTCTCTCCATTTGCTAAAATAGTGGTCATGTATATAGAAAAAGTTCCTAACCGTAATTCCCCCCCC
>VYLJ01000133.1_pt1 | contig 28902 bp, 21 predicted proteins | sample 5114331 | NCBI WGS metagenome assembly VYLJ01 (sample SAMN12291791, study PRJNA351875) | freshwater metagenome | isolation source: freshwater lake | place: USA: Michigan, MSU2 Lake | collected 2011-08-16
GGTGACGGCAAATCCGATTTGGCTACGGCGAACAATTCCAGCAACAACGTCTCGGTGCTATTAGGAACCGGCACAGGCAGTTTTGGTACTGCTACTAACTTTTCCGTGGGGAGTAGTCCCTGGTCCGTGACGGTAGGGGACTTCAACGGCGACGGCAAATCCGATTTGGCTGTGGCGAACTATAGTAGCAACAACGTCTCGGTGCTATTAGGAACCGGCACGGGCAGTTTTGGACCCGCCACTAACTTTACCGTGGGGAATAGTCCCCGTTCCGTGACGGTAGGGAACTTCAACGGCGACGGCAAATCCGATTTGGCTGTGGCGAACCGTTTCAGCAACAACGTCTCAGTCCTCCTCAATACCACCCCCAAAATCACCATCGCCTCCGGCACCAACCCCGTAGAAGGGGGAACCTTCGGCACCTTCATCATCACTCTAGACACCGCCGCGCCAACGGGTGGTTTAGTGGTCAACTTCAACACCACGGGCAGTACCGCCACCAATCCTGCCGACTATACCTTCACCGCCGGCACAAATATCACCGCAGTAACCGCCAACACCTTCACCATCGCTGCTGGAGCCACCACCGCTACCCTTAACGTCGTCGCGGTATCCGATGCGGTAAATGACCCCAACGAAACCGTCAAAGTCAACCTGACATCGGGAGGAGACTACATCCTCGGTGCCAACTCCAGCGCAAGCTTTAATCCTGCTACTACCTTGGATTTGGGAGGTCGTCCCTATTCCGTGGCGTTAGGGGACTTCAACGGCGATGGCAAATTGGATTTGGTAACGGCAAACACTAACACTCGCGGTAGTGTCTCAATCCTCTTAGGAACAGGCACAGGCAGTTTCGGCGCCGCTACTACCTTTACTTTTTCACAGAATGGTCGTCCCCGTTCTGTGACCGTAGGAGATTTCAATGGCGATGGCAAATCCGACTTGGCTGTGGCAAACTATGGCAATTATGGCGGCAGTAATGTCTCAGTCCTCTTAGGAACAGGCACAGGCAGTTTCGGCGCCGCTACTAACTTTTCTGTGGGGTTTGTTCCTGTTTCCGTGACGGTAGGGGACTTCAATGGCGATGGCAAATTGGACTTGGCTACGGCAAACAGGGGCAACAGTAGTGTCTCAGTCCTCTTAGGAACCGGCACGGGCAGTTTTAGCACCGCCACCAACTTTTCCGTGGGGAGTCAGCCCCATTCCGTGACGGTAGGGGACTTCAACGGCGACGGCAAATTGGACTTGGCTACGGCGAACGCTTCCAGCAATAACGTCTCGGTTCTCTTAGGAACAGGCACGGGCAACTTCGCTACTGCCACTAACTTTACTGTGGGCAATCGTCCCTATTCCGTGACGGTAGGGGACTTCAACGGCGACGGCAAATTGGACTTAGCTGTGGCGAACGTTTCTAGTGCCAACGTCTCGGTTCTCTTAGGCACGGGTACAGGCAACTTCGGCACCGCCACTAACTTTGCCGTGGTGGATCAGCCTTGGTTTGTAACTACAGGAGATTTCAACGGCGACGGCAAGTCGGACTTGGCTACGGCGAACTTTCGCAACGGCATCTCAGTTCTCTTAGGCACAGGCACAGGCAGTTTTGGCAGTGCTACAAGATTTGGTGTATTTGGTACCCCTTTCTCGGTGGTCGTAGGCGACTTCAACAATGACAGCAAAACCGACTTGACAACGGCGAACCCTGTCCAAAATAATGTTTCAGTTTTTTTAGGAACAGGCACAGGCAGTTTCGGCACCCCTGCTTACTTTGCCGTAGGGCCTAACCCGTCCTCTTTGGCGGTAGGAGATTTCAATGGTGACGGCAAAACCGACTTGGCTGTAGCCAACTTTTACGGACGCAGCGTTTCGGTCTTATTAGGTACTGGTACAGGAAGCTTTGGGGCTGGAACTAGCTTTTCCGTGGGAATTTATCGTATTAGCGCCGTGACGGTAGGAGATTTCAACAGCGATGAAAAATTGGACTTGGCTGTGGCTAAGTCTGACGAAGGTAGTGTCTCTATTCTCTTAGGTACTGGTAACGGGAACTTCGGCACCGCTACTAACTTTTCTGTGGGGAATGCTCCCTATTCCGTGACAGTAGGGGACTTCAATGGCGACGGCAAATCCGACTTGGCGACAGCAAACGTTTCTAGCAACAATGTTTCAGTCCTCTTGGGTACTGGCACTGGCAACTTTAGCAGCGCCACTAACTTTTCTGTAGGGAGTTTTCCCCGTTCTTTGACGGTAGGGGATTTCAATGGCGACGGTAAATCCGACTTGGCTGTGGTGAATGCAAGCAACAACAACGTCTCAGTTCTCTTAGGAACTGGCACGGGCAGCTTCGGCACCGCCACTAACTTTTCTGTGGGGAATGCTCCCTATTCCGTGAAGGTAGGGGACTTCAACGGCGACGGTAAATTGGATTTGGTCACGGCAAACCGTTTCAGCAGCAACGTATCAGTCCTCTTAGGCACTGGCACAGGCAGCTTCGGCACCGCCACTAACTTTTCTGTGGGCGTGAATGCTTATCCCCGTTCCGTGGTGGTAGGGGACTTCAACGGCGACGGCAAATCCGACTTGGCTGTTGGGGGTAGTGGCAGTAACGTCTCAATCCTCTTAGGAACCGGCACGGGCAGTTTTGGCACCCCCACTAACTTTTCCGTGGGTGGTAATGTCAATTCTCTAGCTGCAGGGGATTTCAACGGCGACGGCAAATCCGATTTAGCTACGGCGAACATAAACCTCGAAAACATCTCCATCCTCCTCAATGCCGACCCCACCGCCACCGTCACCATTACCGATGTCCCCCAACCCCCGATTTCCCTTTCCATCAACGACGTAACCGTTACCGAAGGCAATAGCGGCACCGCCAACGCCACCTTTACCGTCAGCCTTTCTAGTGCCGCCAGTACCGCTGTTAGCGTCAACTACGCCACCGCCAATGGTACAGCTACAGCCGGAACCGATTACACCGCCCTTCCTACCACCACCTTAACCTTCAATCCAGGAGAAACTTCTAAAACGATTACAGTTCCAGTCAATGGCGATAATCAAGTTGAACTCAATGAGACATTTTTCCTCAATCTCAGCAATTTACAAGCCAATGGCAGTAACGTCACCCTAGCTGATAACCAAGGTCAAGGTACGATTAATAACGATGACAGTGCATCTATTGCGATTACTGATGTCACCATTACAGAAGGAAATAGCGGGACTACTAATGCAGTATTTACTGTCACCCTTTCTAATGCAGTTGATACAGCAGTAACGGTTAATTACGCCACAGCCAATGGAACCGCTACGACAGCAGATAATGATTATACGGCGATTGCTACTACTCCCTTAACCTTCAATCCAGGGGAGACTTCTAAGACGATTACTGTTGCTGTAAATGGAGATACTAAAGTTGAAAGTAACGAGACTTTCTTCGTCAATTTGAGTAATCTAAATGCTAATGGTCGCAACGTTACCATAGCCGATAACCAAGGACAAGGAACGATTGCCAATGATGACAAGAGTACCTTCAAGAAAACCATAATTGGCGGGTCTGGTAACGATAACTTAATCGGTAGTGAGGGGGTAGATTACATCTTGGGTCGCGGAGGTAACGACACCCTCACAGGCGGAAACGGAGGCGATAGCTTCGTCTTCAATAACATAACCGAAGGAATTGATACAATAACAGACTTTGGTGGCGGCGATCGCATAGAAATCTCAGCATCAGGGTTTGGTGGTAATTTGACGGCTAATGCTGTATTAGACCAGTCTCAATTTGTCTTAGGTAGTGCTGCATCAAATATCAATCACCGATTTATTTACAATAATTCAACCGGAGACTTATTCTTCGACCCCGATGGAATTGGTACTATTGCTCAACAAAAGCTGGCAATTTTAACAGGCGCACCTTCTCTAAGTGCTATTGATATTTTCGTTTTTACTTAGGGTAACTCAAAACTACTCAAGACAAATATCAACTTCTGTACAAATCAAGTTCAACTTTTTTAGTTTAAAAAGACAACAATGAAAACACTAACATCACACCTAGCGTTAACACTACTTGGAACTCTCGGCGCTGTTTCCCCTGCGATCGCCGCTAGTTTTAGTGGACAATTATCTAATGTCACTCTTAAGCTGGATTTCAGCCAATTATCACTGATTGAGTTTGAAAATGTCGGAGGGGAAAATTCATCTCTTCCTCAGCTAACAACCACAGGAACAGGAACGGCTCAAGGAACTTCAACTAGCTCGACTTTTTGGGAGATTGACCCATCATCATTAAGTTTTCTTGAGTTAAATTATGATGGCGGTAATATCTCAGGTCAATCTGGATTACAAGGTTTCGCCTCGGCTGTTGTTTCAGGAAACAGCAATAAACTCGCCATCACCAACAAAGGTAGTAGCGGACAGAATTTAACAATTCAAGGTAACTATTCTGTGAGTCTCAACACGCAAATTGTAGATCCATTATTCGAGTCGGCTCAAGCCGAATTTACTTTAAAATTCATGAAAGAGCCAGGAACAATTGTCAATAGTTTTAGTCAATTGATTAGTGGAAATAACTCATTCAGTGAGACCAAAAATTTTACTGTTTCCTTGAACATTCAAGCTGGTGAAACAGTTTTCCTAACATCAGATTTGTCAGGACAAGCGCAAGCACAGGCGCAAGCGCAGACGGTTCCCGAACCATCCTTAACTCTTCTGGGAATAGGAGTGGTTTTAGGCGCTCTACCTCTTCTCAAGGTGTAGGGTGCGTTAGGCGGCTATCAATTCCGTCAAAAAACCAAAATTAACAAGCCGCCGTAACGCACCACCTCTATCATTAAATTGGTGCGTTACGCTATCGCGCTTCACACCCTACTGGCTGCACAATTGCTTGCTCTACTTGATTGAGGTAATCAGATAAAAGTTTAAGCAGCATGATTTAATATTTGTTCTAATTCTTGACGCAAAGCAAGGTAATGACGATAATCGTTTGCCCATTCTATAAATATTATATCATCTGATAATGTTCCCTGATTGTATTGGTTATAAAAATCTTCGGAATCCATTTTATGTTGGTTCTCATAAACGCTAAGTCGCTTGGCAACAGCAATCAAAGCATCTAAAGATGATGTATATTGAATGGTCTGTTTACGCATTTTTCTTTTACTCCAAAATAGGGTTTGCTGAATAAATTTGAAATGTAGGCAAAGTAAAGGTTTTGGGGCTTTTCTCGCGAAACAGGTGCAAGATTTTGAGAGAATCGTCGTTCAAAACCTTGCGTCTTCATCGGCCCGCGTCCTGTAGGGGCGAAGCATTCGGACAATAACCTATCGGTGAAAAGGTAGATTTTCTATCCGAATGCTTCGCCCGTACTTATTCAGCAAACCCAAAATAATGATATTTTGATTATAAACGATCGCGCTCAAACAAAAACATAAATCGTAGTGGACTGACACACCTAATTTAGGTGTAGGGTGCGTATTTGCGGCCATCAATTCGGTCAAAAAACCAAAATTAACAAGCCGCCGTAACGCACCACCTCTATTATTAAATTGGTGCGTTACGCTATCGCTAACACACCCTACTGGCTAATCTTTGTGTCTTTGTGGTTATGATGAATCAATCAACTCCCAATACTAATCAATCTATCCCCGTAGAAATAATTGCTTCCCGTAACTTCATTGATTGGTTAGAGTCTCAGCAGATTAGTCTGGCTTTTACTACCTATCAAAGTTCTCGACTGATGTTTTTAGGAGTTAACCCTCAAAGGGGGATGTCGGGATTTGAGCGGATATTTGACCGCGCCATGGGTTTATATGCTACCCCAGAAAGGATTTATCTTAGTTCCCGCTATCAAATCTGGCAACTAGATAATGTGCTATTATCCGAACAGCTTTATGATGGTTACGATAAACTTTATATCCCCCGCATTAGTTATACTACTGGGGATTTAGATATTCACGATTTGGCAATAGAAAATCTATCTGAAAGAATTATATTTATCAGTACCATGTTAAATTGTCTGGCAACAGTCAGCGATCGCCATAGTTGTATTCCCCTATGGAAACCATCGTTTATTTCCGCTTTAGTCAATGAAGATCGTTGTCATCTCAATGGTTTAGCTTTGGTAGATGGGAAGGCGCGTTATGTTACCGCTTGTAGTCAATCAGATGTGGTGGATGGGTGGAGAGATAGAAGACAAACTGGCGGTTGTGTCATTGATATTCAGTCTAATGAAGTGATTGCTACTGGTTTATCTATGCCTCATTCTCCCCGATTTTATCAGGGTAAGTTATGGTTATTAAATGCGGGTACGGGTTACTTTGGTTATATTGATCAAGACAAAGGCATTTTTGAGCCTGTTACTTTTTGTCCTGGTTTTCTGCGTGGTTTAGCATTTGTCGGAAATTATGCCATTGTTGGATTATCTAAAAGTCGTGGGGGAGATAAGACTTTTTCGGGGTTAATCTTAGATGATAATTTAATGGCTAAAGAAGCAGATCCTCGCTGTGGTCTGCTAATTATTGATTTAAAAACAGGTGAAGTTGTTCACTGGATACGCTTAGAAGGTGAAGTTACCGAACTTTATGATATACAAATCTTAGAAGGAGTTAAACGTCCCCAAGCTTTAGGATTCCAAAATGATGACATCAGTAAAATTATTACTCTTGATCCTATTTCTCCTTTAGTTGGAGGAAATCTAGCAAATAATCAGCCTGATACTTCCCCAGCAGATACCCTTTATCAGCAAGCATACACCTTGCAAAAACAGCTTAAGCTTGAAGAAGCGATCGCTCTCTATCAACAATTAATTAATCAACATCCTCAATATGCAGCTGCTTGGCATCAGTTGGGGGTAATCATGGATAGTTTAGGACAAATTGATCAATCTATTTTGGCTTACAAGCAAGCTTTACTTATTAACCCTAATTATGCAGAAAGCCACAATAATTTGGGAATAATAGCAGTTAGCAAGGGAGATTTAGACGAGGCGATTATTTGCTTTAACCACGCTATTTGTGGCAATCAAAACTATGCTTTTGCTGAGAATAATTTAGGTTTAGTCTTACAAATGCAGGATAAGTTAGGGGATGCCAGGGTCAAGTTTCAAGAAGCAATCAGGAAAAACCCTAATTATCCAGAGGCACACTTTAATTTAGGCAATGTGTTACAACTCCAGGGAAAGATCGAAGAAGCGATCGCTTATTTTCAAGTAGCAATTCAGCTTAATCCTAAATACATTAAAGCTTATAATAGTTTGGCTTTAGCATTAGGAAGACAGGACAAAGTAGAAGCAGCTATGAGCGTATTTAAGCAAGCTTTAGCTATTCAACCTAATTCCCCAGAGGCTTTTGCTTGCTTATTTTCTATGAAGGAAATGACTTGTAATTGGAACACAAGAGAAGCTGATTTAATTCAACTTTGGCAATTAACCGAAAACCAGTTACAAGAGGGAAAAACTACCGCAGTAACTCCCTTTGATACCTTATATAAACCTTGGTCTGCTAGTCAACAATTGCAAGTAGCTTGTAACTATGCTCAAGAGGTTAAAAGACAATTAGCCTTAGGGACTAAACCCCTCAACTTTAACCATTCCCGCACCCGATCTGGACGATTAAAAATAGGTTATTTATGCCATGATTTTCGTAATCATCCCACCAGTCATTTGATGCAAAGTGTCTTTGGTTTACATGATCGCGCTAACTTTGAAATAATTGCCTATTCCTATGGTTCTGATGATGGTAGTGAATATCGTCGTCGCATTGCTAATGATTGCGATCGCTTTTATGATATTGCTACTTTATCAATTACGGAATCTGCACAACGGATTTTTCATGATGGGGTGCATATTTTAGTTGATTTGATGGGATATATTGATAAAGCGCGGACGCAAATATTGGCTTTAAAACCTGCACCGATTCAAGTTAATTATTTGGTTTATCCGGGGACAATGGGAGCAGATTTTATCGACTATATTATTAGTGATGCCATAGTTACCCCACCGGAATCTGCTGATAATTTTACTGAAAAATTAGTAATTTTACCGGATAGTTATCAGGCTAATGATTATCAACAAATTATATCATCTAAACCTGTTACTCGTTCCCAGTATGGTCTTCCTGAATCGGGTTTTGTCTTTTGTTGTTTCAACCATACCTATAAAATTGAGCCGCAAATATTCACTGTATGGATGCAAATTTTGGCTAATGTTCCCGGTAGTGTGTTATGGTTATTTTCGAGAGTAGCTGAAGCTGAAGCAAATCTACGTCGGGAAGCACAAGCGCGAGGAATTGAGGGTGATCGCTTAATTTTTGCCCATCTCGAACCTAAGCCGGAACATTTGGCGCGACATCAACTAGCTGATTTATTTCTTGATACTTTATACTATAATGCTCATACTACTGGGAGTGATGCTTTATGGGCAGGTTTACCGATTATAACTTGTCCAGGTACAACTTTTCCTTCCCGTGTTGGTGCTAGTTTATTGACAGCTATTGGCCTACCTGAATTAATTACTAAGAATTTAGAGGAGTATAAAAATTTAGCGATTAATTTAGCAAAATCTCCTGATAAATTGCAGGAAATTAAACAGAAACTAGCACAAAATCGTCTTACTTATCCGTTATTTGATACCCTTCGTTTTACCCGCAATTTAGAAAAAGCTTATCGGACAATGTGGGATATTTATGCTGCGGTAAAATCACCAGAGATGATCAGGATAGCCAATTGATCACTGGAATTATCAGGGTAAGCGCATCTTAACAATCCTTGACAAAATCAACTTTATCCCTCCCAGTTTTCACGGTACTTGGCCAGAAAAATCAGAAAAAGTATCGGTGTTTTTTTGAGAATTAAAGCTTATTTTCATAGATTAAATTTCCTTGACAAAATGACTTATATGTGTTAGCAAATTAAGTCCTAAAATTGAATTACCTTGCTCATTTAACAGAGGACTATAACAAGCGATCGCTCCCTGTTGCGGTACAATTGATAATAAGGCCCCACTAACTCCCGATTTAGTGGGAAAACCCACCTCAATAGCAAATTTTTCGGAAGCTTCATAGAGTCCAGAATTAGTCATAATTTCTAGAATAATTTCGGCAAAAGAAGAAGCTAAAATCAACTTACCTAAATTAGCAAGATCGGCAATTTTTCCAGATAAACAACAGATTCGATTGTAGGTTTCTAGGGCTAAATAACGATGACTAATATAACCATTTTTTTCTAATTCTAAGCTTAAAGCTTGATTGTGTGCATTAGGATAGGAGTGAACAGAATCAAGCACAGAGTGATCGAGAAATAATTGACAATTACCCATTTCATTTAACCATAAAAGCAAATTTTCACAGCGAGATTCTGGCGTTTCTCCTGCTAATAAGTCTGTCAAGGTGATTGCGCCACTATTAATCATAGGATTACGGGGAAAACCGCGATCCTCTTGCAGTTGAGTTAAGGAATTAAAAGGATAACTAGAAGCTTGTTTTCCCACGCGACGAAAAACAGCATCTTCCCCTAAATGGGTTAAAAGATATAATAACAAAAAAGGTTTAATCACACTCATCAAAGGAAAAGTTACAGTTTCATCTCCCCAAGACAAAATCTCCCCCTCAAGACAGTGAATCTGGAGAGCGAAAACCTCGGGATTAACTTGGTTCAAAACCGGTATATAATAGGCAGTCTGACCCTTCCTATCCGATAAATGCACTTCCCCGACCCAAGCTTGTATATCTTCCACCCTTAATCTAGCTAATCGGTTCATTTGTTTAATCCATGTACTCAGTCAAAGAAGCAGAATCTATAATTCTAACTCAAATTCAACCCCGACAAGAAACAGAAAAAGTTTCTCTAGAGGCAGCTTTTGGGCGCATTTTAGCCGAAGATATCAGCAGTGATTTAGACTTTCCCTATTGGGATAATTCTGCTATGGATGGCTATGCTGTCCGCTACGAAGATGTCAAAGACACTAATCCAGAAAATCCCGTTACTTTAAAGATTATCGCCGAAATTCCCGCCGGCAAAGTCCCCGAAAAAATTATTCAACCAGGAGAAACAGCCCGGATTTTTACCGGAGCGATGTTACCCGCCGGCAGTGATACGATTATTATGCAGGAAAATACTCAAAAACAAGGGGAGCGAGTGGCGATTCTTATCCCTCCCGAAAAAATAGGTCTTTTCGTGCGTCAACGTGGCACATTCTATCAAGCAGGAAATACCCTATTAAAAGCCGGTATTGCCATTAATTCCCCAGAAATAGCGGTTTTAGCCACGGCACAAGCTACCGAATTAACAGTGTTTTCCCGTCCCCAAGTGGCAATTTTCTCCACGGGAGATGAATTAATTAATCCCGATGAAACCCTCCAAAAAGGTCAAATTATTGACTCGAATCGCTACGCTTTAACCGCATTTGTCGCCAGTTTAGGGGCAATTCCCACACCTTTAGGTATAATCAAAGATAATCCCGATCTTCTCAGAGAAACTATCAGAAAAGCCATTAATTCTAGTGCCATCGTCCTTTCCACCGGCGGTGTTTCCGTAGGAGATTACGATTATATCGAGGGAATTTTAGGGGAATTAGGGGGAAAAATTCTGATTCGCAGCGTTGCTATTCAACCGGGTAAACCCCTAACCTTTGCTACTTTTCCTAACGGTTGTATTTACTTTGGTATCCCCGGTAATCCCGTCTCTGCTTTAGTTTCCTGTTGGCGCTTCGTGCAAATGGCCATTAAAAAATTATCGGGATTGACAGAATATCAGAACAAATTTCTGCGAGTTGTCACCCGCGATACTCTCCAATCTAATGGACAAAGAGAAGTTTATCTCTGGGGAAAAATAGAAATTATCGAGGGAGTTTATCAATTTCAACTTGCTTCTGGACAACACAATTCGGCTAATTTAATTAATTTAGCGGGTACTAATGCTTTAGCCATAATTCCCCAGGGTAAAACTACTATACAAGCGGGAGAAACAGTAGAAGTTATGACTGGACTTCCCCTTTGAGAGCCAGTTTCAGATTTTGGCAAGGGTTCTTTTTTTGACTTGATCTCCTTCTCGGTAAGAATCAGGTCGAAGGACAGCAGCAGGGGAATTACGGTTAAGAACTTTTTGCCGCAGACCCTAATTAGGGTTTGCGGCAAAAAGCTTTTCCTGGGGACAGGGTGTGGGGTGTGGGGTGTGGGGTGTGGGGTTTTATCGATTTTCAGGTGGTCAACTACCTAATTTTCTGGGAAAAAGTCCAGGAATTTTCCCCCCGATCCCCGCAATGGCTGGCACTTTTTGAGGGGAAAAAAGTCCAAAAGTCTTATCCAACAAGGTTTTTAGATTTATTCAGCAGACCCTCGGGAACCACTTTAAAACCGTAGAGGGGAGAAGCGGGATTCCAACAGCGCTGACTTTTGTAGTGGACACAGACACGACAGCAATCCATCTCCTCTAAAGCTTTGGTGATGCGATTGGGACTCTCGCTTAATAATTCCCGTTGGGAGACTCCCCGCAATAATAATTCTTCCCCTTGCCAGCGCGCTTCCACCAGTCCCGTATCGGCGAAATTACTCCACCGGGGATCCCGGGTGATCGGCTCTGGCAAGGTGATAGTGACGATCGAATCCGATTCATTTAATTCTCCCTCATAGTGGCTGGGGGCCGGGGGTGTCGGTTGCATAAAGCGATCGCCAATAGGCAATTCCACCAGAGTTCCCACGGCCGGGGAATGGAGTTGATAACGGCTTTGTAATTCTTCTAAACTGGTCAAATCCGCTAGATATAGGGGCGAGCCATGGACGAACATGATATGCTGTGGTCGCAGGTTATGGATCAGTTGGGTGGTGTTGCGACTATCGCTATGTTCGGCCAGTAGATAGGTTTCTTGGCTAATTAATTGCGAACGCTGTGTCGCTTTTAATCGGGGATTCTCCAGGTTGATATCGTGCAGGTGTTGGGGAGCTAACATTAACCAAGGTTTATCCCCTTGCAGATATTTACTCACCTCCTCTAGGCGATCGATTAGTAAAATTATCGGAGTGGTTCCCCCTAGAGGTGTCGGTTTTTCTGGCAACCTTCGCAACCGGGGACAGATGCGCTCATCCCAAAATAAGGGCTGATGTTTGGCAAAATTTTGCACAGATGCGGGAAATTGTGGTAAAATTTCCAGGTAGGCATCGCAAGCTTTAGCGATCTTGCCCCCAACCCAGATATCAATGTCGCGGCCTGTGAATTGGTGGTGCGACCGCAGTAATTTTAAAATTTCCTGACCCAATCCCAAAGCGGGGACGGGTAGTAAGACATTTTGCCCCTCAGCGATCGCATGATAGATGCGATTCATCAACTGTTTTTCCTGCTGTCGTCGGTGGGGATGGCGCTCTGTGCCGTAACTGCCTTCAATAATCAGCACATCGGGGGATATTCCCCGCAGCAGATCGATCGATAATCCTTCCACCAGTTGAAAATTAGACAGGGAAAAATCGCCGGTATAGAGGACCTTATAGGTGCGTTTGGGGGTTTTGTAGGTGAAGAGGACCACGGCAGCCCCAGGGAGGTGGCCAGCTGGAAAAATCTCGACGGTGAGATCATCAAAGAGAGTGATCGGCGATCGCCATGGCCAACCCTGACAGAAACTGCCGATTTCCTCGGCAGCATCCGGCCATTGTAGGGGCAGCAGTTGTACTGTCACCTCACTGGCATAAACTGGCAATTGGGGATAGGTCTGATGGAGAGCCATTAACCCACGGATGTGATCGCTGTGGGCATGACTACAGAACACCAGATCCACGGGGGGTTTTTTGTTTTGGGTCAGGGGTTGCATATCGGCCAAACCGCAATCTAAAAGTAGGCGATAGGGACCGATTTTCAGTAGGAGACAAACCCCTTCTGATGCGTGACCGACACCAAAAGGTAAACAGGATAAAAGGGATTTTGACCCCCAGAGGGCAGTAGAGCGTTGAACCATGGCAACCCTGATTATGATGACTGGTTAGTGAGCGGAACCGTTGCCATCGTAGTTATCGCTATCGTAAAAACCGTTGCGGGTGCCGAAAAAGAGACAAGAGACGGTGAATACAGCCGTCAATGCCAACAGGATTAATTTGATGTCCATATAATTAGTGCAACTCCTCAGAGGGTATCTCCCCTCATACTAACCTAACTTTTTCGGTTGTTAGCAGCTAGGTTTCGGATTTGACCATCGGCGCTCAACCTCTTTCCCCCACCATCGCCCGGTCTATGTTAATAATTAACGAAGGCAGGAAGCGGAGGGCAGGAGTCCGTTTTTGTAACGGGGATTTATACTCCGCTCCAAAAACTTTTCGCCAACCAGGAGCGAGGTTTTAGACCTGTCCATTAGTCACATCTTTCTTAACATTTCAAACCTTTGTAGCACAGGGCTTTCAAGACTCGGTTAACAATCTGTAATATTCCTTGTTGACACCCTTAATGACAAAGAAAAAACTGAAATCAAGTCAGGATAAGGGTTAGAGTCCTTACTGACCAAATTGTTAAGAAAGATCTCTATAAGGGATAGGTTTTAGACAAGGGTTGTGCGCGATAATTTTAGTTAATTTAAAAGTCTTGAGCAAAGCTAATCCCAAGTCACAGGACTACTTTTCTGTATCTCATATTAAGAAAAAACTATGAGCGATAATATTTTGTCTCAAGCTTCACAGCGATCTATTACATAGATGGCAGTTGACTTATAATTAAGAAAGCTTGCTAATTTTGTCAGATAGAAAAAACGAGGAGATTAATTAATTTAGCTATATATGTCAAGATTAACCCAAGAATCTTTAGGTAATGAGGCGGCTATATTTTCAGCTTTAGAGTCTCAACATCAAGAAGCTTCGCTCTACGGTGTTACAGATGGTAAAGCGATCGGAACCTACTTAGAACAAAAGTTTAAACTATATCTAAAAGAAAAATATGATTTTGTTGAGGGTAATGCAGCCAGTGGTATCGATTTTCCTGAGTTGCTGGTTGATATAAAAGTAACCAGTACTAAACAACCACAATCATCTTGTCCTTTTAAATCCGCAAGACAAAAGATTTTTGGCTTAGGATATTCCTTAATTATTTTTGTTTATGAAAAGTTAGATAATAGTCTCAATCGCACTGCCAATTTAAGAATGATCACGACAATTTTTGTATCGGCTGAAAGAACAGCTGATTGACCGATGACTCGTGGTATCCGCAACATCTTAAACAATCAGGGTAACAAAGATGATTTAATGGCCTTTATGTTAGATAAAAACTTACCCGTTGATGAAATGGAAGCAGCCAATATAGCCGATGAAATTCTTGCTAATCCTCCAGTACAAGGATTTTTAACCATTTCCAACGCCTTACAGTGGAGACTACAATATACTAGAGTAATTGATCTTGCTGGTCAAGAAGAAGGATTAATCGCTATTTATAGAGAGAATTAGTAATGTCAGTTTCTCCAGTTAAAGTTGAATACGGCGACTTTCAAACTCCTTTAGAGTTAGCCGAAAAGATTTGCCAAAAGTTATCACAAATAAATGTTAATCCCAAGGTAATTATTGAGCCAACTTGTGGTACAGGAAACTTTTTAAAATCGGCAGCAGTTACCTTCAAACAAACTGAAAAAATTCTTGGCTTTGAAATTAATCCTAATTATGTTGCACAGATAGCCCAAGATGAGCAATTATGCCAAGATACAAGAATACAAGTTCATCAAAATAATTTTTTTGACTGTGATTGGAATGCTCTAACTCAAGCATGGAAAGAGAATATTTTATTCTTGGGGAATCTACCTTGGATAACAAACTCAAAACAGGGATTGATTAATGGTAGCAATTTACCGCAAAAAAGTAACTTTCAAGGTTATCATGGTTTAGATGCTATCACAGGAAAAAGTAACTTTGATATTTCAGAATGGATGTTAATTAAATTGATTGAATGTCTTAATCATCGTTCAGCTTATCTGGCAATTATCTGCAAAACAGCCGTTTCTAGAAAAATTTTGAACTATATTTATACTCAGAAAATTAATCTCACCTATTCGGCAATTTATCCGATAAACACTCAAAAATATTTTCAAGCTAATGTAGATGCTTGTCTCCTATTTTGTCAATTTGATTCTCAATCAGAAAATTACTTTTGTGATGTTTTCAAGAGTTTTGAGGAAAGGGAGTTTCAGCGTATTGGTTATCAAAATGATATTCTAGTCAGAGATTTAAATACTTTTATCAGACTAGAGAAGTTATATCATCGGCATCCTCTAGTAGAAAAATGGCGTTCAGGTATTAAACATGATTGCTCAAAAGTCATGGAATTGCAGTTAGTTAATGGAATTTTTGTCAATGGTTTAAAGGAAATCGTTGATATTGAAACCACCTATCTTTATCCTCTCCTTAAAGGTTCAGATGTGGCACAAAATCGCCTAGAAATTATCCATAAATACGTTTTAGTAACTCAGAAGTTTATTGGTGAATCTACAGAAAATATGCGAGGTATAGCGCCAAAAACTTGGCAGTATCTAGTTAATCATGTAGATTACTTTGGGAATAGAAAAAGCAAAATCTATCAAAATCAACCAGATTTTTCTATATTCGGCGTTGGTTCTTACACCTTCTCTCCTTTTAAAATTGCCATTTCTGGACTTTATAAGAAACTGAATTTTCAACTTATATCACCCTATCAAAATCAACCAGTTATTTTCGATGATACTGTTTACTTCTTAAGCTTTGATGATTTAGATACTGCTCAGAAAACACTACAGCTTCTCAATTCTTCCCTAGCGATGGAATTTTATTCATCTCTGATATTCTGGGATGAAAAAAGACCAATAAAAACCCGTATTTTAAATAGTTTGAATTTGTCAGAATTAGGGTGTATTACTAACGCTAACGCAGCTAAGTAACGCATCTCACGGGATATTTTATGATAATTTTTTCATCTCCTCGATAATTGTCCTTGTCTCGACGCTAACGGTACCCCCACGGGTTAATAAGTCAACCACTTGCTCTTTATACTTTACAAAATGATAGGTATTAAATTTCTGAGCGATGGTTTTATCTTTGGATTCCTTTTCTTTATATTGATCTTTATACATTATCATAACTACTCTAGAATATCCGCCCTTAATTTCTATGTGTTGTTCTTTCAATAGGGCTAGATTAGATTTAATAGTCATGACCGTAATTCTGACTTTAGTAAACTATCCATAATTATTTTAGTACAAGTATAAGCTTTTGGAAAAAAGCAATCTTATCGGTCATGGTAGTTGTGCCTGTCTCTGGGAATCAACTCGGACTGACGAAAGAAACAAAGGAAAATGGAAATTTTGCCGATCTAGGGCTGGCCTTTGCTATAAGTGAGCTATATAGCGCCTCCTTGGCTAGTGAGGAAATTCTCAAACGCTAAAGCTGAGAGCTCACCGCTATAACTAAGCACACGAATCACCCAGACTGAGAAAATATCATGCGTATCGCTCACGATGTCACCGAATTGGTTGGCCGCACACCTTTAGTACAATTGAATCGGATTCCCCAAGCGGAGGGCTGTCTTGGCCGAATTGTGATGAAATTAGAAGGGATGAATCCCGCTGCTTCCGTCAAAGACCGCATTGGCACTCACATGATTAATAGCGCCGAAAAAGCGGGTTTAATCAATCCAGAAACCACGGTTTTAGTGGAACCCACCTCTGGCAATACGGGAATTGCCCTTGCGATGACTGCGGCAGCTAAGGGTTATCGCTTGATTTTAACTATGCCGGAAACGATGAGTTTAGAGCGCCGGGCGATGTTAAAAGCCTACGGTGCTACCCTAGAACTTACCCCCGGTTCCCAAGGTATGAAAGGGGCAATTTTACGCGCGCAGCAAATTGTCGATAGTATCCCCGGGGCTTATATGTTGCAACAATTTCGCAACCCTTCTAACCCAGAAATTCACCGTCTCACCACTGCTGAGGAAATTTGGCAAGATACGGAGGGACAGGTAGATTTTATTGTTGCAGGTGTGGGTACTGGAGGCACGATTACGGGAGTCGCTGAAGTGATTAAATCGCGTAAACCTAGTTTTCAAGTAGTTGCGGTGGAACCTTTCAATAGTCCGGTGATTTCTGGAGGTAATCCCGGTCCCCATAAAATTCAAGGTATCGGTGCGGGTTTTATTCCGGAAGTTTTACGCACAGATCTGATTGATGAGGTAATTACTGTCAGTGATGAGGAAGCTTTTCAATTTGGTCGTCGTTTGGCAAAAGAGGAAGGGTTGCTTTCGGGGATTTCTTCCGGTGCCAATCTTTGCGCCGCGATTCAACTAGCCCAACGACCGGAAAATGAGGGTAAATTAATTGTGGTGATTCAGCCTAGTTTCGGGGAACGTTATCTGAGTACACTGATGTTCCAAAATATCGAGGAGCGCGAGTTAACTTTGGTGTAAAAAAATATCGTCTTCAGCCTCTACAGTGAGCCTTTAGCTTTAACTATAGCAGTTATCTTAAATGGTGGCCTAGGATTCAGGCGCAGGTCGTCGGTCGTCAGTATTCTCCGAGTCAGGAGCCGGTCGTTAGGAGACAGGTTTTAGGTTTTGGGGTTTTGGGGTTTTAGTTCAATTTCCCCACTTCCCCACTTCCCTATACTTTTTAAACAGGATTTAGTATTAATCGTATTTTAGGAGGGATTTTCTCACCTGTAGGGGTATTTGTAAAGGTTGCGGTTTGATTGCTTCTTTGCCAGCAAAATTATCCAATAAAGCCGATCTCACTTGTGCATCGGTTTCTCGCGAGAGAAGATAACGGAAGTATTCTTGGCATTGTTCTCGACGACTGGGGGAAAGTTCCATTTCACTTAAACGTCGGACTGCCATTAAGCGTATTAAGGGATCATTGACTGTTAATTTTTCTAACCAGCGATCAAAGTTTTTTGACTCATTTTGACCGCGATGGTCGAGAAAATGCCATCCTAGCAGGATTAAAGTCGAAACCGTGCCAAATCCTTGCAAAATTGAGGCCAGGGCCAACCAGCGATTTTCGGCATAGGTCCAAATTGCCAGAGCGAGATAGGTGGCTAAACTGCCCAAACCGCCACAGACTACCGCTAAAGTTAACTTACCGCTATCGGCACTGAAAAAAGCACGCCCCCACAGCCACAGCGAGCGCCAGTTTTGACCCTGGAGATGGTAAACTCCGATCATCGCCCCCACCCCGGTTAAAGTGGCCAAAACTAACTGCCAATTCCACGCCCAGAGGATCAAAAAACTAGCACAAGCTGCCGCCCATGTCAAGAGTTGACGGTTTTTTTTTGCCGCGAGAGTTTTGATGACTCGACGCTGCAGAGCGGGGGAAAAATAGGGACGAAGACGGAATACTGAAGACACGGGAAGTTTTTCACTGAGGGTTTGATGATCACTATAGCCTGTTCTCAGGCAGACAGATCATTTTTCTTGGTAAAAATCCTCCCAAGGAAAAGAGCGCAGTGCTAGGGTGAGCTAAAATTGCGATCGAGAATCGGCTAAAGTTCAGGTTGGCGAGCTTAGGTATTGGCTCTTCTCGTTTCTGTGTGGAAGGAAGAAGAATAGGGATAATTTTCCAGAAATATAGTCTTCAAAGCCTTGCCTAGCAAGACTTTTACGAATGATAAGCACTGATTATCACACAAAGTCGAGAAGAGCCAGGTATTAAGATGGTTGGCAATCAAACTCAACTTTTTTTATTAATAAATAGCTCAACAATATTCTGTAAACTTATATATAGAAACCTCAAGAAATATATTAATTTGCCATCTTTAGGGCAGCAAGTTCTGATAGACGATCTAAAGTAGTAAGTATAAATACCGCATCTAATTTTACCTAGTCACGCCAGCTATCTAACTCATCTATTTCACTTCCGAACAGAGTTAAAACGTCCTTTGTTACGTTCTGAGAGGCAAAAAAATGACTACTCAACTACAACAAAAAGCCGAACTTGAAATTGTTACCTTGAACCCTGTTTACGGAGTTAACTATAACAAGGGTTACATCGGTTTTACCTATGACGGAACACATCCAGTCGGTCAAGGAATCGCTTATTTTACTAAGTGGGATAAAATGAGCAATATTTCTGCTACTCACGCTCTCATCGTTACCGGTGAAAATACCTGTATTGAAGCGAATGCTGGCACGAATATGGTAGAAGAAAATCCTCTAGAACCCTATTTTAAACCTTCTAATTGCCAAATTTTCTTCCGCAAACCCAAAGATTTAACTGACGAGATTGCCGAGCGTATTGTTGAGATTCTCAAACCAGAAGTAGGTAAAAAATATGACTATAAACTAATCCTAGCTCATGCCTTTTCTGGAAGTTTACCCGGTCAGATACTCAGTCTTTTATCACGGCAAAAAATCAAAAAATTACTGTCTGAAGCTCTCAACTGTCCTGATAAATGGATTTGTAGTGAGTTAGCAGCTTACGCTTTAGATGAGCAACCTGAATACCGAGATATCGGAGTTCTGATCAATCCTAATTCTACCATTAATCCTCAAAAATTATTTGAAGATGATCTGATTTTTCAGGCTTGGGAAAATCAGGTTGCGGCAAAGTTTAAAGATTTAATCACCGGGACAACAGTAATTGCTTAGATGTATTACCTGCATTATTGATGCCATCAGGAGAATATCAAATGACCACGACAACTATTGGTAGAGTTCCTCTTCACGAACCGGGAAAATTACTTGATCCCTATATCAAGGACAATGATGCTTTAATTGCTCCTGCGGAGGATTTTACTATCTCGATCAATACAATTTCACTGCAACTGTATACTAAATACAAAGGTCATTATTTAGCAGGACAGTGGGATAATAACTATTTCGCTCTTGTCAGTCAGATAGGATTAGGAGATCAAGAAACCCCTATTTTCAAGGTTCACTATCTTAATCACATCTCTGGAATGACTTTAGATGTAACAGACATTTGGGCTGAAAATGTTGCTGTAATTGAAGACTTTCAAAAAGATGAAAAATCTCAGCGATTGTATTTATCGTTTAGTAGTTTTTGTCAAGGATTAGGACGTTCTACTTTAGAACAAGTTACCAATTCATTGAAGCAAGTTGTGGGAACTGTAGGGGCTGCTTTTCCTAGTTTAATACCTTATACAACACTGGGAAGTACAGCCTTACAGGGCATTAATAATATTCTGGCAACTGTTGTTGAAGCTAGATTTCAACCCCAAGTGAAAACATCAACTTTTGGTCTTTATCCTGCTAACGTTGAGCAAAGACCTGTGATTGGAGAAGCTCCCTTACAAACAGGAGCTTATGCCTTTTTCTTTGAACCCGTTGAGATAGAAACCTTGAAAATGGGATCGAATGGGATTGTGACTTCAACTAATAATAAACCCGTCAGTCCTTACATTGTAGTTAACATCAAAAAAGGGATTACTTTAGCCCCCAGTCAAATTGAGAAAAACTTAGCCACTGAAGTATTAGAAGCTTACCACAGAACTACTAACTATCCTCTAACCACTTCTAATACTGTGATTCCCTACTTCAATGCCTTAGAAGAATTGGGTAAAATTATTCGTTTAGCTAGTTCTACTAAGCGGTATTTTGAGTTAAAACAAAAGGGCGATTACCTCACTGAAGCGGAAGCAAAACGTCTGGAGATTCTCTTGGCTTACTTAAAGGAAAATCTCAAGAATTTTGAGCAGTAATCAATTAATTGGCATTCCCTAACTTTTAGTATTTGGAAACTGTTTAATAATAGGAGGAAACGATTATGATCTTCTCATGGACTGATTATGTGCGTGCCGTTGCTATCACCGAACAAATTCCCACTCGGTATCGCAAATTACGGGTTGTTCAATTAGCACAAGCAATCGTTGAATCTGCACGAGGTACGAGTAAACTTTTTCAAGAAGCGGGAAACCCCGGTGGACTCAAATGGCGAGATAAAATTGACGACAATTACACCGAAAAAATCACCCATCAAATTTGGTTAGTTACCCCTAGCGAACCCAATGGTTGTTATTGGTGTCATTGGAAAACCGCAGAACAGGCTGCAATGGGATATTGGCGGTTTATCGGTCGTCCGAACTCCCCCTATCAGGGATGGGAGGCCTATGATAATGATCCCGAAGGCTATTTACAATATATTTGGGAAAAAGGCTATGCCACCGACCCAAACTATGTCAGTAAGGTCAAAAATGTTTTCCCTGAAGCTCAAAGCTTACTAGATGAATATGGTGGAGAACAACCTCCTCCATCACGGATTTTCAAAGTTGCTATTATGCCAGGACATGGAGGGACAGATTCAGGGGCAGTCAACCATACGCTAAATTTACGGGAAAAAGACTACAACTGGAAAGAAGCAGTTGAAGTTAAGGCCCGTTTAGAAGCGGCGGGCAATTATCAAGTGATTATCTGTCGTCAAGAAAATGAATTAGCTTCCCTTTCCACCTTGCAACAACGAGCTAATGACAGTGGTGCAAATGTTTGTTTGTGTCTGCATCATAATGCTTGTAACCGACAGGCAAAAGGTTGGTGGTTATTTTATGTGAATCGGAGTCCAGAATTTGAGAAATTTATCAAAATCATCGATAAACACTTCCGAGGACTGCCTTTACAAGGACGGGGTTATGAATACGCTGGAACGCCCTTTGCTCATGACTGGTATAGTCGAGTCTGGAATTGTACCCATGCTTGTACCATGCCCACCATCTTGTTTGAAAGTTGCTTCATTGACAATGATGAAGATGCTCGTTGGTTGAGAGATGGCGGTTATCAGCAAATCGTTGAGAAAATTTGTGCGGGAGTTAAGGAATATTTAGGAAGTCAACCACCCATCGTTAATCCACCTCAGCCCGAAAAATTCGTCTTTGTCTGTGATGCCAATCCGCCTTTAAATGTGCGGAAAGGTGCAGGAAGTAATTATGATCCTGTGGGGCGTTTAGATAACGGGACACGATTAACGGTTGTAGGTGAAGAGGGCAATTGGCTGAAAATTAGTAAACCGATTGAAGGTTATGTTCATCGTGACTTGACAAAATCTTCCTATTGCGTGTTTGTCAATGACCCAAATCCGCCCTTAAAAGTCCGTTCAGGAGCAGGAACAAACTTTTCAGTGGTGACAGAACTGACTAATGGCACACCCTTAAACGTGATAGGGACGGATGACAATTGGCTTCGCATTGATAAACCTGTGGAAGGTTATGTCTTTACTTCTTTAACTTCCTCGCTGCATCGAGTCTTTGCTGCTGATGCCAATCCTCCCTTAAATGTGCGCTCTGGACCCGGGACTACCTATGAAAAAGTGGGTCAATTAGACAATAATACGGCTTTAACTGTCGTAGATGCTGGTTTGGATAGTCAAGGTGCGAGATGGCTTCGTATTAGTTCACCTTGTTCCGGTTGGGTCTTAGAAAGTTTAACCTCTGATCGCCTGATGGGTTCGGGAATCAACCCTCCTGCTTCTAATCTATCAGAAAGTGAGCAATACGATTATTGTGCCGAGATTATCACCCATAATGGCGGAACATTGCGTAAACGTAACATAATCTCTTTCCGTAAAGAAACGAGTACCAAAGCCAATGATTGGCGTGGTTGTTACGATGATATTACTTACATGATCTGGAAAGATGGCGCGGGGAAACACGCTCGTAAATACGCCTCTAACACGGAACCCTCATCTCAGTATGAAGATAGTAATAATCCATTGGCTGATCGCAACAGAATGGGGGTTGATGCAAATGGTGATGGACGACTGGATTTAGGACGTTTACCCGAAGGATATTACGAATATAAAACAGGAACAAGTGCCACCTTGGGTAAAGTATTGTGTCCTACCGCATCAGCCATGGCGGAACGAGATACCAGTCACGATGGCCTATTTCAACCTAATGAACCTCGTGCTTCTGCTGGAACAACGATGTTATTTCATCAAGGTGGAGAAACGAATCCTTTCAGTGCTGGATGTCAGACTATGCCTCCTAATGAATACACCAGATTCTGGGCTGATTTAAACAGCAACGGTGATCCCGGTGTGATTGGTTACACCATTGTCCGTTGGTGTTCAATTGCTTAGTTCCTTGTCCAAAAATTCACGTCAAGTTAAGCAATCATAGATTAAATGTTGTCTGTATTGACTTAACTTGATTACCAAAAATAGCGGAACTATTGGCTGAAATAGCCAGATAAAAGTCAAGGCAATCAAGATATTCATTTTGTCTTTTAAGAATACGCAGAATTCAAGGAAACTTAAACTTTTTGTTGGGTAGGACAAAATCAGTCTAATGCCTCCTAGTTTTAATAATTATGATCACTTATTTGAGGACTTAATTATGATATCAATCCCTGAAGAACTCAATCCCAACCAAGGCATCCCTGGATGGCTAGAACTCGATGATTTAAGCCTTCATGGAGACATGGTAGCACGCATCCCTAAAGGAGCTTATATCAAAGGAATAATCGGTGGAGAAAAACCTTTTTTTCCCGTCTCTGAAATTCTTGGTACAGCTATCTCTAAACCTGAAGGAGTAAATAGCAATTGTGGATGGGTTGAATTAGAAACTCTGACCTTTCATCGTGACATAGAAGCTGTTGCACCCCTTGCTCCTTATGTGCGGGGAGAGATGGATAAAGACCACAATTTTTATCCCGATAAACCTTATACTATTGTGCGCTCAAATGATTTTATTGGCAATGGAGAAGAAAAGTTTATGACGACTCAAGCTATCGAAGCATTGGTAAATACTGTCATTAAAAAATACCCCATTGATAGTACACAGATAACCGATCCAAGACAAAAATTTACTTTATTAGCTGGATCGAAACTTGAGATTCAACAGTATGACAGGGTGGATCATAATCATTGGAAATTGCTTTTATCTTCCCCTGTCAATGGTTCAGTCATCTGGTTTGCTTATAGTCCTCATGTCAATATCATTCGCCCAAATATTAACCGAAGCACGGTGATTACTTACCAAATCTTAAACGATGACAATGGGAAGCTGAAAGCAACCGCTAAATTAGCCTGTAACTTTTGGAATCGTTTTGTCATTCCTCAGTCTAATATTGTGATCCGACTAGGAACATTTTATAGTCCTGGTTCTGTGATTGCTAGAGCCTATAAACCTTATCAACAAGGCAATACCGTCTATGGCAAGATTGAGTTTAATACTAAGTATCTTGGAACGTTTACTAATTATGGTATTGCTGGCACAATTATTCACGAAATTGGACATACATTAGGATTTGGTTGGGATCAATGGATGAATTTGTTTTATCAAAATACGGGTGCTTTTAAACCCGAAACAATCAAGAAGATTCCCGAACTACAATATATGTTTGTTGAAACCGATTATGGTCCAGGAACAGCATATTCCCACTGGGACGAAGAACGATTTGATCAGGAATTAATGACGGGATTCAAAGATACCTATGAATATGTCTTACCTGTGACGATTAAAGTGATGGCACTTCTCGGTCATGTTATTGCTGAGGAATTAATCCAAAAAACGAATTTAGAAACCTTGATTCGTGAGATTGAAGATGTTCTATTCACCATGACAGAAACAGTCCAAGAAATTAACTTTGAATACTATAAAGATACCGAAATATCGGAGGAAATTTACACCGCATTGACCTAAAATTGTCAACATAAATATGGGGGGAGTTATTACTATTTTCCTGAATTAAGCTTCCCCCGATCGAGTGTTTCATAATTTAAGGACTGTTTCTATGAAAATTACCCACCTTTTCAAGCTATTATCAGCACTTAGTTTGGCTCTTCTTCTCGGTTGGCTTTTCCCGATGGCTCATATTAAGGCTGACAATGTATCAACACTGGGAAAATATCCTGTCTGTGAACCATCTGCTGTCGTAAAAGTAACCTGTCCAGAATCAGAAGGAAATTGCCTTTTAGTAGCAGATAATGAACAAAAAGACGCTCTCTTTCTCTATTCTGTGAGTTCTAAGCAATTAGACTCAACTCGTCAAAGTCAGTTAGCCTTAGAGAAAAAAATAAGTGACATTGAAGCGATCGCAAAATTAGATGATAATAGAGTTCTTCTCTTCGGTTCTCACAGTCGTAACAATAAATGTGAGATCAAAGCAAATAGACAACGGTTTGTACAGGCTCAATTGTCGGGAAATCAATTAAAAATTATTGGTGAACTGATCCAAAGTCCTCAAATCGATTCTCAAGTTCTCTTTCAAGGTCTAGATGTGAATTCTAACAAGATTATCAGTGCCGTGAGTCGTGCTATTGATGAGGCGGAAACCAAGGCTAATCAATCATTAGGAGATAAAGTGGCGTGTGAACAAGCCAATGCTTTTAATGCGGAAGGAGCAGTAGCCATTCCTGAGCCTTTATCCCTCGAAAAATTCAAGATTTGGATTGGCTTACGTTCTCCCGTTGTCACATTAGACGCTAAGAATTATGCTGTTTTACTATCAATGGCTAATCTGGATAACTATCAATTCGATGGTGCAACACTTCTAGATTTAGGGGGACGGGGAATCAGAGAAATTACCTTTGATAATAACCAGATTTGGGGAATTGCTGGCGGGCCGAAAGATGGTCAAGATAATTTCGTTTTTTGGAAACTATCGGCTGAGGATCTCAAACCCAATACGATTCTTAAACCTGAAATCCTTCGAGAATTACCCCAGTCATCAGAAGGATTAGCGATCGTTGATGGAACAGCCTATATTTTGATTGATGGCAATAGTGGGGATTCTGGAAATCAGTGTGCAATACCTGCCAAGTTTATGCAATTTACTGTCCCTAATTAGGGTTATGTCCTCAAATTTTGCTAGTTTTGAGACTTAGATAATCCTCTGATATTGAAAAAAAGGAGAATCAATGATGACTACCCAAAAACTGAAAGCTCTAGTCAATACTGTTATCAAACAATCTACCCTAGATAGCAGTCAGATTACTGATCTTACTCAAAAATTTTCCTTGACAGCAGGAGATAAAATTGAGATTAATGATTACAAATCTGCGGACAATAATCACTGGGAATTAGAATTAACAACCCCTGTTAATGAGATAGCGAAATGGTTCGCTTATATTCCCCATGTCGAAATTAAAAGTAATGACCCTGTGGCCAAGATATTACAAGACATTAAGCAGTCTCAATTTAAGGTGTATCATCGACCAACAGAACAAGATGGAGATGGAGTGGGGATTCCCCCTAATGGACAAGACAACCGTTCAGAAAGAATTTGTCCTGTTTACGTTCTTAGTCCGAGAAGACAAACAGATTCTTTAGTTAGACAACTGATTACACTGCTTCGGGTCAAGGATACAGCGTTCATTATTGCAGAACGATTGGTACAATATCCCGAAGATTATCTCCCCACTATTTCTCAATTTGAAAAAGCGGTTATTGTCCAATCTTTTGTTGGTGTCGGTCCTCCTCAACCGGATTCAACTCCTTATCCAGATTGGGCAAAAGAAAGACACGACAAAGAGTTGTGGAGACTCGAACAATCTATCCGTCTATTACAGTCGATGAATCGAAAAATCTCAGCTGTCGTTTGTGCGATGGGAGATTCTCAAAAACATTCATCCAAAGATGTGCGAGAAACAATGCAAACAAGATTAGACAATCTTCTGGATAAGTATAATCTCTCGGCTCTCAAACAGCCAATTACTTGGGGAGCAGATGAATTAGTAGCAATGGGAATCGCTCAAACCCTTCCTAAAACTAAAGTGCGTGTCCGCATCTCTAATAAGAAGACTGAAATGTGGTACGACGGGCGACGACCACCACGAGAACTTGTGACTGAAAAATTACAAGCAGTTGGTTTAGAGGAATCAGAAACTAATTGGGATTTCGAGGTCGCTATCCTAACTCGTCGTCAAAATGGTAGTATTGATGATTATCAGAAAGACGACCAGGAACAAGCCCAGTTAGACGAGCAATTTCTGGCTCAATATAAGAACTATTCTTCCGAGCAGCGCGCTAAATTAGTTATCATTGATGGCCGACTTTTTAATGGGGCTTGGAATGCCACTTCTGTGTTACCTCATGATGATTTATTGGCCTTTGGTAGCTGGGGAACATTTGGCAATTGTGTCGGCTCAACTTTGGCGGTGGCAAAAATTCTTTTCTACGCTAAAAATCCTGCCGCTCAAAGACAACTTTACCTAGAGGCAATTGCCCATGATGTTTTTGCTAATGGCTATAAAGAAGTTCAACGACCCGAAGAACCTAAAAGCTTCTGTAATCAGCTAAAAAATCAAACAGGAATCACTTTCAATCATTACGACGGATATGATAATCCTGCTACGGTCAAAAAAGTCTTTGAGGTCTTAAATCGGCAAGTTAATACCAGAATGCAGGAACATTTTACCGGACTTCCCCTTGTTAATAACCGAGTCTTCCGAATTACCCCGCAATTTTGGCGCACTTTTGAGAGTGAAGTCCACATCTGGCCAAGATTACCAGAGGAAATTCATAAAGTTGGTATCTATCGTACTGATCTGGAAGCGATCGCTTTTAATCCTTCATTGGGTGATCAATTCGTCTAACAGTAAATTTTTCAACAATCTCATAGGAGAAATACCATGACTTCCTTACAAATTATTAGTCCCATCAATGATGCTCGCTTTGAATGTCTAAAACCTGTTACTTTTACAGGCAAAGTCGATCCTGAAATAGTCACTGTAAAACTCACAGCAGATGACAAATATTCCCTAGGCAATAATCAGGTTAAAGCAGACGGTTCTTGGTCGATTACTTATTCAGGATTCACGAATCCTGGGAAGCGCAAAATTACTGCCTTTGGCTATGATCAAGCTAATCATGAAGAAGAAACCAGCATTATAATTTATGTGGCAGATTCCTCAGATTATACTAAAACTATTTATGGTGGTTTAGTTTTAGATGATTACAAAAAGCTTAAACACACCAAGTCTCTGCCGACAGATCACAGGTTAACTGATGCCGAAGGGTGCCGGTTATTTGAACAAGGAATCCTGCCCATTCTTCAGTCCAAAGAAACCTTTATGGAAGCAACGAAGGAAGGTCATGAGAAACTAGATAAATTAGTTGCACAAAAAAAAGATCAATACGGTATTCATCTTGCACCCTGCGCTTATTCTGTCTCCTGTGTGATGAAATATCTGGCTGAAAAGTTAGGATTAGCCACCGTCAAAGCACTTTTCCAAGACCCCTGTTTAATTGATAATGTTCAAGTTACAGGCGTTGAGACAAAACTGCGTCGTCTCGGTTTTCTCTACTTTCTGAAAAAAGATTACCTAGCACCTCGTGGGGCAATTGGAGCAAGATGGCCTCGAAATAATCAGGATCAATCGGATCACATTTATTACATCACCAAAGATGGAGCAAAACGGACTCAATTTCCCAACCCAGAGAATTATTGGGATGATCAACAGGGCAAACACGAAACCGGAATAAACGGGCCTAAATGGCAAATTAAAGACCTTCATGCTGAAAACCTCGATTTCTTCGATCATGTTTTTATGCAATGGGAGAATGGCTATACCGAAGGATTTTGGTTGCCACCGGGTATTTATCCTTTAAAACGTGGTTTCAATCTGTCGAATCTTTAGTTCCGTATTCTAACAATGCCCATGGACCGACCGTTTAAAGTAAGTGGGACTTCGGTAATAGGGTTTTTCGTTACTTAGTATGGTTCGATAGGGGGGCATAAATCGACTAAATCCTTATCTGGTAAGAGACTTAATTGATTAGTTCGCTCTAGATCAAAAACAATTGACAAAAATCGCTAAATGCCTTTCTAGATAAGGGTTCCATCCCTTATAACCCCCGTCCATTGCATAACACAAACCGAAGAACCAAAAACCAGTGGTGGCAGTCAAAAGCCACCTACACGCTCTGACATACTGGTTAAGGGACTTCCAAAAAATAAACTATTCATGCTCAAGAATAATAATCATTCTCGGAGTGTAGGAGGTAGGGGTCGATGGTTGCCTCCTCCTTCCAATTTTGTAGTAGAATTAATCCT
>VYLJ01000292.1_pt1 | contig 28124 bp, 26 predicted proteins | sample 5114331 | NCBI WGS metagenome assembly VYLJ01 (sample SAMN12291791, study PRJNA351875) | freshwater metagenome | isolation source: freshwater lake | place: USA: Michigan, MSU2 Lake | collected 2011-08-16
TTCGATCCCCCCCAACCCCCCTTAAAAAGGGGGGAGAAGAGTTCATAGTAGGGTGGGTTAGACGGCAACAATCTAGGCGTTAAAGTCAATCTAACAATCCGTCGTAACCCACCGTTTTAGTCAACCGAAAGGATATTTGATTTATGTTTGAAAATAAGATTGATCAGGTTTTACGCGCGTTATAAGGAGATGTTGGGATGAAATTTCTTCCAAAAAATTGGATTCTGATTCCTTTGGGTGACTGTTGCCAGATTATTTCTGGATCAACTCCTAAAAGAAATAAACCAGAATATTGGGGTGGTGATATCCCATGGGTTACACCAAAAGATTTAGGCAAGCTTAAAACTCCAGTCTTGAAAGATGCTCCTGAAAAAATTACCGAAGCTGGTTACAAAAGCTGTTCAACTACCCTATTGCCTCAAGGTTCGATTCTTTTTAGCTCACGCGCACCTATTGGTTATGTTGCTATTGCAGGTAGACCAATGTGTACAAATCAAGGCTTTAAGAGTCTTGTTCCTAATGAATATGTTCACTCACCATATCTATATTGGTGTATGCGAAAATATGCCTCTGATATAGAAGCATTAGGTTCTGGAACTACTTTTAAAGAAGTATCTAAAGGAATAGTAGAGCGCTTTATAATCCCCCTCCCACCCCTCGAAGAACAGCGAAGAATTGCGGCAATTTTAGATAAAGCGGATGGGGTGCGACGCAAGCGCAAAGAGGCAATTAGGTTGACTGATGAGTTGTTAAAATCGACTTTCCTAGAGATGTTCGGTGATCCTGTTACTAATCCGAAAGGGTGGGAGGTTAGAGAACTAGGTGATTGTGTCAAGGATATTGAATCGGGTTGGAGTCCTAAATGTGATACGCGACAAGCCGAACCTGAAGAATGGGGTGTTTTGAAATTGGGGGCAGTAACATACGGGCATTTTAATCCTGATGAAAACAAAGCTATGCTACCAGATGACGTTCCTCGACAGGAATTGGAGATCAAGACAGGTGATTTATTGGTTACTAGAAAGAACACTTATGAATTAGTTGGCGCTTCTGCTTTTGTACAGATGACTCGCCCCAAATTAATGCTACCAGACTTGATTTTTAGGCTTCGATTAATAGACGGAATAGATCCAGTGTATGTGTGGCAAACCCTCAGCCAAAAAACAATGCGTCTTAAGTTGAGTGGATTGGCTGGAGGTACAGCAGGTTCTATGCCAAATATTTCAAAAGCGAGACTTCGTACTTTACCATTTCCGGTTCCGCCACAACTGCTTCAGTTGAAGTATAGGGAAATTTTCAATCAATTTTGGCTCAAAAAAGAGCATCAGAAAGAGTCGGAAGAAATTTCCGAAAATCTCTTTAATTCCCTTTTACAAAAGGCATTTAGGGGGGAATTGTAGCCATGGCAGCTGGCGGATTACTGCCATAATCTTGTGGGAAATGCCATTAAAAAAGACCGTTGGACAATTAACCAAGATTCAGCTACCGCCGCGGCGACTTCGACCTCTGCGGTTTTCGGGTGGTGTGCGTATTCGGGAGAACTCTCTAACCCTTTTTCTCTTTTTTCCCTTTTTACCCTTATTCCCTATTTTTTCTCTTTTCCTTTCTTTCCCGCTCTTAGGCGGGTCGATTTTTTTGAGAAAATGGCGTTAATGTTAAATTTTATTAAGACAATGAAAGAATTATCGGTTATCAGTTGGGAAGGTGGTGTTATATTATGGGTAGTAAAGTTGCTCAAAAAGCTGGTCAGTTTGCTATTAGAATAGTAAACGCTGATAAATATCTCAGCCCAGAAAAGAAAGAAGTTATCCTGTTATAATAAAGTTAATTGATATTTGCTTAATTTAAGTTATGAACTTCAATCTTTATCTGGAAGATGAATTAAGTCAGCAACTACAGGCTTTATCTCACTCTACAGGCAAATCCCAGAATGCTTTGATCCGAGAAGCAATACAGCTTTTAATTACCACAAAAGAACAGTCGCAATGGTCGTCAACTATCCTTAATTTTCAAGGGGTAAGTGATGGTATTATTTTTGAAGCTTATAGAGAGGAACTTTCCCCACCTAGAGAAGATGAGGTGATTTAGTGCTGGTTTTACTCGATATTTGTACGATTAGTGATTTTGTCAAAGGTGATAGCAACACTCTAGGGCAGATCAAAAATCATACTAAATCTGGTTATTAAAAACTGATTATTTATTCCCTTTTTGCCTTTTGCATGAGTAGAAAACGGGTTTCTCGGAGAAACCCGTTTTCTGTGCGTTACCCAACGGATTTAAAAATTAGGTAAAACCCTACACTCGGCCACCGGGAAAAACTTTTTCAGCATACCCTAAATACTGGCTTTCTCTCTTCAACGGCTGATTCCGCGAAGTTGCTGCAGAAGTTGATCAAGAATGTCTTCCATCTCTTCCGGGCTTCTGCCCATCCTGACCGGTCCGCGCAGAAACTCTTTAACCGTTATCTTTTTATCGCGAAAGTCACGGACAAAATTATAGATTTTTTCGGTGGATTGAACTTGTAATTTCATCTCCTCTAGCATTTGCTCAATCGGGTCGATGCCATCCTTCTCACAAGCGCGACTGGCCCTCACCATCTCGCCTTCCGGGGTATTTCGCACCGAGCGCAGTTCTCTTTTCAGGTTCTCGTATTGCTTTTTGAGTAGTTCGTTATTGGTTTCAACCCTCTCGCACTGTCGTTTGAGGTCGCTTTCCGATGAGCCTTCAACCGCGAAAGAGTCCCCCATTTGATGCTGTCGTTCGATTTCCAGTAGTCTGGCAATATCTCCCTCTTTATAGGCGCGGTTGACTTCCTTCATAATCTCGTTGTGACGCATCCGAGTTTCGGGGTCTGTAACCTTGTCGGGGTGAAAAATCTCGGCCATTCTCAGGAAAGTGCGGCGTATTTGTCTAGATTCAGGAGATTTAGGCGAGCTTTCAGGTGATATCTCTGTTCCATCATCGTGACGGTTATAGGAGTCTCCCCCAGAGAAGAAATCCTGCGCGGATTGCTCCGATGATCCTTCTGGTTCTTCGTCTCCGAAAAGTTCGTCAAGTTCTTCATCTCCATCCTCAAATTTTGGGCTAATCACCCCCGTTAACTGAAGTGTCTCGTAAATTCCGAGAATCCTTTTTTTTGTCTGCTGCCCCATTTTTCTAGCAGTGAGGATTTCGTCAAAAAGGGCGTGTATTTCGCGGTCGAGGTCGGTAAGTTTTTGATAGAGGGGTTGCCCTCTCTGGAAAATCTCCGTCGCTAAGGAACGCATCTGGTCGAGGAATTTCTTCAGTTCGTTGCGTTTTCTGCCAATCTGCTTGAGGAGCCACTGATGCTCCTCCTCTAAAGCTTGGAGACGAAAATGTAGGGAAGACAGAGCCAAGGAAGGAGAGGTAGGCGAATCAGAGGAGTTCGGTGATTTCGGCTTTTTAGATCTGGTCATTACTTTGGGGTGAAAGCATATTGTCTATTCTACCAAGCCGGAAGGAGCCGCATTCCTAAAACTCACCCTTGGCTCATTTTGTTGTTTCTCCCACCTCCCCAATTCCCCAATTCCCCAATTCCCCAATTCCCCAATTCCCCAATTCCCCAATTCCCCACCTCCCCACTTCCCCACCTCCCCAATTCCCCACTTCCCCAATTCCCCAATTCCCCAATTCCCCATCTCCCCACTTCCCCACTTCCCCACTTCCATCACCCCATCACCCCATCACCCCTGCGCCGGCGCTCCTGCGGAAACCTTTTTAAGTGGCTAGAAGCTAGATATATCAATGGTCTTAATTAATTCTTATCAATCGAATTAAATTTTTGTAAATAAAATTCTCGCTCGGATTAATTATTTTTTCCAAATTCCGCTAGACTTATTTAGTAAGTTCAATCGAGATTCAATATTCCATAGCTAAATTTCTATAGCACGGGCTAGAGGGAAAGTTTAGCGAGGGATTCCTTTACCCATAATTCAGCACACATATTTGCTTTAGCAAGCAGGTAGGAGATTCTATGTCAAATTTTTCGAGACGGAAATTTTTAACCACGGCGGCAGTTTCAGCGGCAGGGGCTGTTGTCCTGAAAGGTTGTGTGGGTAATCCCCCCGACACTACGGGTGGAACCACCACCACCGCGCCCGCTGCCCCGGTTGCTTCTCCCGTCGCCATCGCCCCGGAACAAGCTCCTGAAACCACCAAAATTAAATTAGGTTATATTCCTATCGTTGAGGCCGCACCCTTAATTATTGCCAAGGAAAAAGGCTTTTTTGCCAAACACGGGATGCCCGATGTGGAAGTCTCCAAACAAGCAAACTGGGGATCCGCCAGAGATAACGTCGAAATTGGGGCAGATGCGGGCGGAATTGACGGGGGACAGTGGCAAATGCCCATGCCTTACCTAATTTCCGAGGGACTAATCACCAAAAATAACGTTAAAGTCCCCATGTATGTGTTGGCGCAGTTAAACACCCAGGGTAACGGAATTGCGATTGCGGGTAAACACGAGGGCAAAAATATCGGTTTAGACCTAAAACCCGCCAAAGATTACATCCTCGGCATGAAAACGACGGGAACTCCCTTCAAAGCCGCCTATACTTTCCCGAAAGCTAACCAAGACTTCTGGATTCGTTACTGGTTAGCCGCCGGTGGTATTAACCCCGATACGGATATTAACCTAATTGCCGTACCCGCAGCCCAAACCGTGGCCAACATGAAAACGGGAACCATGGATGCGTTTAGTACCGGCGATCCTTGGCCAGCGCGAATTGTGGCTGATCAGATCGGTTTTATGTCAGCTTTAACCGCAGAAATCTGGCCCTATCACCCGGAAGAATACCTCGCTATCCGCGCCGATTGGGTGGATAAAAACCCGAAAGCCACCAAGGCCCTATTAAAAGGAATTATGGAAGCGCAGCAATGGCTCGATCAAGAGGCAAATCGGGCAGAAGCGGCGGCAATTCTCGCTAAACCGGCTTATTTCAACCTCAAAGAAGAAATTATCGCCGGTCCCCTCAAAGGAATGCAGAAAATGGGTGACGGTAAACCGGAAATCACCGACAAAAATAAAGGGGTTTTCTACTGGAAAGATCCCGCCGGTAGCGTTTCCTATCCCTACAAGAGTCATGATCTCTGGTTTTTAACCGAAAGTGTTCGTTGGGGTTTCTTGCCGAAAGAAACTTTAACCACTGCCTCAGCATTAATCGACAAAGTTAACCGCGAGGATCTTTGGAAAGCGGCAGCCACAGAATTAGGAGTTCCTGCGGCCGATATTCCCACCAGTACCTCCCGGGGTGTCGAAAAATTCTTTGATGGCAAAACTTTTGATCCTGCCAATCCCCAAGCTTATCTCGATAGTTTGGCGATCAAAAAATAGCGAGCTTTTCTCGATAGGCTAGGGGCATAAAATATCTAGTCTATTAATCCCAAAAGTGTTTTCTTCTCTTCCCAATCCAGTAACTTTATCTTCAACAAAGGAAAACGGCAAAATGGCAAGTAGCGTCAGCAGAAAAAGTAACGGTGGTTTCAACTTCGGTAAATTCTGGAAAAAGCATTCCCAAGACATTCTTCCCCCTATTATCGGTACCCTGGGTTTTCTGATTGTTTGGCAATTAGTCTCGATGCTGGGATTAATCAAATTACCCCCCCCATCCGACCTAATCACCAATGAGCGTACCCGTACTTATTTAATGTATCCTTTCTTTGATCGTGGCGGCATTGATAAGGGACTATTCTGGCAAACTTTAGCGAGTCTGCAACGGGTATTAATCGGTTATTTTTTTGCCGCAGTGGTGGGTATTGGAGTTGGGATTATGGTCGGTTTAAATTCCTTCTTAAATAAGGCCCTCGATCCCCTTTTTCAATTCCTAAGAACAGTTCCTCCTCTTGCTTGGGTTCCCCTATCTTTGGCCGCTTTACAACAAAATCAACCAGCTGCTTTATTCGTGATCTTTATTACCGCAGTTTGGCCGATTTTGATTAATACCACCGTCGGTGTCCAACAAATTCCCCAAGACTATATCAACGTTAAACAAGTCTTGCAATTGTCCAGCAAAAAATTCTTCTTCAAGATATTAATTCCCTCGGCACTTCCCTACATCTTCACTGGTTTGAGAATTGCGATCGGTTTAGCTTGGTTAGCGATTATCGCGGCTGAAATCGTTATGTCGGGTATCGTCGGTATCGGTTTCTTTATCTGGGATGCCTACCAAAATAACTACATCAGCGATATTATTCTTGCGCTGTTTTATATCGGTGGTGTGGGTTTATTGCTCGATCGCTTTATGGCTTGGTTGCAAAATCAAATCGTTCGTCAATAGGGAATAAATGGGGAAACTTTCCCCATTTTCAAATAACTGAAACTTGAGCCAATTTAAGGAGAAAAAACTATGAGTTTGTTTGTCGCTGTCGATAACATTGATAAAGTATTCCCCCTCAGTGGTGGCGGTGAATATGTGGCCTTAAAAGGGATCGATTTACAGATAAAAAAAGGGGAATTTATCTCCCTCATCGGTCACTCTGGTTGCGGAAAATCTACCCTCTTAAACATGATTGCTGGTTTAGATTTGCCCACGGAAGGAGTGGTGACTTTGCAAGGTCAAAGCATTAAAAAACCGGGACCTGATCGCATGGTAGTCTTCCAAAACTATTCCCTTTTGCCCTGGTTAACTGTCAAAGAAAATATTACTCTGGCCGTCGATCAAGTTCTCACCCAACTATCAGAAGAAGAAAGAAAAGCTGAAGTCGAAAAATATATCGATCTGGTCAATCTTCGTCATGCAGTGGATAAACGTCCCAACGAATTATCGGGGGGGATGAAACAACGGGTAGCGATCGCTCGCGCCCTAGCCATTCGTCCGAAAGTGCTGCTTTTAGACGAACCCTTTGGCGCGTTAGATGCCCTGACTAGAGGTAATCTACAGGAACAGTTAATGCAGCTGTGCGAAGAATACGAAATGACCTCGGTAATGGTGACGCACGATGTGGATGAAGCAGTTCTATTATCCGATCGCATCGTCATGCTCACCAACGGCCCCGGCTCAAAAATTGGCGGTATTTTGGAAGTGGATATCCCCCGTCCCCGCAAACGCATGGAAGTGGTGGAACACCCCAGTTACTACAGTCTCCGGAGTGAAATTATCTATTTCCTCAACCAACAAAAACGGATCAAAAAACTACGCGCTCGCAAAGTCGAAGTGATTGCCCGTCACGGTTTAGAAAAAGTCAATCTAGAGATCGGTTTTGTTCCCCTCACCGCTTGCGCGCCCCTAGCAGTGGCCAAAGAAAAGGGATTCTTCACTAAACATGGTCTAGATGAGGTGAATTTAGTCCGGGAAACCAGTTGGCGAGGGGTTGTGGATGGGATCGCAGGGGGATTCCTCGACGGGGCGCAAATGCCTTCGGGAATGCCCACCTGGTTAACCGTCGGTGGTTATCAGGAGCAACCTTTGCCGATTGTCAGCGCCCTGACTATGACTCGTAACGGTAACGGTGTCACCCTCGCTAAACGCTTCTATGACGAGGGAGTGATTGACGGTAACGCTTTAAGACAGATGCTATTGGAATCGAAGGAGCAGCGCCATATTTTTGGCATTGTTCACCCCTCCTCGATGCACAATTTGCTCCTACGTTACTGGTTAGCGGCAGCGGGAATTGACCCCGATAAAGACGTTCACCTCGAAACTATTCCCCCGGCCCAAATGGTAGCCGACCTGAAAACTGGTAGTATTGACGGTTACTGTGTCGGTGAACCCTGGAACCTACGGGCCGCTATGGAAGATATCGGTTATACCGTCGCTACCGACTTAGAAATCTGGCAGGGCCACCCGGGTAAGGCCCTGGGAGTCCGGGAAGATTGGGCCAATAAATACCCTAATACCCATGTCGCTTTAGTTAAAGCACTGCTGGAAGGTTGTCGCTACTGTGCCGATGAAACAAATCAGGAAGAAATTCGTCAAATCCTCGCCAGTCGTCAGTATCTTAGTACCAATATCGATTATATCCAACTGGGTGATCCCAACTCCTACGCGTGCAGTCTCGATCAACCAATGAAAGAATATGCACACCATCTGTTCTATGGAGAAGGGGTAAATCGTCCCAGTCGTACCGAACACCTCTGGATGATGACCCAAATGGCGCGCTGGGGCCACATTCCTTTCCCCCGTAACTGGGTAGAAATTCTCGAACGCGTCTGTCGGGTGGGTGTCTTTAGTACCGCAGCCCGGGAATTGGGTCTAGGGGATATTAAATATCGTCGCACACCGATCCTTTTATTCGATGGTATCGAGTTTGATGCCGAGGATCCGATCGGTTATCTCAATAGTTTAGAGATCAAACAAAACGTCACCATGGCCGAAGTGGCTATTGATGCTCGTCCTAGTGCCAGTGAATCTCGCAAAATTGCCTAAAAATCGACTAAGGGGATAATTCCTAGCCAATTATCCCCGGTCATTGCTCCTATTATCTAATTCCCCCCAAAGACTAATCATGTACACTACCACCGACACCGTTAACCGAGCAACCCAGACCCCCAGTAAAGAAGCTTTTGTCACCATTGAAGGAGTTTCTAAGGTTTATGCCACTCCCAGAGGCCCCTACACCGTCCTCAAGGATGTTAATCTCAACATCAATGAAGGTGAATTTATCTGTGTGATCGGTCACTCCGGTTGCGGTAAATCGACCCTATTAAATATGGTGTCGGGTTTTTCTTCTCCCACCGATGGCATCGTTAAAGTTAACGGTAAGACAATTACTAAACCCGGGCCCGATCGCATGGTAGTGTTTCAAAACTATGCTTTATTGCCTTGGTTAAGCGTTTTTGAAAATGTCTATCTCGCGGTAGATGCGGTGTCTCCCAATGCGACCGAAGCGCAAAAACGCTCGATCGTGCGGGAACATTTAGCGATGGTGGGTTTAACCGAAGCTATGGACAAAACCCCTCCCCAAATCTCCGGGGGGATGAAACAACGGGTTTCGATCGCTCGCGCTCTTTCTATCCGTCCGGAAGTGTTGATTCTTGATGAACCTTTCGGTGCCTTGGATGCGATTACTAAAGAGGAATTACAGGAAGAATTGCTGAAAATCTGGCAAGATAAACGCTGTACGGTGTTGATGATTACCCACGATATCGATGAGGCTCTTTTCCTCGCTGATAAGCTGGTGATGATGACCAATGGACCAGAAGCAAAAATCGGCGAAGTGATGAATATTCATTTCCCCCGTCCCCGCGATCGGGAGAGAATTATGGAGGATCCTGAATATTATCGTCTGCGTAACTATGCCCTCGACTTCCTCTATAATCGTTTCGCTCACGATGATGTTAGCTAGATGCGAGCATTTGTATTAGTTTGGGGTGCGGTTGACTTAATAGCGATCGCACCTAGATTTTTTTCTAGGGAAGCCTTCTTCAAGTAAAATTATTTCTAACTAGGTAAGTAGGTAGGCACAATTATTTGTAGGATGGGTTAGCGGTAGCGTAACCCATGCGGGCGTTGGGTTTCATGCTTCAACCCAACCTACGTTCATTTTATATTTAATTCCACCCANNGATTTTTGTCAACTGTTTTCAATCTAGAGCGAATTAATCAATTAAATCTCTTGCCAGATAAGGATTTAGTCGATTTATACCCCCCTATCGAACCATAATAAGTAACGAAGAACCAAAATTGTCAGATACTCCCCTTATAAAGGGGGGATTAAGGGGGGATCAGCTTACTTGTTAGCTAAATAGAACAATTAGCAATAAAATACAATAATAATTTTTACTTTTTACTTAATCGATCATGCTCAAACAGATACGGAAACTACTTATCAATTTCGGTCAACAATGGCGCGATGAAGATTTCATGAAGTCGATTCATCTCATCGAAAACATAGTTTCTAAGGTTTTATCCGTAGCCTTAATTGTTGTTATTATTGTTTCTCTTTATGATTTAGTAGTTATCCTAATCAAAGATTTATTTACCACGGAACCCGTCGGTTTTTTTAGTAAAACTTTAATTGAAATCTTCGGATTATTTCTCAATATTTTGATCGCTTTAGAGTTATTAGAAAACGTCACTGCTTACTTAAGAAAACACATCGTACAGGTTGAATTAGTCGTAGTTACTGCCCTGATTGCCATCTCTCGAAAAATTATTATTTTTGATCCCAATAAATACAGTAAAGATGATTTAATTGCCCTCACCGTGGGAACCCTAGCTTTAGCGGCAAGTTATTGGTTAATCAGAAAAGTTAATCGCGATAATCGTTCTTGAATTAAGGGAAAGGGATAGATTTAGAAAATCTATCCCTTCTAAATAGGGTTTGCGGCAAAAAGTAGGGGCGAAGCATTCGGATAGGAAATCTAGGGTTTCAGCGATAGGTTATGCCCGAATGCTTCGCCCCTACAGGACGCGGGCCGATGAAGATGTAAGGTTTTGAAACATGATTCTCTCAAAATCTTGCACCTGTTTCGCTCGTAAAGCCCCAAAACCCTTACTTTGCCTACATTTCACATTTATTCAGCCAGCCCTGGGGCTTGCTGAATAAATCTAAAAACATTGTTCGATAATACTTTGAGACCTTTTTGAAATCCAAAAGTACCGGCCATTGGAGTGAGCGGGGGGAAAATTCCTGGACTTTTTCCCTGAAAATTAGGTAATTGACCACCTGAAAATGGGTAAAACCCTACACCCTACACCCCACACCCCACACCCTGCCCCCAGGAAAAACTTTTTGCCGCAAACCCTATTTACTGGACTCTGGAAATATTACCAGCTTTAATCCAACCTTCGCGACCATCGGACAGACGTATGCGCTGCCATTGGCCATCGCTGCTGGTTCCCACCACACTGACTTTAGTATTATAATCCAGACCGCCGAGACGAGTCGATTCACTGGTAGGTTCAGAGCGCAGACTTAAACCGCTTTGCCATGTCACCCGCGCTTGATAACCCTCGGATGTGGCTTCTCTTTTTCTTGCTTCGGGACTGGGTTTCGGGGAAGCTTTTGGTGCTGGTGCAGCTGTGGGAGACTCTTTCACCTCAGCTTGGGGTTGTTCTTGGACGGGAGTAGTAGGGATGGGAGAAGGTTTGACGGCGGTTTTTTCCTCCTTAGTTTCCTCTTTTTTCTCCTCGGTAAAGACGGGTTTAGGAGGATTAGAATTCATACCGGAGAGAAGCATATAGGCGACAGCAGTAGCCCCACCGACCAAAATCGCCACTCCCATGACAAAACCGAGCATAAATTGCAATAAACCAGATAAACGCTTCATATTGGTGCTAAATTAACTGCTAGAATTGACATTAAAACGATCATCGCGAGAGGCTAGACGAGCTTTACCGGACTTTGCCCAATCCTGTAGAAATTGAATCTGTTCTTGGGCAGTCCGAGCTAGGGGGATAATCTGACTAGCGGCCTCAAGCACATCATCGGTGCTAAAGTCGCGATTTTGACTAAAACCGATGTGCATCGCTTCCACGATGGTTTGTTCGATTTCTGCCCCCGAAAAATCGGGAGTTTCGTAGGCTAATCGCTTTATATCATAACTTTTTAGATTATGGGGCCGGACTTTCCCTAAATGAACGCTAAAAATCTCCTCGCGGGACTTTTGGCTAGGTAGTCCGACAAAAAATATCTCATCGAAGCGTCCTTTTCGCAACATTTCCGGGGGCAGAGATTGGATGTTATTAGCTGTAGCGACGACAAAAACCGGCGATTGTTTCTCGGCTAACCAAGTGATAAACGTCCCGAAAACCCGCCCGGTGGTTCCCCCGTCGCCTTTTCCCTCCGCTCCGGCGAAAGCTTTATCGATTTCGTCTATCCACAGCACACAGGGAGCTAAAGCTTCGGCGAGATTAATCATCTGACGGGTACGCGATTCCGATTCTCCCACCAATCCGCCAAATAAACGCCCCACGTCTAGACGCAGCAGCGGTAAGTGCCAATGATGGGAAATAGCTTTCGCTGTCAGGGATTTACCCGTCCCTTGAATTCCCACCAATAGTAAACCCCGGGGATTGGGTAAACCGTAGGCGCGGGCGCGTTCACTAAAAGCACCACCGCGACGAATCAGCCAATCTTTGAGATTATCTAGGCCGCCGATGTCAGAAATCTGCTCTGTGGCGGGATAAAAGTCCAATATCTGGGTTTGACGAATCGATTGGCGTTTTTCTGCCAAAATTAATTCCACGTCCTCTGGCTCAATTTTGCCGTGACTGGCTAAACATTTGGCTAAAACCCGACGAATTCTCTCTAGGGATAATCCTTGGGCAGAAAGCACTAATTCATCGAGGAGTGGTTCTTTGACGGGTTGTCCGGTGGCGGCGATTAATCGCTGGATTTCCTGTTTAATTTCTTCGCCACTGGGGAGGGGAAAATCGACGACGGTGATTACTTCGGTTAGATCCGAGGGGATAGACAGTTCGGGAGCGACGATAATTAGGTTTTTGGGCTGAGATTTCAGAGAACGGGCCAGATTTCGCAATTTTCTGGCGATGGCAATATCTTCTAAAAAGCGCTGGAAATCGCGTAAAATTATGATTGCGGCGATGTTAGGCGGCAGCTTTTCGACGAATTCAAGAGCTTGGAGGGGATTACGCCGAGCAAAGTTCTCATTATTGGGATTATCTTGATAACCATCCACGAAATCCCAGACATAGACAGCACGGTTATGGCTCTGTTTGGCAATATCGGCGATCGCTTTTTCGAGACGTTCCTCTTCTAGGGTGGTAATATAGATGAGAGGATAGCGCGCCCGCAGCAGTAATTCAAATTCTTCACCAAAGCTCATAGCTATTCGTCTATAGTTTTTGCTATTTATATCGTCATCACAAAATATAGCAGTTAGCCGTCAGTCAAATAACCATGGTAGGTAAGCCGTACTACATTTTAAGATAAGCCAAGCTCGTCTATAAAAAGATTTTAAAAAAACAAATTTACGCTTGTATTTTCTCAAATGTATGGTATAACGGTCTCGCCTTAGTCGCAATTAACCTTCTGTTAACTAAATTAACATCGTGTTAATTAGATTAAGCTTTAGCTAATTAAGTTAGCCTACCGGGAGTAACAAAAGTTAGTCACTGGTTCGCAGCTTCTATACCGTCAATTAATTTCAGCCTTTCTCACAACCATTCCCTAGGGGGGTTAAATTCATGTTTAAACTAGCTTCAGACTTTTTATCTTTAGATTTTCTCCGCCGACAAAATCAGAAAAATAAGCCAGAAAGTCAATTTAACTCTTTGCCAATTTCTCAAATCACAAAAGATGGTAAAGTTTTAGCGATAATTCTCCGACGAGAGTTTAACCAAGAGGGGATTCATTTTCTAACTCCCGATGATTTTTCCCAACAGTTGGCCTATATGAGACACCCGACGGGAAAAAGTATTATGCCCCACGTTCATAACAAAGTACAACGGGAAGTATTTTTTACCCAGGAAGTCTTAATTATCAAAAGAGGAAAACTGCGGGTAGATTTCTATGATGACGACCAACAATATCTAGAAAGTCATATCTTGAGAGATGGGGATGTGGTTTTATTGGTACAAGGTGGCCATGGTTTCCAAGTCTTAGAAGAAGTAGAAATGATTGAAGTAAAACAAGGTCCCTACGTTGGTAATCAGGATAAAACTCGCTTTACAGGAATTGAGGAAACCGTGGTTAAAATGGCGGGAGCAGAGATGGCATGAGTAGCTTTATTCCCGTCAATGAGCCACTACTTGCGGGCAAGGAAAAACAGTATCTTAACGAATGTATTGATAGCGGTTGGATTTCTTCGGAAGGTCCCTTCGTTCAGAAATTTGAAGAAAATTTTGCCCTCGCTGTTGGGCGAAAGTATGCCGTTTCCGTGTGCAATGGTTCTATGGCCTTAGAAGCGGCCATCGTCGCTTTAGGAATTGGTTCGGGGGATGAAGTGATTCTCCCCACTTTTACCATCATTTCCTGCGGGGCTGCCATTGTCAAAGCCGGGGCGATTCCCGTGGTGGTGGACTGCGAAGCGCAGACTTGGAACATGGATATCGGACAGATAGAGGCAAAAATCACGCCCCGCACTAAAGCGATAATGGTGGTTCATATCTACGGATTACCGGTGGCAATGACTCCAGTTTTAGAATTAGCTCAAAAATACGGTTTAAAAATTATTGAAGATGCGGCGGAAATGCACGGTCAAACCTATCAAGGTAAACCCTGTGGCAGTTTCGGTGATATCAGCATCTTTAGTTTCTATTCCAACAAACATATTACCACTGGGGAAGGGGGCATGATTGTCACCAACCAAGAGGATATTTTTGAGCGTTGTCGTTCCCTGAGAAATTTATATTTTCAGCCCCAACGACGTTTTATTCACGAAGAACTGGGCTGGAATCTGAGGATGACTAATCTGCAAGCGGCAGTGGGTTTAGCACAATTAGAACAGCTAGAAACTTTTGTCCAGCGCAAGAGAAAAATGGGCAGACGCTACAGGGAATTATTGCAAAATATCCCCTGTCTAGAATTGCCCCTACCTCAAACTGATTATGCCGAAAATATTTATTGGGTTTATGGTATTGTTCTCAAAGATGAGGTTAACTTTGATGCTATGGAAGCGATGAAACGCCTCAAAGAACATCAGATTGGTACGCGTCCTTTTTTCTGGTGTATGCACGAACAACCGGTATTTCACAAAATGGGATTATTGCAAAATGTTGCCTGTCCCGTGGCTGAAAGACTGGCGCGCAGAGGTTTTTATCTGCCTAGCGGTTTAGCTCTCACGGACGAGCAAATTGAGCGAGTAGCCCAAGCAGTTCAGCAAGTTTTTGCTGAGGCTGGGTAGGGATGAAAAATTGATGAAAAATTTTTTGAATAAAAACCGACTTTTATGATAATTGGCACAGAATTTTTATCTTGGGTAGTAATTGCCGCTGGTTGCTTTTATTCCCTATATCTATGTATTTCAGTTCCCAAGGATGTTTTTTTTAATGGCGATGGGGCGCTGAAAGCTTTACTAGCTCGTCAGCTAAGTAATGGTCCATGGCGATTTGACTTAGTTGAGCGCGCAGAAGCTTGGGTTACTCGTCTTTGGCAAGAGGGTTTATACAGTTATCGCCCCCCTTTTGTTTACTACTTAAATCAACGTTATTATATCTCTTTTCCTTTTCCATTCTCTTTGCTAACTTCCCTTTTTTATAAACTTTGGGGTTATCGTGGGTTTTACTTGATTCCCCTCCTATCAATTTGGGTATTGTGGCTCAGTTTTTCGAGAGCAATTCCCGCTTTTTACCTAGACAGTTGGGGGAGTCTTTTGGGATTAGTTATTTTGATTTTTGCTTCTCCCTTAACTCTATACAGTGCCATATATTGTGAACATACCCTCGCTGTTACTTTAGGATTTTTGGGAATTGTTATCGCTTTTTTTCTACCCGATACAGCTAATAGTGGCTGGCTGCCCAATTTATTAGGCGGATTTCTAGTGGGTTTATCGGTATGGTTCCGCTCCGAATGTCTGGCCCTAGTGGCAACTTTAACTTTATTAGTTTTCTTAGGTTTAACTCCAGAACAAACCTCAATTTTTGCTTGGTATTCAACCGAGCAAAATCTTAATTTTTCTGAATTTCTGCTAACCAATCGAATAGCTTTTGTTTTTGTGCTAGGTATGATTGTTAGTGTGTTTGTACTGTGGTTTTGCAATAAGTTAATTTATAATCGTTTTCTAGGAGTTCACGCTCTGTTAGTCCTTGAGGAGTTTTCTTGGAAAAAACGTATTCAAGAAGCCCTGACCAGTTTTTATCAGTTGAATAGCTCTTTTTTGCTGCATTTTCCTATCTGTATAATTCCCTTAGCTTACTTGCTCACTTGGAGCGGTCAACAATTGAATTTTGCCAAGGATATTCCCGTAACTTTAATTAGTGTCACGGCGATTATCATCTTGGCTGTTCTCGTCAATCTTCGCCGGCAAGGAATGCTCAAAACCAAGGCGTTAGTCAAGAGCAATATAATTTACTTCCTGATACTTTTAGCCAGTTGTTATCTATTTGACATCGCCAATATATTTCTAGATAAACAAATGCTTTTTGTCTATGCTCTCTATTTTATCTACACAGTAGGGGTGTCTTGTTTGGTCGATATTGCCCCGGGAGAAGTCATGGTGGGAGGGAAACAATGGGGACCGAGATATTTATTGCCTCTTATCCCCTTTGTTACCTTATTAACGCTGGAACAAGTAAAAATTATAGGAGCGAACCAAGAAGTTTTTGTAGCCAAGGGAAGTTGGGTTTTACTGTTAATCTTAATGGCAATAGGTGTCTACAAAAACATTTATCAAGGGGGAGAATTTTTCTATAAAACCCATCAGGGGATAGCACCAGCCATCAAAAGCATAGAAGAGGATACTAATTCTATTGTTGCCTTTTCTCATCAATATGCGGCACAAGTTTTGGGTTTTGGTTTGGAGAAACAAAAAACTTTCTTCCGTGTGGAAGATAATCAAGCCATGGTTAAACTATGCCAAGAATTAGTCGGTCAAGGATTATCTAGTTTTCCCTACGTTTGCTATCCCTACTACCCTTGTAAACTCTTAGAATCCCCACCAGAAAAACTGGAATTTAGCCAAGATGGACAAAAGTTTCAAATTGGCATAAATCGCTCTGGAATCATTGGTAAATATCCTTTCTATGAAATAGTTATATCTGCTACTCAGACAGGTTTACTAGACCAAAAATCTGAGGATAAGCCAACAATTACTCCAGCTGCTAATGATTTAGTCTGTACGATTTTACCCACTTATAACGAGCGAGATAACATTAGTCAATTAATTGAACGTTTACTAGCTAGTGTTCCTAGTCCTTATTTAGTGCTAGTGGTGGATGATAATTCTCCCGATGAAACTTGGCAGATAGTAGAAGATTTAGCCAAACAATACCCCACTCCTCCTCAAGATTCGCAATTCCAATCGGGGGTAATTTTGTGTCGCAGAATCAACGAGAAAGGGTTAACTTCGGCTCTACAGAGAGGTATTGACGACGCAATTAACCTGTATGGGGCTAAAATTATTACTTGGATGGATTGTGATTTATCTATGCCTCCAGAAGATGTGCCGCAATTAATCACACCGATTCGAGCTAAAAAAGCTGATATTTCCTTAGGTTCTCGTTGGATTCCGGGGGGTGATGATGTTGCCCACGGACTGATGGCCCGGATGTTAAGCTGGATTATTAATCGCATGGCCATCGTGATGCTAGGCAATCAAGTTCACGACTATACCAGTGGTTTTATTGCCGTTCGTTCTCAGGTTTTAGAAAAAATTCGCTTAAAGGGAGATTATGGAGAATACTGCATTGATTTATTAACCCGTGCCAATCGTTTAGGTTATAAGTTAGTGGAAGTTCCTTATCTTTGCGTTCCCCGCATTTATGGTGAGAGTAAAACTGGAATTAATCTCTGGGATTATTTGTCAAAAGGACGGAAATATGTGGCAACTATTTGGCAATTATGGCAAGAAAGATAAGACAATTATCTCTTTTTTTAACTAGAATTAGTGATTCTCTTGATTCAACTCTAGGAGCTAAACTTATGAAGAAAATGTTTACTTTTTGGCCTTGGTTAGCTACCGTTGGGGTGGCCTGGTCTTTGGGGTTTTTTTATAACATATACTACGGTGGTGAATTAAAGTGGCTCCTACAAATGTACGAACAAAAAGTATCTTTTGCCAAGCAGATAGATGCACCGAGACGAATAATTTTTGCGGGGGGGTCGGGAGTACAATATAGTATTAACTCTCAATTCCTCGAACAGGAGCTAAAAATCCCAGTTTTTAACTTTGGTTTACAGGGAGATTTGGGATTAAATGTCATTTGCCCAATTATTTTAGAACAGGTACGTCCGGGGGATATAGTGGTTCTCATTCCTGAATATTTGATGTTACTGGATGATGATGGTATTGGTTATGGTGATGGTTTATTTGGTTCGGTTCCCTTTAGTGTTGCCATTGGAAAACCGGGTTTAGGAAATATACCCTTAGAACAATTAGTTTCCGAGACTTGGTTAATGGGAGTTCCTAGTTTAAGCGCTATAGTAAAAACTGCTGTTGATGTTATACAAACAGGAAAAGCTAGGGGTTATTTATCAGATCCAATCACAGAAAAAGGAGATCCTACCGTAGTCAAAAAGCATACACGTAAATGGCGGGGCAGAACATTTAAGCAACCTGTTTCTCAACACTCCCTCAAACGCATCGCCCAATTTCAAGAGGAGTTAAAAGCTAAAGGTGCTGATTTAGTAGTTTCTCTCTCTTGGGTTTATGCTAAGACCGATGAAACTACCGTCAAAAATGTTAAAAAAACTATTGAAGAATTGTCTAATATAGTGCCTTTAATCTACAATCCAAAAACTCTTAATCTGCAAACAGATTTTAGTTTATTTGCCGATACCCATGAGCATTTATTACCAGAAGCAAAAATAAGACGCTCTAGGGAACTGGTGCAGCAACTACGTCCTATAATTCAGGGAAAAACTACTCAAAATCATCGAATTATTTCTATTCTCAATCGATAATTTAGAATTAGATAGAACCCTTGTACTAGCAAGAGCTTTGGTGGAGATAGCAGGGAATTGATTTAACCGGCAAAATTACCGTAATTTTTCCCGAATTTATTCAATTTTAATTTTGGCAATTGTTCTTCCTTCAATAAAGGTTCTTTTCCTCTCCGATGTTCCTGACTCTTTTTTTTGAGATTTTTAACTCCTTCTTATCCTGATTGATTAGATATTTTGAGAATTTTAAAACTATATTGATAATCTAATCCCACAGCTACTGCCGCATTTTTTATTGTCTATTCTAACGATATTTGACCCAACAAGTGCCATCTTTTTGTTGCCACCGAATCTTGACTTGCTTTATATCTATCTTTCATTTGCTCTGAACTTGGATGTGCGGCTAAGTAGGCTTTTTTGGGCATTTTATCTCCTCGTCCTTACTCTTCTTATGATACTAAATCCGGTTATTAAAGACTGATTATTTATTCCTCCTGTTGCCTCTTGCCTTTTCCCTTTTGCCTGTCCTAATAAGTAGCCTATACTCAACGGATTTAGTATGATAACAGGATTTGCTATTACCCCTCGCTCAAATTTGTGCTACTATGGAAGGGGATATCGAGGATTTAATTTCTTTGTCTCCTAGTGCTGGTCATTGGAAAATCCTTGATAATTACTACAAAAAGTTATGAAGATAAGCTGAAGGATTCCTCGTTTATAATTATTATGTATGAATAATGTTATTGACCATGATCGTTTATTTAAGGAATTAATTGCGACTTTTTTTGTTGAATTTATTCAGTTGTTTTTTTCTGAGATTATTAATTATTTAGAGCCTAATCAGATCACATTTTTAGACAAAGAAGTCTTTACCGATGTCACGGAAGGAGAAAAGTATGAAAGTGATTTAGTCGCCCAAGTGCAATTTCGAGGACAATCATCATTTTTCTTAATTCATCTAGAAGCACAGTCTAGCTCTCAACCGGAATTTAATCGGCGAATGTTTACTTATTTCGCTCGTCTGCATCAAAAATTTGCCTTACCAGTTTATCCCATTGTCATATTCTCCTATGATCGTCCACAAAAAGAAGCAATTCGTCAATATAAAATTGAGTTTCCTGACTTAAAAGTGTTAGAATTTAACTATCAAGTTGTCCAGTTAAATCGCTTGCATTGGCGAGATTTTATCAATCAAGCTAATCCCGTCGCCGCCGCTTTGATGGCCAAGATGAAAATTGCCCCTCGGGATAGAGCAAAAGTTAAGGCACAATGTCTAAGATTATTGGTAACATTAAGATTAGATGCTGCTAGAATGCAATTGATTTCAGGCTTTGTCGATACCTATCTCAATCTCAACTCGTTCGAGGAGATAGAATTTCAACAGGAGATTAGCACATTTATTCAACCCGAACAGGAGGGAGTTATGCAGATTACCACCAGTTGGATGCGCCGCGGTTTAGAACAGGGTTTAGAACAGGGTTTAGAACAGGGTTTAGAACAGGGTTTAGAACAGGGTTTAGAACGGGGTTTAGAACAGGGTTTAGCAAGAGAAAGAAATCTAATTATTCGTCTGATTAAACGTAAGTTAGGAGCTATTGATGTGGATATAGAGAGTCGGATTATGACCTTGAATATTGATGATCTAGAACGAGTGGGGGAAGCTTTATTGGATTTTTCGACAGGGGAGGATTTAACTAATTGGTTAAATGCTTTAGACGCTTAGTATTTTTCTCTTAAACTTCACAGAAGGCTAGGTATGTTTATGAGTATAACTTTTGAAAATGCCATCCAACAAACTCAAGATTTACTAAGTCAAATTGAGTTTTTAGATGCCAATGTAATCACTGAAAAACTTACTGATCTAGTCTCCACAAAAAATGGAGCTAGAGGATTTTTTGTTACTTATTTAACCAGCGATTTACCCTATACGGAACATCCTAGTTTAGAAGTAATCACTGCTTTAAAAACTTCCCCGATATTGGTGAATGAATTATTAGTCAAAAATCTGGCTATGTCCACGGCAATGGTCATCTATCATCGCGGTCAAGGGGACGAAGAAAACGCCCAAGGTTCTGAGAAAGTCCAAGAAAAAACTGGTCAACTAATTAAGCAGTTATTATCGCCTGCCTTGGAGGAAAAATTACAACAATTAGCCACCAGTTTAAACGCGGGACAAGGAGAATATCAAGCCTTTCTAGAGCGCTGGGGATATGACGATTGCCAACGTCAAGCGATCGCAGAAATCATTCAACCTTTTCTTCAGTAACTAGGGGCTGCTGAAAAAGTTGGTTGGTGGGAGCCTGGTGTGGGGTTTTACCCATTTTCAGGGAAAAAGTACCTGAATTTTCCCCCTGATTACTCCAATGGCCGGCACTTTTGGATGGCCAAAAAGTCTAAAAGTCTTATCCAACAAGGTTTTTGGATTTATTGAGCCGGACTTCTGTATTTCTGAGTCAACTTTGGGGAGGTAAAACCCCAAGCCGATGATGGGATTTGAACCCACGACCAATTGATTACGAATCAACTACTCTACCACTGAGCTACATCGGCACATTGCCAGTTTCTGATTATATCACGGACAATAGATACAGAGCTAGAAAAATTTTTTTATGAGCAAATCTCCTCGACTCGATCCCCAAAAATACGCGCGCTTGAAAGCGGAAGCGGCCAATCCCTACCGAGGTCTGCGACAGTTTATCTATCTCGGTTTAGGGGCATCCGGTTTTATTGGTGCGGTGGTTTTTCTGGCCCAATTAGCGGCAGCAAGGGACGTAGCCACCGCCTTACCCAATTTTGCCCTACAAATCGGTGTGGTGGCCCTGATGATTTGGTTATTTCGTCGGGAAAAAAAAGCTGGCGGTTGAGGGAGTAGCCACCGATAGCCAAAACGGTCTCTTTCCCTGGAGAATAAAAGTTAACATTAACTCCAATCTTTCTGTGTTATGATCGAGGCGAGAGTCAAGATTGGTGTTCAAGTTCGTTTTCAGTATTAACTCGGTAAGTCTTTTACTTTAGTATTGTTCGGCTTCTCCCTGAATTTTGTGTCTCCACACCGTTTCGAGTATTGATCGAGGATTCAAGTATTATGTCTATTTTTGTTGGTAATCTGTCGATGTCTTTAAAGAGTACGGCCAGGTTCAAAGGGTTCATATTCCCGTGGATCGCGAGACACAGCGCAAACGCGGTTTCGCCTTCGTGGAAATGGAAAGTAAAGCCCAGGAAACCGCCGCAATTGAGGCACTGGATGGTGCTGACTGGATGGGGCGATCAATTAAAGTTAACCAGGCCCGCGAGCGTGAAGAGCGCGCGCCCTTCAATGGTGGTGGTGGTGACAGAAAAAAACGCTATTAAGCTTTTTTTGTGAATAATTGTGGGAGGGTGGATAGGGTTCACCCTTTTTTTGTCGGCAATTACGATCGCCGTTTCGCTCAAAACCAATAGAAATCTAAATGTCTGAGTCTCTCTAAAAGGTAACAAGTAGGGTTTGCGGCAAAAAGTTTTTCGTGGGGGTAGGGTGTGGGGTGTGGGGTGTAGGGTTTTACCCATTTTCAGGTGGTCAGTTACCTAATTTTCAGGGAAAAAGTCCCGGAATTTTACCCCCGATCACTCCAAGGGTCAGCACTTTTTGAGGGAAAAAAAATCTAAAAACCTTATCTAACAAGGTTTTTAGATTTATTCAGCAAACCCCAAGTAAACTATAAAGGATATCGTCATCAGGTCTGATCGGCGATCAACTCTTTCTGTGTTATGATCGAGGCGAGAGTCAAGATTGGTGTTCAAGTTCGTTTTCAGTATTAATTCGGTAAGTCTTTTACTTTAGTATTGTTCGGCTTCTCCCTGAATTTTGTGTCTCCACACCGTTTCGAGTATTGATCGAGGATTCAAGTATTATGTCTATTTTTGTTGGTAATCTAGAAGATCTGGTCGATGTCTTTAAAGAGTACGGCAAGGTTCAAAGGGTTCATATTCCCGTTGACAAAGAGACAGGCCGCAAACGCGGTTTCGCCTTCGTGGAAATGGAAAGTAAAGCCCAGGAAACTACCGCAATTGAGGCACTGGATGGTGCTGAATGGATGGGGCGATCAATTAAAGTTAACCAGGCCCGCGAGCGTGAAGAGCGCGCGCCCTTCAATGGTGGTGGTGGTGACAGAAAAAAACGCTATTAAGCTTTTTTTGTAAATAATTGTGGGAGGGTGGATAGGGTTCACCCTTTTTTCGTCGACAATTGCGATCGCCGTTCCCCTCAAAACCAATAGAAATCTAAATGTCTGAGTCTCTCCAAAAGGTAACAAGTAAACTATAAAGGAGATCGTCATCAGATCTGATCGGCGATCAACTCCCGAATATATGGACAACAAAAACCGATGGAGACAACCTATACCCTAGCTGATGGGCGTGAAGCACTTCAATGCCCCACTTTAGTCGAAGACGATCGCACCGGCATGAGTCCCGAAACCCTAAAACGGGCTTTTCTGGACAATTTGTTTTATTTGCAAGGGGTTAACCGCACTAATGCCAGTCCCTACAATTACTATGTCGCCCTTGCCTACACCGTTCGCGATCGCCTGCTGCGTCGTTTTCTGAAATCCACCGACACCTACAAACAAGAAAAAGTTAAACTCGTCTGCTATTTCTCCGCCGAATTTCTCATGGGGCGGTATTTAGGTAATAATCTCGCTAATTTGGGTATTTATGACCTAATCAAAGAGATGATCGAGGAATTAGGTCTTGATTTTGAGGAAATTATCGAACAGGAACCGGATCCCGGCCTGGGAAACGGCGGTTTAGGGCGTTTAGCGGCTTGTTTCCTCGATTCCCTCGCTTCCCTAGAAATTCCCGCCATCGGTTACGGTATCCGCTACGAATTTGGCATTTTCCATCAAATGATCCAAGACGGTTGGCAGGTGGAAATCCCCGATAACTGGCTACGCTTCGGCAATCCTTGGGAATTACCCCGTCCCGATGAAAGTGTGGAAGTAAAACTGGGAGGCCGGACGGAAATCTATCACGATGATAAGGGACAGGAACGGGTACAATGGCTGCCGGAACGTCGGGTTTTAGCCATTCCCCACGATACCCCCGTCCCGGGTTACAAAACCAACACGGTTAACGCTTTGCGTCTCTGGAAAGCAGAAGCGAGTGAATCGTTTAATTTTGAGGCTTTTAACGCCGGGTTATACGATCAATCCGTGGCCGAAAAAATGGACGCGGAAACCATTTCTAAAGTCCTTTATCCCAACGATAATACCCCCGCCGGTCGCGAATTACGTCTCGCCCAACAATACTTTTTTGTGGCCGCTTCCCTGCAAGATTTAATTCGCATTCACCTAAAAAGCCACAAAAATCTGCAAAACTTCCACGAAACCGCCGCTATTCAACTGAACGACACTCACCCTGCCATTGCGATCGCTGAGTTAATGCGTTTGTTAGTGGATGAAAACGGCTTAGAATGGTCAAAAGCTTGGGCAATTACCCAAAAAACCTTCGCTTATACCAATCATACCCTATTGCCGGAAGCCCTGGAACGTTGGTCGGCGGATTTACTTGGTAAACTGCTGCCCCGACATCTAGAAATTATCTATCTGATCAATCACTTTTTCCTTGAGGATGTGCGGACTTGGTTTCCCGATAACGAGGAATTATTGGGCAAATTGTCGATAGTTGAAGAAGCTGGTTGGGGTAATAAACAAATTCGCATGGCTAATTTAGCCTGTGTGGGTAGTCACTCGATTAATGGAGTCGCCGCTTTACACACGGAGTTACTGCAAAAAGACACCCTGAAAGAGTTTGCCATGCTCTGGCCGGAAAAATTCTACAATAAAACCAATGGTGTCACCCCGCGCCGGTGGATTTTATTGAGCAATCCCCAATTATCGGCACTATTTACTGAAAAAATCGGCGATGATTGGTTAAAAGACCTGAAGGAATTGCGAAAACTGGAACAATACCTTGATGATCCCGAATTCCGTCAGCGTTGGTATGAAATTAAACAGGCGAATAAGGCCGATTTAGCGGCTTATATGCTGAAAACCCGCAATATCGAGGTGGATGTTAATTCGATTTTCGATGTGCAGGTAAAACGGATTCACGAATACAAACGCCAACATCTGGCAGTTCTGCACATTATCGCCCTTTACAATCGCATTAAACAGAACCCTCAGATCGATATCGTGCCGCGCACTTTTATCTTTGGTGGTAAGGCAGCCCCCGGTTACTTTATGGCTAAGTTAATTATTAAGTTAACTAATGCTGTAGCTGAAATTGTTAATAAGGATCCTGATGTCAGAGGTCGTTTAAAAGTGGTTTTCCTGCCTAACTTTAACGTTTCTTTGGGTCAACGCATCTATCCGGCGGCTGATCTTTCCGAACAGATTTCCACGGCGGGTAAGGAAGCTTCCGGAACCGGTAACATGAAGTTTGCCATGAATGGCTCCCTCACCATCGGTACCCTTGACGGTGCTAATATCGAAATTCGCGAGGAAGCAGGAGCAGAAAATTTCTTCCTTTTTGGCTTGACAGCAGGAGAAGTTTATGCTAAGAAAGCACACGGTTATGAACCGATGAGCTATTACAAAAATAATCGCGAATTGAAGGGAGTGATCGATCGGATCAAGAGTGGTTATTTTAGCCATGGTGACCAGGAATTATTCAGGCCGATCGTCGATTCTCTCCTCTACGATGACCAGTATATGCTTTTAGCTGATTATCAATCCTACGCTGATTGTCAGGAACAGGTAAGTGAAGCTTATCGCGATCGGGACAAGTGGACGCGGATGTCGATTCTCAACTCGGTTCGTATGGCAAAATTCTCTAGCGATCGCACGATCTGGGAATATTGTCAAGAGATTTGGAAAGTTAATCCAGTCAAGATTAGTTTAGAGGATTAAAAAACTCGGTCAAGTTCGGGTTTAGTCCTTGACTAGCCCGAATTCTGGAACCGTAGCCCCAAAAATGCTTTGTGAAAACGTCTAAACTATGATTTTTATGATTGTTTGATGGACTATGATTTTAATTTTTATACACTTCAATTATTTCTAGTTAGGGTTTGCTGAATAATGGTAAAACCCTTTTAAAATAAGGCTTTTGACCTGTTAAAATCCGATGTTCATGCTGCGAAAATCGGATTAGGACCCTCAAAAACCTGGCATTATCCTTCTTATAGTACACAAGCTGGTACAAAAAAGAGGGCAGCAAAGCCTGAAACGACCGGCTACTGACGACCGACGACCGACTCCTAACCCCACCAACAAACTTTTTGCCGCAAACCCTAAATAGGGCTGGCTGAATAAATCTAAAAACCTTGCTGGATAAGACTTTTAGCCTTTTTTGAAATCCAAAAGTACCAGATATGGGAGTGATCAGGGGGAAATTCAGGTACTTTTTCCCTGAAAATTAGGTAATTGACCCCCTCAAAATCGATAAAACCCCACACCCCACACCCCACACCCCACACCCTGCCCCCAGGAAAAGCTTTTTCAGCAGACCCTAAGTAAACTTATTATACCCTTTCATAGTAACAGGTAAGGATGTTCGGTTTCCTTAAAATCGATCGCAGCAGCGGTAGGACTTACATTAGGGAACGAATCTTACTAAATCGGCGATCATACTATTCCCAAGTTAGAGTTATGCCTTCTAGGTTACATACTCTCTGAATAGTTTCCAGTTTACTCTCAGTCAATTTCCCAAATAGGTGAACTCTCATTTTATGCTTAGGATAATACTGTCCATAACTCTTGATTTGCCCAATCGCTGATTTCCAGCCTTTTGTATTTTTGACTTCAATTATTTCAGTATTGGTTAAGACATCTATTCTACCTACCTTATCAATGTAAACCTCGGTTTTTCCTCCTAATTCTCTAGCCAGTTTGTCCCGATACCAAGCCTCTGTCCCTTTTACAGGAGCATTTATCTCAGGCTCAATAACTATGCCATTAAGCTGATTAATAAAATCCCGAATTGCTCCTCTTACTAATTTTTGAGCAGGATTGGGGGACTGTCTTTTCCTTGTAGCCATTCTTACTCAGTGAATAATTTAGAGATACCATACCCAGCCAAACCAATTACTGCTCCTACTGCCGCTACGGGAGCCATCGTCACTGCAACTGCCGTCCCCCCTACTGCTAATCCCATACCTCCAACCAATGCTGATATGCCGGCTCCAGCACCCGCACCAATTGCCGCTGCTCCAATTGCCGTTGCGTCTTGTTCTTCTATTGCTTTTTTGGTTCCGTAAACTGCTGTGCCGACCACTGCTCCTGCTGCTGCTACTGGAGCCATACCGACTCCTAGAGCAGTTCCTCCTACAGCCAGTCCCATACCGCCAACTACTGCCGATGCACTAGCTCCAATCGCTGTACCCACTCCCACTGAAATCATTGCCTCTTGAACTTCTTCTGGCTTATTTTTGTCCATTATTTTTTGCCTCATTAGCTTTGGGTAATTATGAAACTCTAGCATAAGACAGACAAGCCGTGAACCACAACAAGCCAGGCGTTAAGGCGCGTAGCGCCAGTCAGGTGCATACGGTTGTTAGCTGGCTTCCGGTATTGCCAGCCACTGATTGTCTGAGATTTCCAAGGTTTTGAAACAACAGCGAAACGCTTTGCCTATCGGGCTGCAGGCATACACTCCGATTTCGCAATCGTCGGCTATCTTGTGTAAGTGTGTGATCCGCATTTGCAGCCAAGCCTGCCCATCATAAGAATTCTCTAGCAGAAAATCGCTCCCCCGTTTACTGATGCGATACCACATTTCGCGGTATCCTGAAGCAATGTCTTGCGTTGCCCAATCAGAATATCCCAAATTGGTCACCACAGAACCAAGCCGACTAGCTTGTTCGCTTTCATATTCCGTGGAAACTTTTATCCAATTCTGACTGTCAATCCGCACCATTAGGCCACATTGATCATATTTTTCCCGAGGCTGAAATTCTACTTGGGTCATTAGGGAAAAATCCCCAACTTGTCGCATCAATAAGCAATGCCCATCATCTCTTTGAAAACCATAGTGCGTGTTTTGCCAAAAATCAGTTTTTTCATCTGTAGAAATTTCCAAGCCATTACCCAAACGATAATGCGTCGGCTCGTTGAGCCAGTAAAAATCATCTGACAATGCTGGCTGTAAAAAATTTTCACTAAGTCCCATAACATCGCTCCTAATCAGATACATCGTGATATTACGAAGCCAGCTAACCATTGATTATACAGAAACTTTCCGAATAACCAGAGTAAGGATATGGGGAAACTTTCGGCATATCACCCCGTTTTGTGGATTACTGACAATCAGCTGAGATACAAAGAACTTTTCAGCGACCCTATCACTAATTCTTCAATCTGACTGCACTTCGTAACAAAAATTTACAACTCGATCATAAGCGATCGCACTCCCGTCCGTCGCTGTGCCTAGACGTTTTTAGATTATTATCATTTGCTTGAATCAATGTTTAAGGAACGAACTCTACCAGATTGGTGTACTGTTACAGAGCATCCAAAACCAAAACTTTTAAATCTGGGACAGCAGCTAAACGGGCATCATTGGTCAAGAAAAACATAAGTACCTAGGCAAAATTAATTACATACTCGCCTCCAAAATTGTCCAGCACTTTTTTAACGTAAGCGAGGAGGCTCTTTCGGTCTTTATAGGCGCTAAATTCAATCCATTCA
>VYLJ01000044.1_pt1 | contig 27876 bp, 22 predicted proteins | sample 5114331 | NCBI WGS metagenome assembly VYLJ01 (sample SAMN12291791, study PRJNA351875) | freshwater metagenome | isolation source: freshwater lake | place: USA: Michigan, MSU2 Lake | collected 2011-08-16
CACCTCGGCGAAGACATCGATCCCCTTTTCGAGCACGATCCGCCCGAAAAAGGCGATCACGAACTCATCATCGGCGATGCCGAGCGAGCGCCGCCAGTCGAGGCTTCGGCGCTCGGGGTTGAACACATCACGGTCGATGCCGCGCGACCAGATGCCAACATCGGCGTTCATCCGTTCTTCGCGGAGGATTTCGGCCATTGACTCGGACGGCGCGACGATGGCGTCGCATTTGCGATAGAGGCGTCGCTGGATTGCGACGCCAAGCGGTTCGAGGAAGCCGACGCCGTAATAGCGGAAATAGGTTTCGAAGCGCGTGTGCACCGAGGCGAGCAGCGGCAGGTTGCGCGACTTCGCGTACCGCGCGGTCGCGTGACCCAGCAGCTCGGGCGAGGAGAGATGGACGACATTCGGGCGGAATGCGTCCATGTCGCGCACGGCGGCGCCCAGGCTGACCGGAACCTGGTACTCAGGGCGGAAAGGAATCGGGAACGAGGGCACGGCGATCAGGTCGCCGGTTGACGGGAAGGCGGGCGTCTCGACGACCGGGGCATAGACACGCACGGCCGCGCCCTTGTCGAGCAGCCAGCCGACAAGGTTGTTGAGCGCCCGGTTCGCGCCGTCGCGGACGTAGTTGTAGTTCCCGCTGGTTATTGCGATGCGAAGGTCGGCAATCTGCATGTTCAGATGCGTGCCCTCACCGCGTCGAAGGCGGAACGGATGGCGGCAACGGTCATCTCCGCATCGGCCATCTGCGTTGCATTCGAACTGACCGAAACGCGCATCACCCAGCGCCCGCGCCACTGCGACGGGCCGACGAAGGCGATCGCATCGTCTTGGACCTGCCGGATGACCGCGAGAGTGGTGTCGTCGTCGCCGAACGCGAGTATCGCCTGGTTGAGCACGACCGGGGCGACGAGCTCGATGCCGGGAATCACGCCAAGGCTCTCGCCGATATGCCCGGCGAGACGGCAGTGCCGTTCGACCATTTCGGCGATCCCGTCGCGACCGAGGCGGCGGAGCATCGTCCAGGTCGCAAATCCGCGCGCGCGGCGCGACAGTTCGGGGACAAAGTCCGACGGCTCGCGCTCGCCGGTCGCGGCATCGGGCAGATAGGGTGCGACGATCTGCATCGCACGGCGGTGCGCGGCCTCGTCACGCACGATGGCGAAGCCGCAATCATAGGGCGTCTGCAGCCATTTGTGTCCGTCAGTTGCCCAGCTGTCGGCCTGTTCGACGCCGCGCGTTTGGTCGCGACGTCCGGGTGCTGCCTGAGCCCAGAGACCGAACGCGCCGTCGACATGGAGCCAAACGCCAGCGTCGCGGGCAATTGGCGCGACTTCGTCGAACGGATCGGATGCGCCCGTATTGATCTGCCCTGCCTGTGCGATGGCAATTGCCGGGCCGTCCAGCGCGTCGACCGCCGCCCGGAACGCCTCGAGCAAGATGCGACCCATGTCGTCGGTCGCGATGGGGACCACCCGCTTCGATCCCAGTCCGGCATAGCGCAGACTGTTGAACACGGTCGAATGGGCGTCCGCCCCGATCAGCACCGTGATCGGCGGCGCGCCGAACAGCCCGTCGCTCTCGACGTCCCAGCCGACGCGGCGCAGCACCTCGCCCCGGGCGGCGCACAGGCACACGAAGTTCGCAACGGTCGCGCCCGTGACGAAGCCGACGGACGCAGCGCGTGGCAGGTCGAGCAGGTCGAGAAGCCAGTCGGCGGCAACGGCTTCAAAGGCAGCGGCAGCGGGCGACACGCCGCGATTGGCACCGTTCTGACCCCAGGCTGACGCAAGCCAGTCGGCAGCGACACCGGCGATGTGCGACTGGCCGTTGACCCAGCCGAAGTGGCGCGGGCTGACGATCGAGCGCAGGCCGGGGGTCGCGAGTCGTACAAGATCCTCGAGAATCGCCGTCGCGTCGGCGCCGGTTTCGGGCGTCGTCCGGTCGAGCGACGCCAGCACCTCGGCATAGGTCGCCGTCGGCGTCCGCTCGGCGCTCGCCATGTCCCGGCGGTAGGCGACGGCATGGTGCACGGCAGCGTCGAGCGCGGCGAGGTCAGTTGCGTCGATCATGTCGCAAGCGCCGTTAGCGTGTCGCCCCGCCAACTTCCACATCCGCCCATACCGGCAGGTGATCGCTCGCGCGCGACGCGAGCGCGCTGTGGTGAACGCCGCAGCGAACGATCTCGACCCCGTCGCCGACCATGATTCGGTCGAGTCGCCCGAGCGGACGACGGCTGTGGTAGCTGGGGCCGGTGGGTGCGATGCGGAACCGGTGCGCAAAATCGATCAGGCAGCCGGCGTGCGGCCGCCATTCGTTGGTGTCGCCCATCAGGATCGTCGGGCGCGGCGGCAACCGGTCGAGCGCGTGGACGATCGCATGGCCTTGCGCGCGGCGGTGATAGCCCGAGAGATCAAGGTGCATCCCGACGATGCGCAAGGGAGAGCCGTCGATCTCGACATCGGCGAGCACCGCGCCGCGCGGTTCGAGCGTGGGAAGCGCGACGCGCGCCGTATGCTCCACGTCCGCCTCGCGTCGGACGAGCAGGGCATTGCCGTGCCACCCGATGCTGCCGTCGCGCGCCTTCAGTTCGACCACACGATAGTCGGAATGCCGCTCGATCAGCGCGGGTGGAAGCGCCGCCAGCCGCGCCCCGAAGCGGCGATCGGCCTCCTGAAGCGCCACGACATCCGCGTCGATCTCACGCAGCACGTCGAGCACACGCTCGGGCGCGCGCCGCCGGTCGGTGCCGATGGCCTTTCTGATGTTGTAACTGGCGACCCGAAGCACGCGCGCAGCTGTGGACAGCGATTCCACATTCTGCAACAGCTTGCGCCACCCGGGGCCGATATCGCGAAAGACCAAGTGCGTGGGCGCAATCGAAACCCTGTTGTCGCCGGTCATCCTGTTCTTCGTCCTCGGTGCGCTTGCCGCACTGGTGAAGTCCGACCTCGCCGTCCCCGAACAGGTCGCGAAAATGATGTCGCTCTACCTGATGGCCGCGATCGGCTTGAAGGGCGGGGTCGAGGTCGCAGGCGCAGGGTTCGACCCGCAGATGATCGTCACCGGCCTTGCCGGCATGGTGCTGAGCTTCGCTTTGCCGTTTCTCGCCTTTGCGCTGCTGCGGGGGTTCGGGAAGCTCGATGCGCTCAACGCGGGCGCGGTTGCGGCGCATTACGGCTCCGTCAGCGTCGTGACCTTCGCGACCGCCGTGGAGGTGCTCACCCGCAGCGGCATTCCGGCGGCGGGGTATATGGCGGCGGTCCTGGCCCTGATGGAATCGCCCGCCATCGTCGCGGGCATGCTGCTCGCGGCGCAGGGCGGCAAGGGCGGAACTTCGGGGGGACGCATGTCCGGCCACGTGTGGCGCGAAGTGCTGTTCAACGGATCGGTCGTGCTGCTGCTCGGTGCTTTTGTGATCGGTGCCGTCGTCGGCCCGCAGAAGTACGAAAGCGTGAAGCCGCTTTTCACCGGCCTGTGGTCGGGCGTGCTGTGCCTGTTCCTGCTCGACATGGGGCTGATCGCCGTGCGTCGCTTGCGCGAAAGCCGAGCCGTCACGCCGCGCCTCGTCCTGCTCGGGATCGTGCTGCCGCTCATCAACGGGACCATCGGTGCGCTCGCCGGCGCGGCGATCGGGCTCGACACCGGAAGCACGGCTGCGTTCTCGATCCTGTGCGCGAGCGCATCCTACATCGCAGTGCCCGCCGCGCTTCGCCTTGCGCTACCGCAAGCCAACGCCGGACTTTATCTGTCGATGTCGCTGGCGATCACCTTCCCCTTCAACATCATCGTCGGGATTCCGATCTTCATCGCGCTCTCGCGCATGCTCACGGGGTAGCACATGGTTGAACTCGCGCACCGCAAGCGCCTCGAAATCATTGCCGATGTCGAACTCGCCAACTGGCTCGCGGACGAGGCCGATGCGGTCGGCGTCACGCACTTCACCATCGTGCCCACACTGGGCGGCAAGGGCCTGCACGGCCGCTGGCGCAACGACGGGGTCGGTGGTGGGGGCAAATGCCTGTTCATCAGCGTGACGAGCGCCGAACGCGCGAATGCCCTGATCGAGCGCATCGGGCCGATGCTGACCGACTATCGCATCGTCATGGATATCGCCGACGTGCAGGTCCTGCGCGGCGAACGGTTCTGAACGCGATTTTTTTCAAGGGCACCTCTTGAAAGGTGCCAGCGCCGTTCCCAAACCGGTCTTGTGCGGGCCGGGCCCCTCTGGCGCAGTGTGTCTTTGACACACTCGTGATGTCGGACCGCATCGGGCGATGAGTCCGATGACATGGGTCCGACGTTCCTTCTGAAGACCCGTGCCCTCGGCGCATCTCCCGCGACTGCATCTGTTTTGCATCGAGAGGAGTGCCACGATGAACCCGGTATTGTTCCGCCTGAAGCTCATCCATCGCCGGTTGGAGGATGAAGTCCGCCGCGAGCTGAAAGCACGCTTTCCGGATCAGGGCCGCGTCAAGCGGCTGAAAAAGCTGAAGCTGGCGATCAAGGACCAGCTCGCCAAGACCGCTCCGCGCGCGATCCGCGCCGGTTGAACGGGGGCCGTCGGTCGCGGCTTCCCTGGGTTCGCGGCCGACGGTCTGTTCAGGTTGTCAAATAGGGGCTTATCGTGGAATTCCTGATGGTCGAGTGGCTGTCCAAGCCGCTCTGGATGTGGTTTGCGTTCATCGGCATCGTCGTGGTGCTGCTCGCGCTCGACCTCGGCGTCCTGCACCGCAAGCAACGCGAAATCGGCGTCACCGAGAGCCTTACGCTCTCCGCCGTCTACATCGCGCTTGGGCTCGCTTTCGGAGCCTGGGTGTGGTGGTACATGGGCGAGACCGCGGGCATCCAGTACGTCACCGGCTTCGTCATCGAAAAATCGCTCGCGATGGACAACGTCTTCGTCATCGCGATGATCTTCACCTATTTCAGCGTGCCGCGCGTCTACCAGCACCGGGTGCTCTTTTGGGGCATCTTGGGCGTCATCGTGCTGCGCGCGATCATGATCGGTCTGGGCGCGACGCTCGTCAGCCAGTTCAGCTGGGTGCTCTATGTGTTCGCGATCTTCCTGATCCTGACTGGCGTGCAGATGTGGCGGAATGCCGAGAAGACGTACGACGTTGGCGCAAATCCGCTGCTCGGCTGGGTGCGCAAGCGCTACAATGTCACCGACGAGCTTCACGGCGAGAAGTTCTGGGTGCAGCTGCCCGACCCCAAGCAGGGCGGCAGGCTCGCCTGGTTCATGACGCCGCTGTTCCTCGCGCTGATCATGATCGAGATCGTCGATCTGGTGTTCGCGGTCGACAGCGTACCGGCGATTTTCGCGATCACGACCGATCCGTTCATCGTCTACACGTCGAACATCTTCGCGATCCTAGGGCTTCGCGCACTCTATTTTGCGCTCGCGGCACTCGTGCACCGGTTCAGATACCTGAAATACGCGCTCGCGGTGTTGCTGGTCTTCATCGGCTCGAAGATCTTCGTCGCCGACCTGCTGGGGATCGGGAAGATCCCGCCGCCGGTGTCGCTTGGGATCACCTTCGCGATCCTTGCGGCCGGCATTCTCTGGTCGCTCTACAAGACGCGGGAACAGCCGCCCGCAATCTCCACCGGCTGAGGACATTCGGATCGTAAATGCAACGTGTCCGGCGGACCTGTTCCACCGGACGCGCTGTTTTCAGGGAAACAGAGACAATGGAATTCTTGACCGCCGACTGGCTCGGCACTCCGGTGTGGTTCTGGCTGACGTTCCTCGGGATCGTCGTCGCGCTCACCGCTTTCGACCTTGGTGTCCTTAACAAGGAGGACAAGGAAATGGGGATCGCGGAGAGCTTGAAGCTCTCGGCCTTCTACATCTCGATCGCGCTCGCATTCGGCGTGTGGGTCTGGATGGAAAAGGGTGCCGATCTCGGCATGAAATACTACACCGGCTTCTTCATCGAGAAGGCGCTGTCGATCGACAACGTTTTCGTGATCAGCCTCATCTTCACTTATTTCGCGATTCCCCGCATCTACCAGTATCGCGCGCTCGTTTGGGGCATCATCGCGGTTATCGTGCTGCGCGGCATCATGATCGGCGTCGGCGCGGCGGTCGTGCAGGAATATGAATGGGTGCTCTACCTGTTCGCGGCGTTCCTGATCGCGACCGGCATCAAGATGCTGTTCCAGAGCGACAGCGAGATGGACGTCGGCAACAACGTTGTCGTGCGCTTCATGAACCGCCATTTCCGGGTGACGCCCGAACTCCACGGGCAGAAATTTCTGGTCAAGGTCCCCGACGCCAAGACCGGGAAGCTCGTGACGGCGATGACGCCGCTGCTGCTCGCACTCATCGTCATCAACCTTGCCGACCTGGTCTTCGCAGTCGACAGCGTGCCCGCGATCTTCGCGATCACCACCGACACCTTTATCGTCTACACGTCGAACATCATGGCGATCCTGGGGCTGCGCGCACTCTATTTCGCGCTCGCCGCGATGGTCCATCGCTTCCACTATCTGAAGTATGCGCTCGCGCTGGTGCTGGTGTTCATCGGCTCGAAGATCTTCGTCGCCGACTTCGTGCTGGGCGGTGACAAGTTCCCGCCTGTGCTGAGCCTCGGCGTCACGGCAGCGCTGATCGCGGGCGGCATCTTCTGGTCGCTGTGGAAGACGCGTGGGCAGGCGGTAGCGGCGCCGTTGCCGAAGTAATAGCAGCAGGAACGAGTATGCGTAGACGGTGGATGGTGTCCGGGCTGGCGGCGGTGTTGGCCGCCAGCCCTGCGGCGGCGAGTGAAGATTACCTCGAAGTCTGGTTCAGCCCGACGGTAGACATAGGCGTCGGCACCAAGACGACGTTGCGGCTTGAGACGGCGCAGCGCTTCCGCTCGAGCGCGGACGGCGGGCGCGACACGCTCTATTTCCGGCTGTGGGCGAACCGCAAGATCGGCAAGGGGCTGACGTTGTCGGGCGGCATCGAGCAACGCTGGAACGACGCGCAGCAGGAGCAGCGCGTCCTCCAGCAGCTGTCGTGGAGCAGAGGCATCCTGCGGTCGCGCAGCCGTCTCGAGCAGCGTTTTGTCGCGGGCGACCCGCTGATGGGACTGCGTTTCCGCCAGCGCCTTGGCGTGGAGGTGCCGCTTGATGAAAACTGGTCTGCCGAAGCGAATGCCGAAGGCTTTTTCGTGCTGCAGGGTACTGCACGCGGCGGGCAGACAGGTCTGACCGGGCTTCGCACCTTCGTCGGCGTCGGGCGGGACCTGTCGAAGAACCTCGCGGTCAGCTTCGGCTACCTTCGCAACCAGGACATCCGGCAAGGCCGCGCGGACCGCGTGGGCCATGCGCCGCTGCTGGGCCTCGACGTCACGTTCTGACGCCCGCACGTCGCGGGTACGAAAAGGCCCGCCGGATCGCTCCGGCGGGCCTCTTTGGTAGCCGTCGAGCCGACCGCGATCAGGCGAAGCTGACGCTCGTCTTGCGACGACGATAACGCATCGTGCCGCCGATCGCGCCAAAGCCGCCGATCATCATCGCCCAGGTCGCGGGCTCGGGAACCGCGCCGGGGCCGACGCGCCCGTTCGTGTACAGCGCAATCGAATAATACTCGCGAGGATCGACCGACGGAACGTCGAAGATGCCGTCGTTGTCGTCGTCCAGCAAACTGACGCTGTCGATGGTCAGGGTCTGGCGGATGCCGGAGAATGTGATCGGACCGGCACCGCTCCGGTACTGGAAGTCGTTGATCGAGCTCCCGACATGGACGAACGAATTCTCTTGCGTGAACGCGATCGGACCTGCGTTCAGCGGGCCACTGGTGCCCAGAAACTCGAAGGTTCCGGTCGTGTTGAGCGTCGCACTGCCGCTGTTGGTCAGCGACAGCAGCCACAACGTAGTATCGCCTGTCAGCGTAACCGACTGACCGCCGGTGAAGGTCAGATTGAATGTGATCGTGTCACCGACGCCCGCCGTGAACGGCGTGGTCAGGTTCTCCTGAAAAATGTTCGTGCCGATGTTGGCAGGATTCAGGACGTGGTTGACGACAATCGATGCCGCATGAGCCGGAACGCTCGCCAATACGAGTGTCGACGCCGACATTACCATCGCTGCTTTGACGAAACGGTTCACTGTCGCCCCCTTAAGAAGTGAGAAGTTTAACTGCCCCTGCGGTGCGACCCATGGTTAGGCCGGAATTAAGAGATTCATATCGGGATCGCAATGACTCTTTTTGCGATGCGGCGCGGATATCTCTCGTTTCGGGACAGGTTTGCTCGGAACGAAACGCCTAACGAAAGCGGGCCCCCGGATCGCTCCGGAGGCCCATATTCTTTTCCCGAAGTCCGATCAGGCGAAGCTGACGCTCGTCTTGCGACGACGATAACGCATCGTGCCGCCGATCGCGCCAAAGCCGCCGATCATCAGTGCCCAGGTCGCGGGTTCGGGCACGGCACCCGGCGTCACACTGCCGAAGGTTACGTCGTCGAACACGATCTGGTTGGCCACGCCGCCGAAGCCGATCGACCTGGCTGTCCCGGCAAATGCAACACCCTGTGCGGTGAAGGGGCAGAAACCAGCATTGAACCCGGGGCACGAACCGCCGTTGGTCGTCAGGTTCAGCGTGCCGAGAATGTTGCCGGTGCCGTTGAGGCCGTCATACACATTCACTGCGCCGCCCTGGTTCCGCGCCGAATAGTTAAACGAAAAGCCGGTCGTGAAGCCTGCGGCGTAGTTCAGGAAGGTTTCGGTGCCCTGCAGAAAGAAGAGGCCTCCACGCTGTGACGTGGGGTCGCCGATGCCGCCGCGCGAGGTGTTCGAGCAGTTATTGCCAATGGTGTTGAGGCAGATCGCCAGGGCATTGTTGCCGAAGCTGACGCCGAAGTTCGTGCCCGACGTCCCCTGATTGCTGGTACCGCCGTTGTAGAAGTTCTGAATCTGCGCGTAATTCGTCGACGGGTAAGCCGCGTTGATGCCCTCGAACTTGAGCGTCACTACGGCGGCGCTCGCAGAGGATGCCGCTAACATCGCAGCTGCGGCAGTCGCCGCCAAAAGAATCTGTTTACGCATGGTCGCACTCCCTGTTTGCGAGGATAAATGCCCCCTCGCCGTGAAAACCGGATGCGACCCCGACTTCTTAGTTAGCGCGCAATTAACACGGCTCGTCGCGATTCGGCAATTGCAAAAGGCGGAACCGCTCGGATCAAACCGTCCCGAAACGAAACGGCCCGCCGGATCGCTCCGGCGGGCCGCTTGTCTTCCTGCTGACCGCTAGATCAGTCGTTCAGGTATTCGCCGGCGTCCGCATCGGTACCGTGGCCGCTCGAAACCACCAGGCCCAGCGGATCGTCACCGGTATCGCCCTCGATCGGCTGCGCGAGTTCGGCCGCGTGCTCCTCGGCCGCGGACTGCGGCGCGATGAGGCTGGTTTGCCACGCGCGCTGCTGCGCACGGAGCGCGGCGTCGCGGCTGTTCGCGGTGACGCGCAGACGGTTCATACCGGCGCCCGTCCCTGCCGGGATCAGGCGACCAACGATGACGTTTTCCTTCAGGCCCGTCAGCGTATCCTTCTTCCCCTGCACTGCCGCCTCGGTGAGGACGCGGGTGGTCTCTTGGAACGAAGCCGCCGAGATGAAGCTGCGGGTCTGCAGCGACGCCTTGGTAATGCCGAGCAGAACCGGCTTGCCCTCGGCAGTCGCCTGGCCGGCCGTAAGCTTCGCATTCTCCTCGTCCATCTCGACGCGGTCGACCTGCTCGCCCGCAAGCAGCGTCGTGTCGCCGCCGTTGGTGATCTCGACCTTCTGCAGCATCTGGCGGACGATTGTCTCGATGTGCTTGTCGTTGATCTTCACGCCCTGAAGTCGATAGACTTCCTGGATTTCCGCGACGAGATATTCGGCGAGCGGCTCGATGCCGAGCACCTCGAGAATGTCGTGCGGATCGGGCGAACCGCCGATGAGGTTGTCGCCGCGCTTGACGTAATCGCCTTCCTGGACGTCGATGACCTTCGACTTGGGGATCAGATATTCGACCACCTCGCCGCCGTCCTCGGGCTGGATGCCGATCTTGCGCTTGGCCTTATAGTCCTTGCCGAACACGACACGGCCGCTGACCTTCGCGATGATCGCGTTCTCCTTGGGCTTGCGCGCCTCGAACAGCTCGGCAACGCGCGGCAGACCGCCGGTGATGTCGCGCGTCTTGGCGGCTTCGCGGCTGACACGGGCGAGGATATCGCCCGGTGCCACCGTCGCACCGTCCTCGACCGAGAGCGTCGCGCCGATCGCAAGCATGTAGCGCGCGGCCTCACCCGAACCCTCGTCGAGCAGCGTGAGCCGCGGACGCAGGTCTTCCTTGGTGCGTGCGGCGCGATACTCGGTCACGACCTTGTTCGAGATGCCCGTCGCCTCGTCGACCTGCTCGGTCAGCGTTTGGCCCTCGATCAGGTCCTGGTACTTCACGACACCGCCGGTCTCGGTGATGACCGGCGCGGTGAACGGGTCCCATTCCACCAACTTGTCGCCCTGCTTCACCTTCGCCCCGTCCTTGAACAGCAGGTAGCTGCCGTACGGGATGCGGTGCAGCGCGCGCTCGCGGCCTTCGCTGTCGACGATCGCAACTTCGCCCTGGCGCGACAGCGACACGCTGCGGCCCTGCTTGTCGGTGATCGTGCGGACGTCGCGGTGTTGGAACACACCATCGCTGACCGCTTCGATGTTCGACTGCTCGTTGAGCTGCGCCGCACCGCCGATGTGGAACGTCCGCATCGTCAACTGGGTGCCCGGCTCGCCGATCGACTGCGCCGCGATAACGCCGACCGCTTCGCCGATGTTGACCGGCGTGCCGCGGGCAAGGTCACGACCATAGCACGCCGCGCAGACACCGCCTTGGCTTTCGCAGACCAGAGGGCTGCGGATCTTGACCGCCTGCACCCCGATGGCCTCGATCGACGCGACCATCGCTTCGTCGAGCAGCGTGCCGCTCGCGATGAGCACGTCGTTGGTCTTCGAATCGACGATGTCTTCCGCCGTGGTGCGGCCGAGGATGCGCTCGCCGATCGACGCGATCGTCGATCCGCCCTGCACGATCGCGCGCATTTCGAGCATCCGCTCGGTGCCACAGTCGTTTTCGACGACGACGCAGTCCTGCGACACGTCGACCAGACGGCGGGTGAGGTATCCCGAGTTTGCGGTCTTGAGCGCGGTGTCGGCGAGACCCTTGCGCGCGCCGTGGGTCGAGTTGAAGTATTCAAGGACGGTCAGCCCTTCCTTGAAGTTCGAGATGATCGGCGTTTCGATGATCTCGCCCGACGGCTTGGCCATCAGCCCGCGCATGCCGGCGAGCTGCTTGATCTGCGCGGCCGAACCGCGGGCACCGGAGTGCGCCATCATGTAGATCGCGTTGATCGGCTTCTCGCGGCCGGTTGCCTTGTCGATCTTCACACTGCGGATTTCGTCCATCATCGCGCTCGCGACCTGGTCGCCGCAACGGCTCCAGGCGTCGATCACCTTGTTGTACTTTTCCTGCTGCGTGATCAGGCCGTCCTGATACTGCTGCTCGAAATCCTTCACGAGGCCGCGGGTCTCCTCGACCGTCGCTTCCTTCGACGCCGGGATGATCATGTCGTCCTTGCCGAACGAAATGCCCGCCTGGAACGCGTGCCGGAACCCGAGCGCCATGATTGCGTCGGCGAACAGCACGGTCTCCTTCTGGCCGGTGTGGCGATAGACGATGTCGATGACGTCGCCGATCTCCTTCTTCGTGAGCAGCCGGTTGACGGTCTCGAAAGGCACCTTGTGCGACTTCGGCAGCGTTTCGCCGAGCAGCATGCGGCCCGGCGTCGTCTCGAAGCGCTTCATGACCTCGCGGCCCTCGGCATCGACCTGCGGCACGCGGCTCGTGATCTTGGTGTGCAGAGTCACTGCCTTGGCATTCAAGGCCTGGTGCACCTCGACCATGTCCGACAGGATCATGCCTTCGCCCGGCTCGCCCTGCTTCTCCATCGAGAGGTAATAGAGTCCGAGCACCATGTCCTGCGACGGCACGATGATCGGCTTGCCGTTGGCGGGGCTGAGGATGTTGTTGGTCGACATCATCAGGACGCGCGCTTCCAGCTGCGCCTCGAGGCTCAGCGGGACGTGCACAGCCATCTGGTCGCCGTCGAAGTCGGCGTTGAACGCCGAGCAGACGAGCGGGTGCAGCTGGATCGCCTTGCCCTCGATCAGGACGGGCTCGAACGCCTGGATGCCGAGGCGGTGGAGCGTCGGCGCGCGGTTGAGCATCACGGGATGCTCGCGGATCACTTCGTCAAGGATGTCCCAGACTTCCTTGCGCTCCTTCTCGACCCACTTTTTCGCCTGCTTGAGCGTCATGCTCAGCCCCTTGGCGTCGAGGCGCGCGTAGATGAACGGCTTGAAGAGCTCGAGCGCCATCTTCTTGGGCAGGCCGCACTGGTGGAGCTTCAGTTCCGGACCCGTCACGATGACCGAACGGCCCGAATAGTCGACGCGCTTGCCGAGCAGGTTCTGGCGGAAGCGGCCCTGCTTGCCCTTGAGCATGTCGGACAGCGACTTCAGCGGGCGCTTGTTCGCGCCCGTGATCGTGCGGCCGCGACGGCCGTTGTCGAACAGCGCGTCGACCGCTTCCTGCAGCATGCGCTTTTCGTTGCGTACGATGATGTCCGGCGCACGCAGCTCCATCAGACGCTTCAGGCGGTTGTTGCGGTTGATGACGCGGCGATAGAGGTCGTTGAGATCCGACGTCGCGAAGCGGCCACCGTCGAGCGGCACGAGCGGGCGCAGTTCGGGCGGGATGACCGGCACGACTTCGAGGATCATCCACTCAGGGCGGTTCCCCGAATCGATGAAGCTCTCGACGACTTTCAGCCGCTTGATGATCTTCTTGGGCTTGAGCTCCGACTTGGTCGTCGCGAGTTCTTCGAGCAGGTCCTTGCGCTCGCCCTCGAGGTCGAGTTCCTCGAGCATCCGGCGTACGGCCTCAGCGCCGATGCCCGCGCTGAACGCGTCCTCACCATATTCGTCCTGCGCTTCGAGGAGCTCGTCCTCGGTCAGCAGCTGGAACTTCTCGAGCGGGGTCAGGCCCGGCTCGATGACGATATAGGCCTCGAAATACAGCACGCGCTCGAGCTGCTTCAGCTGCATGTCGAGCAACAGGCCGATGCGGCTCGGCAGCGACTTCAGGAACCAGATGTGCGCGACGGGGGCGGCGAGCTCGATATGGCCCATGCGCTCGCGGCGGACCTTCGAGACCGTGACCTCGACGCCGCACTTTTCGCAGACGATTCCCTTGTACTTCATGCGCTTGTACTTGCCGCACAGGCACTCGTAATCCTTGATCGGACCGAAGATGCGCGCGCAGAACAGGCCGTCGCGCTCGGGCTTGAACGTCCGGTAGTTGATCGTCTCGGGTTTCTTGATCTCGCCGAACGACCACGAGCGGATGCGCTCGGGCGATGCGATGCCGATCTGGATCTGGTCGAACGTCTCGGCCTTGGCGACCGGGTTCATGAAGTTGGTCAGTTCGTTCATCTTCTTTGCTCCAGTTCCCCTCCCGCTTGCGGGAGGGGGTAGGGGAGGGTCTGTCTCAACCGGAGGTGGCCGCCCAGGCCCTCCCCCGACCCCTCCCGCACGCGGGAGGGAAGGTGAATGCTACTCCGCCGCCGGCAGGGCCTGCGCGTCCTCGTCGAGCACGGCATCGAACGAATTGAGTTCGACGTTCAGGCCCAGCGAGCGCATTTCCTTGACGAGCACGTTGAAGCTCTCGGGGATGCCGGCCTCGAAGGTGTCGTCGCCCTTGACGATCGCTTCATAGACCTTGGTGCGGCCGACGACGTCGTCGGACTTCACCGTGAGCATTTCCTGCAGCGTGTACGCGGCACCGTAAGCCTGGAGCGCCCAGACCTCCATCTCGCCGAACCGCTGGCCGCCGAACTGCGCCTTGCCACCCAGCGGCTGCTGCGTAACCAGCGAGTAGGGACCGATCGAGCGCGCGTGGATCTTGTCGTCGACGAGGTGGTGGAGCTTCAGCATGTAGATGTAGCCCACGGTCACCTTGCGGTCGAACGCCTCGCCGGTGCGGCCGTCGTAGAGCTCGACCTGACCGCTGGTGTCCAGTCCCGCCAGCTCAAGCATCGCCGACACGTCCGCTTCGCGTGCGCCGTCGAACACCGGCGTCGCCATCGGGATGCCGTTCTTGAGCAGACCCGCCATCTCGACGATGTCGTCGTCCTCGCGCGCGTCGATCTCGGCGTGATACTTCTCGCCGTAGATCCGCTTCAGCGTATCGCGCACCGCCACGGGGGGCTTGCCGCCCTTCGCCTGCGGGTTCGCCTCACGCCAGTCCTCGAGCGCCGCGGTCACCTGTTGACCGAGGCCGCGCGCGGCCCAGCCGAGGTGCGTCTCAAAGATCTGTCCGACGTTCATGCGGCTCGGCACGCCCAGCGGGTTGAGCACGATGTCGACCGGCGTCCCGTCCTCGAGGAAGGGCATGTCCTCCTGCGGCAGGATGCGGCTGATCACGCCCTTGTTGCCGTGACGGCCGGCCATCTTGTCGCCCGGCTGCAGCTTGCGCTTCACCGCGACGAAGACCTTGACCATCTTGAGCACGCCCGGCGGCAGGTCGTCGCCCCGCTCGAGCTTTTCGACGCGGTCCTCGTACTTCGCGTTGATGACGCCGACAGCCTCGTCGTACTGCGTCTTGACCGCTTCGAGGTTCGCCTGCACGGCATCGTCGGCAACCGAGAACTTCCACCATTCGTGGCGCTCGACGCTTTCGAGCAGCGCGGCGTCGATCGTCGCGCCCTTCTTCACTGCCTTCGGCACCGCGGTCGCGACCTGGCCGAGCAGCATCTCGCGCAGACGGCTCCACGACGCACGGTTCAGAATGCCGCGTTCGTCGTCGCGGTCCTTGGCCAGCCGCTCTTTTTCCTCGGCGAGGATCGCCTTGGTGCGGTCGTCGATGTCGATGCCGTGGCGGTTGAACACACGCACCTCGACGACGGTGCCCGACACGCCCGGCGGCAGCCGCAGCGACGTGTCACGCACATCAGACGCCTTCTCGCCGAAGATCGCGCGGAGCAGCTTTTCCTCCGGCGTCATCGGCGATTCGCCCTTGGGCGTGATCTTGCCCGCGAGGATGTCGCCCGGCTCGACCTCGGCACCAATGTAGACGATGCCCGCCTCGTCGAGGTTGCGCAGCGCTTCCTCGCCGACATTGGGAATGTCGCGCGTGATGTCTTCCGGCCCGAGCTTGGTGTCGCGGGCCATCACTTCGAATTCCTCGATGTGGATCGAGGTGAAGATGTCGTCCTTGACGATGCGCTCGCTGATGAGGATCGAGTCCTCGTAGTTGTAGCCGTTCCACGGCATGAACGCGACGAGCGTGTTGCGCCCCAGCGCCAGCTCGCCGAATTCGGTCGAGGGGCCGTCCGCGATGATCTGGCCCTTCAGCACTTCGTCGCCGACGCGGACCAGCGGACGCTGGTTGATGCAGGTTGACTGGTTCGACCGCTGGAACTTCATCAGCGTGTAGATGTCGACGCCCGACGAACCTGCGTCGACGTCGCCGGTCGCACGAATGACGATGCGGCTCGCGTCGACCTGATCGACGATGCCCGCACGCCGCGCGCCGATCGCGGCACCCGAATCGCGCGCGACCGTCTCTTCCATGCCGGTGCCGACGAACGGCGCCTCGGCCTGAACGAGCGGCACTGCCTGGCGCTGCATGTTCGATCCCATGAGCGCGCGGTTCGCGTCATCGTTCTCAAGGAACGGAATGAGCGAGGCCGCGACCGACACCAGCTGCTTGGGACTGACGTCCATCAGCGTGATCCGCTCGCGCGGCGCGATCAGGAACTCGCCCGCCTCGCGCGACGAGATCAGCTCTTCGGCAAAGCTGCCGTCCTTATTGAGCTCGGCGTTGGCCTGCGCGATGACGTGCTTGGCCTCTTCCATCGCGGACAGGTAGATGACGTCGCCCGTCACCTTGCCATCGACGACGCGGCGGTACGGCGTTTCGATGAAGCCGTATTTGTTGACCCGGCTGAACGACGCGAGCGAGTTGATGAGGCCGATGTTCGGCCCTTCCGGCGTCTCGATCGGGCAGATACGACCATAATGCGTCGGGTGCACGTCGCGGACCTCGAAGCCCGCGCGCTCACGCGTCAGGCCGCCCGGCCCGAGCGCCGAGACGCGCCGCTTGTGCGTGACCTCGGACAGCGGGTTGGTCTGGTCCATGAACTGCGACAGCTGCGACGATCCGAAAAACTCGCGGACCGCGGCGACCGCGGGCTTCGCGTTGATCAGGTCGTTCGGCATCACGGTCGACACGTCGACCGACGACATGCGCTCCTTGACCGCGCGCTCCATGCGCAGAAGGCCGACACGATACTGGTTCTCGAGCAGCTCGCCGACCGAACGCACACGGCGGTTGCCGAGGTTGTCGATGTCGTCGATCTCGCCCTTGCCGTCCTTCAGGCCGACGAGCGTTTTCACCACCGCAAGGATGTCTTCGGTCCGCAGCGTCGTGTGGTCGTCCGGCGCGTCGAGTTCGAGGCGCATGTTGAGCTTCACGCGGCCGACTGCCGACAGGTCGTAGCGGTCGGGGTCGAAGAACAGCCCGGCGAACAGCGCCTCGGCGGTTTCGCGCGTCGGCGGCTCGCCAGGGCGCATCACACGATAGATGTCGGACAGCGCGTGATCACGGTCCTCGGCCTTGTCGGCGCGCAGCGTGTTGCGCATCCAGGGACCCGTGTTGACGTAATCGATGTCGAGCAGGTCGATTCGGTCGATGCCCGCCTTGTCGAGCTTCTCGAGGTTCTCGGCCGACACCTCGTCGCCCGCCTCGATGTAGATTTCGCCGGTCTTCTCGTTGACAAGGTCGAGCGCGGAGAAGCGGCCGAAGATTTCTTCGGTCGGGATGAGCAGATCGGTCAGACCGTCCTTGCCGGCCTTGTTCGCCGCACGCGGGCTGATCTTCTGACCGGCCGCGAATACGACTTCGCCCGACTTGGCGTCGACGACATCGAACGCAGGCTTCACACCGCGCCAGGCCTCGGCAAGGAAGGGTACCTGCCACCCGCCGCTGCCGCGTACCCAGGTCACGGTGTTGTAGAACTGAGCGAGGATTTCCTCGGCGGTCAGTCCGAGCGCGAAAAGCAGCGCCGTGACCGGCAGCTTGCGCTTGCGGTCGATGCGGACGTTGACGATGTCCTTGGCGTCGAATTCGAAATCGAGCCAGCTCCCGCGATAGGGGATAACGCGCGCCGCAAACAGATATTTGCCACTGGCGTGGGTCTTGCCGCGGTCATGGTCGAACAGCACGCCCGGCGACCGGTGCATCTGCGACACGATGACACGCTCGGTGCCGTTGATGATGAAGGTGCCGTTGTGCGTCATCAACGGCATGTCGCCCATGTAGACGTCCTGCTCCTTGATATCGAGCACGGAGCGGGTCTCGGTCTCGGCGTCGACCTCGAACACGATCAGGCGCAGCGTGACCTTCATCGGGGCGGCATAGGTGATGCCGCGCTGGCGGCACTCGTCGGTGTCGAACTTGGGATCCTCGAGCTCGTAGTGAACGAAGTCGAGCTCGGCCGTGCCGGCAAAGTCGCGGATCGGGAAAACCGATCGCAGCGTCTTCTCCAGACCCGAGACATAACCCGTTGCCGGGTTGGAGCGTAGGAACTGCTCGTACGATTCGCGCTGAACCTGGATCAGGTTTGGCATCTGCGTCACTTCGTGGATGTTGCCAAACACCTTGCGGATGCGCGGGCGCTGGGCCTCGGTCGCGTTCTGGTGGGCGGGAGCGAGCTGCGTTGCCATAAGTCTGTATCAGCCTTCGTTCGGGTCACACGAAGCGCACATGCCGACACGAAAAGACCAGCCGAAGCCAGCCTCGATCCGGTGTCGCATGAAGCCCGGCCCCGCACATTCGTGCGACACGCTGCGCGACGGCGTGTCATGTCTCGTGCGGATGGGCGAACACGCAATATAGGGCGGGGACGAGTGGATGTCCAGCGGCAACACCAACGAAAACGGGGCCGGAAGCGGCATCGCTCCGGCCCCGTTGTGCACGTATGCGAGTTGCCTGATTTAGGCGCCCGCGACCTCAGCGACGTCGACCTTCACGCCTGGGCCCATCGTCGACGACACGGCGATCTTCTTCAGATACTTGCCTTTCGCGCCCGACGGCTTGGCGCGCACGATCGCGTCGACGAGCGCGTCGAAATTCGCGCGCAGGTCTTCGGCCGGGAAGCTCGCCTTGCCGACGCCGACATGGATGATGCCGGCCTTTTCGACGCGGTACTCGATCTGTCCGCCCTTGGCCGCCTTGACCGCCTCGCCGACATTCATGGTCACCGTGCCGAGCTTGGGGTTGGGCATCATGCCCTTCGGCCCCAGGATCTTGCCGAGGCGTCCGACGAGGCCCATCATGTCGGGCGTCGCGATGCAGCGGTCGAAATCGATCGTGCCGCCCTGGACGATCTCGAGCAGGTCCTCGGCACCGACGACATCGGCGCCTGCTTCGCGCGCCTCGTCAGCTTTCGCGCCCTTGGCGAACACGCCGACGCGCACCGTCTTGCCCGTGCCCTTGGGCAGGGTGACGACGCCGCGCACCATCTGGTCGGCGTGGCGCGGATCGACGCCCAGCGCCATCGCCACCTCGACGGTCTCGTCGAACTTGGCGGTCGCATGCGACTTCACAAGGCCGATCGCCTCGTCGATGCCGTGCAGCTTCTCGCGGTCGACCGCGCCGGACAGGGCTTTTGCTTTCTTGCTCTGGAATGCCATGACCTCAGCCCTCCACTACTTCGAGGCCCATCGCGCGGGCGGAGCCTTCGATGATCCGCGTCGCGGCCTCGATGTCGTTCGCGTTCAGGTCCTTCATCTTGGCCTGCGCGATTTCGGCGACCTTCGACCGCGCGATCTTGCCGGCGCCGACCTTACCGGGCTCTTTCGACCCCGACTTCAGGTTTGCGGCCTTCTTGAGCAGGAAGGTCGCGGGCGGGCTCTTCGTCTCGAACGAAAAGCTCTTGTCGGCATAGACCGTGATCTTGGTCGGGATGGGGGTGCCGCGCTCCATGTCGGTGGTCTGCGCGTTGAACGCCTTGCAGAACTCCATGATGTTGACGCCGCGCTGACCCAGCGCCGGACCGATCGGCGGCGCGGGCTTCGCGTCGCCGGCGGGAACGTGCAGGTTGATGTACCCGCTGATCTTCTTCGCCATCGTCTGTCACTCTCTATTGTGCGGCTCCGCGGAAAACCGCGAGGCCGGGTTTCAAGTCGAGCGGTCATAGCGGCTCGCCAGACGAGCCTGCCGCAGGTTTTCCGGTATTTCGGAAGCGCGCGCCGTTAGCCGAGCGCGGCGCAAAAGAAAAGCCCCACGTGAGCGGCGCTTCAGCGCCGATCGGAAAGGACGATCGCCACGGGCTCTACCCCGCCCTTGCCGCCCGACAGGTCGACGGGCGCGGGCTTCGCCTGTTCGACCGGCGTCAGCGGCTCGGCGAGGTTGAGGCTCAGCACCGGCACCTTGTCGGTCACGCGCAGGTTCGTCGCGGCAAGCCCGCCCGCGCCGTCCCAGAAGACGGGCGGGATCTGGCCGCCGAAAGCCGCGGCGAGCTGCGCGCCGCCGGGGATCTTCGGCGCGTAACCGCTGCGGCCATGGGCGTTGTCGCGCACGGTCACGTCGCGCGGCAGGGGATTGTAGGTCTTGTCGGTAAAGGGCCGCTTGTAGGCGATGATCATCACGTTGGCGGTCGCGTTGTCGGACAGCGCGTTGCCGAAGACGTGGACGTTGCGGTTCGCCATCACCATCACGCCGGTGCCGCTGGGCACGCTTGCGACGATATTGCCCTTTGGCGCAAAATTGGGGGTGTTGTTGTTCGTGACCGCGTTGTTGAACACGCGGATCGAATGCCCGCCCATCTGCGGCAGGTCGGGCAGGTCGAACACCAGGATGCCGCCGGTATTCTTCGTCGCGACATTGTCGTGCACGTCGGCATTGTAGCTGTTTTCAATCTCGATGCCTGCCACGTTCAGCTCGGCGACCGAGTTGCGGACGATGATGTTGCGTGACTGGCCGACGTAGATGCCCGCGTCCGACGCACCGCGCGCCACGACCCGCTCGATCAGCACGTCAGTCGAGGATACCGGGTAGATGCCGTACGCGCCGTTGGTTTCCTTGGGGCCACCCGTCCATTCGACGCGGAGGTCGCGATAGGTGATGCGATCCGCGCCCTTCGACTTGATCGCGTCGCCGCGCGCGTCCTCGACTGCGAAGCCGGTGAGCACGACGTCGTCAGACGTGACGAGCAGCCCCTCGCCCGCACCCTTCTGCCCCTTGAAATCGAGGATTGTTGCCTCCGGCCCCGCGCCTTTCACGGTCACCTTGTCGACGTCGAGCGACAGCCCGTCGGTGAGCGTGTAGCGCCCGGGCGCGAGCTGCACCGTGTCGCCGGGCTTCGCATCGATCAGCGCCGTCTGCAGTGCCTCCTGCGCGTCGGGGCCGGGTGAGACCGGAATGACCTTGGCAAACAGCGGCGAGGCGGTGGCGAGCAGCGCGGCACCGAAAAGACAGGGCTTGTTCATGGGCAAAGACTATCGCACGTTCGCGTCATAGCAAGTCGGAGAGAGTTCTTGAGTCTGCGCGCCCTTATCGCCGTTTCGCTGTTCGTCGCCGCCGCGCCCGCGCTGTCGGCGTCGCCCATCACCGGTCGCTGGAACCCGCCTGCCAAGGATTCGATCATCGAGATCGCGCCGTGCGGCACGCGGATGTGCGGGCGCGTCGCGCAGATCCTGCGCCCAGCCAAGGACGGCACGACGACCGACAAGAACAACCCCAACCCGGCGCTCCGCACGCGCCCGATTGTCGGGATGGCGATCCTGTCCGATTTCGTCCAGAACGGAACGCAGTGGTCGGGGACGATCTACGACCCGCGCAACGGCAAGTCGTACCGGTCAAACGTCGCGCGCAATGCCGACGGAACACTGAAGGTGCAGGGTTGCATCGCATTCTTCTGTCAGACGCAGACGTGGACGGCGAGCAAGTAGCTAGCGTCGTATTTGTCGGGGAGAGCGGACTGTCCGCAATTGGGCCGCTATCGTTAGAAACGGTCACTAACGTTTTGACGAGGATTGGCCGTGAGCGGTCCGTTCGCTGAAGGCTTCGCTAAGCGGATTAAGCTGCGACCAATCGACTGGCCGCCAATCAGCGGGCTATGAGAGTTGATATGGAACCACGAGATGTAGCGGATGGCTGGTGAGGACCTTCCGCCCCGTGTCTCAGAGGCGCTTCGCCTTCTGGCTCAGGGGTATGACGCTAAGTCCATCGCGCTCGCAACGGACAGCACGGTTGCAGCAGTCAATGAGAGACTGAGGGAAGCTCGACGTCGGCTCGGGACTACAAGCAGCCGCGAAGCTGCGCGTATGGTTTTCGGCACACCAGAAAATCGTCACGAGAGAATCGAACTTTCCAGGGATGCGGCGGCCGATCAGCAAGGGCGATCTAACCTTTTCGTTGGAGTAGCTGCCATGAGTGCCGCCGGTCTCGTTCTAATTGCCGCCGTACTGGCCAACGGCCTCGACCGTCGCTCAGTAGCCCCGTCACAGGCCCAGGTCGTTCAGACGACTCCCGCGAACGGTGCCACAATCGCGCCGGGCCCTTTCCTTCTCAGCGTGACTTACGACAGACCTATGATGGCTGATGCCATGTCATACGTTCAGGTCTCCCCCGAGACCTTTCCTGACTGCATATTCAAGCCGACCCTTTCAAAGGATCGACGGACCTTCAGTGTGCGCTGCAACGCGAAAGCTAGCCGCCTCTACGAGATTTGGTTGAATCGGCCTCCCTACATGAACTTCCGCGAGGAGAATGGACGAAGCGCAACCCCCTACCGTCTCCGCTTCCGCACCCGCTGAAAAGAAACCTGCGTGCCGGAGGCCGGAAGGCACTTGCAGGCTCCGCGCTTAGCCAAGCCCGCAACCGTAATCGGGCGCAAAGCTGCCGCCCATATCCGGCGTTGCACGTCCGCTTTGAAGGGCCATCAGCAGGCGAAAGAATGGCCGAAATCTTGTCGCAGGCAGACAAGCCGCGTCTCACCACTTAACATCGTCCATCCAGGGCGAAAAATGCGGCAGGTCGGTTGACACACGGTCGGTGTACGTGGCGGGGCGTTTCTCAAGGAAGCTTGTCACCCCCTCCTTCGCGTCCGCCATGCCGCCCCGCGCCCAGACGAGGCGCGAGTCGAGCCGGTGCGCGTCGATCGGGTGCGCGGCGCCCAGCATCCGCCACATCATCTGCCGCGTGAGCGCGACCGACACCGGCGCGCTTTCGGCGGTCAGCTCGTGCGCGAGCGCTCGCGCGGCGGGAAGCAGGTCATCGGGCGCGTGGAGCGAGCGAACCAACCCGCCCTTCAGCGCCTCCTCGGCACCGAACACACGACCCGAATAGCACCAGTCGAGTGCCTGCCCGATGCCGACCAGGCGCGGCAGGAACCAACCCGACGCGGCCTCGGGCACGATGCCGCGCCGGGCGAACACAAACCCGAAGCGCGCGGTATCGCTCGCCAGGCGAAAGTCCATTGGCAGCAGCATCGTCGCTCCGATGCCCACCGCAGCACCGTTGATTGCCCCGATGACCGGTTTTTTCGCTTTGAAGATGCGCAGCGTCAGCCGCCCGCCGTTGTCGCGCACGCCCTCGTGCGCCCAGTCGACGGTGCCGTCCGCGCCGATCGGCGAGCCGGTGTCGAGCCCCTTGCCGCGCTGGGCATAATCGAACGTCGCGGCGCCGCTGGCCAGGTCGGCACCGGCGCAGAATCCCTTGCCCGCGCCGGTGACGATCACCGCGCGCACTGCGTCGTCGGTGTCGGCCAGGTCGAACGCCGCGCACAGCTCTCGCATCATCACCGGCGTGAAGGCGTTCATGCGGTCGGGCCGGTTCAGCGTGATGGTCGTCACGCCGTCGGCGGTTTCGGTCGTGATCGTCTCGAACGTCATGCGGCCGTTGAAGCAGTCTCCTTCGCTTCGGGCAAGCGTTCGAGGTCGCGCGCCGAAAGGTGCGTTGCGATATAGTCCGCGCGCAGCCGGTAATCGTCCGCCGCCAGCAACACGACTCGCTCGCCCACGCCCCCGATGCCGCCATGCCGCACGAGCAATCCTTGCAACTGCCCGTCTTCGCAAGCGATCATGGCGTCGACGACGCTGGCGATCGTCTGGTGCCCGTTCCTGACGTCACGCCCGACGAAGTCGGCGAGCGGTGCGAGCGTCGGCTGCGCGCTCGCGCGGCTGGCCTGTGCGACTGTTGCAGCGTCGTCGCGATACCGGGCCTCGCGCCCGAGCCAGCGCCACACCCCAACGACATTGACCAAGGTCAGAAAGGCATTGGTTGCGAGCAGGTTCGTCTGCCCGCTCGACAGTCCGACGATGCTCCACGCGATCGACCCAACGACAAATACGACGAAGCCCCAGCCGGTGAAGCGCGCGCCAAGATTGGCGGCGGTCATCATTGCCGCAATCATTGTAGCCGCGGGCGCGACCCAGCCCGCGACGTTTTCCATCATCGGTCAGGCTGCGATCGCGTGCCGGTGTTCATGCTCGCGCTGACCGACGAACGGCATCGCGGTTGCGCAGAACGCGCATTGCGCCGAGCTGCGCCCGATATGCCATTGCGACTGGCCGCAGCCAGGGCAATAGTTGGTGACGCCGAACCGGTACCCGAAACGGAATCCGCCCGGCTGGTAGGTCGTTGGCCATGTGTAACGGTGCGTGTGCATAAGCTTTCACCCCTTCACGCGACCGAACGCACGGTAACATGAAGGGTTTCGTCGGCGAATTGCAAAATGGTCAATCGCGCTGTGCCGAAGCGACACGCCCGTCGACCCAGATCAGCGGATCGATGCGCGGATGGTTGGCAATCGCCCGCACCTCTCCGACGAACAGCGTGTGCGAGCCCACGTCGAACCGCCCGCTCGTCTGGCAGATGAGGCTCGCGGCGGCATCGGCGAGCACCGGCGGCGCATCGTCGCTCAGCACCCAGTCGCCGTCCTCGAACCGGGTCTTCCCCGATTTCGCGCCGCCGAAGACTGCGACCAGCGCTTCGTGCCGTTCGGCGAGCAGGTTGACGCAGAACCAGCCATCTTCGCCCAGGATCGGCGACATGCTGGCGGTGCGGTTGACGGCGACGACGAGCGTCGGCGGGTCGGCAGTCACCGACATGACGGCGGTTGCGGCCATGCCCGCATAGGTGTCGCCGCGCCCGGTCGTGACGACGGCAACCGTCGTCGCAAGGCGGCGCATCGCCTGTCGGAAATCGTCGCGGAGCGTATCGGTCATGCGGTTTCTGCCAGTGTCTTGAGCGGGATTGCGGGGTCGGCCAGCGCGGCAAGGTCGGGCCGCGCGCCCTGCACCACGAGCGCCTTGCCCTGCACATAGTCCTTGATCGCATTCACGCAGTCGAGTGCGATGACGCGGCCGTCGCGCAGGTAGATAACGGAGAACGTCCGCGCCGAAGGGTCGCCGCGGGTGACGGTCGCGTCATATCCGGTCGACAGGCCGACGGTCTGCAGCTTCAGGTCGTACTGGTTCGACCAGAACCACGGCACTGCATGATCGGGTTCGGGCGCGCCGGTCAGTGCCCTTGCGACCGTCGTTGCCATGTCGTTGGCGTTTTGCACCGATTCGAGCCGCACCATCGTGTCGTCCGCGAACGCATTGGCGTGCAGCGCGCAATCGCCGATCGCGTAAACGTCGGGAAGGGTGGTCCGGCAGTGATCGTCGACCAGCACGCCGTTGTGTCCTTGAGCCCCGGCCGCCAGCAGCGGTTCGACCGCAGGCACGATGCCGATCCCGACGATGGCCATGTCGCAGGCAATGACCTCGCCGCCTGCAAGGCGCACGCCCGTCACCCGGTCGCGGCCCTCGATGGCCTCGACCGCAGCGCCCAGCCGGACCTCCACCCCGTGCGCGCGATGCTCGGCTTCGTAAAAGCGCGACAGAGGCTCGCCGGCGACCCGCGCCAAGACGCGGTCCAGCGCCTCGAGCAGCACCACGCGCTTGCCCAGCTTTGTCAGCACCGCGGCCGCTTCGAGCCCGATGTAGCCGCCGCCGATCACCGCGACGCACGCGACGCGGGGAAGCTCGCGCATCATCTGGTCGACGTCGGCCCGACAGCGCACCGTGTGCACGCCCGTCAGGTCGTGTCCCTCGCATGACAGCCGCCGTGCATGCCCGCCCGCCGCCCAGATCAGCGTTCCGTAGCCGAAGGTGACGCGGTTCGAACACGTCACGTCGTGTCTGCCCGGATCGACCGCGACGACCCTGTGCCCGGTCAGCATCGCGACGTCCCGCTCGCGCCAGAAATCCGCCGGACGAATCAGGATGCGGTCGAAGTCCTTCTCGCCCGCCAGATAGTCCTTGCTCAGTGGCGGACGCTCATAGGGGATCTCCGGCTCCTCGCCGATCACGCCGATCGTCCCGGCAAAGCCGCGCTGGCGCAGCGCGACCGCCGCCTGTGCGCCACCGTGCCCGGCCCCCACGATCAAGACATCGAACCGCTCGCCCATCGCCCGCTTGCCCTACACAGGGCGGCTCGATAGGCAACCGCGTAACATTGTTACTTACGAGGATGTCGCCTGTGAACGCCAAGCTCCTGCTGCTTACCCTTCCGTTGCTTCCCGCGACCGCGACCGCCGACGAAGGGATGTGGCTTCCCAGCCAGACCGCGCAGATCGGCGACAAGATGAAGGCCGCCGGGCTGCAAATGGACCCAGCCAAGCTTGGCGACTTCAAGGCGCCGCCGCTGAATGCCATCGTGTCGCTCGGCGGTTGCTCGGCGGCGTTCCTCAGCAACGAAGGCCTGGTCGCGACCAACCACCACTGCGTCTACGGATCGATCCAGTATAATTCGAAGCCCGGGCAGGATTACCTGACCGACGGCTTCATGGCGAAGACCAATGCCGACGAAGTCCCCGCCGAACCCGGCAGCCGCATCTTCGTCTACGAAGACCTTCGCGACGTGACCAGGGACATGATGCGCGGTATCGCGCCGACGCTGGCGGGCAAGGCGCGCTTCGACCGGCTCGATGCCAATCGCAAAGGGCTGATCGCCGCGTGCGAGAAGCAGCCGAGCCGTCGCTGCGACGTCCGGCCCTATTTCGGCGGGTCGCTCTACCTCCTTCAGCAGCAATTGGAGATCAAGGACGTCCGCCTTGTCTACGCGCCTACGGGCGGCGTCGGCAATTTCGGCGGCGAAACCGACAACTGGATGTGGCCGCGCCACACCGGCGACTGGGGCTTCTACCGCGCCTATGTCGCGCCCGACGGCTCGTCGGCGCCCTATGACAAGGCAAACGTCCCCTATCGCAACAAGGCCAAGCTGACGATCGCGCGCGAGGGCGTGAAGGACGGCGATTTCGTCATGGTCGCCGGCTTCCCCGGCGTGACCAACCGCCTTGCGACCGCAGCCGAGGCGAAGTTCAACTACGCAACCTTCGCGCCCGCCGACCAGAAGATGCGCTCGGACTATGCCGACCTGATCCTGCGCGAAACCGCGAACGACCCGGCGGAGGCGATCAAATACGCATCGATCGTGCGCGGGGTCGAAAACTACAAGAAGAAGATCCTGGGCGAAATCGCGGGCGCGGACGCGATCGACCTCAACGGCCGCAAGGCGCGCGAAGAGGCGGCCTACCGTGCCTGGGTTCAGGCCGATCCCGCTCGTGCGCGGCAATATGGCGCGTCGGTCGCCGCACTCGATGCAGTGATCGCCGAAAACCAGGCTGCGCAGATGGATGGGTTGCGATTCAATGCGCTCACCCGCGCGCAGCTGCTCACGGCGGCACGCATCGCCTACCGCTGGGCAAAGGAGCGCGAAAAGCCCGATGCGCAGCGGGAGGCGAACTACCAGGACCGCGACCGCACCCCGCGCGTCGAGCAGCTCATCCGCATCGAGCGCCGCTATGTCCCGCGTGTCGACCGTGCGATCTTCGAGCAGGCCTTGACCGAGTATCGCAAGGCAAGCGCTACCGCGCGCAACCCTGCGTTCGAGGCGAAGCTTGCAGCGATCGGCATGGACCGGCTCTACGCGCAGACAAAACTGGCCGACACAGCAACCAGGGTGGGCTGGCTCGACAAGCCCGCGTCGGCGTTCGAGGCGTCGGACGATCCCTTCATCCAGCTCGCAGTCGCGATGTATCCGGCCGAGATCGCGGCGGAGACGCGCGCCAAGGACCGCGAGGGCCGCATCCAGGCGGCGCGCTCGACCTATCTGGCGGGCATGCGCGTCTATGGCGACAGCATCGGCAAGCCGCTTTATCCCGACGCCAACGGCTCGCTGCGCTTCACCTACGGCAATGTCGGCGGCAAGGCGCGCGACGGACAGATCTGGACGCCGTTCACGACCGCCGAGGGGCTACTCGCCAAACAAACCGGTCGCGGCGATTTCAACGCGCCTGCGACTTTCATCGCGGCGCTGAAGGCCAAGGACTGGGGCAGCTACGCGCACCCCACGCTCAAGACGCTGCCGATCAACTATCTGTCGAACGTCGACATCACCAACGGCAATTCGGGCTCGTCGACGCTCAATGCGCGCGGCGAATTCGTCGGTCTGGCGTTCGACGGGACATTGGACGGGGTTATCGCCGACTGGGCCGTCGATCCGGCGCGCCTGACCACGATCCACGCCGACAGCCGCTTCATGCTGTGGACGATGGACAAGGTGGACGGCGCGGGTCGGCTGCTGACCGAGATGGGGGTGCGCTAAGCGCTTGCCCCATGACTTTGGGTCAGGTCGCCCGGTGCCGAAAGACCCGGGCGACCTGATGGCCCCTTAGCGTCCCGTGCGCCGCACCACGTTCTTGTGCGTGCCTACGCCCTTGGCGCGGCGCGGGGCGAAGCG
>VYLJ01000052.1_pt1 | contig 26575 bp, 27 predicted proteins | sample 5114331 | NCBI WGS metagenome assembly VYLJ01 (sample SAMN12291791, study PRJNA351875) | freshwater metagenome | isolation source: freshwater lake | place: USA: Michigan, MSU2 Lake | collected 2011-08-16
CGGCGGGGAGCGGGCCCGCGCCTACATCATCCAGCGGCTGGAGGCGATCGGCGTGGCCGCTCCGCCCGTGGGCCGGCTGCAGCCCTTCACCGCCGACGGGCGCACCCGCGAGGGGCCGCGGACCTTCAACGGCCAGAACATCCTCGGCGTCATCCCGGGCACGCGCGCCGGTCACCGCTGGATCGTCGTCACGGCGCACTACGACCACGTCGGCGTGAACGACGGCCAGATCTTCAACGGTGCCGACGACAACGCCTCGGGCGTTGCCACAGCCCTGGCCCTGGCCGAGCGGCTCAAGGCCGAGGCCCCCGAGCATGGCGTCATCTTTGCCTTCCTCGACGGCGAGGAGCGCGGCCTGCTGGGCGCGCGGCATTTCGTCGATTTCCCGCCGGTGCCGCTGGAGTCGATCGCCCTCAACGTCAACTACGACATGACCGCCCGCGCTGATGACGGAAAGCTGTGGGTCACCGGCACCTACCAGCACCCGACCCTGCGCCCGATCCTTGAGCCGGTCGCCGCGATCGGTAATGTCTCGCTCAGCTTCGGCAAGGACACGCCGCAGGACACCGGTGCCGACAACTGGGTCGAGGCCTCGGACCACGCCGCCTTCCACCGGGCAGGGTTGCCTTTCCTGTACTTCGGGGTCGACTACCACCCCGATTATCACCGGCCGTCGGATGACTTCGCGCGGGTAACGCCGCAGACCTTCACCAACGCCACCGAGCTGTCGATCAACGCCTTCCGTGCGCTGGACCGTGCGCTCGGCCGTTAAGACTCTCGGTTTTGCCGGCCTCGTCGCCGTCGTCCTGGCCGGGTGCAACCCGCCGGCCAATGACCGGCGCGGCGCTGAGCCGGCTGGCGGCTTCTCCAGCCGGCTCAGCGAGAACCTGTCGGGAGAGTATGCGCCGGGCGCGCCGGTCAGGCTCGGTGGCAAGGCGCTGGAGGGGCTCTACCTCGGCCATCCCGAGGACTTCGCCGCCTTCGAGCGAGGCGAGCGCGTGCCGGATTTCGCGCCGGTAACGCTGATGCTGGGCGGCGACCGGATCCTGCCGAGCGGCTATCGGGTCACGGACGAAACGGTGCGCTTCGAGGGGCAGGCCGGGCGCACGCCCGTGCGCCTCGAGGCGGAGATCGATCTCGACGCCCTGGCCGAGGCGCGGCGCACTCTCGGAGGCGATGGCGTCGTTATTCGCGGAACGCTGGAGGTCGGCGGCGAGCGCTCTGCCGTCGCCTTCAGCCGCGCCAGTGCAGGGTAGGGGCGGCGGCTGAAGGCAGGGCGCCGGGGCAGGCCCCGGCCGCCGGATCAGGCGACGGTCGCCTCGATGATCTTGCCGGGATTGCGGGGCGGCTCGCCCTTGGGCAGGGCGTCGATGTGCTCCATGCCCGAGGTCACCTGGCCCCACACCGTGTACTGGCGGTCGAGGAAGGTGGCGTCATCGAAGCAGATGAAGAACTGGCTGTTGGCGCTGTTCGGGTCCGAGGTGCGGGCCATGGAGCAGACGCCGCGGACGTGCGGCTCGGCCGAGAACTCCTGCTTCAGGTTCGGCTTTTTCGAACCGCCCGAGCCGGTGCCGGTCGGGTCGCCGCCCTGGGCCATGAAGCCGGCGATCACGCGGTGGAACACCACGCCGTCGTAGAAGCCTTCCTGGGCCAGCTCGGCGATGCGGGCCACGTGGTTGGGTGCCAGGTCGGGGCGCAGCGTGATCACCACGTCGCCAGTCCCGGTGCCGGTATCGACGGTGAAGGTCAGGGTTTCGGCCATAACAGCTCCTGCGGTCTTGAGGTCGCGCGGGTCATAGCGGCGAAAGCCGTCGGGAGCTATGGGGGTTCCCATGAGCGACGAAGCACCCCCTGAACGCCGCCGCATGGTGCGCCCCCCCAGCGGCGGCACGGCCGCCGGTCGGGGTCTGGGCCAGAAGCTCAAGACCGCCGACAAGCGGTCCCTGTCCAGCCAGCAGTGGATCAAGCGCCAGCTGGCCGATCCCTACGCCGAGCGAGCCCGGGCCGAAGGCTGGCGCAGCCGCGCCGCTTTCAAGCTGAGCGAGATCGACGACAAGCTGGGGCTGATCCGGAAGGGCTCGCGGGTGATCGACCTTGGCGCCGCCCCGGGCGGCTGGACCGAGGTGGCGCTGAAGCGGGGCGCCGCGGCGGTGGCGGGGGTCGACCTGCTGCCCATCGTGCCGATCCCCGGCGCGGTGCTGATCGAGGCGGACTTCACCGCGCCCGGCGTGGACCAGCAGCTGATCGACGCGCTGGGCGGGCCGCCCGACCTGGTGCTGTCGGACATGGCCCACAACACCATCGGTCACCGCAAGACCGATCACATGAAGATCATCGCCCTGATCGAGATCGCGGCCGACTTCGCCATCCGCACCCTGAAGCCCGGCGGCACCTTCGTCACCAAGAGCTTCCAGGGCGGCGACCTGGGCGAGGTCATGGGCCGCCTGCGCGCCGCCTTCGACGAGGTGAAGATCGTCAAGCCGGGGGCCAGCCGGAAGGACTCCGCCGAGGTCTTCCTCGTCGCCCGCGGCAAGCGATGATATACATGCTTCGGGTGTGATATCCGGAGGTTCTCCATGGCGCGTGTATCCCGATGGGGCAACAGTCTGGCTGTGCGGCTGCCGGCAGCGCTGGTGGATCGGCTGGGCCTGAAGGATGGCGACGAGGTTGAGCTCTCACCCGCGGACGGCGGGCGCATCACGGTGGCTCCCGATCGACAGGCGGATGAGGCGCTGGAGCGCCTGCGGGCGCTGAAATGGGCCTTGCCGCCCGGCTTCCGGTTTGATCGGGAGGACGCAAACCGGCGCGACGGCGACTGATGCGCGTCTTCTTCGACACCAACATCCTGCTCTACGCCGCCGGAGATGATCTCGACCGGAGCGAGACGGCCCGGTCGTTGCTGCGCGCCGGCGGCGTCATCAGCGTGCAGGTGCTGAACGAGTTTGTCGCCGTGGCGCGGCGCAAGCTGCGGCTTGCCTGGCCCGATATCTCCGAGGCGCTTTCGGCGCTTCGCGCGCTGCCCCTCGACGTCCGGCCGCTGACGCTTGAGCAGCATGATGTGGCGCTTGGCCTCGCTGCCGATCACCGCCTGAACATCTACGACGCGCTCATCATCGCGGCGGCGCTTGATGCGCGGTGCGGCCGTCTGTTCAGCGAAGATCTGCAGGATGGGCGGCGCTTCGGAGGCCTCGCGGTGATCAACCCCTTCGGGGCGGCAAGCTAGGTGCGGCGCTGCGCCGCCGGTGACTGGCTCGGGGCACAGGACCTGGGCTAGCTTCGACGCATGAACGGAAACGCCCTGCGTCAGGTGGTCATTGTCGGCGGCGGTACGGCGGGCTGGATGGCCGCGGCCGGCCTGGCCCGCGTGTTCGGCAGCCTGCTCGACATCACCCTGGTGGAGTCCGAGGAGATCGGCACGGTCGGGGTCGGCGAGGCCACCATCCCGCAGATCCAGCTCTACAACCGCCTCCTCGGGCTGGATGAAGACGCCTTCGTCCGCGCCACCCAGGGCAGCTTCAAGCTGGGCATCGTCTTCGACGGCTGGGGCGCGCCGGGCGAGCGCTACATCCACGCCTTCGGCGAGCCGGGGACGCCGCTCGGGGGGCTGCCGTTCCACCACTACTGGCTTCGTGACCGGCTGGCCCGGGGCGAGCGCGGCGCGCCCGACCTGTGGGCCTATTCGCTCAACGCCGAGGCCGCCTTCGCCGGCCGCTTCGGCCGCAGCCCGCCGGGGGGCTTCGGGCCGCTGGGCGAGATGCCCTACGCCTTCCACTTCGACGCCCACCTGTATGCGAAGTTCCTGCGCGCCTATGCCGAGCGGCTGGGGGTGAAACGCATCGACGGCAAGGTGCTCGATGTGACCCTCGGCGAGCCTGACGGCCGCGTCGTGTCCCTGCGCCTCGACCATGATCGCGAGGTGTCCGGCGAGCTGTTCGTCGACTGCTCCGGTTTCCGCGGCCTGCTGATCGAGCAGGCGCTGCAGACCGGCTACGAGGACTGGAGCGAGCACCTGCCGGCGGACCGGGCGGTGGCTGTGCCCTGCGCCCGGGTCGAGCCGCTGACGCCCTGGACGAAGGCGACGGCGGACGCCGCCGGCTGGCGCTGGCGCATCCCGCTACAGCACCGCACCGGCAACGGCTATGTCTTTTGCAGCCGCTTCATCTCCGAGGACGAGGCCACGGCCCGGCTGCTGTCGCAGCTGGACGGGGAGGCGCTGGCCGATCCGCGCCCGCTGCGCTTCGTCACCGGCAAGCGCCGCCGCATCTGGAACCGCAATGTGGTGGCGTTGGGTCTGGCGTCGGGCTTCATGGAGCCGCTGGAGTCGACCAGCATCCATCTGGTCCAGTCCTGCCTCGACAAGCTGATCCAGTACTTCCCCGACCGCGACTTCGCCGACGCCCCGCGCGACCGCTTCAATGCCGAGGCCGACGCCGAGTATGTCGCGATCCGCGACTTCCTCGTGCTGCACTACACGGCGACCCGGCGCGACGACACGCCGTTCTGGCGGCATTGCCGGGACGCCCTGCCTCAGCCGGAGACGCTGAAGGCCCGGCTGGAGCTGTGGTGCCGCGCCGGGCGTCTGCCGGTCGAGGCGCACGATCTGTTCAAGCCGAACAGCTGGCTGCAGGTGCTGGTGGGGCAGGGGATCGAGGCGGAGGGCTACAGTCCTCTCGCCAACCGGCTGGAGGCGGCGCGCTTGTCGATGTGGCTGGCCGATGTGCGCGGACTGGTGGCCCGCGCGCGCGAACAGTTGCCTGATCACGCCGCCTTCATCACCGCCAGCTGTCGGGCAGAGGCGGCCTGAAGTTCGTTCATCCGAGACCGGCTCTCCTGAGGCTCGCTCAGGCCGCCTGAAACTCCCGGGCGCGGCGTTCGGCGCGGCGGCGCTCGATCCGGCTCCAGATGCGGTCGTGCAGGGTGAAGAAGACCGTCTGCACCAGCGGCTCCAGCGTTCCCACCGCCAGGGCGATCCGCCAGTCGCCGCTCAGGACGAAGGCGACCAGCACGGCCACGGCGAAGTGCATCACGCCATAGGTGCCGGTCTTCCAGGCCAGGGTCCGGAACGAGGTCGGCAGGGCGTGGTTGCAAGCGTGGTGGTCGTGCAGGCCAAGACGGCCCTCGACCGCCTCGGCGGTTTCCTGCAGTGTGCCCAGCCGCTTGCGCCGCTCGATGCGGTGCCAGATTCGATCATGCAGGGCGAAGGCGAAGGTCTGGGCGATGGGCTCGACCAGGCCGATGGCGAGGGCCAGGGTCCAGTCCCGGGTGATGGCGTAGGCCACAAGGATGGCCACGATCAGGTGCATGGTGGCGTAGCTGGCGATCTTCAGCGCCAGAGCCCGCACCGTTCGAATGACCATCTCGACCATAAGGCCTTAAGTGGCGGTCCCGGCGCAAGGTTGCAACCGCAATTCTCTTTATCGCGACCATGAGGCCGTCCGGCTCTTGCGGCACCGTAACGGGGCAGTCTATACGCGGCTCGCAAAACGGAGGCTCCGTATGGAGATTCGCGAGGGGCTGACCTTCGACGATGTTTTGCTCGAACCCGGCCCGTCTGACGTCATGCCCGCAGAGGTGGATGTTTCGACGCGTCTGACCCGCGACATCCGGCTGAACATCCCGCTGCTGTCGTCAGCCATGGACACGGTCACCGAAAGCCGGCTGGCCATCGCCATGGCCCAGGCCGGCGGCCTCGGTGTCATCCATCGGAACATGACGGTGGACGAGCAGGCCGACCAGGTCCGCGCCGTGAAGCGCTACGAGAGCGGCATGGTGGTCAATCCGGTGACCGTGTTCCCCGACACCTCGCTGGGCGAGGTGCGCGAGATCGTCGCCCGCAAGAAGATCACTGGCTTCCCGGTGGTCGACCGCGAGACGGGCCGGCTGGTCGGCATGCTGACCAACCGCGACATGCGCTTCGAGCGGGATCCCGAGGTTCGGGCCGCCAGCCTGATGACCACGGGCGAACTGGTCACGGTGCGCGAGGGCGCCGGCCGCGAGGCGGCGCAGAACCTGCTGCGCACCCGCAAGATCGAGCGCGTCATCGTGGTCGACGAGGACTACCGGGCGGTCGGCCTGATCACCATGAAGGACATCGAGAAGGCCCAGGCCTTCCCGCACGCCGCCAAGGACGAGCAGGGTCGCCTGCGCGTCGGCGCCGCCTCGACGGTGGGGGATGCCGGCTACGAGCGGGCCATGATGCTGGCGGAGGCCGGCGCCGACGTGGTGGTGATCGACACCGCCCACGGCCACTCCTCCTCGGTTGCGGCGGTGGTGGAGCGCATCAAGCGCGAGTCCAACCGGATCCAGATCATCGCCGGCAATGTCGCCACCTATGACGCGACCCGCGCCCTGATCGACGCCGGGTCCGACGCCGTGAAGGTCGGCATCGGACCGGGCTCGATCTGCACCACCCGGATCGTCGCCGGCGTAGGCGTGCCCCAGTTGACCGCGGTGATGGACTCCGCCCGCGCCGCTCGCGACAGCGGCGCGCCGGTGATCGCCGACGGCGGCATCAAGTACTCGGGCGACCTGGCCAAGGCCATCGCCGCCGGGGCCAATGTGGCCATGATGGGCTCGATGTTCGCCGGTACCGATGAGAGTCCGGGCGAGGTGTTCCTCTACCAAGGCCGCTCCTACAAGTCGTACCGCGGCATGGGCTCGGTGGGCGCCATGGCCCGCGGCTCGGCCGACCGCTACTTCCAGAAAGAAGTCTCGTCCGAGAAGCTGGTGCCCGAGGGCATCGAGGGTCAGACCCCTTACAAGGGGCCGATCTCGCCAGTGATCCACCAGCTGGTCGGCGGCCTGCGAGCCTCCATGGGCTATGTTGGAGCTCCTGACATCGCCGCCTTCCAGAGCTGTGCCCGTTTCGTGCGCATCACCAACGCCGGCCTGCGCGAGAGCCACGTCCACGACGTGATGATCACCCGCGAGGCCCCCAACTACCGGCAGGGATGACCATGAGCTGGCCCGTCTCGGGATCGCCCGAGCTGACCATGCTGGCCCTGACCCTGGTGCTGGCCTTCGTCTCGCTGTTTCCGGCGGCGGCGGGGCGCACGAAGGTCAATGGCCTCGACTGGAACGCCGGGTCCCGCGACACCACGCCGAAGACGCCCGACGTGGTGACGCAGCGGCTGGAGCGGGCCCAGGCCAATCTCTGGGAGACCCTGCCGCTGTTCATCGGCGCGGTGTTGATCTCCGAGGTGGCTGACAAGACCGGGGCGCTGACCTTCTGGGGGACCCAGGCCTTCTTCTGGGGCCGTCTGGCCTACATTCCGCTCTATGCCGCCGGCACGCCCTACCTCCGCAGCCTGGCGTGGATGGTCGCCACCCTCGGCCTGATGGCGGTGCTCGCCGCCCTGTTCCTGCCGTGACGCCTGCCGCCCGCCTCGCCGCCGCCGCCGCCGTGCTCGACTCCATCGCCCAGGGCCGCCAGCCGGCCGAGGCGGTGCTCAAGGCCTGGGGTCAGCAGAATCGCTTCGCGGGCTCGAAGGATCGTCGCGCCGTGGCCGATCGGGTCTACAGGGTGCTGCGCGCCCGCGCCCGGCTGTCGTGGATCATGGGCGGGCGGGAGGACGGCCGCGCCCTTGTGATCGGTTCGCTGGCGGCGCTCGACGGCCTGGCGCTGGAGGAGATCGAGGCCCTGCACACGGGCGAGGGCTACGGCCCCCGGCCGCTGTCGAAACAGGAGCGGTTGCGCATCATGGCCGGCGGGGGCGAGCTGCCAGGCTGGGTCGCCGCCGGCCTGCCCGGGTTCGTCGTCGAGGACTTCCGCGCCACCTTCGGCGAGCGCTGGGCCGAGGAAGCGCGCGAGTTGATGCAGCCGCGCGCGCCGATCGACCTGCGCGTGAATACCGCGCGCACGACCCTCGAGGCGGTTGAGGCCGAGCTGGTCGCTGCCGGCCTCACCTCGACGCGCGCGCCGCACTCGCCGGTGGGTCTGCGCCTGCCGTCCGAGCCGCCGCCAAACATCCAGGCACTGGACGCCTTCCGCCAAGGGCGGGTCGAGATCCAGGACGAGGGCAGCCAGATCGTCTGCGCCCTCGCCGGTGCCGCGCCGGGCATGACTGTGGTCGACTACTGCGCCGGGGGCGGCGGCAAGACCCTCGGCCTGGGCCAGGCGATGGCCGGCGAGGGTCGGTTGATCGCCTCGGACGTGCTGCAGAAACGGCTCGATAACATCCGCCCCCGCCTGGCCCGCGCCGGGCTGGAGGCCGAGCTGCGGCTGATCGGCCCGAACGGCGGCGGCATGGAGGACCTTAACGACCGTGCCGACCTGGTCTTCGTCGATGCGCCGTGCAGCGGCTCCGGCATCTGGCGTCGGCACCCCGAGGACGCCTGGCGGCTGACCCCTGAGGAGGTCGAGCGCCTGCACGCCCTGCAGGTCCGCATTCTCGGCCAGGCGGCGAAGCTGGTGAAGCCCGGCGGCCGGCTGGCCTATGTCACCTGCTCGATGCTGAGCCGGGAGAACGAGGCCAGCGCTGACGTCTTCGAGGCCGCGCATCCGGGGTTCAAAGCGGTCATTCCTCCCCCACAGGGGGAGGGGGACCACGCGCAGCGTGGTGGGGGGGGGGCGGCGCACGCCCCCCTCCGTCGCCTCGCGGAGCTCGGCGCCACCTCCCCCTGTGGGGGAGGAATGAGGTTCCGCCTCTCCCCCGCCGCGACCGGGACGGACGGCTTCTTCTTCGCCCTTTACGAGCGCGCCGCATGAGCGGCGAGGTTGTGATCCGTGGCAGGGTGCGGCTGCTGCCGGTGATGGCGGCCCCGGCCGAGTACGGTGAACATCTGCGTGCCCGCATCAACCCGTTGATGACCGGCGTCGGGCCGGTCGAGGCGGCGGTCAGCCTGACCGCGGCCCTGGCCCGGATGTCGGCTGCCGGCCACCTGCCGGACCTGCTGCTGTCGCTGGGCTCCTGCGGCTCGGCTGTGCTCGAGCATGCCGCGGTCTATCAGGTCGCCTCGGTCAGCTATCGCGACATGGACGCCAGCCCGCTGGGCTTTGCGCCGGGCGTGACGCCGCTGCTGGACCTGCCGGCGGAGTTGCCGCTGCCGTGTCTCATCCCCGGCTGGCCAACGGCCCGGCTGTCGACCGGGGCCGATGTGATCTCCGGGGCCCGCTACGGCCAGATCGACGCCGACATGGTCGACATGGAGACCTGGGCGCTGGCGCGTGCCGCTGCCGCATTCGACCGGCCGCTGGCCGCCCTGCGCGGCGTCTCGGACGGCCGCAGCGCGCTGACCCGGCTGGAGGACTGGACCTCGACCCTGGCCGAGGTCGACGCCCGCCTCGCCGAGGCCCTTGATCGCCTGTTCGCCGTACTGGACGCCCACGGTCCCGCCGCCCTTGAAGCCCCTCCCGCCCCGGACGCCGCCGCATGAACGCCCACCAGAAAGTCCTCATCGTCGATTTCGGCAGCCAGGTGACGCAGCTGATCGCTAGGCGCCTGCGCGAAGCCAACGTCTTTTGCGAGATCCACCCTTTCGAAAAAGCCGGGGCGGCGCTGGCGGCCATGGCCCCGCAGGCGATAATCCTGTCCGGCGGGCCGGCCTCCACGACCGAGGCGGAGAGTCCGCGCGCTGATCCGGCCCTGTTCGCCGCGGGGGTGCCGATCCTCGGCATCTGCTACGGCGAGCAGGCGATCTGCGCCCAGCTGGGCGGCAAGGTGGAAAGCGGCCACCATCGCGAGTTCGGCCGGGCCGAGATCGTCATCACCCGCGACAGCCCTCTGTTCGCCGGCATTGGCGCGGTCGATCATCGCGAGCCGGTGTGGATGAGCCACGGCGACCGGGTCACTGTCATCCCCGAGGGCTTCGAGGTCATCGCCACCTCCGAAGGCGCGCCCTTCGCCGCCATCGCCGACGAGACCCGCCGGATCTACGGTGTGCAGTTCCACCCGGAGGTGATGCACACTCCGCGCGGGGCGACGATCCTGAAGAACTTCACCCACGGAGTGGCGGGCCTGACCGGGGACTGGACCATGGCCGCCTACCGCGACGAGCAGGTGGCGAAGATCCGCGCCCAGGTCGGCGACGCGAAGGTCATCTGCGGTCTGTCCGGCGGGGTCGACAGCTCGGTCGCGGCGGTGCTGATCCACGAGGCGATTGGCGACCAGCTGACCTGCGTGTTCGTCGACACCGGCCTGCTGCGCAAGGACGAGGCGAAGCAGGTCACCGCCCTGTTCCGCGAGCACTACAACATCCCGCTGGTGCATGTGGATGCCTCGGCCAAGTTCCTCGGCACCCTGGCCGGGATCAGCGACCCCGAGACCAAGCGCAAGACCATCGGCCGGGTGTTCATCGAAGTGTTCGACCGCGAGGCGGCGAAGATCGAGGGGGCGCAGTTTCTGGCCCAGGGCACCCTCTATCCGGACGTGATCGAGAGCGTGTCGGCCACCGGCGGCCCCTCGGCGGTGATCAAGAGCCACCACAATGTCGGCGGCCTGCCCGACTACATGAAGCTGAAGCTGGTCGAGCCCCTGCGCGAGCTGTTCAAGGACGAGGTGCGGGCGCTGGGCCGCGAACTGGGGCTGAGCGACGCCTTCGTCGGCCGCCATCCCTTCCCGGGGCCGGGCCTGGCCATCCGCATCCCTGGCGAGATCACCCCGGACGCCGTCGCCACCCTGCAGGAGGCCGACGCCATCTATCTGGACGAGATCCGCAAGGCCGGGCTCTACAACGACATCTGGCAGGCCTTCGCCGTACTGCTGCCGGTCAAGACGGTCGGCGTCATGGGCGACGCCCGCACCTACGAGAAGGTGCTGGCCTTGCGCGCCGTCACCTCCACCGACGGCATGACGGCGGACTTCTATCAGTTCCCGTGGGACGTGCTGGCCCGCACCGCGACGCGCATCATCAACGAGGTCCGCGGCGTTAACCGCGTCGTCTACGACGTCACCTCCAAGCCCCCCGGCACCATCGAATGGGAGTAGGGGAGTAGCGTAGGGTGGCGTAGGTTAGCGTAGAACATCGTATAAAAAACAGTAGCTTAACTTGTCTTCCGTTGACGATATGAACGCGATGGTCAATCCGCGACGCGATTTGCGAAACAGCTGAATTATTCGATGAAACAAATTTTCTCGGCCGTCGGGTTTGTCCAAAGCCAAACCATTTGACCGTCATTTTGACGGTCTTTGAACCCGCCGCTGCGGCACCTACCGAAAATTCTGTCAAATCGCGTGGCTGGGTCTGACGGTATTTTCGTTCGGCCAGGACGCACTTTCCCGAACGGGGAAATTTACGATCGAAGCCATCCAAAATCACTGATCTTTCCCGATCGGCAAATTCTTCGAAGCCCGCTCGTGCACGAAGGACACCATTTCGGCTGAGGTCAGAGGAAGAAATCGAAGCAATCACGTCGGCGCCGGATAGTGACTCTGCGCCAACTGCGGACATGAGTGCCGCACCTTAAACTTGCCTTTCAACCCAACAGGCGGTGACTGACCTCTGGTCGACCATAGGCGCGCACCTTTGGCCAAGAGTGGGGCTCCCTTGCACTGCTCGTTGGGCAAGAGTTCCCGTATTAGGAAGCTAAACTCGCGTCAATCAAACCTTACGGTTCTTGCTTGGAGCGCTTTGTCTTTGCGGTCACCGATTTCATCGGCGAGGTTGGCTTTCGCTTCGGCGCCTTGCGGTCGGCAGCTTCGAGCGCGCGTCGCGCCCAGACCAGTAAGTCGGCCGGATCATCGAGCAGGCGATCGGGAGCGCGCAAATAGGGAAGCTCGACACTCCGGCCACCCTTCGTCTTTGGCTGCGGCCGGAACGGTACGGCGTTGCCGAAGGCTCCGCGGCTCTGTTCGTCGACACGGAAGTAGAGCGTGTCGTCGGCGATGACGCCGAACATCACGCCATCGCAGAACACGCCGGCACCCCCGAACATCCGGCGGATGGAGACCTTGCCGAGCGGCGCGAACAGTTCACTTAGATGGTCCGAAAAATTCAGGCGCTTTGCCATTGCAATCTCTGCCGTCTTCCGAATGTCAACCGGCGAGGACAAGTTGGCGGATCGTGGCAAGGAGAAGCAGGGCAAGGGCGAATACGATCACGAGCGAGCCGCCGGCGCTGGCCACGCGCCACACATTCGGGCTTGGCCTCGCCATGCCGAACGCATGAAAGATACGGACGCCAACAAAGATCGCTGCGATCCAGGGAAGTGCCGACGTCCAGCGTGCGCTCGTCTCGATGAGCGCCAGCAGGATGAGGAAGATGGGCACGTTCTCAGCGAGATTGCCGTGCGCTCGAATGCGCGCCACGAGTTCCTTGTCGCCGCCATCGCCGATGCTGACATTGATTTTCCGGCGGCGCGACGAAACGAAGACGGACAACACCGTCTGCAGCAACCCCAGGGCGGCCGCCGCCGTTGCGGTGACGATCGGGTAATTCGATATCAGCGTCGTCAAAGAGCCACCCCGGTATTCGATCGAAGTGCACGTTCATGTGTCATTGGTGTTCCTCCCTTGTATGCAGGTGTCGGTGTGCCGACGCGCTACACGTTTCCCAGCTGAAAATTCAATCGTTGCGCCGGTCATGGTCGGTCGTCGAGCGCTCGTTGCAATGCGGCGAGCGTCTCATCGGGCGCGTCTTCCCACAGGAAGTGTCCGCATCGGGGAATACGCGTGACGGATGCGCTCGGAACTAGCTGTAACCAATGCTGCAATTCCTTCTCCCGGAACGCGATGTCATTCTCCGGCCAGATGAAGTGAACGCGCCCGCCGAAAGTCCTCAATTTGCTTTCGATCTCAGCGAGCCAGCGCGACGATCCCGTGATCTCGCGCGGGAAGACATGCATGGGTTTGCGCGAGCGCCCGGCGAAAGGCGCGAGATAGGCGTTAATCTCGTCGGTGGTTAGCTTCCGCCGCTTCATCGAGCTCGGCATCACGAACCTGACGAACAGCGCGAAGCGTTCGCTGCCCCATCGCCCGATGGGACCACCCATCATCTTGGAGAACCATTCAAAGTGCAGGTCACCGTTCACGGGCCATGCCCAGGTATTGCCCAAGACGAGGCGCGTTATGCACTGGTTCGTCGCGAGCATTGCACCGAGGCCAATGGGGCCACCCCAGTCGTGTGCCACGAGTGTCGCATCGCGGATATCCAGCGCATCGAGCGCGGCGGCGATCAGTTTGCTTTGATCCTCGGGCAGGAAGCTGAAGCCGTCGGGTGCCTCCGATAGACCGAACCCGGCGAGATCGAACGCCACACAACGATGGCGCGTCCGCAGCGCCTCGATTTTCCGACGGTAGAGAAACGACCAGGCCGGATTGCCATGCAGCATCAGTACGACCGGACCACGGCCTTCGTCGACATAGTGAAGCTTGGCTCCCAGGACAGACACGAACCGGCTTTCGAACGGGAACTGGCCCGGCTTCAATCCGAGCCTGGTTTCTGCGGTCGTTAGAGGATTGGCTGGCATGATCATCAAGCTCCTACGGTCTCAGTCCTGCAGTAGCTCGTCGACGAGCCGCATCATCATCTGGTGCCAAGGCCCGAGCGACGTTTCCTTCTGTTCGCGAAGCACTGCGAGGCGGGCATCGATATCCCGGTCGGTGCCGTCGAGTGGGTCTTCGTCGCGCCCGTTGAAGAAGCGCGCCAGCTCGACGCATTGGTAGCAAACACCTTTCTTACCGATCAGTTGGCAGGTGGCGCCATACTTCTCGCGCAGTGCCGCGCGCGCCGCTTGCAGCGCGTTTTTGATCTGGTTCTCGCTCTGGCCAAGGATGTTGGCGGCTTCCTTGAGGCTGAAGCCGTTCACTTCGGTCAGCAGCAAGGCAGCGCCCTGTTCTTCCTTGGAGTTTCGCAGCGTGCAGGCGAAGCAGACGGCCAGATGCTCTTTCGCAATCGCCTTTAGTTCGGGCGAGCCGGCCAAGCGTACGCTCTGGCTGACGAAGTCGTCATTGCGCATCGCCAGCTCTTTGGTGTCGACGAGTACGTTCTCGCGCCAAGTGCTGTGGCGGCGATGGTGGTCGATGGCGAGGTTGGTAGCCACGCGAAATAGCCACGCGCGCGCGCCATCGACGTCGGTCGGGAGCGTGCGAGCCGCGATCCACCGAGCCGCGGCCTCCTGCACCAGTTCCTCGGCGACATCTTGCCGGATGACTAGGCGCGTGATGTAGGCAACGAGTTCTTTCTGGGCGCGCTTGTAAACGTCGGTCAGAAGCGCATCGGCCTCGCCGGAGGGGAGGGCGTCTGTCGGTCGTTCGGTGCGCGGCATGGTCATTGCGTCGATACTACGTCAGCGGTTGAAAAGTAGGTAAGATGATCCGTTCCTCGCAGCGCCTGACTGGGCGGCTAGACAAGTGCGCCGGCACAGACATTGACCACTTGGCCCGCAACGCCGGAGGCGAAGTCGGATGCGATGAATGCAACGATTGTCGCCGTTTCGCCGACCTGGAGTGGCCGCCCCAGCACGTTGGTGACAGTCGGCTTACCGGCACCGCCAGGTGTAGCCCCCATCGTTTCTGCCATCTGCGCGGTCGTCTCACGGATGGTGCGGGTTTCGGGCATGCCGCCGGCGCGAACGCAGTTGACGCGAGTGCCAGCGCGACCATATTCGGCAGCCAGCGTGCGGGTGACGGCCTCCACCGCCCCGCAGGCGGCGGTAATGCCGGACATGAAGGGAATGAACTGCCCGCTCAGGCTTGCCGATAGCGTAACGATCGCGCCGCTTTGTCTTTGCGCCATCAGCGCATTAGCGGCCGACCGTGCGGTCAGGAACTGAGACCAGGCGACGACCTCGAGCGGCAGAAGGAACGTGTCCCGTGTCAGCATGCCTGCAGGCCGACCGTAAGAGGCTGCGGCTGCGCGCGAACCGATCGCGTTGAAAACGATGTTCGGTGTGCTCTTGGCATTAGCGAGGCGCGTGAAATAGGCTTGGACCTGCACCTCGTCGGTGGCGTCCACAGTCTCCGCCGACGACCCGATCTCATCGCCGAGCCGCTTGACCGAATCGGCATTGCGGCCGGAAATATGTACCACTGCGCCTTCGGCACTGAAGCGGCGAGCGACCGCAGATCCGATAGCTCCGTTAGCGGCGAATACGACGGCAGTCTTGTCTTTGAGTAGCATGGTGGGGGCCTTTGCAAATGTGTTCTTGCCCTATCAACGGATGAGCGATGAAAAGCGGATATGAGGGGTTGATCAGCTGGAAGCCCGGTGGCGATTGGCCTTTGCGATCCAATCCCATCATCTATGCCGAGATTGCCTCCGGTTTCGCTACGAACGGCGATCGTGATCGCTGCCTCGTCGCCGACGCGTTCCGAAGACTGGCGCTGCCCTATGGGGCCGGATTTGTCGTCGGCCGGGCCTTCGTGGAATACCGCCGGCGCCGCGGGTTTGGACCTCGCCGCTTCCGGATTTCTATATCGGCGCACACGCGGCTGTCTCGGGCATGAGCTTGCTAACGCGTGACGCTCGCCGGTACGTAGGCTACTTTCCGAGAGTGCAGCTGATTTCACCAGCATGAGGCCATCAGTGAACCGCGTAGACCCGGTTCGATTGCATTGCAGAGGTTTTTGTAACATTACGATAAAATTGAATAATTCGCAGTTCTGACGGTATTTTTTGCTCGGCCGTTCTTGCCGGACGTGATTTCGGTCGGGGCCAAACGAAGAGGCGAGTTCGAGACCTCTGCCGATAGACTGCGATAGGAGGAATTTTGTAGCGTCTGAGATTTCCCAATGAAATCAGAAGCCCGGATTTTTGACGGCATGGCTGACGGCAATCACGGAGCAGAGAGTTTTGTTTTCTCAATAAAAACAGTATATTATGGCGCAATTGAACAATTGAGTGGGAGTAGCGGGAGCGTGTCCGTCGTGGCGCGCCTGATGGCGGTGCTGCGGGCGGCGCAGGTCTCGGTGAAGCGCGCCCTTGTCGTTGGTGGCGGGCGCGGCGGTCGAGCGGGGAGGGTGCCCGCTGTCGGCGAATCGCCGCGCGCCGAGTCTCGCTTCGGCGCGCCGGTGAGGCGACGCCAGTTGATATATAAAATAAGCGCGTATATAATAAGTGTGATTATTAAACGCGAGGTACGTGATGTGGAGCAGGGAAGCGGGCGCCTGGACGAGCGCCGCACCGGAGCAGGTCTGGAGGCGATGGACGGACGTCAGTCGGTGGAGCGACTGGGACGCTTCGCTGCGGTCCAGCGTGTTGCACGGCCCGTTTGTCGTGGGCGCCCGCGGCGAGCTTCAGCCCGTCAGCGGCCCCCGCGCCTCGTTTATCCTGACGGAGGTCGTGCCCCAGCGGGCGTTCTCGAATCGCATGCAGTTGCCACTGGCGACCGTCGACTTCATTCACACGCTCGAGCCCGACCCCTCGGGGCGCGCGAGAATCACCCATCGCATCGTGATTAACGGGCTGCTCGGCCCGCTCTTCGTACGCCTGATGGGGCGGGACGCCGCCGAGACGCTGCCCGCCGCCGTCGCCGCGCTGGCGCAGCAGGCTGAGGGAGCTCCGTCATGAGCCGGGCCTGGGTCGGTGTCGTCTCGCTACAGCACGCCATGATTGGCGTCGCGCAAGGCTTCACCCAGCTCTGTCACGGCAAGCAGGCACCGCTGCGACGGATGGGGCCGGGTGACTGGCTCGTGCTCTACTCCCCGAAGGACCTGCTGAACGGGAAGACGGCCGTACAGGCCTTCACGGCCGTCGGTCGAGTTCGTCTGTCACCGGCCTATCAGGTTCAGCTCGAGGCCTTCTCGCCCTTCCGCCGTGACGTGGACTACCTCGCGTGCCGGCCTGCCTCCATTCAGCCGCTGCTGCCGCTGCTCTCGTTCACGCAGGGGCGGCCCAACTGGGGCATTCTGTTCCGGCGAGGCCACTTCGAGCTTGGCCTGAACGACTTTTGGCTCATCGCGCAGGCCATGGGCGTCGACGCCCCGCCGGGATGTGCGTGATGGCGAGTCGGGTCTCTCGCTACTCGGCGCCGGGAGATAGCCCGGGCTTCCTGCTCTGGAAGGTCTCGAATCAGTGGCAGCGGGCCCAGCGGGCTGCGCTCAAGCCGTTCGAGCTGACGCACGGGCAGTTCGTGCTGCTCGCCAACCTGTGGTGGCTTCAGGAGCACTCGGAGGTCGTCACGCAGAATGATCTTGCCCACCACGCAGAGATTGACGTGATGATGACCTCCGACCTGGTGCGCAAACTCGAGGAGCGCGGGTTGATGCGCCGTACGGAGCACCCGCACGACAGCCGCGCGAGGTCCATCAGGCTCACGGCCGCGGGCAAGCGCCTGGTCGGCGAGGTGGTTCCCGTTGTCGAGAATGTCGACCAGACCTTCTTCGAGGGGCTGGGGGCCGAGGCGGCGACGTTCGGCGCGCTCCTTCGCAGGTTGGGCAACGTCGCCGCGATCGAGGCCCCCGGCGATTGAAGGGGGCTGCGAGGGGCGTGGATCACCAGACCCGCCACGCGGTGCGCCGTTCCCCCAGCGGGTCGCGGCGCTCGCGCAGCGCAAGGCGTATCCGCGGCCGAACGGCGGGGACCCGGTGTCGCGGTCAGGGCTCCCGGCCGGCCTCGAACAGCAAGGCGCCGCCCTGCACGAGGTGCGAATGGGGCAGGGAGGTGGGTGCCTGGGGCCGACCGTCCAGCGTCAGGTTCAGGAGACGGTCGCCCGCGCCGGTTCGCCGGATCGTCAGCGGCTCTCGGCCGGGCACGCGCAGGACCGCATGATCGACCAGCGGCAGGCCGGCGACATAGGTCCCGCTGGCGGGCGTCACCGGGTAGAAGCCGAGCGTCGCGAACACATACCAGGCGCTCAGCTGGCCGGCGTCTTCATTGCCGATGATGCCGTCCGGAGTGTCCCGGTAGAAATCCCGCGCGATGCGCGCGACCAGCTGGTGGCCGCGCTCCGGCGCATCCGTATGGGCGTAAAGCCAGGCGATGTGGTGGCTCGGCTCATTGCCATGCGCGTACTGACCGATCATCGCTTCCTGGCCCAGATAGGTCCAGCCTTCCAGCGAGGGCAGCTCAAAGAAGAACCGGTCGAGCATCGTGCGAAAGCCGGTCGGCCCGCCCATGGCCTCGACCAGACCGTCAGGGTCATGCAGCGCCGGCGTCCAGCTGTACTGCCAGGCGTTCGCTTCGGTGTAGTCGCCGGGGTTGTTGAGCGGGGATGTGGGGGTCAGCGGATCGAAGGGCTCGCGCCAGCCGCCGGTGCTGTCGCGGCCACGGGCGAGACGGGTCTCCGGATCGACGAGGCTGCGCCATGCCCCGGCCCGGCTCGAAAACCTGCCGGCCAGGTCGCTCCTGGCCAGTCCCGCAGCCATACGGGCCGTGGCGTCGTCCCCGATGCCGGCCTCGAGCGTTCGGGAAACGGCCTCGCCTCCCGCAAGGTCGAACGGATAGTATCCGAATCGGTCGAACAGCGACCAGGTCGAGAGGGCATGATCGCCCGGGAAGACCGGGATCGCGTCCACGGTGGAGGTGCGGATCATGGCGGCGAGGGCCCGCTCGCCGTCAAAGCCGCGAAAGCCCTTCGCCCAGGCATCGGCGATCACCGGGAGCGCGGGCTCCCCGATCATGGTCCCCGTTTCCCCGCCCCAGATCGGCCATTTCGGCAGGCGACCCATGGCGTCGGCATGGTCCAGCAGGCTCAGCACGAAGTCATCGACGCGCTCGGGCACGAGCAGGGTGTAGAGCGGGTGAGCGGCCCGGAAGGTGTCCCACAGCGAGAGGGTTGAGTAGCGCTCACCGCCATCCGCCCGGAGCACCTCGCCGTGCGGGCCGCGCCAGCGCCCGTCCACATCCGAGATCGTGCTCGGATGCAGGAAGGCGTGGTAGAGCGCCGTGTAGAAGATCCTCTTCCGGGTGTTGTCCGCCGCGATCTCGATGCGGCCGAGCAGGTCGTCCCACGCCGCCACCGCGCCGCGCCTCACGCCGTCGAAATCCCGACCGCTGACCGCGTCGCGATTGGCCCGGGCCCCCTCGACATCCACGGTCGACAGGCCGACCCTGACGTTCAGCTCGCGCCCGGCACCGAGGTCGAAGGCGAGCAGGTACCGCGGCGCGGCGTCACCGGGGCGCGGAGGCAGGGTGGTGGACTCCACGACCGGATGGTCGAACCGCACGCTGAAGGCCACGGTGCGCGAGGTCCAGTTCGAGCGCCGCATCACCCCCTCGACGCCATCGGCGGTCAAGCCGGAGCGCTCGGCCAGGACAGGCTGGGCATCGGTCCGGAAGGTCAGGCCGTGCTGCAGATCGACCAGGACGTAGACGCGCCCGGGCGCGTCGAAGGTATAGCGGTGCAGCGCCGTGCGCACGCCGGCGGTCAGCTCCACCCGCACCTGGTTATCGCCGAGGTACACCGCGTAGTATCCTGGCGTGGCGACTTCGCTGGCCTTGTCGTAGGGGCTGGCGAACTCGGTCCGGCGGGTCTGGCTGGGTTGCAGAAGCACGTCGCCGAGTTCGGGGATGCCCGTGCCGCTCGCGCGGGTCTGCGAGAAGCCGAGGATGAGCGGTGCCCGGTACTGATAGCCTGAGGTGAACGCCCAGCCGCTGTCGGCATTGTCAGGTCCCGGCTGCACCATCCCGAAGGGCATGCCGGGGCCGGGAAAGGTGTGGCCGGTCCCGTCCGTCCCGATGAAGGGGTCGACATAGGCCGTCGGCCGCGGCTCGGCCCGGAGCGACGAGGTATGGCCCGGCACCGCCATGAGGAGGCCGAGGACGAACGGGACCAGGAGGTTCACGAAAACCCGCCGCATGTGGGCTCCTTCAGGGTTGATCCTGGCCGGTGCGATCTGCGCGGGCTCGATCCCGCGACAGTCGGGCGCGGCCGTTGCGTCGGCTCCCGCTCATGGCCGGGTGAACAGGATCGGATTGACAGGCGACGCCGCCGCCTCGCCAGGGACGAGGCCGGGCAGCCACTGATCAAGGTCGCTGCGCTGCATGGCGTTGTCCGGATCCGCCACCCTGATGTCGGCGTCCATGTAGATCATCGTCATGACGGAGCGTGGGCGGGTGCTCGTGTTCGGGCCTGCGCGATGGAAGGTCCAGCCGCTGTGGAAGCTCACGTCGCCGAGGGCATAGGGTGCCTCGTCCATCGGAAATCCCAGCGCTTCCATTTCCCGGCTGATCGCCGCTTCGCTCTCGTCCGAGATCGACAGGTCGCGACCAAAGGCGACGCGATGGCTCCCGCAATAGAAGGCAAGCGGGCCCATATCGAGGGGCACGTCCTGGAGGGGGATCCACACCGTCACGGTGCGATCGCTGGTGAGGGGCCAGTAGTACTGGTCCGCATGCGCCGGCGTAATGCCGCCGCCCGGCTCCTTGTAGAGCGACTGGTCATGGTAGAGGCGCACGGACCTGACGCCGAGCAGGGCCGCCGCTATCCCGGCGAGGCGTTTCCCGAAGACGAACTGGCGCACGATGTCATCGGTCCGCCAGAGGTTCATGACCTGCAGGAAGGCGCGGTCGTAGGTCGAGCGCTCCTCCAGCGGACGGTCGTCTGTGTTCAGCTCAAGCGTCTTGCGCGTGATGATCGCGCCATATTCGGCGACGCAGCGCGGATCCAGCGCCCCGGGAATACGCACGAAGCCGTCGCGCTCGAAGTTCGCGACCATCCCGGCGTCGACGTGGAACGGTGTGTTGAGGGGGGTCGTCAAGGCTCGTGTTCCCTTCCGGGCGGGGCGTCGCAGGGGCCGGACGCGTCGCAAGTGTGGCACGACATGCTAGCGGGCGCGGCGCCCCGCCTCGACGGTCAAGGCTGTTGCAAAGACGGCGATAGGTTATAGATATCTTGCCATGCTGGAGCCCCTGGCCGTCGAGCCTGTCGTTCTCTCCCCGGCCATGCCGGTCCGGATCGAACGCGTCGAGCGCGCCCCGGACGCGCCGGCGGCCGCCCGCTTTGCGCACTTCCATCATGCCGAGGAGATCGTGCTCTTCGAAGACGTCGAGGGCCTGCTGTTCGCCGACGATGCGCGGTTCATGCTGGAGCCGGCCTGCGGTGTCCGTCTGTCCTCGATGGAGGCTCACGATTTCGCCCTTGCGGGTGGCTGCTCGGCGTGGACTCTGATTCAATACTATCACGATTTTGCGCTTACCTCGCGCCCGGTCCGGCCCCGCTGCGTCCGCTTCACCGCGTCGGAACAGCGGCGTCTGGCGTCCCTCTGCGCCGGTCTGGCCGAGGCGGTGGCGGCGGGCCTGGCGCAGGAGGCCCGCTGCTATCTGGAGTTGGTGAACCTGACGGTCGATCGGGCGCGGCCGATCGCGCGGGACGGGGTCGCGCCCTCCTTCGCCCTGTCGAGGTTTCGCCCCTTCCTCGAGCGCCTGCGCGACCAGCCCTCGGCGACGCTATCGCTCGCGGACGCGGCCTCGCTATGCCACCTGTCGCCGGCCTACTTCTCGCGCCTTTTCCGGGATGTGTTCGGGCGGGGCTTCGCAGACTATGTGACGCAGATGCGCCTCAATCAGGCGGCGGTCCGCCTGGCCTCCACGTCCGGGTCGGTGTCGGAAATCGGCTTCGCGGTCGGCTTCAGCAGCCATGCCTACTTCACGGCCCGGTTCCGGCAGCGGTTCGGCATGACGCCGAGCGCCTTCCGGGCCCGCGCCGGGGCGCGCGCCGGGGCTCTCCCCGCCGGTCCCCGGTGAAGCCGTCCGTCCGGTAGGGCCGGATGCGTCAGCACCGGCGAGGGCGAGGCTGGGCGGTGAAGGGCGGTCATCTGGCGTGGTTTCCCGCGGCGAGGACAAGCGCAGCCCTTGTCAGGGTTACGTTATCGTATAACAAGCGCGCCTCGATGTGACTCAAAGAGGCCTACCGCCATGCTGACCAGATGCTCCATCGGGGTCGTCGCCCTGCTGGCAAGCTCCGTCGTAATGCTGCCGGGCGTCAGCCAGGCTCAGACGCGGGTCGAGGAGGTGGTCGTCACCGGCCAGCGACAGGCTTACCGCTCCGGGGTTCCGCTGCAGAGTACGCCGCAGTCCATCACCGTCATCTCGGCGGAGACGCTGGAGCGCGTCGGGGTGACGCGCCTCACGGACGCGCTGGACCTGTCGGCCTCGGTGGCGCGTCAGAATAATTTCGGCGGCCTTTGGGACAGTTTCGCCATCCGCGGCTTCGCCGGCGACGAGAATCTGCCGAGCGGCTATCTGGTGAACGGCTTCAACGCCGGACGCGGCTTCGGCGGCCCTCGCGACGCGGCAGGCATCGAGCGCATCGAGATCCTGAAGGGTCCCAACGCCGCCCTGTTCGGCCGCGGCGAGCCGGGCGGGAGCGTCAACCTGGTCACCAAACGCCCGGCCTTCGAGGCGGCGGGTACCATCGGCGTCCGGGTGGGGGAGTTTGACTTCTATCGCGGCGAACTGGACTGGACCGGGCCCGTCGTTGGCGACCGCGTGGCGGTGCGTCTGGTCGCGGTCTACGAGGACGCCGGCAGCTTCCGCGATACGGTGCAGAGTGTTCGGCGCGCGGTCTATCCCTCGGTGTTCGCCCGCCTCGGCGCGCGGACGACGCTGACGTACGATCTCGAGGCGCTGCGCCAGGAGATTCCGTTTGACCGGGGGGTGCCCTCGATCAATGGTCGGCTCGACGCCCTGCCGCGCAGCCGCTTCCTCGGCGAGCCGGGGGATGGGCCAGTAACGGCCGATGTACTGGGTCATCAGCTCCAGCTGCAGCACGATATCTCCGGGGACTGGAGCCTTCTGATCGGGGCCAGCCGGCGTGACACGGATCTGGAGGGCTTCTCCAGCGAGCCGGAGCTGGCCGCCTCGCGCCAGCGGCTGTTCGCCGATGGTCGCAGCCTGTCGCGGCAGTACCGTTTCCGCGACTATGACGCGGAGCATGTGGTGCTGCGCGCCGAGCTGTCGGGCCGCTTCATGGTGCTGGGCGGCGAGCATCGACTGCTGCTTGGTGCCGACCGGGACGCCTTCGACAACAGCCAGTTCTTCCTGCGCTTCCGACCGCCCGCCCTGAGCTCCAACCCGAGCGCGCAGCAGGGCTATGTGATCGATGTGCTCACGCCGGTGTACGGACGCTTCCCCCCACCCACCCCGCCGCTGCAGACCAATCGCCTGGACGAGCAGCGCGCGTGGGGAGTGTACCTTCAGGACCACATCCGCTTCGGCGACCGGCTGGAAGTGCGCCTCGGTGGCCGCTTTGACGATTTTGAGCAGACCGGGACCAACCGGGCCACCGGGGCGGTAACGCGGTTTGGCGACACCCGCTTCAGCCCCCAGGTCGGGGCGGTGCTGCACCTGACTTCCGGGGCGTCGCTCTACGCCGCCTATGGCGAGGGCTTCCGGCAGAACTTCGGGGCCAATGCGGCGGGGGAGCCATTTGCCCCGGAGGAATCCCGCTCGACAGAAATCGGGTTGAAGGCGAGCTGGGGTGGTCTGAGCGGCAACCTCGCCCTTTTCTCGCTGCAGAAGACCAATGTGCTGGCCTCTGACCCGTCGAACGCCGGCTTCTCGCTGGCGATCGGCGAGGCCGAGAGCCGCGGGGTCGAGGTGGACCTGCAGGGCCGCCTGCCTGGCGAGATCGACCTGTGGCTGTCTTGGGCCTGGGTCGAGGCCGAGGTCTCCAAACAGGTTATCGACGCCGGTACCGGCCTCTTGATCCGCCCGGGCGACCGCCTCATCAACATCCCGGAGCACAGAGCCAGCCTGCAGCTGGCGCGCACGCTCCGCCTCGCAGGCCGCGAGGCCATGCTCGGCGGAGCCGTCCAGCACTCGGGCGAGCGACTGGGTGAGACCGGGTCGGCGTTCGAGCTGCCGGCGCACACCCTTGTCCGCCTGTTTGCGCGCTGGAGCGTGACGGAGCGTGTCGAGGTCTCGGCCTTCCTCGACAATGCGCTGGACGAAACCTGGTACGCCAACTCTTATTCGCGCCTGTGGCTCCAGCCCGGCGCGCCGCGCACGGCTTCGGTCGGCCTGCGCTACCGATTCTGACGGGGTCCTGATGTCTGAGGGTGGACTGGATATCCGCGACCTCGTCGTCATCCGCGGGGGGCGTCGCGCGGTCGACGGCCTGACCCTTTCGGTGGCGCCGGGCGAGATCTATGCGCTGCTGGGGGGCAACGGGACCGGAAAGTCCACCACCCTGTTCGCCACGCTCGGGCTGATCCCGCGGGCAGGCGGCACCATCACCGTCGCCGGGGCCGATCCGGCGCAGGACCCGGACCGGGTGCGGCGCGCGGCGGCCTATCTCCCGGAGAATGTAGCTCTCTATGACCACCTCTCGGCGCTTGAGAACATACGCTACTTCCTCGACCTGGCCGGGGAGCGTCGGACCGTCGCGGAGATCGGCGAGGCGCTCGACGCGGTCAAGCTGGACCCGGCAGCCCGGGATCGACGCTTGGGCGGTTTCTCCAAGGGCATGCGGCAGAAGACCGCGATCGCCCTGGCCCTGCTGCGCCGGACGCCGGTGCTGCTGCTGGACGAGCCGACCTCCGGGCTCGATCCGGCGGCGGCGCAGGACTTTCACGACCTGATCCTCGACCTCGGAGCCCGGGACGTGGCGATCCTGATGGTCACCCACGACCTGTTCGGTGCCGCCGCCACCGCCGACCGCATCGGCGTGCTGCACCAGGGCCGGATCGGCCAGTCTTGGGCGGCGGGCGAGGGGCCGGAGCGTTTCGATATCCAGGCGCTGTATCGCAGCTATTCGGGGCTTGCCGCGGCATGAGCCGGGCGTGGCGCATCGCTGCAGAGGACCTTCGCCTGCTTGCCCGGACCCGGGCGGCCTGGGTTGGTCTGATCGTGCTGATGCTGCTCTCGTCCATTGCGGCAGCCACCTCCGCATCCCAGGCGGCGCGGGAGCGGGAGGCGCGGGCAGAGAGCCAGGCGGCGGCGGTCCGAGCCTTCGAACAGCAGCCGGACCGGCACCCGCACCGGGTGGTACACTTTGGCACCTATGTGCACCGGCCGGTCAGCCCCCTGGCCGCCTTCGAGCCGGGCGTCGATCCCTTCACCGGCACCACCCTGTTCCTCGAGGGACACCGCCAGAACACCGCTACCTTCGGTACCATGCGCGAGTCGTCCGGCCTGATCCGCTTCGGGCAGCTGACGCCAGCCTTTGTGCTGCAGGCCCTGGCACCGTTGCTGCTGATCTTTCTTGGCTTTTCCGCCGTCAGTCGCGAGCGGGAGGGCGGGGTGCTGCGGCAACTTCGGGTGCACGGCACCCGCCCCGCGGAGATCCTCGCCGGCAAGGCGCTGGCCCTCGGTGTCGTGGCTTTCGTCGCCCTGGTTCCGGCGCTGGCGGCCCTCGCCCTGGCTGCGGCGGCCTTTCCGGCCGAGGCGGCGGCGGCAGGGCTGATCGCGCTGGCCTACGGGGTCTATCTCGCCATCTGGGTACTCGGAGTGATCGCCGTCTCCGCTCTGTCGCGCACCAGCCGCGGGGCCCTGCTGGCGCTCGTCGCCGTATGGACGGTGGCCATTGTGTTCGTGCCGCGCGGGGCGGCCGCGCTCGCCGCCAGGGCCGAGCCGACAGCCACCCGGGTGGAGACGGACCTGCGGCTGGCCCAGGAGGCGCGGCGTATCGGCGACAGCCACAATCCCGACGATCCCTTCTTCGCGGCGTTCCGCGCCCGCACCCTGGCGCAGTACGGCGTAAGCCGCGTCGAGGACCTGCCGGTCAACTACCGGGGGTTGGTGTCGGCCGAGGGCGAGGCCCTGACTGCGCGCCTGTTTGCCCACTACGCCACCCGTACCGCCGACACCCAGCGCGCCCAGTCGCGCTGGATGCAGGTGGCTGCGGTCTTCAGTCCCGCCCTCGCGGTTCGTCAGACCTCCATGGCCGGAGCGGCCACGGATCTTGAGACCCATGTCCGCTTCCTCGACCAGGCGGAGGCCTACCGGTTCGACCTGATCCAGCGGCTCAATCGAGTGCACGCGGAACAGGTGCAGGCCGCCGACGACGCCGCACGCAGCCGCGACGCCGAGGCCGAGCGCCGGACGCGGGTGGCGGCGCAGACATGGGCCGACCTTCCCGAGTTCCGCTTCCGCCCCGCCACCCCCGAGATCCGAGCCGCCAGCATGGTCCCGGGGCTCGTGGTCCTCGCTGGCTGGCTGGTCCTCGTACTTGGCCTGCTGTTGCCCGCCGCGCGCCGGCTTGAGGAGGACGCACGATGACCGCCCTCGGGCGCGAACTCTGGTTCTTCTGGCGCTCCCGCACCGCCGTGGCGGCGGTAGCCATCCTCGCCTTCATCGCCTCTGCGGCGGTGGCGTTCGGCCTCGCCGAGGTGAACCGCGAGCGTGCCGCCATCGTCCGGGTGCTCGAGCTGCAGGCGATCGAGGACGAGGCCCTGTCGGGCCATGCGGTCGATGCCGGGACCTATGCCTACAACGCCTTCTTCCCGATCTGGAACGCGCCCTCGCCGCTGGCGTTTGCGGCCCTGGGCCAGCGCGATGTCGCCCCCTCTGTGCTCCGCGTCCGGGCGTTGGCGCTCGAGGCCCAGATCCACGAGAATGAACAGGTCAACCCCGAACTGGCGCTGCCGGGTCGCTTCGACCTGGCCTTTGTGGCGGTCTATCTCGCCCCGCTGGTGCTGATCGTCCTGCTGCACGACCTGTGGTCGGGTGAGCGCGAGGCTGGTCGGCTGGCGGCCCTTCAGGCCGTGCCGCGGGCGGCGGCGCAAGTTTTCGCCGCGCGCGCTGGCGTGCGCGCAGG
>VYLJ01000099.1_pt1 | contig 26452 bp, 25 predicted proteins | sample 5114331 | NCBI WGS metagenome assembly VYLJ01 (sample SAMN12291791, study PRJNA351875) | freshwater metagenome | isolation source: freshwater lake | place: USA: Michigan, MSU2 Lake | collected 2011-08-16
AGAACAGAGTAAATCTGTTAAGGCAGGTGCGGAACCCCGCAAGGGAAAGAAGCAGAAACCTAAATCGTGAGGTTTGGGAATCACCGTCCGTTTACGGCGGTGAGGATGTCAACTTTAGCAGGAACTCCTAAACGCAGTTGAAGGGGACATATAAAACTTTACCTTCTCCCATCCATCTTAACGATAGTTGAGGACTGTTGACTGGATTACTGTGTACTTTTCCCAGTCTCGCAGGAGTTGTAGGGCAAAAAAAAGCAAAAAACTGGGATTATTAATTAAATAGGATTGCCAGAGACGACTAGATTCTTGAAACAAACCCTAGAGCCATTCTAAGCCGATTTTCATCACCCAACGGACAGGACAGCGCTGCTTTGAGGATGCCGAAAAAGCAGCCGGAAAAGAGCCAAAGAAATTTACTTTTCTAAGCGAAGATTAGCGCCGCTGCTATCGGTGCGATAAACCCAAGTTTTTTGGTTATCAGTCAGAATAATTCGCCATCCTTGCACCAGTGCTTGAGTACAGAATTCTCCCGGTTTAGCTAATCCTAAACAACCATCGGGCCAGGTTTGTGGTTGTGCTGCTTGAATTTGCAAGCGATTAACCGATATCTTGGTTTTCCGACTCAAATCTTGACGGGTGGCGGCGATAACCGAATTAGGTGGCTCAGGAGATGCTAAACTAGGTGGCGCTAAGAGGAGAGAAAGCAGACTCATTAGCATTAAAAAGCCAGTTGCTCCCTGAATAATTCTCGTTTTACCGATTTCTACTTGCTGGCTTTGGCTAAAATTTCTTCTAGATATCATCTTGAGTGCTGCCTCTTTCTGGGGGGTGATAGTCTGATCAAATTTTCCTGTTTATTATCAGTGTCAGATCCCCCCACCTATCGGCACCCCCCTTATCAAGGGGGGCAGGGGGGATCGAACCTAAAATCCATTTTTAATTTAATTATAACCAGCTACTTATGTTCCCGCTCTGGTTTTCGAGCAGCGGCAGCAGTCAATGTCGGTTTTCGCTGCCATCTCCCGAAAACTGTCGCCCCTTTAAGGGGCGATGGCGATTAAAATAGATGAGGATGAACTATCTTAGATGGATGGGCTTATGTTATCTTTTTTCCTCCGTTGGTTGATTACCGCCGTCTCTTTATTGATTACAGCGCGAATAGTACCAGGTATAGAAATTAAAGATTTTACCGTGGCTTTGATAGCTGCTGTCGCTTTGGGTTTAATTAATGCTATTATTAGACCCCTGTTGATTCTTTTTACCCTGCCTTTAACTATTTTGACCCTAGGGTTATTTATTTTTGTGGTTAATGCCATTTCCTTTTCTTTAGCCTCCTATTTTATCAGTGGCTTTGAGGTAAAGTCATTTTTTGCTGCTTTATTCGGTTCGATCGTGGTTTCGATCATTTCAGGAGTTTTAAATGGCATTTTCGTTGACTAAAGTGGGCAATAATTCGTTTAATTAGTCAGCAATCCTCTGTTTAAAACAGCTTGGCTTAGTCTGATCTAGAGACGTTGATTATAACAACGTCTCTCTAGTTTTTGGTAAATAGCGATAGTTTTTATTTGAGAATCAGGGAATTAAATTGACAAAAAGATTGACAAAAATTATCGTTTGTGTTAAACAAGTTATATCGATCATTTACCAGAGGGCTTTAGGGTATGTTTATTATTTTATCTATGAGATCACTTAGAACTACACCCAGAAAATCTCTACGGATTTAAGTGGGTGGGTGGAATTAAATATAAGATGAACGTAGGTTGGGTTGAAGCATGAAACCCAACGCCCGCTCATGTTACGCTACCGCTAACCCATCCTACAAATAATTGTGCCTCAAGATTTCCATCTCAAGCACCGAGAGCAAGTTCAATTACTATTAGAATAGTAACTTTGTGTGAAGATTTGGCTAACCGGGATGATCCGATCAGACAAAACAAATATAATCATCTTAATTAGATGACTAATAAGCTTTCTCGATCATCTTTCCAGACAGCATAACTACAAGAGTGTAGCAGGGGATTGTTGAGCTAAGGAGATTAACTAATCTCAAGTCAATTTTTCTTGTCTGTGTTGGCTTGAGAGACACAATCATCGCAGCAAAAGTTTTTTCATTCAATTTAGAGGTTTTAAAATGACTAACAATCAGGAAAATCTTAGCCAAGAAAACAAAATTTATACAGTTCTCAGTATCGGTCAAAGAGGAGCAGGAAAAACAGTTTTCCTAGCGGCATCTTATCAGACTTTCAAAAATCAAGCAACTTCGGGAAATCCGGCTAATATTGTCTTCAGATCTCAAGAGGAAGAAAGCGAAGAAGATATTGAAAAAATTCTCAATTATGTCGCTAGAACAGGTCAATATCCCCCCGCCACTTTAAAAATCAGTAACTTTGATTTTAGTTTAGAGAAAAAAAGCGGTGATCAATCGGATAAAATAGCGACAATTCGCTGGTGGGATATACCGGGAGAAAGTTGTCAAATCTATAATTTAGCCTTTGTCAATATGGCTTTACAGGCTAATGCTTGTTTACTGTTTTTAGAAGCAGCAAGTTTATTAAATGATTCAGACAAGCATAATAATTACCTGAGAATTTTTCAAACCTTGATCGAGATAATTAACCATAATAAAACTAGGTTTAATTTAGGCATTATTATCAGCAAATGCGATCTAGTTGTCTCTGACCAAAAAAGCTGGCAAAACCTACAATTCAAAGTCAAAGAATTAGAGCAAAAACTGCGAGAGCAAAAAGTTAATCACCGTTTTTTTTACTCAACAGTTTTAATTGATTCCCAGCAAGGCACACTGCAAGCAAATCAAGCTTTAGACTCCCTATCTTGGTTATTGTCTCAAATCGATCAACAACTGGTAAACTTTTCCTAAATGACTAGCACTATATCCGATCCATTTGCAGCAAGATTAGTAAAAAAATCTCTCAAAAATCTGCTGACTGCCTTATAACAGTCATCTTAATGGTGAGGTGTGAAGTTTTCGTTTTGGGGAGTCGGCACCAAATTAGGTGACAGTTCATCTTGAGGAGAAATGCCGTCAAATATCTCCCCAAAAACTAGAAACAAAACACAATTGTGTGAAAATTATTTATAATAGCCCACAAAAGTGCTTAAAGGTTACAGATCATGTCCTTGCTCGTTGAACAACTGATTTATAGCAGTTTCTCACAACTGGGATTTAAATATATCGCTAGTGTCAATGTCCCCCTAGGGATTCAACAGTTTTTTTATCAACATATAGTCTCTCAGTTATGGGACACCTATAATCCTCCAGACAGGAAATTTAAAGGAGTCTATATCTATCAAATTGACTTCCATAACACCCTCTTTGGTTGGTTAATTAACGATGGTAAGGATGAATTTGGTCGTGGGGACATCCCCTACTTTCATTGTTATTATTTACAGGAACTACTCGACTCGAAACAACTGTTTAAAATCCTTGCCTGTCTAGAAGCAGGCCCCCTAAAACGTATTTCCAGAGATGAGGCTAACATCTCCCTTGACCCCGTAATTTTAGCCGACAATTATCAGGCAAATGCCTTTGAATTAGGGATTAAACTTTCTAAAGATATTCGTCTGTTTAGCCAACGGCAACTGCGGGAAGAAAAACCCCTACAATGGTTTATCTCCTCGAAAGAAACCAAAGAACGACAACGACCACATCCCACCGATAATAACTATGATAACTCTAAAAATACCGTACCTAGGCAACCAAATTATCAGGTAGAAATTGCCAAAATCCTGCAAGAATTAGCCGAAAAACCGCTCGCTATTGAGGGGATCATGCTTGTTTCTCCCCAGGGTCAACCTTTGACTGATTCCATCGGCATGGAACACAATAGTGCTTTAATCTTAGCAGGAACAATGCTCTATCTTGCCAATAACACAAAAGAGGAATTAAGCTGGTCTGATCTGGAACAAATTGCTATTCGCAGTCCCCAGGGTCATCTGATCTTAATCCCTTGCAGTGACCAAGCTTTTCTTTTAGTGAAAACTGGCAAAACGATCACGGGATTGTTAGAGGTAGAAATCCAGAAAACTCGCTCAAAATTACAAAAAATTCTCGCTATCTCTAACCCCACCCCCGAAACTCCTCTCTTAAATCCCGCAGTTAATCCCCCCCTTGAATCAGTAATCAGTAATCAGTAATCAGTAATCAGTAATCAGTAATCAGGAGATTATTTGGTTCTTCCGAACCTGTCATGTAAAACTATCAGCAACTCATACTTGTAAAGCTTATACACTGAGGCTTTGAGTTTTTGTTAGATTGATATTTATTAGCTTTAGAGCATTGCTCGGCAGAGAGGGAGCTTGAGGGATTTTCGACAGTGTAAGTTCGGAAGAACCGATTATTTTTATTTATACTTCCCACACCCTACACCCTACACCCTACACCCTACACCCTACACCCTGCACCCCACACCCTACACCCTACACCCTACACCCCACACCCTACACCCCACACCCTGATCACTAAAAACCGATGAACCAATTAAACTTAGAAGTTGCGGGAAAAAAAGAACGTTTAGATGCTTGGATGGGGTCACAATTGCCCGATTTATCGAGATCGAGGCTGCAAAAACTGATAGAACAGGGATATATACAGTTAAATGGTCAAATTTGCACTAATAAAAATACTAAAGTTGGTCAAGGCGATCGCTTAAAGATTACCATTCCCGACAGTCAACCCCTGGAATTAACCGCCGAGGCGATCGAGCTTGATATTCTTTACGAAGACGAATATCTGATTATTATCAATAAACCTGCCGATTTAGTGGTTCATCCGGCCCCCGGCCACGAATCGGGAACCTTGGTCAACGCTTTACTGCATCATTGCCCGAATTTAGCGGGAATTGGTGGAATTCAACGGCCCGGTATAGTTCACCGTTTAGATAAGGATACCACGGGTGCGATCGTTATTGCCAAAACCGACCAGGCCCATCAACACCTACAGGCACAATTAAAAACCAAAACTGCCCGCCGGGAATACATCGCCCTTGTCCACGGTGTCCCCAAAAGCGAAACAGGTACAATTGATCTGCCGATCGGTCGTCACCGCAGCGATCGCCAAAAGATGGCGATTATTGCCGTGGAAAAAGGAGGTAGAAATGCCGTCACTCACTGGCAAGTCAAGGAAAGACTGGGCAACTACACCTTAATGGAATTTCGCCTAGAAACTGGCAGAACTCATCAAATTCGCGTTCATAGCAGCCAAATCGGTCATCCGATTCTTGGGGATCCCCTCTATAGTTCAGGTCGTTCCATCGGGATTAATCTACCCGGACAATTACTCCACGCCTATCGTTTAATTTTAATACATCCGGTCACGGGAGAGAGCCTAGAAGCGATCGCCCCCTTACCCGCTATTTTCCCGAAAGTTTTAGGTATTTTACGGCAGAGAAACCCCTAGCGCACAAATTGCGGCATAATCTCCGCTGCTGTCCATAATCCGTAGATACCGCGACGATGTAGGGAAACCCCCGCTTTCAGATAACCGAAAGCCGGCCCGCAGACATTAGCCGCCATACTGGTTTCATCACCTAAAGTGAAGGTATGGGTGGAAATTTTGCCTTCAAAAGTCCGCCCCGTGACTTTAACATTGGTACTCAAGGGCTTTTTCGGGTTGCGCGTATCCACCACACCCCCGACGGAAACCCGATCGCGTCCACAAATTCCAGCCAATTCCAGCATAATATCGTCCGCGTGTTCCATATTTTCGAGGCTGAGAATGCCATTGGTTTTATTTAACAGCATTTCCACTTCCGCGTCACTCATCTGGTGGGCTGTTTCTGGATCGTAACCGGGTAAATGGGCGATATCTTCGCGAATGGTGGCACGATAAGCCTCCCAGTTGGCAATTCCCACGCCGAAGGTAATTTTAACGCTATGAATCTCTGCATAACTCTGGGCAGCTAGGGCAGCGGCCGCAGTTAACAGTCCGGGGGTAGCGCCGCAGCCGGTCATGTAGGTGATGCCGGCGGCTTCTAGGTCTGTTTGTAGTGCTAAGATTTGTTCCATGGCGCTGGTACGTTTGAGCGCATCGACTAAAACCCCGCGCCAACCCAAGCGAATGAAAGTTTTAGCGATATCGGCCATGAAATTGTTGGGTAAATTCGGTAAGGCGAGAAAATAGCCCTCTACATCGGCAGTTTTGATTAATTCCTCGATACTGTTCTGGCTGAGACTGCCGTAATTTTCCAGATAACCGATCGAACCCCGGTCATGATAAATTTTGTTACAGGTATTGACATCTAGACCGTCTTTGTGGTAAGCAAAACCGGCTTTATCGGCGGCGGCAGTCCAGAGCATTTCCTGTTTGGGGGCGAGAATTCTAGCGGCGGCCTGTCCCAAACCACCAAAACCTAAAACACCGATCCGAAGGCGATCGCTGGCTATTTGTTTATTCATATTCGTTGGGATTCCTATAGACAAACTTCTATTATTTCGGCGGTCGTGGTTCGCCGTTGCATCTCCTTTATTTTCAATTTATCGCTTCAGGTCGTCTTTTTTGTGTAGTTTTGTTAAATTATGCCTACTAGGTTAAGGTTCGCCCTTGACGATGAAGAAAAGTTACGGGAAACTTACAAAAAATGAAAGTGGTTAGGTGACGTAATATAAAGTTTTGCTAAAATTTTAACCAGATTGCTACGATTAGCAAACTATCGTAAATTAAAACGATAGGGAGCTTTGCAAACCCCAGATCACGCCGAGAAGAGCTATGAGCATGGAAAGCCTAGAGTTTATTATCTATCCCGATGGTCGCGTTATGGAAAAGGTGACAGGCATAGTCGGTTCATCTTGTCAAGAGGTGACGGCGGCGATCGAGGCACAACTCGGGCAGCTGATGTCTCAAGAGAAAACCTCGGATTATTACCATCAAACCGTCAGCCAGTCAGAGAAAGTCAGCAACGCAGCCACTTTTAGCGACTGGTAATTTTTCATCTTTCCCGATCCCTTTATTTAAGCCACTGAAAAACCATGTCACACTTTAGCAATATCAAAACCAAAATCCGCGATCTATCCTACCTAAAAGCCGCCCTGAGCGATATGGGTATGGAATGGAAAGAGGGTTCTCACCCCGTCAAAGGTTATCAAGGTCAAACTTTAACCGCAGAGGTGGTAATCGAGCAAGATAACAATTACGATATCGGTTTTCGCTGGAATGGTAACGAGTACGAGTTAGTTGCCGATTTGCAATACTGGCAACAACCCCTAACCGTAGAAGGATTTTTAAGAAAAGTAAATCAAGGTTATGCCTACCACACCATCCTGGCAGAAACTGCTAAACAGGGTTTTCAGGTGGCAGCACAGGAAAAAAATACTGATGGTTCTATTCGTCTAGTGGTACAACGTTGGAGTGCCTAATGGCTGATTTTTCTCCCGAACGCTCTGGTTTTGAACCAGAGTTAGGGGGATTCCTAAGAGATTCCCCTGATCGCACCGGTTTTGAACCCGAATTGGGCGGTTTACTGCGCCAGAAAGCGGTTTACGTCGATGAGGTCACTTGTATCGGTTGTAAACACTGCGCCCACGTTGCCCCCAATACCTTTTTTATTGAAGGCGAATACGGTCGCTCTCGCGTCTATAATCAGGACGGTGACGAAGAAGAAATTATTCAAGAAGCGATCGAGACTTGTCCGGTTAACTGTATTCACTGGGTTAATTATAATAATTTGCAATTCCTTGAGGAAGAACGCAAACATCAAGTGATTAAACAGTTAGGTTTTCCTCAGATTCACAAGAAATTTAGCCCCGCAGATTTAGATATCTAGGGTGGATAGGTACAGCCTCATCCACCTATTATTTCCTAGAAGTCATGGCAGCGGCTCTCGATCGAATCCGCTACAGTTCTCAGGGGAAATAATCCTATCTCGGATTTTAACGACAATGAACACCCAACTGATTGATTCTCTCGCGCGAATTATTCTCTCTCTCCGAGGAAGAAAGAGAGTTACTGAATCGAAAAATTGAGAGCGAACAACGGGAAAATTTGCAGATTAACGCTCAAATTTTGGATTTAGAAACCCGTGTCAAGCAATAGGAAAATCAATATCCCATGAGTTCGGAAGAATTCTCTCCTAGATTTCGTTCTGGTGAGCTAGGGGACGCTATGGATTATTTCGAGTGGAATGTTTATTATGAAATGCTATTGGCAGCTAGAAAAGAGATAAGTTGACGATCGAATTAGATGGAGATAGCTGATTATATTCCCCTAGTTAAACGGAAATTATCCGAGAGTTCGATCGTAAACTCTTTTACGATTACTGATGAAAGAATTTTATTCGATCGAGGCTATTTCCGAGCGAGAGTCCTTCGATTTCAGGACAACAGCTTCAAACTGACGTAAAGCAAGACTAGAACCTTGATTCCAGCCTAATTCTACATAATAGGGAAAAAGTTTCTTGATATTTATATCGGGAAAGATACGACTATTTTCGCTTTCTTGATAACCGTCTTCTATGAACAGATATATTTTTAATTCTTCCCGACGATAAACCCACAATTCGGGTATTTTCAGCAATTGATAGGCCTCTACATCAGTCAGAGAAGTAAAGTCCACTTCTATAGCTAAATCGGGAGGAGGATCAACAGTTAAATCAATTCTCTCTTTGCCTAAAATTGCCTGTCTATTATCAATATAAAAACAAGTATCTGGTTCTACTCCCGCTTCCCCCGGAATTTTCAAGGTAATCGGATCAAAACATTGCCAGTCTTTGCCTTGGCGACGGAGGATAATTTTTACTAAATCCCTTAATGTATCAACACGATTGCCATGACTTGGTAAGGGAGACATAAGCCGAATTTCTTGAGTTTTGCCGTTAAAATAGAGTTTGGGATAGGTTTTTTGGAGACGTAAATTCAGCAATCTTTCGTAATCTTCCCAAGTCTGATGCGGAAAAATAACTTGACTGCCCGGAGATAAAGATAAAGTATTTTCGTTGAGAGTAATTAGTAGCATTTTGATAATTATTTTTGGATTGTCAGATCCCCCCGCCTATCGGCACCCCCCTTATTAAGGGGGGCAGGGGGGATTAAGCTCACTTTTATACAAAAAGTGTTTTAACTAAAATTCTCTAAAGCTTCAAACTGACGTAAAGCAAGACTAGAACCTTGATTCCAGCCTAATTCTACATAATAGGGGAAAAGTTTCTTGATATTTATATCGGGAAAGAGACGACTATTTTCGCTTTCTTGATAACCGTCTTCTCTGAACAGATATATTTTTAATTCTTCCCGACGATAAACCCACAATTCGGGTATTTTCAGCAATTGATACGCACCCACATCAGTCAGAGAAGTAAAATCCACTTCTATAGCTAAATCGGGAGGAGGATCAACAGTTAAATCAATTCTCTCTTTGCCTAAAATTGCCTGTCTATTATCAATATAAAAACAAGTATCTGGTTCTAATCCCGCTTCCCCCGGCATTTTCAAGGTAATTGGATCAAAACATTCCCAGTCTTTACCTTGACGACGAAGGATAATTTTTACTAAATCACTTAAAAGATTGATACGTTTGCCATGACTTGGTAAGGGAGACATAAGCCGAATTTCTTGAGTTTTGCGATTAAAATAGAGTTTGGGATAGGTTTTCTGGAGACGTAAACTCAGTAATCTTTCGTAATCTTCCCAAGTCTGATGGGGAAAAATAACTTGACTGCCCGGAGATAAAGATAAAGTATTTTCGTTGAGAGTAATTAGTAGCATTTTGGTAATTATCCTTGATTTTTAGCTGTGGGATTTAACTAATTTCGCTCTGGCAACCAATGCCTATCAAGCATTTGTTCAAGGGAATAGGGACAATTTAGAGGAAAATTGTGAGGAGATATTTCAGTTTTTTGACCAACAATAAAAACGGCATCTTGATAGATTTTTTCTTGGTTATCTAGGAGATATTTTTCTAAATTTGTGCTTAAGTATCCATTTAGCTGAACTCTAAAAGTAGCTATTTCTCCTTGCCAATGCCGATGATTTAATTCAAATTCTTTTGACCAATATTGCCACAGCAAAAGATGAATAATTATCTGTCTTAAAAAACTCTCAACTCGATTTTTATCCCGTTTGCTCAAAGCCTCCAACTCCTCGATTAAATGTTGAATATCCAACTCAGCTAGACGATTTGCCTTGAGAAGTTTAATTGTTTCAGTCAACCAGAGATGTTCATCTTGTTCGTAGAGAAATTGTAACTGATTTAGCCAAGTATCTTTTTTCATATTTTTTTGGCTGAGGAGACTTCTAAAACTGCTTTCGGGTAGGCAATGCGTTGATGGTGGAATTGTTGCCAAACTTGCACAAAAACCTCGGCAATAATTGGTAATTCCTCCTGACGAATACCACTATCTACTAATTGTTGATCGCGCCATCGGGCCTGAAAAATCTTTTTAATCATATCCATGGCTTGTTCTGGGGAGGCCTCCTTCAGCGATCGCAAAGCGGCCTCACTACTATCGGCCAACATAACGATCGCCGTTTCTCGCGATTGGGGAATCGGACCATCGTAGCGAAAGGCCGCCTCATCGACGAATTCTTGACCATTTTGGGCGGATTTTTGCAAAGCTTGCTGATAAAAATAGGAAATTAAGAGATTGCCTTGGTGTTCGGGAATAAAATCGCGAACCACTCGCGGTAAACCGTGTCTGCGGGCCATGACTAACCCTTCGCTAACGTGCTTTTTAATAATCTCGGCGCTGACGTAGGGATCATTAATTTCATCGTGTTTATTCGGACCACCCATTTGATTTTCAATAAAACCGAGGGGATCGTGCATTTTCCCGATATCGTGATAGAGGGTTCCCGTGCGAATTAATTCCACATTACAGTGCAGTTTTCGGGCGGCCGCTTCCGCTAAACAGGCTACAAAAAGGGTATGTTGAAAAGTACCAGGCGCTTCCGTGGCCAAACGTTTGAGCAAACTACAATTAGGATTGGACAACTCCACCAGACGAATGGGAGTCACCACATCGAAACAGCGTTCCAAATAGGGGGATAATCCTAGGGCGATTACTGTCCAAGCTATTCCCGATAGACCATAGACGAGCGCCGTGGGTAGTAGAGTATAGATGATCGTGCTGGCCGTGGCGCTAACGATTAGGTAGGTGAGCAGATAAACACCCCCTTGACTGACTCCGATACCCATTCCTAGGAGCGATAATTCATCCCGGGAGCGCAATTTTGCCGCTATCATGGCCGCTAATAGTCCCCCCATCGTCCCAGCGATTAAATCGGCGCTGATACCTTGGATGCTGAATAGGGAAAGACCGGCAGTTAAGAGAACCTGGGTGACGGCCAGAGTCGGGCCATAGAAACTGCTGACTAATAAACCCACGGCTGCCAGATTGGTAAAGGGAATATTGGTGATCGCTAGGATCGGTGTGGTAAAACTCAGTAAACCCAAGAGAATAAAATCCCGGTGACGCAGAGGCCGATGGAGACCCTGGGCCACGAGGCAAAAAGTCCCGATCGCGCTGGTGACAAGGATTGCCGTTGACCCTAAACCCATCCAGTTAATGCCCCGTTCGCTCAAACCAAAGCCATCGATGAGAACAAACTGAGCTTGAGTAATTTTTTCGCCTGCTTTAACGATAATTTGACCGGTTTGAGCGCTAGACATGACCATATCTACCGCTTCCACCGCTTTAGCGGCTTGTTCTTTGGTTGCCTCCCGATCTTCTATCAGGTTCGCTTCTCCCTCCAGGGCCGCTAGAAGGATATTTTCGGCTAAAGACTGCTGGCGACTGGTTAGGCGATCGCTGCTAATCTGCACGGCGATGGTATCCTGTAGGTGACTGGTGGAAATCCCCGGGGGAATGCCTTGCACCAAAATCCGGCGACCCGCTTGCAGGACGGCTTTTTCTAGGTTTTGCCACTCTCGATCGCCCATTTGGGCCACTGCGATCAGATCGGCGTATTTGAGTTTATTTAAGCTGGAATGCTGATAATTTTGGCTGGTTTGCTCCTTTATTTGCCGTAATTGCCCTAATCGATCGATAAATTGCTCAAAGCTTCCCTTCGTCACGCGCTGACGATAGGCTTGGATTTCGTACCTAGCATATTCCTGCTCTTTTGTCAAGAGGTTTGTAAAAGATTCTTCATAGTTGAGGCGGCTCTGTAGAGTTGACCATTGAGCGGCAGAAAAGGTGAGCAGCATTTCCATTGTGGCGTTAGAAATATTCCTGCCCATTAAAATGGAATTTTTTCGCAGAATTGGGCTAATTTGACTTAATTGCCCTAATGTGTCTCGCAGCGATCGCTCGATCTGGGCGGTGGTTTGGGGATCTCTTTTCAGCCGGGGAAGCAGTCCAGCCCGAATTTTTTGGCGTTTGAGGGCGGTGGTTTCTTGGTCTTGAAAACGGGCATCTTCGGGGGCGATAATCGTGACGGGGGAAATAGTCCCGACGGCCAATTTCGGCTGATTATAGAAACGATAACCGACCACGCTAGTCAGACAACCGACGGTAAACAGGAAGATTAAGGGTCGTCGAAGTTTACCCAGGGAGTAAGAGCGAGATTTTCGGGCAGAATCAGGAAAAACAGTGAAAGAATGCAGAAAATGATTCATAAATTCCAGCTAAATTCTATAAACTGCGCCACCATGCCCAGAGGAAAAATACCAGCAACTTGGTTTTGTGTTCCCTCTTCTATTTTAAGGACTCCCTGTACAGAAAAAATTTTTTCTCGAAAGGTATCTAGATTAACTTGATGCGGGGGTTTTTTGCCTTCTGGTGCGCCCAAATAACCCCAAAACTCGTAGGGGCGCATCGCGTGCGCCCAAATTCCCAAATTCCCCCAAAACCCGTAGGGGCGCATCGCGTGCGCCCAACCCCCCAAAAACCCGTAGGGGCGCATCGCGTGGGCCAAAATAACCCCAAAACCCGTAGGGGCGCATCGCGTGGGCCAAAATAACCCCAAAATCGCCCCAAAACCCCAAAAAACGGGCGGGCAGATAATTGCCGGTGGGCGAACGCAGTTCGCCCCTACAAAATCGACCCGCCTTTGGGCGGAAAAGAAAGGAAAAGAGAAAAAATAGGGAATGAGGGTAAAAAGAGAAAAGAAGGTGAAAAGGGTTACAGAGTCCTCCCGACACCGCACACCACGGGAAAGTTAGACAAGGAGAGATTATTTTGATTGATTTTCCTTAATAGTGTTGAAAGCTTGCTCACTTTTAGCAAGTGTTATTTTTCGCTTTTATTGTTTAAAGAGGGGTGGCGGTTTCTAGGGAAATTTTAAGATTCCTGTTCTCAGAAATCCTATAGTTAAGTTTTTCAAAACCAATAACTTCGCCTTTTTGATTTTTCATTAAAATAACTTCGTCGCCGGTTTCTTCGCAGAGATATTCTGAAGAGCGATCGCCAAACCACACGGTTAAGGTATTGCCCATCGGATCATAATAAACGTTTACTTCTGCCATAAAATTTCCCCTTCTTTAATTGCATCGGTGGGATAAGTGGTAATTAGGAAGCCATCACCATTGAGCTTTCGGATAATGGCACAGAGCCAACGTTTTGGTCGTTGAAGTTGATAAAAAAGATAAACATTGGGATCACTGCGGCTACGTCGAATTTCATCAGGTTGGCTAAGGGTTTCTTGGACTAATTTTTCTTGTCCTTTCATTATAGGATGTTTTATCTGGGTGATAATTTCCCAATAGGCAACAGTGACGCATATCGTACAATTAAGAGGGGTTAAAATCTTAAAAAATAGATCATTTTTGCTCATGTTTTGTCCTCATCAGCAAATTCTTAGTCAAGATGAAAACGGGCATCTTCGGGGGCGATAATTGTGACGGGGGAAATAGTCCCGACGGCCAATTTCGGCTGATTATAGAAACGATAACCGACTACGCTAGTCAGACAACCGACGGTAAACAGGAAGATTAAGGGTCGTCGCAGTTTACCTAGGGAGTAAGACCGAGATTTTCGGGCAGAATCAGGAAAAACAGTGAAAGAATGCAGAAAATGATTCATAAATTCCAGCTAAATTCTACAAACTGCGCCACCATGCCCAGAGGAAAAAAACCAGCAATTTGGTTGTGTGTTCCCTTTTCTATTGTAAGGACTCCCTGTACAAAAAAATTTTTTCTCGAAAGGCATCTAGATTAACTTGATGCGGGGGTTTTTTGCCTTCTGGTGCGCCCAAATAACCCCAAAATCGACCCGCCTAAGGGCGGGAAAGAAAAGAAAAGAGAAAAAATAGGGAATGAGAGTAAAAAGGGAAAAAAAGGGGAAAAGGGTTACAGAGTCCTCCCGGCACCGCACACCACCCGAAAACCGACGTTGAGGCTGCTGACGCGCCTATCGCCGAAGCTGCGGTAAGCGGAACGGCAGTAATTTGGAATGTCGTACCAAGAACCGCCCCGCAGAGGAGAACGATTATCATTCCCATTTTTTGTCCAGACACTGCCATCCGTCGGCGCACCACCATAATTATCGTGCCAAGTATCGGCACACCATTCCCATACGTTCCCGTGCATATCGTACAAACCGAAGGCATTGGGGGGAAATTGTCCCACGGGAGTCGTTTCTTTTCGATATTCTCCTTTGGGTTCATCGGCGTAGGTATTACTGGCATTGTGGTTGGCCAATTTCCCAGTAATGGTTTCCCCAAAGTAAAATGGGGTGGTGGTTCCAGCACGACAAGCATATTCCCATTCTGCTTCGCTCGGTAGCCGATATTCCTGTTTTGTTTCCCTTGATAGTCGTTTACAGAATTCTGTTGCTTGATACCAGGTGACTCTTTCTACGGGTAGCTCATTCCCTGTGAAGTTAGAGGGATTTGTCTCTAAGTCGATGTCTATTTTAGCAGTTGCGGCGATCGCTTGCCACTGCGCTTGGGTAATGGGATATTTACCCATGTAGAAAGAGGGAAGGGTAACTTGATGTTGAGGTTTTTCCCGGCTAAAGTACTGCCAATCAAATTTCTTCACCAGTCTTTCGATTTCCTCGTCTTCTGTTCCCATCGTGAATGGTACCCCCGGTATGGCAACCATTTCTAGGGTGATGTCGTTGCCCAAATCTTGGCTGAAATATTGGGACTGCTTCGACTCTTTTTTGATTTGCTCACCCTTCGCATTTACTTCCACGATTTCAAAGTTAAATACCTTGAGTCCATTTTCTTGAGAAGGCTTAGGGGTGGATGACCTATTTCCCTCAGACTGCCTGACGGGTTCAGGAGCAGTAGGAATCGAAGACGACTGTGACTGTCTTCGAGCGATACGCTTGATAGCTTCGATCGCATCTAAATCGCCACGGGATGCTCCCAAGACACGAATCCATAACTGTTCAGCTAAGTCAAGATCGCCCCTATTTTCTGCTAAGGAAGCCTGATACTTTAGGGGTTGCACGTCCTTGAGCGTGGCAACTTGTTCTAACAAAATAAAATAGAGCTTGTGGGGCGGTTCTGCTTTCAAATAGGGATTCTGTCTCGGTTTCCCATATCTAGCGTTAATTTTCTCGACTTGACGGCGCAGGTATTCGTCTAGACGCTCTACCGTAGCACAATTGGCTTCTCCTTGCCGCCGCAATCCTTCCAGCAGCGTATGGGTAAATGAGCCTTGTTGCAACTCATCGATCTCCCAAGATTGCTGATTGGCCGTACAGGAATAAAAGGTTATGACTCCCTGATACTCCTCCTCTCCAATGCCCAGACCGCCTCGGCTGTCCTCATCTCGGCAGGCATCTAACAATAGTACGACGTTATCCGCCCCAGACCGCCGCAGCCGCTCGGTGACATAATCCACCGATACAGCCGTTTCTCTTACATTGCCCGGATCGCTATCGGGCAACATCAGATAGTCCTTGTCTTGATCGCGCCTGCCGTGGCCAGCAAAGAAAAACCAGAGATTGTCTCCAGAGTTAAGCAGGGGAGTCTGGAACTGCCTCTGAAGAAACCGCTTGAGACGACCGTGGGTTAGTTGCGTGGGAATGGGGGGACTAGCAGGAATGGGTGGAGAATCTTCGGTAAATAGAAATATCCCACCGCGATCGAATCCTCCCTCCCCTTCACACCAAGCTTTGATCGCTTCCGCATCTTTCTTGGCGTATTTCAGTGGCTTGAGGTTGTCATATTCATTGATGCCGATCGCTATCACCCAGTTTTTAGCCATCTTTCCTCTTGAACTTAAACGTCATCGCTCCTTTACCTCCCGCTTTGCCCCCGACCCCAAACAGGCTAACTTGTCCTTCCCCATTAATTTCTACAGACAGTTCCACTTCATCGAGCCGGATTTTAGCGCTAGGAAGATCGGCTTCATCGAGCATTTCCCGCATCGCTTTGAGAAAGCCCTGCATTTCTAGCTTCAGTTTGGACACATCCACTTGACTTCTTTCGGTAGCCGCAACTTCTGGCGAGCTTTTCTGTTCACCTAGCCGTCCCCCGATATCACTGCTACTTCTAGCGCCAGTGGGCGTTTCTCGAAGAGCAGATTCACCCGTAATAATCCATATTTTGCTGGGAGTTGCGATATCTTCGGTCATTGTCTTGATTTCCCCTAAATGTTATCTCACTTGCCTTTAGCCAAATTTTCTCACCCTATCGTACAGAGATTTGTGGTTTGCCCATAACAATTACATTTTTAGTCGATTTCTCGGAATAAATAGCTGAAAATTTGTCAAAACGTGCTGCTTTGCCTACCGCATAAGCGATTAAACGTGGCAAAAATAAAAAATTAGATTGGGAGAATGAACCAGCCCTGTCCTGCTCCAGTTATAAGTAGATGGGTGGAATTAAATATAAGATGAACGTAGGTTGGGTTGAAGTATGAAACCCAACCCCCGCATGGGTTACGAAGTGCGCTAACCCATCCTACAAATAATTGTGCCTCCCTACTTAGTAGGTTGATTCATGAATCAACCTACCTGCTCCCTGGGAGGGAGATTTAGCGATCGACTGACCCCATAATAATATCAATACTGCCTAAAATCGCCATAATATCGGCAACTTTTACCCCTTTGAGGATATGAGGCAGAATTTGAAGATTATTAAAATCGGCGGCCCGAATTTTCCAACGCCAAGGGAAAACATCATCATTACCGACGATAAAGATACCTAATTCGCCTTTACCACTTTCCAAACGCACATAATGTTCACCTTTAGGGATTTTGAAAGTGGGCGCGACTTTTTTGGCGATATATTGATAGTCAAAATCATTCCAAGCTGATTTTTTCCCTTCTGCCATCCGTTTCGCTTCCAGATTTTCGTAGGGACCACCGGGTAAACCTTTCAGTGCTTGCCGGATAATTTTCACCGATTCGCGCATTTCCCGAATCCGCACCAGATAACGAGCAAAACAATCGCCGGCGGTTTCCCAATGCACTTCCCAGTCAAAATCGTCGTAACACTCGTAATGGTCAACTTTTCTTAAATCCCATTTCACCCCAGAAGCGCGTAACATCGGACCGGATAAACCCCAGTTAATCGCTTCGTCTCTGGTAATGCAGCCTATCCCTTCAATACGACGGCGGAAAATCGGGTTATTAGTGATTAATTTCTCGTATTCGTCCACTTTCGGGTCAAAATAATCACAGAAATCCACGCACTTATCCACCCATCCATAGGGTAAATCTACCGCCACGCCACCAATCCGGAAATAATTATTATTAATTAACCGCATTCCCGTCGCAGCTTCCCAGAGGTCATAAATCATCTCCCGTTCTCGGAAAATGTAGAAAAAGGGAGTTTGTGCGCCTACATCCGCCATAAAGGGGCCTAACCAGAGTAAATGGTTAGCGATGCGGTTGAGTTCCAACATAATCACCCGGATATATTGCGCTCGTTTGGGAACGGCGATATCGGCTAATTTTTCGGGAGCATTGACCGTAATCGCCTCGTTAAACATCCCTGCGGCGTAATCCCAACGACTAACGTAGGGAACGTACATGACATTAGTGCGATTTTCGGCAATTTTTTCCATGCCCCGATGAAGATAACCGATTACGGGTTCGCAGTCAATCACGTCTTCCCCGTCAAGGGTGACGATTAAGCGCAAAACTCCGTGCATCGAAGGGTGATGGGGTCCCATGTTTAAAACCATGGGTTCTGTTCTCGTTTCAATTTTTGCCATAGGGCTACCGATGATCCCGAAAATCTTTTTAAAGTTATTATAAGTAAACGCTTCGACAATACACAAGGACTATCGGGTATCAGTAATCAGTGATCAGTGATCAGTAATCAGTGATCAGTAATCAGTAGTCAGGAGATTATTTTTATTTATTCTCCCCACACCCCACACCCCACACCCCACACCCCCATTTCCCCATTTCCCCACTTCCCCACACCCCCACTTCCCCGCTCGATCGAGTACAATAGAGTGTTCAGCAAAAGTGATCGGCTATTAGCTTTGATTAGTCCTTCGGTAAGAATATAAACCAGAGAAAAGAGCTATTAAGAGCGGCAATAAGCTGAAAAAGCTCAAAAACTGAATTTTAGGCTGAAGGCTGACGTTAGCTTGCTGAAAGCTGAATCCCGTTGATAATTTTTTTTACTTGAATCACCGTGGTTATCCAAATCGACTCAACTCAAAACTACGAAACCAAAACCCAAGAGATCGCTAGACAACTTTTAGCCGAAACTCGCGAAAAAAAAGGTCTTTGGTCTGCTTTACAGGATCAAATGCGTTGGGATGATAAATTACTCGATTGGGCCATGTCTAACCCCAATTTACGAGTACAATTATTCCGTTTTATTGACTGTTTACCCGCTTTACGCAGTAATGCCGAGATCGCTAATCATCTCCAACAATACCTCGGTGATGCTTCCGTAGAACTGCCCAGTGCGCTGAAAAATATCCTCAACTTTAGTGATCCTAACTCCCTACCCGCTCAAACGGCCGCCAGTCTGATCAGTAAATCCGTAGAAACTTTAGCTCGTAAGTATATCGCCGGGGAAGACCTAGGGCAAATTACTCGCACTGTCACCCGTCTGCGGAAGGAAAAAATGGCTTTTACCATAGATCTCCTCGGTGAAGCGGTAATTACTGAAGCGGAAACCCAAGTTTATCTACAAAGTTATCTCGATTTAATCACCCATTTGGCTCAAGAAGCGACCAAATGGAATAAAGTTAGCCAAATTGATGAAGCGGACGGCGACTTATTACCACAAGTACAGGTTTCTGTCAAGCTAACTGCCTTTTATTCTCAGTTTGATCCCATAGATCCGATTGGCAGTAAAGAAAAAGTTTGCGATCGCATTCGCCTACTGTTGCGACGCGCTCAGGAGTTAGGGGTGGCAGTCCATTTTGATATGGAACAGTACGTTTATAAAAACCTCACCCTGGCTATCCTGAAAGAATTACTCCTAGAAGAAGAATTTCGCAGTCGTACCGATATTGGCATCACCCTACAGGCATATTTAAGAGATTCTGACCAAGATTTACAAGATTTAATTAATTGGGCCAAAAAGCGCGGTTATCCCCTGACTGTCCGGCTAGTCAAAGGCGCTTACTGGGATCAGGAAACAATTAAATCTCGGCAAAATCACTGGCCACAGCCGGTATATAACGAAAAATCAGCTACAGATGCTAATTATGAGCGGATGACGCGGTTATTATTGGAAAATCATCAATATTTATACGCCGCCATCGGTAGTCATAACGTGCGATCGCAAGCCTTGGCCTGTGCGATCGCAGAAAGTTTAGAAATTCCCCGTCGTCGCTTTGAAATGCAGGTATTGTACGGCATGGGCGACCAATTAGCCAAAGCGTTAGTGAAGCGGGGTCATCGGGTGCGGGTTTATTCCCCCTACGGACAACTCTTACCCGGTATGGCCTACCTAATCCGCCGTTTATTAGAAAATACCGCTAATAGTTCCTTCCTAAGGCAAAATTTGGAGGATCGTCCCGTGGAAGATTTAATCGCAGCCCCCCGGGTTTTAGGCAAGGATAACCCGATTATCCCCGGTTTTCCTAATGCCCCCGATACAGATTATGCCAACGAGCAATTACGAAATAAAGCGAGTCAAGCCCTTACTTTTGTCAAAAATTCCCTCGGTAAAACCTATTTACCCCTAATTAACGGCGAATACGTCGCCACCAATGTTCAAATTAATTCCGTTAATCCCTGTAACCCGCAGGAAATAGTGGGTAAAGTGGGCTTAATTGAGGTGGAACAGGCAGAAAAAGCGATCATAGCGGCAAAACAGGCTTTTCCCGCTTGGAAACGCACTCCAGTGGCTAAAAGAGCCGAAATACTGCGAAAAGCGGCGGATTTGATGGAAGCGCGACGACACGAGTTATCGGCCTGGATTTGTTTGGAAGTGGGCAAAGTTATCCAACAGGCGGACCCAGAAGTGTCAGAAGCGATCGATTTTTGCCGTTATTATGCCTCCGAGATGGAAAGACTGGATTTAGGGCATAATTTCGACGTTGCAGGCGAGAATAATCGTTATTCCTACCAACCCCGGGGTATTGCTTTAGTGATTTCTCCCTGGAATTTCCCTCTAGCGATCGCAGTGGGGATGACAGTAGCAGCTTTAGTAGCTGGTAACTGTACGCTATTGAAACCTGCCGAGACTTCCTCGGTGATTACGGCGAAATTTGCCGAGATTCTCCTAGAAGCGGGTATTCCTGCCGGAGTCTTCCAATATATCCCGGGTAAAGGTTCGCAAGTGGGGGCGCATTTAGTTAGCCATCCCGATGTTCACCTAATCGCCTTCACCGGTTCACGAGAAGTGGGCTGTCGCATCTATACAGATGCCTCTATCGTGCAAAAGGGTCAAAAACACCTAAAACGAGTTATCGCCGAAATGGGCGGCAAAAATGCCCTAATTGTCGATGAGAGTGCCGATTTAGATCAGGCCGTTGTCGGTGCGGTTAAGTCCGCTTTTGGCTACACCGGCCAGAAATGTTCCGCCTGTTCGCGGATAATTGTTCTGGAAAGCGTCTATGATAGCTTTGTTGATCGCTTTGTCGAGGCTACCGGGTCCCTCAATATCGGGCCGACGGATTTACCGAGTACGGAAGTAGGACCGGTTATCGACGAGAAAGCTCAAGCAAGAATTCGGGAATACATCGAAACTGGTAAAAAAGAGGCAGAATTGGCTCTAGAAATGCCAATTCCAGAAGTGGGTTACTTCGTCAGTCCCACCGTCTTTAAGAATGTTCCCCCTGATGCGGTAATAGCGATGGAGGAGATTTTTGGTCCAGTGGTGGCGATTATCAAAGTGAGCAATTTCGAGGAAGCTTTAGCTGTAGCTAACGGAACCGACTATGCTTTAACCGGCGGCTTATATTCTCGCACTCCTGCCCATATTAACCGAGCTACGCAGGAATTTGAAGTAGGAAACCTCTATATTAACCGGGGAATCACCGGCGCGATTGTCTCCCGTCAACCCTTCGGGGGTTTCAATATGTCGGGGGTAGGTTCCAAGGCTGGGGGTCCCGATTATCTGCTGCAATTCCTAGAACCTCGTCACATCAGCGAGAATATTCAACGTCAGGGATTTGCACCGATTGAAGGGGCCGATTAAGCCATTCACAGCTAAAATTAGCTATTATTGGGGGTTTATACCCCCAAAATCTGGTTCATTTATCTGCTAAAACCCATCTTAACCCCCTATCCTTAGATTAAGCGTTTCCACTTTCGAGGGATTTCGCTAGAATACAGAAAGCGGTAAAGCGCGTAAAGTATCACGGAAACCTCCCGCTCCTTTGTACCTCGGAACAAATATCGCCCTTGAAAATGTAATGGTGACGGGTCAAGCAGGATAGAAGCTTAACGGCTAAGGTCAATTCTGCCCACAGCTTGACGGCGAGAGTGTCAAATACTTAAGTTGAGAATTGCGTCGGCCCATCAAGAAAAGACTATGACGATTGAAACCGTTGCCACAAAACCCTTTAGTGACCAAAAACCGGGGACTTCCGGACTGCGAAAATCCGTTCCCGTTTTTCAACAACCCCATTATCTGGAAAATTTTATTCAAGCTATCTTCAATACTTTAGACGGTATCGAGGGTCAAACCCTAGTTGTGGGTGGAGATGGTCGTTATTATAACCGTCAAGCTATTCAAACTATCCTAAAAATCGCCGCCGCTAACGGTATCGGGAGAATACTCGTGGGAACCGATGGTATTGTCTCTACTCCCGCTATTTCTGGGTTAATTCGCGAAAATAACGCTTTTGGCGGTATTGTTCTCTCCGCTAGTCATAACCCCGGCGGTCCAGAGGGGGATTTTGGCATTAAGTACAACATTACTAACGGCGGACCAGCCCCGGAAAATATCACCGATGCAATTTATGCCGAGACGAAGGTGATTAGCAGTTATAAAATCCTCTCAGGGGCCGATATTAACCTCGATCGCCCCGGTTCCTTTAAACTGGGAACTATGGATGTGGAAGTGATCGATGGGGTTACTCCCTACGTCAAAATGATGGAAAAGATTTTTGATTTCGATCGCATTCAGGCCCTACTCACTTCTGGTAAGTTTAAAATGTGCATGGATTCTCTCCATGCGGTGACGGGTCCCTACGCTTATGCCATATTTGAACAGCGTTTAGGCGCGCCCAAAGGTACAGTATTAAATGGTATTCCCTTAGAGGATTTTGGTGGTGGTCATCCCGATCCTAACCTAGTCTATGCCCATGATCTGGTAGAAATTCTCTTTGGTCAAGAGGCCCCGGATTTTGGGGCTGCTTCCGATGGAGATGGCGATCGCAATATGATCCTCGGTCGGAATTTTTTTGTCACCCCCAGTGATAGTTTAGCTGTACTAACTGCCAACGCTCATCTAGTACCGGGCTATCAAAATGGTATCACGGGAGTGGCGCGATCGATGCCCACCAGTGCGGCGGCCGATCGAGTAGCGGCTAAACTGGGAATTGACTGTTATGAAACTCCCACCGGTTGGAAATTCTTCGGTAATTTGTTAGATGCGGGGAAAGCAACCCTTTGCGGTGAGGAAAGTTTCGGCACGGGTTCCAATCATATTCGCGAAAAAGATGGTTTATGGGCGGTTCTTTTCTGGTTAAATATTTTGGCAGTTAAAGGGGAATCTGTAGAGGAAATTGTTCGCAGTCATTGGCAAGAATTTGGTCGTAATTTCTATTCTCGTCATGATTATGAAGAAGTCGCCTTAGAACCGGCAAAAGAGATGATGGCACGTCTCCAGAAGCTGGTTTTAGACCTTAAGGGTAAACAATTTGGTAACTATGAAGTGGAATATGCCGATGATTTTAGCTATACGGATCCCGTGGATGGTAGTGTGAGTAAAAATCAAGGTATTCGCATTGGTTTTACCGATGGTTCTCGGATTATTTACCGTCTATCGGGTACGGGAACTAAAGGGGCAACTCTTCGGGTTTATCTAGAAAGTTATGAACCGGACGCAAGTAAACACGATATCGACACCCAAAAGGCCCTACAACCCTTAATTGATTTAGCCGAAAAAATCGGTCAAATTCGTCAATCTACCGGACGGGAACAACCCACAGTTATTACCTAAAATCTAGGGAGAAGCTATCAGTTTTTATCGGGGAAATTTTTGACCTGCTCATCACTGATAGCTACTCCTTAATTACTTTCAGTAATTGCCCTGTGGTACAATTTTTGAATTCCCGTCACTAATTTATCTAACATCGATCGATGGCTATCGTGAGTCGGCTCGAAACTCTGCACTTTGGTTAATAATTTTGCTTCCTGTACGTCCACGTCGTCATCGCTATAGATTAAAGTGCTAATCGATGTTAGTAGATCTTGATAGATTTCTGGACTAGGATTATCGCCTAAATAGGACTCTAACCATCGATAACATTCACCGGTTTTAACTGGTTTTAGTTCCGATAATAGTGGTTTAATCTCCGGATCATCATCAAGTTTTTCCCTCACAGCTACCTGTCTTAAATAGCTTCTTTCTGATGGTTGAATTACACCATCAATCCAAGCAACACCGATGAGAATTTTCAGTAATTGTTTATTTTTCATCTCACACTTCCTTGACTAACTTAGCCATAAAAAAACCGTCTTGATTATGTCGATGGGGTAACACTTCGATCGCTCCCGTTTCTGTATAGTATTCTGAGACGCATGAATTAGAGTCAGGAGTGGCCATTTTCCAATCGGGATGAGCGGCTAAAAACTGCTCGATCACTCTTTCATTTTCTAACGGATTTAAAGTACAAGTGGCATAAACTAAGATTCCCTTCGGTTTTACCCAAGTGGCAGCCGAGGCTAAAAGTTCCCCCTGTCGTTTGGCTAGTACAGGTAAATTTTCGGGTGTTTGTCGCCAACGTATATCAGGACGCTTGTGCAGGGTTCCCAATCCTGAACAGGGAGCATCGATTAGTACACGATCAGCGATGCCGCACCACTGGGGACGATCGCGACTATCCCCTAGATGTATTTCGATCGCTTTTAAGTCTAATCTTTTAATATTGGCTTCTAACTGTCGTAAACGGGATGCCGTTTGATCACAGGCTAATATTCTACCCCGATCGCCCATTAATTCGGCAATATGAGTGGTTTTTCCCCCCGGTGCCGCGCAAGCGTCGATAATTATCTCTCCGGGCTGGGGATCGAGGAGATAAGTGACTAATTGGGCGCTAATATCCTGTAGGGTGTAATTTCCGGCTCGAAATCCCTCTAAACGCTCAATATTGCCTAAACCAGAGGTTAAACGGCAAGCTAGAGGTAATTTAAGATGATGAAAAGTTATATTGGCTGATTCTAACTCATTTTCTAGGGCTTCTCGGCTAGTTTTCAGGGGATTAATCCGAATATCGAGGTCAGGAGAGCGATTAAACCATTGACACAGTTGTTCCGTTTCCGTAACACTAAAGCGATCTAACCACAATTGCACCAACCAATCGGGGAAACTGTGGAGAATACCCAATCTAGAAGCGGTATTTTCCGGTAAAAGTAAAGGATCGTCGCCATTAGCAGTTAAACGGAGATATTGCCGCAGCATTCCGTTAACCACCGCCGCTAATTTGCCTAAATGACTGATTTTAGTTAATTCTACCGCCGTATTCACCGCCGCCGATGGGGGAATCTGGGATAGATAACGCAGTTGATAAAGACCAATATGGAGAATTCGCCGTAAATCTGGGGGTTGCTGGGCCGCGGTTTTTTTCCCCAGGCGATCGAGCAGCGCATCCAAGGTTCTTTGTCGGCGCATTATACCATAAACAATCTCCGTTGTCAAGGCTTTGTCAAGACAATTTAAGGAACTAGCGGACAAATGGCGATCAAGAGCGCGATCGGGATAGGCGGAGGAGCGATCGATATCGCGTAAAATCAGCAAAGCCAGCTGACGAGCATTATTCATGCAGTTTCCAGACGATTGCGGAGGAATTGGCGTAATATAGTCAGCGCCGGAATGGGGATTTCGTGACCCATATTTAACTCGTGATATTCGACGTTAACCCCCAAACCAAGCAGTAAATCCCTGGCTTGACGAGCGGCAGCGATAGGAACGACGGGATCCTGCTTACCATGAACAATTAAGACATTTTGTGGACCTTGGGGATGGGGTTCACCGTGCAGATAACCACTCAGGGAACCCAATCCCGCCAAGGGTAAGGATAAACCCACATCCAGCGTCATCGCTCCCCCTTGGGAAAAACCAGTCAAAAAAGTCCGCTCTAGGGGAATACCGGTAGTTGCTTCTAGGGAAATAATCCAATCGTGCAACTGTTGACGACTAGGGACTAAACCTTGATAATCGGAGGTTTCTAAAGCATACCAGGCGCGTCCCCCCGGCACTTGGGGATGATCGAAGGGAGCATTAGGAAACAAAAATTGACAATCAGCTAGATCCAGCATCGATGCAAGGGGGGCCAGATCCATGGCATCTGCACCCCAACCGTGCAGCATGATCACTAGATAGCGAGCGGGATTTTCCGGGGAAGGGGGAATGACAATCGGGTTAAAAGACAGAGTTTTTTCCTCGCAATTCTCTTTTTTCTCTATTCTATAGCGGTTTTCCCCGGGGTGAGATGGGTGTTGGGGAGTCTTTTCAGTGATCAGCTTCTGAAGGCAAAAGGCACTCATGCAAAAGGCAGCTTTAATCTCCCAACTCCGGCACTCCCAACTCCCATCACCCCACACCCCACACCCCACACCCTGTCCCCAGGAAAAACTTTTTCAGCATACCCTAAATAGCAACCAATAATTTCCCTTGTCTTTCTATCAATTAACCGCCAAATATAAACCTTTATCGTCTTAGAAAAAACCAAAGACCACATCTCATCACATTCTCTAAACAATTTACCTTTTGGTTTGTCCGAAACCTTTACTTGACGGGGAACAGCCGCCAGTTTATTGTTGACATAATTTTGTAACCATGACCAACTTACCCCTGTTACTCTCGCAATTCCTCGCAAGGAAATTCGTTCGAGCAAGAGTTGATCAATTAATTGTTTGGTTTCGTCAGAGACGGTTTTATTAGTGGGATTGATCACCAACGGTTGACCACATTCTTTACCTTGACGTTTGGGTTTTCCATTATGAATAGAACCATT
>VYLJ01000054.1_pt1 | contig 26065 bp, 22 predicted proteins | sample 5114331 | NCBI WGS metagenome assembly VYLJ01 (sample SAMN12291791, study PRJNA351875) | freshwater metagenome | isolation source: freshwater lake | place: USA: Michigan, MSU2 Lake | collected 2011-08-16
CTTGCCGTCGCCGCCCGCCCCGACGCGGCGGCCCTGAGGGACGCGTTGGGCCGCGCCCACGCCGACGCGCTTGGCAAGCCCCGCCCGCGGGTGTAGGGAACCCGCCTTCCCACCGGGCCGCTTTAGCTCAGCCGGTAGAGCACCTCATTCGTAATTAGCGGGTCACCGCTGGAATGGGGAGCCATATCAGCTGGTTAAGCCGAACGGCTCGGAGTTAGTAGGGTATTAGTAGGGTAACAGGCCGCTTTAGCTCAGCCGGTAGAGCACCTCATTCGTAATGAGGGGGTCGCGTGTTCGAGTCACGCAAGCGGCACCATCCTCCCAAACCTTATTGACTTGGAAGCTGCAGCCCAGCGTTGGCGGCGTGCCCCGAGGCACGCTTCGGGTGACCACTGTGCCCCGCGGCTTCGTTACCGCGACGCTAGCCGGCTTCCGCTTTGGTCACCGATCCGCCTTGGCCCGACCGTTCTCGTATGCGTCGGAAGATTTCTAGGGCGAGATGCTCGTGAGCGGCCGACCGGAACGCCTTGTCGGTCATCACCCGCGAGAAAATCTCTTCGTTCCCCTCCATGCGGTCGATGAACAGCTCATCGAGCATCCGCTCCAGATAGGCGGAAAAATTGGCGAGGTTGTTGGCTCGGGCAGCCTCCACGATCTTTTCATCGCCTTCGGCGGTAGCCCGTATCTGATCGAAGAAGAGCTGGTCGGCCTCAGTGAAGTCGGTGCCGAACCGTTCATTCAATTTGGCGACCAACGTGGACAGGGACACGCCCTCTTCCTTGAGGCCGCCAGTGCCGACATCGGTGGGCCCCTTCAACGGGTCAGCCTCGCCATAGCCAAGGTCGATTGAGCCGTCAGTCATCTGCTGCAGGCGGAAGAACCGCAGCGCCACTTCATCGTCCAGGGCGAAGGCCTGACCGTCGCCGGGAGGGGGCAGTTTGGCGATCAAATTACGGACGAAGGCGTAGAACTTCTCTAGCTCGCTGTCCTGATAGGGGATGATCTGCGAGAGGAAGGCGTAGAGGTTTCGATACGCCGTCAGCTGGCCTCGGAACTCATCCTGCTCAACGTCCGTCCGCTCCTTGAACCGTTCCACGACGGCGTCGAGGACGGCGTTCATCAGGCGGTGGTCGCTGGCGGAGTGGTCGCGTTTGCCGCGATACCAGACCTCGGCGAAGACGTTGACGTCGTCGGGGGCGAAGATCGCCCATTCGAGTAGCCTGTGCTGCAACTCGGACAGACGATGCGGATCAGCATTCTCACCTACGGGCGTGGTTTCGTAGTAGGGCTTGAACGCCTTGTAGATGTCCGCTTCCTCATTGGCGAAATCGAGCACGAAGGTCCGCGCCTTGCCCGGTGCCATGCGGTTGAGGCGAGACAGGGTCTGGACTGCCTGAACGCCCGCCAGCTTCTTGACGACATACATGGTCTGCAACAGCGGCTGGTCGAAGCCGGTCTGATACTTCTCCGCGACCAGAAGCACCCGATAGTCGTCGCGCTCGAACGTCTCGGGGAGTTCGCTTTCGGCCAGCCCGTCGTTCATCGAGACTTCGGTATAGGACGCGCCCGGATCGTCCGGGTCTTCCACCGTGCCGGAAAAGGCGACCAGCGAGCGAATGCCCGTATAGCCGTGGGTCTTGATGTAGCGGTCGAAGGCCAGCTTGTACTTTACGGCGGCGAGCCGGGAGCCGGTCACCACCATAGCCTTGGCCCGTCCGCCCAGCTCATGCATGACGTAAAGCCGGAAGTGCTCGACGATCACCGAGACGACCTGCTCGATATTGACCGGGTGAAGCTCCAGATACCGCGTCAACGCCTTGGCGGCCTTCTTGCGGGGCACCTCGGGGTCGTCCTCGACCTGTTTGATCAGTCCGAAGAACCGTTTGTAGGTCGTGTAGTTCGCCAGCACGTCCATGATGAAGCCTTCTTCGATGGCTTGCCGCATGGTGTATTCGTGGAAAGGTGAGGTGCCCGACGGCCCCGGCTCGTCGAATAGGACCTTGGTCTTGAACTTTGGCGTCGCCGTGAAGGCGAAGAAACTGAGGTTCGGCTGACGGGCACGTTTCAAAGCGTCACGGAGCACCTTGGCCTTGGCGTCCTCGGAGAGGCTGGCGTCCTCTTCGTTCGACATCTGCGCCGCGATGGCGGCTTCGATACCGTCCTTGTTCAACATGCCCCTGAGGGCGGTGGCGGTCTCTCCGCTCTGGGACGAATGCGCCTCGTCCACGATCACGGCGAACCGCTTGCCCGCCGTGTCGATCTTCACGCCTGAACCCTTGGCGTCCAGCGTCGACAGCGCCTGAGCGATGAAGGGGAACTTCTGGATGGTAGTGATGACCACCGGCGTCCCGTTCGACAGAGCGCGAACAAGCTGTTGCGTGTTCTCGTCGATCTTCTCGACCACGCCGGTCTTGTGCTCGAACTGATAGATCGTGTTCTGAAGCTGCTGGTCCAGCACGCGCCGGTCGGTCACCACGACCACCGAATGAAACACCTTCTGGTCGTTGGCGTCGTGCAGGCTGGCCAGCCGGTGCGCCAGCCACGCGATCGAGTTGGACTTACCCGACCCCGCCGAGTGCTGGATGAGATAGTTTCGACCAGAGCCGTGCGCCCCGGCGTCGGCGATCAGTTTTCGCACCACATCCAGCTGATGGTAGCGCGGGAAGATCATCGTCTCTTTCTTGATCGTCCGCACGCCCTTGTCGGTCTTGACCTGCCGCTCCTTGACGTCGAGGTGCATGAACCGTTGCAGGATGTCGATCAAACTGTCGGCCTGCAGAACCTCGTCCCACAGGTAATGGGTCTTCCAGTTGCCCTCGACAGGTGGATTGCCCGCCCCGTGGTTATGGCCACGGTTGAAGGGCAGGAAGACCGTCTCCTTGCCCTTCAGGCGGGTGGTCATCCACACCTCGTCGGTGTCCAGGGCGAAATGGACCAGTGCGCGCTTCTTGAATGCGAACAGCAGGTCGCGTTCGTCGCGGTCTTGCGCATACTGTTTCACGGCATCGGCCGCGCGCTGGCCGGTCAGCGCGTTCTTAAGCTCCGCCGTCGCCACGGGTAGGCCGTTCAGGCTGATCGTCACGTCGATGATGCAACGCCGATTTTGGCCGTCGGGGCGCTTCAGAACCGAGGTGAAGGCCACCTGCCGCGTGATGGTCAGCCGGTTCTTGACGTAGGTCCCGGCCGCTTCTGCATTCATCGCTGAGTTCGGCCGGAAATAGGCTAGCCGTAACGTCTTGCCATAGCATTTGAAGCCGTGGCGCAGGACGTTCAGCGTCCCCTTGACCTCCAGTTCCTTGGCGAGGTTGTCCAACACCGTCGCCGGCGTCTTTGCCCCCAGAAGGGCTTCGAGCTGAGCCCATTTCGGCCCTTGAGTGTCCTGCAGAAAACCGATCACGTCGTCGGGGAACAGCGCCAGCGCCTCGTCATAGGCGGCGGGGCTTCGCTTCTGATAGCCGCCCGAGCCGATCAGCCCGGCTTCGATAGCGATCTCAAACGCAAGTTCACTATGACCAGCCACGCTCAGGCACCGGCCTTGTGGATCAAGGCATCGTCGATCTCAATACCAGCATTCTTCATGCGGGTGGCCAGCTTGACTGCCACTTCCTTCACATGGTCGTTGAACTCGAGCCGCAACACCCCATCAATGTCGCTGGGGATTTCAAGCGCGCCCTTTTTCAGGATCACCATCCTGTCCCGGCCGAGCGAAGCGAACACCATCCCCATCTCGAGAACGACATTCTGCCGTGCTCTTGGCTGTCGCTCTTCTTCGCCCTTGGCTTTGGAGTATCCGAAATCGTCAGGCGTCAGGAGAACAATCCCAAACGCCGCTTCCTTGTAAATCTGCTGCTCAAGCGCCTCGATAATTGTTTTCGTCTGCCCATCATTGTTTTGAAGAATGTAGGGATCCAGATTGAGGCGCCGAAGAACAAGCTCTAGCTGCTCGAGGGCCGAATGATCATGACCGTGGACTACGAATATTTTGGTGCGCTTGTCTGTTTCTTGCTGCGCCGCGCCGTTCATGCCGCCAACAGGCACAACGGACGGCATCTCGTCGCCGAAGATCGCTTCTAATTCGCCCTTTGGCCCGACCTTGCCCTGGAATGAAAGCGTGCCCTTCGGGAACCAAAAATTGAGAATGCCGCCCTTTTTCGATCGAAAGCTGTGCTTACCCTGACCGTCAGTCGACCAATCACCGGCGACGCCGGACGCCCCAACTCTGGCCTTTAGCTCCTCAACGCTACCCTCAAAGTGGCCTGCCATCTAAAGCTCCAACTTGCCAGTGACGGCGGCAGTGATAAGCGCCGCGCGGTATTCTATCAGGTGACCGACCGATTGGTTGGCTAAGCTGACCACTTCATCGAGCCTGTCCTTCGCATCCACAATGGCGGCAACAATCGCCGTCTGTTCGGAAACGGGGGGCAAGGCCATCCTAATCGACTTCACATCGCCGAGCCCAATTGTACCGATGGTCGAGCCATTGGTGAGCCGCATGAGCTCTCCCCTCATGCCGTAGATGGCGAAGAGCAGGTATTCAGGGATGACGCGATCTTCGTCGCACAGCCATGCGATGATGTGCTGAGAGACCGCCATTGGACGGGTCGTGATGGCGCTTTCCCCAATGGTCGCGTCCCGGGTGAAGACAACGGCACGGGCGGGTAGCAACCGGGCTGACGAGTTTGCGAGCCCCAACTCGTTGATCTTGTAGGTCGTGTCCGAAATGTAGTCGGCCGCCCGTAAGATCGCGGTGTCGTTCAGGGATACCCAAGGGATTTCGCAGTCATCCCAATAGGCGTCGATTTTCTTATCCGGCGTGTGCCCACTTTCCAGCTTCGCCACCCTTTTGACGGGCAGCACCTCCCAATGCGTAGGGGTATCGCCGAGCCAGTCGATACCGGAGGGCTTCATGGGGGCAGTGGAGTTCAGACCCTTGGTGACGGTGCGGGTGATAAGGGCCTGACGCTTTTCGGCCAACCGCTCCAGAAGCGCGCGCTTCTTGTCGATCAGCCCGTCAATCTGGGCCGTCTTCTCATCCAGAAATCGTGCGATCCGACGCTGGGTTTCGAGAGGAGGGAGCGCCAATGGCGCTGCCTTCACCTTCTCGGCTGTGAAGTGCGCAATAGTCGCGACGTTGCAGACCATCTCGACATACCCGGCGGCCTTGAGGAAGGTGAACCAGTAGTAGATAAACTCTGGTACAATAAGCTCTGTTGCAGCGGGCCGAACCCGGTTGATAGCGTTCTGAAAATAGTACTCCCGATCGCTATCAAACACTGCGGTGCGACCGGCGTCCCCACCTTCGCTGACGAGAATGTCGCCCTTAGCCAGGCGGAAACGGTCCTTCTCGGCCGGTGTGATCCACATACTGAACTCATGGGCCAGATCGAGCCCTGTCTTGGCGATATTGATCGCGCGCAGATATGGCTTCAGCTCATCTCTGTCTGACGACGGATCGTTTTGAAGCATTTTGCCAAGGCGAACGTCACAATATTTGCTGACGCTTGCCTTGATCCAGCTGTCGGGAAGGGCGTCCAAAAGGTTCACGCCACCAGCCCCTTCAACCGCCCGGCGATCTCCCCCTCCAGCGCCGTGATGTCGGCCACGATGTCCTGTAGCGCTCGGGGCGGCTTGTAGACGTAGAAATGCCGATTGACCGGGATTTCATATCCCACCTTGGTCTTGTCATAGTCGACCCAGGCATCGGGCACATGGGGCAGAACCTCGCGCGCCACATAGGCGTCGATCGCGCCCCGGAAGGTCTTGACCAGCCTGTCATTCGGCTTGTCCGGCCCAAAGTCCATCGGCAGGGGCAGGCTCGTTCCCTCGGGCAGGGGGACGTTTTCGGTGTCGCGCAGCTCGCTGTCCGGCTCCGGTTGCCCCTTGCTGTCCCGACAGATTTCGGCCGTGGGATCGCGTTCTCCGAGAGCGGCGAAGATCGCCTTCCTGACTGGGGCCGCGATTTTCAGGTCCGCCCGCTTGGCCGCGTGGGTCAAGTCGGCGTCGAACGCCTCCCGATCCCTGTAGCGGCCCTTTGCCTCCAGTGTGGCCAGCACCGCACGGACGGCGGCTTGCTGCGCCTCACCGTCCTCGATCTCACGCGCCGCCGCCCTGTCGTCCTTGCGCTTCTTCGAGCTGGCCAGGTTGGCGAAGGCGGACTGGTCATCCAACCGGGCGATCCGCTGGGGCGTCGCCTCGAAGCTCATCCTCAGGGGCCGCTCTACCGTCACTTTCAGGAAGCCGAACTCCCGGTTTTCGAAGATGCGCGAGACGACGCGGGTCTCAGTGTCGCCGTTGATCCGCACCTCGGCCGTCGCGCCGTCGCGGCGCTCGCCATACAGACGGGTTAGGTCGCCGATCTGGTCTTCGGTGATCTCATTTCGCTTGTTGTTGAGGCTCTTCTTCATTCGCTCGGCAAAGCGCGTGCCGTCGATCAGCTGGACCGTGCCGCGCCGTTCGAGCGGCTTCCGATTGGTGACGAGCCAGACGTAGGTGAATATGCCGGTGTTGTAGAAAAGCTGATCCGGCAGGGCGACGATGGCGTCCAGCCAGTCGTTCTCGATAATCCAGCGCCGGATGTTCGACGGCCCAGACCCGGCGTCGCCCGAGAACAGAGGCGAACCGTTGAAGACGACGGCGATCTTGGAGCCGACCGCGTCCTCACCCCCGTCTTCATAGGGGTGCATCTTCGAGATCATGTGCTGCAGGAACAGCAGCGAGCCGTCATTGATGGCAGGCAGACCCGCGCCGAACCGGCCCGAGAAGCCCATCACCTGATGCTCCTTCTCGACAACCGACTTCTGGTCCTTCCACTCCACACCGAAGGGCGGGTTGGCCAGCAGGTAGTGGAAGCGTTCGCCCTCGAACCCGTCGCGGGTCTTGCCGTCGCCCAGCGTGTCGCCGAGCACGATGCTGCTGGTGTCCTCGTCCTTGATCAGCATGTCCGCGCAGCAGATGGCCCAGGACTCGTCGTTGTACTCTTGGCCATACAGGGCCAGCTCGGCACGGGCATTCTGACTGAGGATGAACTTTTCGGACTCCGACAGCATCCCACCGGTGCCGCACGTCGGGTCATAGATCGTGCGGAAAATGCCCGGCGTGTAGACGTCCTGTTCGCCCGTGTAGATCAGATTGGCCATCAAGCGGATGACCTCACGCGGGGTGAAGTGGTCGCCGGCCTCCTCATTGGCCTGTTCGTTGAAGCGCATCACCAGATGTTCGAACAGGTAGCCCATCTGCAGATTGTCGATCTTGTCGGGGTGCAGGTCGACGTCGGCCATCGCCTTGACGATGGTGAACAGCCGGTTTGACGCATCCAGCTTCTCGATCTGATCGGTGAACTTGAACCGCTCGAAGATCGCCCGCGCTGTCGGCGAGAAGCCGTTGATGTAGGCGACGAGGTTCGGCGCGATGTTCTCCGGGTCGCCCAACAGTCGGTCGAACGAGAAGGGGCTGGTGTTGTAGAGCGGATGCTTCCGCGTCGGGTCGGCTGCGCGCCCCAGAAGCCGATCCATCGCGTTTTCGGGAGTGTTCGCGGCCGTGAGCCTCTCATACTCCTTCAGCACCGCCGCCTTGGTCGGTTCAAGGACGCAGTCCAGCCGCCGCAACACGATGATCGGCAACATGACCAGCCGGTACTGCGGCGGGCGATAGGGTCCGCGCAGACGATTGGCGATCTCCCAAATGTCGGCCTTCAGCTGGTTGTGCAGCTGCACATTCATGATCCGGATTCCCGTCTGCCGAGCGCGTTAGCTACCGGTAGAATCTAGGGACGCGTCAGCGTCAAGCTTGCCGCCCCTCGATCAGCGTCCGCGGCCGAACCATCAGACGCACTGACTTGGTCCCCCAGAGCGAGCGGACGGGCTGGCCTCCGAAAAGCTCTGCCTAGCTATGCCTTGAGACACCTTCGGTGGCGGTGTCACCTACCGTCAGCCGGCCGATCGGCACTGTCGGGAAGCCGCAGGAGCTGCTCCGGCGTCACCTTCAGGGCAACCGCCACCCGTTCGACCGCGCGCAACGAAGGGTTCCGTGTCCCCCGCTCCATATCGCTGATGTAGCTGCGGCGCAGGCCTGTCAGGCCCTCTAGGTCCTCCTGGGTCAGGCCGGCCGCCTCGCGCGCCGCCCTGACGTTCCTGCCGAAGATGCGGACCAGCCCCATTGCGGGACTTGGCCAAATCGTGACACCGATGAGTGTCTACCAATCGTGTCATTTCATGCTGCCTATTGACCCTCAGACAATCGACACTGCGCGAGTGGGGCGCATGGGCGAGCTCGTGGTCGAGCTTGAGCTGTTGGCGCGCGGCTGGCTGGTCGGGAACTTCAACGCAACGACGGCCAACTCGGCCGGGTGGGACCTGTTCGCAACGCGCGGCAGCCGGACAGTCAGGATCAGGGTGAAGGCGAAGCGGCCGGGCGTCTCATCCTTCGTCTGGTCGCTGAAGAAGGACGGGTCGATCTTCCCTCAGCTGGACGCCGCGGCCGATGACGACTTCGTGGCCGCCGTCAGCTTCGAGTCTGAGGGTCTGCCGGTGGTCTATGTGCTACCCGCCCGGAAGGTTCAGGACGACCTCCTAGGCGACCACCGCGCATGGCTGTCGGGGGCCAAGAAGGACGGCAGTGCGAGGAAGGAGACGTCCGCCGTCAGGGCCCATCTGGATGACCACACGGATGGACGCCCTGGACATGGCTTTCGCACGCGCTGGCGGCCTTGGGCGAACCAGTGGGGCTATCTGGCCGGCCCGGGGCGCTAGCAGCGGGGCCGCCTTCCACCCCCAAGCAGTATAGGAATTATAGGGATAGGCGGCGGTTCCATCCCCCCTGCCACCGACCCGGGAGCAGGGGGATGGTCGCGTCCTGGATACCTAGTCTTCCTATACTAGAGGACGCCGTTGGAATCGTCGTCCGCATCGGGGTCGAGCTGCCACTGATCGACCTCTGACCAGGGCACCGGCATGTTTACGTGCCGAGCAAAGGCCGCTCGTGCTTCAGGAAGCGGCGGGAACATATAGGCCGTGGACCGCTCCTTGATGGTCCCAGTCTCGCTTGAGCCGGCAAGAAACACTCCGCCTGCCGTCAGCCTCCGGATGGTCGGGAACACCCTGTTGAGCAGGCGGCCGAAGCCGACCTCGGTGACCCTGAAGCCATCACGATGCTGACGATGCAGATCAGCCACGAGCGCGCGGATCGTCGTCACACAGGCCCCTGCAACAACATTCTGCGGCAAGCGACCCTCATCGAGGAGCCCATGAAGATAGCGGATGTCCGGGGTCTGAGCGAGGAGCATCTGCTCAAACAGCCCCTCGGTCTTGATCGTACGTCTGGGGTTCGGCCCCCTGCTGATGTCGCGAGCCAAGAGCTCGTGAAGCATGGCGGCATAGCCGCCCTCATCCATCTGCGCTGCGATCGCTGCGAAATAGTCGTGGTCCTCACGGCGCTTATCGCCAACCTCGATCACCATCCAGCGTCGGTCGCCCTTGTCGGCAGGAACCACCGAGGCCTCATTGGAGGCGATCATGTAGATCATCTTGTTTGCCATCCGGATGGCATCGACGCCTTTGCGCTCAAGCACGATCTCGGGATCGGTCAGGCGGGTCTTGATGACACCAGCGTCCTTTCGATTGCCGCCAAAGGTCCCCTCATCGATGAATACGAATCGACGTGAAAACAGATGCCCAGCGAAGCGCCCCATCACATGCTCCGCATGGGTGATCGGGATGTAGTGCTCCCCCCACAGTCTGCCGTAGGCGTGGGCAAGGATCCCTTTTCCAGTACCCGGAAAGCCGATCAGCACCGGTGCCGTTCCGATGACCAAGCCCGGACGCTGCACGCCGAGAGCCATCCAGTTCAAGAGCCAGTCCCTTTGTTCCGGGTCTCGCCGGCAGATGTTTTCGAAGATGTGGTCCTTCAGAAGTGACCAGTCGCCCGGCTCCGGCTCGACAGCGAAACCCCGCCAAGTGTTCCAGACTTCGCCGTTGTCGCCCGGGGGCCGGTCAGGGTCGAAAACAAGTCCGGTGTAGTGAGATGCGCGGCGGTGCCGAAGCCAGTACTCGGCCTTGCTGACCCGCTTGGAGGAGCCATCGGGCATAGTCTGCTCGAAAGTCTCGCCTGCGAGGCGGTCCTGAAACTGGGCTTTGCCGAGGTAGGCGTCTTCAAGTCGCCCGCGATTTCCCTTCAGCAGAATCTCCGTCGTGCGACCATGAGTGAGAATGCCATACTGCGCGTTCATCTCGCGGATGATCGGATCGCTGGGGCCATTCCAACCCTTCTCGCGCGCGAGGTGGAACACAGTCCCGATGGTGAGCGAGCCGTTCGGCTTGAAGGACTTCCAACGCTGCTCGCACGCCTTCTGATCGAACTTCGCCGACTTGCGGGACCACTGTTCAAACAGGGGGTAGCCGGCGTCTCCGAAGCTGCTGGCGAGGGCCAGACCGATGCGTACCCAGTCGCCGTAGTCGTCGGCTGGGATGTATTGAAGAGCCGCCTCAGCCTCTGCCTCGTCCCCCGGCAGTCGCCCGCACTTGCCCGTTGAGGCCTCTTCCTCAACGAACGGCGGCACCGGTCGGCTGAGACGCAATCCCTCCTCATCCGGATCAAAGTCGCTCCAGGAGCGAGGGTCCAAGGTTTCTCGGTCCAAGGGGACTGAGGCCCTTGCACCCGGAAGAGCGATGAGGCTTCCCAGACCGCCGGGTGCGACGGCGTCTTGCTTAGGGAAGACCTCGACAGTCCCTGCTGAGACCCCTGTCGTCCCCGACTTCAGTCCCACACTTTCGAGGATTATCGACATCAGCCGACGCACATCCCGCGATGACTGAGGGGAGGCCCAATGGAAAAAGAGATGAATGCCCCTGCCTCCGCCGGAGCGGTGCGGGATACCCACCAACCCCTGCTTCGCGGCCTCATCGAGGATGCGCTTGGCGGTGCTGGCCATAGTCTGCCAGTCCCCTTCCCCCCCATGATCATCGAGGTCAAAGACAGCCAGACGGGTCAGCGTGCCGCTGGAGAGGTACATTCCAACGGGGCATTCGCCAGAAAGGTGGCGCTCGATGACGATCGGCGAGAGCTTACTCTTCACTGCCGAATAGCCCGACGTGGTCTTCTCAGCGTAGGCGTCGTTACGCCCAAGGCTGGCGACAAGCCGGACCCAACGATCGCGTTGATCGCTCATCTGACGTCTTCCGGTCGAGACGTGCCAGGATCAACCCGGCAACGCTCGATCCACGCGGTCAGGTCACTGATGCGATAGCGGACGACCCGACCACCGGTCGGATGGATGTACGGCGGGCCATCGCCGGCCCATCTGAGCCGCTCCAGCATCGAGGCCGAAAGACCCAGAAGCTCAGCGGCCTCAGGCGTTGAGATCAGTCGGTCGGGGTTCTTTTCGCGAGGCATGTGGCCCTCCACGTGAGCGAGGGCCTTTCATCTACATGCAGGTTTCCGGGCGACCGAGTGAGAAGCTCGTGCTCATTCCTCACTTGCCAAGGGCCAAAATGCCCCCGCGCCTTTAGGAAGGTCGGCAGCTACGCCCATCTGCCAGAGGCTCTCCGCAATGATCTGCATATGCTTGGCCTCGACACCGTGCGCGACGTACGAAGCGTTCTGAACCGCACCCACAAGCGTCCGCCAGTCTCGGCCGAACTTCTCAGCCAGCCGGCGACGAGGAGCTGCACCATTGGGCAAGCCAAAGCGCTTGAGTGCTGCGGCTGCCAGTCGGCCGCAGGCTACGGGGTCGGCAGCAAGAACCGCAGCCATCACCTTTCCGCTCGCGAGGGATGGGGTCCGCAGGAAGTCGTCGGCCATCGATAGCAAGAGCTGGCGATCATCCAGCGCGTTGTAGGCGGGAGGCGGGCCAGCCCCCAACAGGGCCCTCACGGCCGTCCGCAGGCGCTGGCGGTCCGTCGTTGGGCTATCCCGATCCTGATTGGGATGGGCGCGAATGATGGCGATGCAGAGCTTCTCGAGGGCGGTGTGACCGACGGCTCCCTCTGTGAGCCATGGCCTTTCTTCATCTGGATCGGTGCCGCCTTCGGGCTCCAACATCACCCCACGCCCCGCGTCGCGCTCAAGCAGGGGCATCAGCTCCTCAGGGGGAGCCGTCACGCTAGGCTGCTTCTGCGTATCGCGTTTGGGCATTCGCCAGCTCCAGTATCCGTTCAGCGACCCGAGAGACGGGCCGACGCAGTCGTTCAACATCCATGATGATGTAGCCGCCGGTCACGTCACCATCAGTTCGGTGGTTCAGCAAGCGCTTGAGCGCGTAGTGCGGAATGTCGAGGCTCTCGGCGATCGTGACGAAGGTCCGGCGCAAGTCGTGCAGCGTGAAGGTGATACCGCTGTTCTTGGCGACCCGCGCATAGAAGCGCTTCGTCTCGACGATGTGGCCCGTCTCACCGTCGCCGGGAAACACCCACTCCCCTGCCGGGTCATCCGTCCGCCTGTCCGTGAGAAGGTCGAACAGGAAGTCGGACAGGGGGAGATCGAGCGGGTCGCCGTTCTTGGTCATTGGTACGGTGAGGGTGCGGCCGGACAGGTCGATGTTCTCCCACCTCAGCCGGGCGATCTCCGAACGCCGCATGCCAGTGAATAAGGCGACGAGCAGAAAGTCCCGCACGTCCTCATCCTCCAGATGCACGGCTCTCCACCACTTGGGCATGCCGTGAGCAGGGATAACGCTGCGCCGTCTGCGTTCCGCGTTCCAGGCGCGCGCTTGGGTCAGGATCGACACCGGGTTGGGCGGCAGCTCACCGTGCGTGGCAGACACGAAGTTGTAGACGGACCGGAAGTGCCGAAAGACGCCATTCGCGGCGACAGGCCCGTTCGCTTCCCCGATCTTGCGGTGCCTTGCTAGAATCATGCGCCGATCAATCTCGGCGATCGGCTTCTCGGCCCAGTCGCGCAGATAAACGTCGATCGTCCGACCATAATTGTCTCGGCTGCTGTCAGCGAGGGAGCGCGTGGCGAAGAAGTCGTCGAACGCTGCCTGCAACGTCATGGACGAAGCCTGCCGGCCCTTCTTTTCGGCATTCGGGTCCCGACCCTCGGCCATTTCGCTGAGGGCACGAAGCGCTTTCTTGCGGGCCACCTCGGGCGACAGCGGCCCGAACTTGCCCAAGGTCACGCGGACGGTCCGGCGACGGACTTGCCCCTCCGCAAAGAAGACCCGGCTCCGGGTGCCTACCCGAAGGCCAAACCCGGGGAGGTCCGTATCCCGATACAGGACCTGACCCTGTGACGGCGTCTCGATGGCCTCGATGGTTCGCTTTGTCAGTCGTAGCGTTGGCATGGCTGAACCTCCAAGCCAACTCCAGATAATCGCATCGGCGGAAAAGGCCTAGAGAAATCAGATATCTGGAGGCCTCATTCCAATCTGCTCGGGCTGCTTACGTGACGTTCAAGGTCTTGCCGACGTGGACGGCCTCAAGCGGGCGAGCCTGACGCGACGTGCGTCTTGACTTCACGGCCTCGGCAAGCTGCCCTTCCTAAGGTGCCGGGGGGTACATCGAATGAGGCGGAGCTATGGGGGCTGGCTGCTCCAGCAAGGCTACAGTGATAGGACGATCGTCGCACAGCTGCATCGCGTAGGCCGAGTAGAAAGCCACTACGGCGACCTGGACGAACATTTTGGGCGTGACGGGCTTCGCAGCCTGATCGGCCTGATGACTTACTCGACGGAAGACGCCCGCCGTCGACGGCCAAACCCAACAAAGATACCGATCCAAGGAGACATCCGGAGCAACCTCGCTGCGTACAAGAGCTCCGTCGTCTGGTACCGACGGTTTTGCGAGAGCGATTTAGGCGGACGAATGACTGCCGAGGCGGGCTCCGAGCTGTTCGAACCATCAAGCTCGACAGCAGCGTATGCAAAAGAGCCCGCCGACCTCATCCGAACGGGCGCGCGGCGCAGGTCTCCCCGCTCAGTCCCGCCCCCGCCCCCCGGAGCTCGGACTCTGATGGACTTCAACCTGAACGGTCGCACCGCGCTGGAAAGGATCATCGCTAGCTCGCAATACCAAACGATTGCGCAGGCCGTCGCTTCGCTGACGCTCTTTTCCCATCCACGAACGGTTGAGCAGACAGGTGGGCGCGCTCTCTTCCCGTCGGTCCGTAATCCGCAAAGGCGAGGGGCAACCGACATAGTCAGGGGTCGCCGCGTCCTACTGGACGACAACAAAAGCCCGAAGGACGCATTTCTGTGGGCGAACGGCCTATCCCGACGCGGCCCGGATACCCAGTTCAACCACGTTTACCCGACCAGTCGGGACCCCGATGCGTACACCGCTCTGCCCAACATTTGCGTGACGCCCGCCTTCATCGCCAAGCTGACCGATACGAGCGAGGATGTACGCGTCCTTCTGCGATACCGCAGCTATGAGCTCTATGGCTGGACGCCGGCCGGCTACAGTCCTCCTGAGCGCCCAGAGGGATACGGCGATCTAGAGTGGGCAGCACCATTGCCGCCTGTCCAAGATGTTCGAGCTGCGGTCACCGCAGCAATGGCAAGAAAGCCGAAGGATCGCACTGTAATGGCGGCTCGCGAGCTGGGCTGGCTATTCGGAGATGCGGACGGCACCGTAGGGGGTGAAGCAATGCGCTGACGGTTCGGGCCAGCTGATTACAGGCACCGCGCCTCAAGCACAGCCATAGGGTTTCAGGGGCGAAATCGACGCCGCTATGTGATAAGGTTCCGTGGGATGTCGCCCGACCTCGAAGCACCGGCGGGCGTTGAAGCCTTCCTCGAAGAGAGCGCCCGGTCGCGAGGCTGGATTGTCAATCTTTATGCCCAGCTCGAGTTCATGCTGGCGGACTTGGCGCTGAAGGTCGAGCTGTTCGACGCCTATGCTGCTGTCCCAAGGGGCCTGCCGTTCCGGTTCGATAGCCGGGTCACCCGCCTCGAAGCACTCCTTGCAGTCGACGGCCCCTTGACCCCTTGGGCGGAAATGCTTCGTCAAATCGCGCACACCGCCATCGCCGTTCAGGACATACGGCATCTCATGACCCACGGCTTGGGGCAGGTCCATATCGTCGACGGCGTCTTCCACCTTCACCTGCGCCGTTTCGATCCGACGGCCGAGGACCCGCGCAGAGTCGTGTCTGCCCAGTTCACTGGCCGCTCATCTCCGGGAGATGGAGTCCACTGCCAAATTGGTGTCGCAGGCGGCCATGGAGACGTTTCGGGAAATCTACCTGCGCTTGGACCTAGAGCCGCCCCCCGGGGACGCCGCGGGATGACCACGCTTCGGCATCCGACCGACCAGCTTCCCGTTGTTCCTCGGTTCGAATGGCAGCGATGGTCGACCCTGTTCACCGACAACCGAGCCTCAAGCGTCGAACCTTAGTAGGGGATTAGTAGGGCAGCCCCTTCAGGCACCATCTAACCCGCTGGGCCAAATTCCAAGAGCAGATCCCGGCCAGGTCGAGGTCGTTGCGGGTCATTCCTGACCACTTAGCCTCCTGCAAACAGTACCGAGGAAAATTCGTAATGAGGGGGTCGCGTGTTCGAGTCACGCAAGCGGCACCATTTTTCTGCTCGCCAGTTTCGCTGATTATTGGTTCTTTTCGCCCAAGGCGGCGGCCAGCGCGAATTGAGCCACGCACGCATTCTCGACGGCAGACAGGGCCGCTCCGTCCGATAGTGACGCCTGTGTGCGCCAATGGTGTATGGATTATTCAATGGTTCCGGCCATGATGTGGCTGCGGAGCGACCCATGAGCAGCGAGTATCAGTTCCGGATCGACGGCCCCTACAAGCCCTCGACGATTCCGATGAACCGCCTTGCCGAGTACATGGCGGCGCTCGCCGATCTCCTCGGCGAGCCAGCGGCCGTGCATTTCGAGGCTTTGAGAGAGGGGTCGGCCGTTCTCGTCGCCACGATCGACCCGCCGGCTGCCCCCAAGGTCCAGGGCCGTATACGCGACGTGGGTCGAGGCGATGGCCCTCAGGACGCGAGGCGGGCTTTCCGCCAGCTTGACGATCTGCTGGCGCGGGATAACGCGACCGGCCAGCTCACGGGCGATGCGAACTATGTCATCGAGTTCCCGGGCGTCACGCGGCCGCAGCCTGTGAAGTTTGGCCCCTTCAAGCAGGAAGGGACTGTCGAAGGTCGCATTGTCAGGATTGGCGGGACCGACGACAGCATTCACGTGCACCTCAGGGATGGTGCGGTAACGCTCTCGGCAATCGAGACCAATCCCACCCTCGCCAAGGAACTGGGCCGCTATCTCTTTGATAGCGTGGTCCGTCTGTATGGGACCGGGACGTGGATTCGAACCGAGGGGGGCGCGTGGGAGCTTCGACGCTTCAAGGCCACCCGCTTTGAAGTTCTGGACGACGCTCCGCTGGCGGAGGTCGTGAAGGCGCTTAAGGCCGTGCCCGGGAACGCATGGGGAGAAGAGGCAAGCCCTGTAGCAACCCTCCTGGATGCGCGAGCGGGGCGCGAGACGCACTGATGGCGGTCGTGTTTGACGCCAGCATGCTCGTTTATGTGGTCACGCCAAACGCAGCGGCACCAGAGGACAAGGCCACCGGCCAGCCAGTTCAGCACTGCAGCGAGCGCATCACACACCTTCTGGATAATCTGGAGCAACGCGGCGAGCGGATCGTGATCCCGACCCCGGCGCTCGCCGAGGTTCTGGTCAAGGCGTCCGAAGCGGCGGCGGAGTATCTTTCGCGACTGACGGCCAGCCGGCATTTCTCCATCCGCCCGTTTGATACCCTCGCCGCCGTTGAACATGCCGCCATCCAACGGGAGCGACAGGCGTCCGGGACGATCCCCCGTGCGCCGGCTCGTGCGAAAGCGAAGTTCGACGACCAGATTTTCGCCATTGCTCGCGTCAGCGCCGCCGAAACGATCTACTCGGACGATCCTGACATCGCCCAGCTTTGCGGGCATTTCGGGATCGCCTGTGAGGGCATCGCAGACCTGCCGCTTCCGCCTTCGGACCCTCAAATGAGTCTGGGGCTGCTCGACTGAGCTTCGGCGGCGCAGACAGAGACCGCAACCGCTGGCCCCCTCACCCCGCCCCCGCCTTCTCCCCCAGCCACGCCGCCATCGTCTCGTAGTCGCCCTCCACCGCGCGGCGCTTCGGCATCCCGATCATCTCGCGCAGGCCGCCGGTCGGGCTGCGGTGCAGGTTGGGGTTGCCGTCGGGAAAGGTGCGGACGGTCAGGTCGGCGCGGGGGTTGGGCCCCATCGTGCGGGCGTAGAGGGCGGCGGTGCTGCGCCAGTCAACGCGGGTGTCGCGTTCGCCGAACAGGGCCAGCACCGGGACCGTGATCCGCGACAGCAGGGCCTCGAAGTCCGGCACATAGACCCTCAGGCCGCTGGCCGCGTCGACGGTGTAGACGCCGCTGCGGTAGCGCGCCTGGTCGGCCAGATAGCCTGCCTCGTCCCGGAGGGCGCCGAGCCAGTCGAGGTCGCGGCCGGTTTCCGCCTCGACGATGTCGATGAAGTCCCGGGTCGAGCGCCGGGTCGGATTGTAGAAGCGCTCGATTTGGTTGATCATCCTGGTCTTGGCGCAATCTACGCTGTGGGCGATGGGGGCCGACAATGGAAACGACAGTCAGGATGGCCTGGGGACTGCTCGCACTGGCGCACCTGTCGCCCGCAGCGGTGGCAATCCTGCCGTCGCTGGTCGAGCGGCTCTATGGCGTATCACCGACCGGCGATCTCGGGGTGTTGATCGCACACCGGGGCGCATTGTTCCTCGCGATCTCCGCGGCCTGCGTGCTTGCTGTTTTCGACCCGCCAGCACGACGCGCGCTCGGCATCGTTGTTGCGACCAGCGTCATCGGGTTCCTTGTCCTCTATCTGCGCGCCGGTGCGCCATCGGGTCCCTTGCGGACGATAGCGATCGTGGATGCCGCAGCGCTATTGCCCCTGGCTTTTGTCATTGTAGCCGCATGGCGACCCCAGGTGGCGTAGAACAGAAACTCCCAACACCTGCCCGAGGCATACATAGAACAGCGGTCAGCGGCCGTTCTGTCGGTCAATGTGCCCTGATAACAGGCATCCGCCTGCCATCCCTGCGTACGCGGCGGCGGCGGTCAGGCAAATGGCGCTGCGCAGTTCCGGACGCCAGAGCGCCTCGCCGATCTCCGCGACCTGAGAACAGCGAATGTCCAGCATGCTGAGGAACGCGGCCGCCACGCGCGGCACTCCGGCCTGTCGATCATCTCTCGCAGGCCGTCGGTCCGGCTGCGGTGCTGCGCCATTCAACGCGGCGGTCGCGCTCGCCGATCAAGGCCCCGCTCCGCCCCTCCTCGCTTGAAGATATAAGCATATCTTTATATGACCGTTTCACACATGGCGGTCGCCATCGCAGCGCTGGAGCTATCCGTGAGCCGTTCCTCCTTCGTCTTCACCTCCGAGAGCGTGTCCGAGGGGCACCCGGACAAGGTCGCCGACCGTATCTCCGACACGGTGGTGGACTTCTTTCTCGGCAAGGACCCCGAGGCGCGGGTGGCGTGCGAGACCCTGACCACCACCAACCGGGTGGTGCTGGCCGGCGAGATCCGCGGCAAGGGCATCTGGGAAAATGACGCCTGGACCCCCGGCGTCGCCGAGGAGATCGAGCGCCTCGTCCGCGCCGCGGTGAAGGACATCGGCTACGAGCAGGACGGCTTCCACTGGGAGACCTTCGAGTTCTCCAACTTCCTGCATGGCCAGTCACCGGACATCGCCGTCGGCGTCGACGCCGCCGAGGGCAAGGACGAGGGCGCCGGCGACCAGGGCATCATGTTCGGCTACGCCTCGAACGAGACCCCGGAGCTGATGCCGGCCACCCTGCAGTACAGTCACAACATCCTGCGCGAGCTGGCCGCCCTGCGTCACGCCGGCGGCTCGATCCTCGAGCCTGACGCCAAGAGCCAGGTGTCGCTGGCCTATGAGCACGGCCGGCCGGTGCGGGCCACCTCGATCGTGGTCTCGACCCAGCATGCGAAGGGCGCGACCCAGCGCCAGGTGGCGGCGGTGGTCATGCCGGTGGTCGAGCGCGTGCTGCCGCCGGGCTTCATCACCGACGAGACCGTCTGGCACATCAACCCGACCGGCGTGTTCGAGATCGGCGGCCCGGACGGCGATTCCGGCCTGACCGGCCGCAAGATCATCGTCGACACCTATGGCGGGGCGGCCCCGCACGGCGGCGGCGCCTTCTCCGGCAAGGACCCGACCAAGGTCGACCGCTCGGCCGCCTACGCCGCCCGCTACCTGGCCAAGAACGTCGTCGCCGCCGGCCTCGCCGACCGCTGCACCATCCAGCTCAGCTACGCCATCGGGGTCGCCGAGCCACAGTCGGTGCACGTCGACCTGCACGGCACCGGCAAGATCGACGAGGCGGTGCTCGAGGTCGAGCTGCCGAAGCTGATCGGCGGCGCCACCCCGCGCGCCATCCGCCAGCACCTCGGCCTCAACAGGCCGATCTACGCCCGCACCACCGCCTACGGCCACTTCGGCCGCGCCCCCGATGCCGACGGCGGCTTCAGCTGGGAACGCACGGATCTGGTGGGCGCCCTGAAGGCACTGGCCTGAGGGCGGGTCCCCTTCTCCCCTTGCCGGAGAAGGTGGGCCGCGGAGCGGCTCGGATGAGGGGTGGGAGCGTTGACGCCGACCAGATGTCCTGAGCGTTGTCGGTTCATCACGGAGAACACGGAGGGAGGCACAGGGGACACAACGGTCCCTGTGCGGCGGCGCGCGAAGCGCCTTCTCCTAATGTCGGACGGACATTTGGAGCGCCTCCGGCGCAGAGCCGCGACGCCGCCGTGCCCTCCGTGCCCTTCTCTGTGCCCTCCGTGATGAACCGTCGACGGTCGCCACATCAGCACGGCGTCCGCGCTGGCACCCCTCATCAGACGCGCTTCGCGCGCCACCTTCTCCCGCTAGGGGAGAAGGAAGGACGATCGCAAACGAAAAGGGCGCGGACCGCGCCGCCGCGACCCGCGCCCTGATCTGTCCGCCGAAGCCACGCCTTACGCGCTGACCTCGGTCGCCTCCTCGGCCAGGATGGTCAGCCCCTGGGCGTTGACGTCGGCGAAGCCGCCCTTGACCTCGAACACCCGGCGACGGCCGCCGTCGAACACGGTCACGGCGCCCTCGCGCAGGGCGGTCATGAACGGCGCATGCGCCGGCAGGACGCCGAAGTCGCCCTCGACGCCGGGCGCGTCGACCTGGTCCACGAGGCCGGCGAAGACCTCGCGTTCCGGGGCGACCAGAGAGAAGGAGAGCTTGCCCGCCACTTACGCCGCCTCGGCCAGTTTCTGGGCCTTCTCGACCGCTTCCTCGATCGCGCCGACCATGTAGAAGGCCGCTTCCGGCAGGTGGTCATACTCGCCGTCGCAGATGGCCTTGAACGAGCGGATGGTGTCCTTCAGCTCGACGAACTTGCCGGGCTGGTTGGTGAACTGCTCGGCCACGAAGAAGGGCTGCGACAGGAAGCGCTGGATCTTGCGGGCGCGGGCCACGATCAGCTTGTCGTCTTCCGACAGCTCATCCATGCCGAGGATGGCGATGATGTCCTTGAGCGCCTTGTACTGCTGCAGGATCTCCTGCACGCGGCGGGCGACGGCGTAGTGCTCCTCGCCGATCACCAGCGGGTCCATGATCCGGCTGGTGGAGTCCAGCGGGTCCACGGCCGGGAAGATGGCCTGGGCGGCGATGTCCCGCGACAGCACGGTGGTGGCGTCGAGGTGGGCGAAGGAGGTGGCCGGGGCCGGGTCGGTCAGGTCGTCGGCGGGCACGTAGATGGCCTGCACCGAGGTGATCGAGCCCTTCTTGGTCGAGGTGATCCGCTCCTGCAGGTTGCCCATCTCGGTGGCCAGGGTCGGCTGATAACCCACGGCCGAAGGGATGCGGCCCAGCAGCGCCGACACTTCCGAGCCGGCCTGGGTGAAGCGGAAGATGTTATCGACGAACAGCAGCACGTCCTTGCCTTCCTCGTCGCGGAAGTATTCCGCGATCGAGAGCCCCGTGAGGGCGACGCGGGCGCGGGCACCCGGCGGCTCGTTCATCTGGCCGTACACCAGGGCGCACTTGGAGCCCTCGGTCGAGCCGTTGTTCCTGGCCGGGTCCACATTCACGTTGGACTCGATCATCTCGTGATAGAGGTCGTTGCCCTCGCGGGTGCGCTCTCCGACGCCGGCCAGCACGGAGTAGCCACCGTAGGCCTTGGCGATGTTGTTGATGAGCTCCTGCATGGTCACGGTCTTGCCCACGCCGGCACCGCCGAACAGGCCGATCTTGCCGCCCTTGGTGTAGGGGCACATCAGGTCGATGACCTTGATGCCGGTGACGAGGATCTCGGCCGAGGTCGACTGCTCCTCGAAGCTCGGGGCTTCCTTGTGGATCGGACGGAATAGCGAGGTCTGGATCGGGCCGGCCTCGTCGATCGGGTCGCCGACCACGTTCATGATGCGGCCGAGCGTGCCCGGGCCGACCGGCGCCAGGATCGACCTGCCGGTGTCGCTGACCGGCTGGCCGCGTACGAGGCCCTCGGTGGTGTCCATGGCGATGGTGCGGACCATGTTCTCGCCGAGGTGCTGGGCGACCTCGAGCACCAGGCGGAAGGGCTGGCCGGTTCGCTGGTCGACGTTCCCGGTCTCGAGCGCGTTGAGGATGGCCGGCAGGTGGCCCTCGAACTCCACGTCGACGACGGCACCGATAACCTGGGCGATGCGGCCGGTGGCCACGGTGCCGACCGGGGCGGTCGAGGTCGCGGCGGCGGCCGGCGCGGCCTTCTTCGCGGCGGGCTTGCGGGTCGGGGTCTTCTTCGGGGCGACGGTGTCGGTCATCGGGGTCTTCCGTTCGGAAAGTCGTGTCGGGCGTAAGGTCGGATCAGAGGGCTTCGGCGCCGGAGATGATCTCGATCAGCTCCTTGGTGATCTGGGCCTGGCGGGAGCGGTTGTACTGCAGCGTCAGGGCGTTGATCAGTTCGCCGGCGTTGCGCGTGGCGTTGTCCATCGCCGCCATCTGCGAGCCGAAGAAGCCAGCCTGGTTCTCGTACAGGGCGGCCAGCACCTGGGTCGTCAGGTTGCGCGGCAGCAGGGTCTCGAGAATGGCCTCTTCCGAGGGCTCGTACTCATAGACCGCACCGTTCAGGTCGATCGGGGCGGCGTCCGCCTCGACCGCGGTCGGGGCCAGCTGCCTCGGCGTCGGCACCTGGCTGATGACCGACTTGAAGCGGCTGTAGAACAGGGTGACCACGTCGGCCCGCCCGCTCTCGAACTCCTCGGCGATCATCTCGGCGATCGGCTGGGCCGCGTGCAGACCGATCGTCTTGTGCGCGCTCAGCTCGAAGGTGTGGATCACCCGAGCACCGTAGACGCGCTTCAGCTGGTCGCGCGACTTGCGGCCGACCGCGACGATGCGGACGTCCTTGCCGCTGGCGATCAGGCTGTTGATCCGCTCGCGCGCGGCCCGGACGACGTTCGTCGAGAAGCCGCCGGCCAAACCCTTGTCCGCCGTGGCCACCACGATCAGGTGCTTGTGATCCGCGCCCGTGCCGGCGAGAAGCTTCGGGGCGTCGGCACCCGAGACGCCGGCGGCCAGGTTGGCGATGACCGCCGCCATGCGCTCGGCGTACGGACGCGCGGCGAGCGCCTGGTCCTGGGCCCGCCGCAGCTTGGCCGCAGCGACCATCTGCATGGCCTTCGTGATCTTCTGCGTGGCTTTCACGCTTCCGATCCGATTGCGCATTTCCTTGAGGCTGGCCATCCGGTTTGATCTCTCTCGCTATCCGGGGGTCAGACTCAGGCGAAGGTCTTGGCGAAGTCGTCGAGCACGGCCTTGAGTTCGCCCTCCAGCTCCGGCGTCAGATCCTTCTTGGCGCGGATGCCGTCCAGCAGCGCCGCCTTGGTCGACTTGAGGCGGGCCAGCAGCTCGCGCTCGAAACGGCCGACGGCCGAGACCGGGACGGCGTCGAGGTAACCGCGGGTGCCGGCGTAGACCGACACGACCTGCTCCTCCATCGCCAGCGGGGTATACTGTGGCTGCTTCAGCAGCTCGGTCAGGCGCTCGCCGCGGGCCAGCAACTTCCGGGTGGTGGCGTCCAGGTCCGAACCGAACTTGGCGAAGGCCGCCATCTCCCGGTACTGGGCCAGCTCGCCCTTGATGGTGCCGGCCACCTTCTTCATCGCCTTGGTCTGGGCCGAGGAGCCCACGCGCGACACCGAGATGCCGACGTTCACGGCCGGGCGGATGCCCTGGTAGAACAGGTCGGACTCAAGGAAGATCTGGCCGTCGGTGATCGAGATCACGTTCGTCGGGATGTAGGCTGACACGTCGTTGGCCTGGGTCTCGATGATCGGCAGGGCGGTCAGCGAGCCCGACCCGTAATCGCCGCTCAGCTTGGCAGCGCGCTCCAGCAGGCGCGAGTGAAGGTAGAAGACGTCGCCCGGATAGGCTTCGCGGCCCGGCGGACGGCGCAGCAGCAGCGACATCTGGCGGTAGGCCACGGCCTGCTTCGACAGGTCATCATAGATGATCAGACCGTGCATGCCATTGTCGCGGAACCACTCACCCATGGCGCAGCCGGCAAACGGGGCCAGGAACTGCAGCGGGGCCGGCTCCGACGCCGTTGCGGCGACCACGATGGTGTACTCCAGCGCGCCCGACTCCTCGAGCGTCTTGACGATCTGCGCCACGGTCGAGCGCTTCTGACCGATGGCGACGTAGATGCAGTACAGCTTGGCCGCCTCGTCGCCGGTCGCATTGACCGCCTTCTGGTTCAGGATGGCGTCAACAGCCACGGCGGTCTTGCCGACCTGACGGTCGCCGATGATCAGCTCGCGCTGGCCGCGGCCGATCGGGATCAGGGTGTCGATCGCCTTCAGGCCGGTTTGCATCGGCTCGTGCACCGACTTGCGGGGGATGATGCCCGGGGCCTTCACGTCGACGCGGCGACGCTCGGTGAACTGGATCGGGCCCTTGCCGTCGATCGGCTCGCCCAGCGGGTTTACGACGCGGCCCAGCAGGCCCTTGCCGACCGGCACGTCCACGATCTCGCCGAGGCGGCGAACCTCGTCACCCTCGGCGATGGCAGCGTCCGCGCCGAAGATCACCGCGCCGACGTTGTCGCGCTCGAGATTCAGGGCCATGCCCTTCACCCCGGCCTTGGGGAACTCGATCATCTCGCCGGCCTGGACCTTGTCCAGCCCGTGGATGCGGGCGATACCGTCGCCGACCGACAGTACGGTGCCGACGTCCGAGACGTCTGCCTCAACGCCGAAGTTGGCGATCTGCGACTTCAGGATGGCCGAGATTTCAGCGGCGCGGATGTCCATGACAGGCTCTCTGTTTCTTCGTCTTCGGGGCGCGCCGCCGGGGCGCGCGGCAGTCGGGGTCGGTCGCGGGTCAGGCCCGCTTGAGGGCGAACTTCATCTGGTCGAGGCGGGTCTTCAGCGAGGCGTCGAACAGCCGCGAGCCGACCTTCACCTTCAGCCCGCCCAGCAGGGACGGGTCGACGCGGGCGGTCAGCTCGGGGTCCTTGCCCAAGGCCTCGCGCAGGCCGGCCTTGACGGCCTTTAGCTGGGCCGCGCCCAGCGGGGCCGCGGACACCACCTCGGCGGCGACCACACCGGTGTGGCGGGCGTAGAGGGCACCGAAGGCCGCGATCGCGGCCGGGATGTCCCGGGCGCGGCCGCCCTGGGCCATAAGGCCGAGGAAATTGCAGGTCGTGGCGTGGAACTTCGCCGCCTCGGCCACCGCCGTCAGGCCGCGGGCCTGGTCGGCCGAGGCCAGCAGCGGCGAGGCCAGAAGCCGCCGCAGATCAGCACTGTCGCGCCAGGCCGAGGTCAGCGACAGCAGGTCGGCCCGGACAGCCTCCAGCGCTCGCGTTTCCAGCGCCAGATCGAACAGCGCGCGGGCATACCGCTCGCCGACTTCGCTCGTCCTGAACTCGTCCGCCACCTGAACCCTTCCGCCGGTGCGTTTGCGACAAGGCCGGGGGCGAGTCTCCTCGCTCCAGCCAAAGGCTTGATTATGCTCGAAGAAAGCACGCCGGGGGCGCAGCCTGTCGGCCCCGCCCTTGCAAGCCGGGCGCCTGATAGCACTTGTACCCCCGCCCCGCAACACAGGCCGGACACCCGGCACCGGCCCGGCCTCGACGCAGTGTCGCACATGGCGGACAGCCACAGGCCGTCCCAGCCCGGAGTCGCCCCCCGGAGTCGCCCATTCGCGCATTGTCCGCCCGTCTCCTCGCCGCGCTGCTGGTTCTCGCGGCGGGCCCGGCCAGCGGCCGCTGCGCTCTGCCGTCCTGACGGATACGCTCGGCGGCAAGGTGATCCCGGACAACTGTCCGGTGTTGGTCGATATGGTCGCCGCGTCCCCCCGGAACCTGCGGCTCAGGTCTCCAGCCGGCGGGCGTGACCCGCCACCATCCGCAGCGCCAGCCGCGACGGCGTCAGCCGGGCGACGAGGGCCATCAGGCGGTTGAGCCGCCCGGGGATCACCACCGGCCGGTTGGCCTCGACCCCGGCCAGACCGGCCGCGACGACGGTCTCGGCCGACATCCACATGGCGCGGGGATAGGCGGTGCTGACCGCTGCGCGTGTGCCGTTGGCGTCATGGAACTCGGTGAGGGTGTAGCCGGGGCACAGAGCGCTGACGTGCACCCCCGTGCCGCGCAGCTCAAGGTGCAGCCCCCGGCTCTGCTGGATCAGGAAGCCCTTGGCCGGTCCGTACAGGGTGTCGCCGGCGGTCGCCGGCAGCAGGCCGGCCAGCGAGGCGACATTGAGAATGCGGCCATGGCCGCGCCGGACCATGGCCGGGGCCAGGGCGTGGGCCAGCCGCAGCGGGGCGTGGACCAGCACTTCCAGCTCGCCGGCCAGCTCCGCCCAGGGCGACACCAGAAAGGCGTCCGTGCGGCTGTAACCCGCATTGTTGATCAGCAGGTCGGGCGACAGCCCATGTGCCTCCAGCCCGTGCAGCAGGGTGGCCACCCCTTCCGGTGCCGACAGGTCGGCCGGCAGCACTTGGACGGTGATCTCCGGGCTGGCCAGCTCGGCCGCGAGGGCGGTCAGCCGCTCCCGGCGGCGGGCCGTGAGGACCAGGTCATGGCCGCGCGCAGCGCAGGCCCGGGCGAAG
>VYLJ01000074.1_pt1 | contig 26048 bp, 26 predicted proteins | sample 5114331 | NCBI WGS metagenome assembly VYLJ01 (sample SAMN12291791, study PRJNA351875) | freshwater metagenome | isolation source: freshwater lake | place: USA: Michigan, MSU2 Lake | collected 2011-08-16
TCGAGATTGGTGTCCGGTTCCCGATCTTCTCTACATTTCCCTGGAAAGGTTAGGAGATATTCCCCTCACCGATGAAGCTTGTCCCGTTCCCCCGGAATTAGTCATCGAAATTATTTCCCCTGAACAATCCTTCAGCAGCCTGAGCGAAAAAGCCGTGGCCTACCTAAAAGCGGGAGTCAGTCGCGTCTGGATCGTCGATCCCCGGGCCAAACAGATCACGATTTTCTATCCCGACGCACCCCCAGCGATTAAAAAAGGTGATGACGAGATTAGCGATATTCTCCTCCCCGATTTAACCCTAACTCCCAGACAAATTTTTGCCAAGGCCCGATTAAGTTAATGCCCTACAGTCTCGTTCTCAATCTCACACCTCGATCGCCTATCTATCCGAATTTTCTCACCGGACGACACCTTCATGCGCTATTTCTTACCCTTGTCAGTAGTGTTGATCAGGAATTAGGGAAAATTCTACACACAGCCGAGGCAGATAAAGCCTTCACCTTATCGCCACTACAGATTCAATCGCGGGGGAAAATAACAATAAATTCCCCGCAGTGGCGACACGAACGGCCAATCGCCCCCGAAACTCCCTGCTGGTGGCGGATTTCTCTGCTCGATGACCGATTATTCGGTAAATTAACCTCACTCTGGTTGAATCTCAATCCAAAACACCCCTGGCATCTCGGTTCCGCCGATCTCGTCATCACTAGCGTCCTCGCCACCCCGCAATCGGTTCAATTCTGGGCGAACTCTTGTACTTATCAACACCTGTATGAAAACGCCTCGGAAACAAATCGGGAATTTCATTTCCTTTTCGTCACCCCCGTCACCTTCCGGCAGGGAAAATTCGATAGTGCCTTACCGACGCGGGAACTGGTGTTTAATAGCCTTCTCGGTCGTTGGAATCGCTATAGCGGTATCCCCTTCGATTCTATTGCCCTAGAGTCAATTTTTCCCAGTTTTTTCGATATTCAAACGAAATTAGCCGATGAGGCCTATAAAAACCAGTCGATCGGTTGTGTGGGCGAGATTCACTATCGTCTTTTGGGAGAGGTGGAACCCCCAGAGATTAAAGCGATTAATGCACTGGCGGATTTTGCCCTCTATGCGGGAGTGGGACGGAAAACCACCATGGGAATGGGGATGACTCGCAGAATTTCTAAGGATAAAAGATAGTTATGGATGAATCTGACTACATACCGATCGCCGCTCTCAACCATTATGCTTACTGTCCCCACCGTTGTTGGCGAATGTTTGTCGCCGGGGAATTTCTCGATAATAGTTACACGATCGAGGGAACAGGCCTACACGAACGAGTTCACACCGTCGGGGCGGGAAACCGCGAGGAAATATGGCAAATTCGGGCTATCTGGCTTAAATCAGATAATTACCGTCTCATCGGTAAAGCCGATCTGATCGAGTCCCACGACGGCGAATTTATCCCTGTGGAATACAAACGGGGCAGTAAGGGCGAATGGGATAACGACGAGTTGCAAGTGTGCGCTCAAGCCCTGTGTTTGGAAGAAATGACTGGAAAAAGCGTGGATACCGGCTATATCTACTATGCCAGTTCTCACCAGCGTCAACCGGTGGCGATCGATCTTGCTTTACGGCAACGGGCGATCGCTACGCTCCGAGCAGTTGAAACCCTGATCCAGACGGGAAAAATCCCCCCGGCGGTCTATTCACCCCGCTGCAAGGGATGCAGTTTGTTTGATCGCTGCTTGCCCCGACTAACCGAAAAAGTCCAACGATATCGAGAGGAAGACTAAAAAATATGGGAACAGTATATGTGACAAGAGAAGACGCATTTCTCGGCAAAAATGACGAGCGTTTAACGGTCAAAGCATCCAAAGAAACGATCCTCGATGTTCCTTTATTGAATGTTGAGGGAGTGGTTTTATTCGGTCGCGGTTCGATATCGCCAGCTTTGGTGATTGAATTGCTCGAACGTCATATTCCCTTAAGTTTTGTCACTGCCACGGGAAAATATCTCGGCAGATTGGAACCGGAGATGACCAAAAATATTTTCGTTCGTCGAGCGCAATGGCAGGCCGCCGGCGATTCTCCGAAAGCCATTCATTTAGTGCGGGGATTCGTCCGCGGCAAGCTGAAGAATTACCGCAATATTCTACTCCGTCGTCAACGCGATCGAAAAGAGTTGGATTTACAAACGGCGATCGCTTGTCTAGAAGGAGCGATCGGCTCGATCGAAACAACCTCGGCGATCGATTCTCTACGGGGGTTAGAGGGAGCCGGAAGCGCAGCCTATTTCAGTTGTTTTGATTCCTTAATTCTCGGTGATACTTTTACCTTTACCTCTCGCAACCGTCGCCCCCCGCGAGATCCAGTCAATTCTCTTTTGAGTCTGGGTTATGCGTTATTGCGTCATGACGTGCAGAGTGCGACCAATTTGGTCGGTTTTGACCCCTATCTCGGTTATCTTCACTATCAACGCTATGGTCGCCCCTCGCTGGCACTGGATCTGATGGAGGAATTTAGAGCGATCGTCGTTGATGCCGTGGTTCTCAATGGGGTCAATCATCCTTATCTTACCCCCGAACATTTCACCACCGAACCGTTAAGCGGTGCGGTTTCCTTGACGAGAGAGGGATTACAGATTTTCCTGCGCTTGTACGAACAGAAGAAACAATCCAAGTTTAAGCATCCGGTAATGGGTAAACAGTGTACTTATCAAGAAGCTTTCGAGATTCAGTCCCGACTAATGGCGAAATATCTCATGGACGAGACGGATAAGTATCCACCCTTGATTTTAAAGTAGGTAGAGGCGGTCATGTATTTTGTTGTCAGTTACGACATTTCCGATGATAAGCGACGAACCAAAATTCACAATACGTTAAAGTCCTACGGCCAACGGGTGCAGTATAGTGTTTTTGAGTGCGATCTAACCGATACCCAGTACGCTAAGCTGCGCGGGCGCTTGAGTAAGTTGATCAAACCCGATACCGATAGCATCCGCTTTTATTTTCTCTGCGCCTGTTGTCGGGGTAAAGTGGAACGTATCGGTGGTGAGTTACCCCGGGATAATACAATTTTTTTTGTTTAGCTCGGTTGCGCTTCCGGGTAGCTGTAAAAATCCTTAACTATTATCTGGTGGCTGAAAAGCTTATGCAATATAGATTCGAGATGATTTTCCTTTCCAACGCGGGGCGCACCTTATCCCGTAAGGTTTTGCGGGGTCTTGAAGAACTGGGTCACTTGCTGTACAATGGGTTTATTGCGGGTGCGGCGCATACGAACCTTGAAAATCCCATAACGTATAGCTTTTACCACTGGGCGGTTCCAATTAATCTTAAACCCTATTAGGGATTGAAACGACATAAGTTGACAAGAGATGTAAACTGGTAAGTGTACAGTTCCAATTAATCTTAAACCCTATTAGGGATTGAAACATCTAATCTAATCTATAGATATAGACTTTTAGGAACGTTCCAATTAATCTTAAACCCTATTAGGGATTGAAACAGGCAGGTATCCGATATTTAATCTTTAACCCTGTGTTCCAATTAATCTTAAACCCTATTAGGGATTGAAACACGATAAATGTCAGCCAAGCCAACAGCGAGTTATCGGAAGTTCCAATTAATCTTAAACCCTATTAGGGATTGAAACATAGAAGGAATATTTTATTTCTTTGAAAGACTTGACGTTCCAATTAATCTTAAACCCTATTAGGGATTGAAACAGAAACTAAGACACTTTCTCAATTGATAGATGATGTTCCAATTAATCTTAAACCCTATTAGGGATTGAAACAGATGGGCCAATCGATAAGTTAGAAACTAAGACACTTTCTCGTTCCAATTAATCTTAAACCCTATTAGGGATTGAAACTAGGTCTGTTTCCTCTTCAATCTCAGCATTAATTAAAGTTCCAATTAATCTTAAACCCTATTAGGGATTGAAACACAGTTGATATATGAGCAATCATTCAGATATAACCCCAAGTTCCAATTAATCTTAAACCCTATTAGGGATTGAAACTTTATTAATCGCATTTATTCAAACCAGTTTATTCAAACCGTTCCAATTAATCTTAAACCCTATTAGGGATTGAAACAGGCTCATCTATTACTTGAGAGGGGAATTTTTCGGGTTCCAATTAATCTTAAACCCTATTAGGGATTGAAACTGTAGTGCTTGATTGAATTAATCAAAAAATCAATTGTTCCAATTAATCTTAAACCCTATTAGGGATTGAAACAATACGCTCTATTTCGATTGGATTGTCGTTATTGCGTTCCAATTAATCTTAAACCCTATTAGGGATTGAAACAACAAGTGGGAAAAGAGAATAATTACCAAAAAAGTTCCAATTAATCTTAAACCCTATTAGGGATTGAAACCAGGATTATTTCTGTCTCGGACTAATGCGCCAGTTCCAATTAATCTTAAACCCTATTAGGGATTGAAACTCCACTTTATCCCGTCTTCCCTTAAATCTAGGAATGTTCCAATTAATCTTAAACCCTATTAGGGATTGAAACCGATTTCCTTAAAAGCGACAGGAGTAACGTCCATCTCAGTTCCAATTAATCTTAAACCCTATTAGGGATTGAAACATAAATCCAGAATTATCTTCGTACCAAGCGTAATGTTCCAATTAATCTTAAACCCTATTAGGGATTGAAACAAAGGAGAGAGAGAAGCACCCAATAAGGCCAAAGCCGGTTCCAATTAATCTTAAACCCTACTAGGGATTGAAACAACAACTATGTAAACAATCGAGTAAACGAGTTAATGTTCCAATTAATCTTAAACCCTACTAGGGATTGAAACGGATTAGCTCTTAAGTAATTAAGAGTTTGCTTGGCCGTGTTCCAATTAATCTTAAGTCCTATTAGGGATTGAAACGGATATCAAGGGGAGTCTGTCAAGAATGTGCATTGTTCCAATTAATCTTAAGTCCTATTAGGGATTGAAACCTTCAATAAAAGGACGGCTTCTTCGATATCAGCGGTTCCAATTAATCTTAAGTCCTATTAGGGATTGAAACTGCTTCCCTTTAAAAAAGCACCTAAGCTAAAAGGTTCCAATTAATCTTAAGTCCTATTAGGGATTGAAACATCAGCTATTATTGCCTATATTGGATGGAGAAGATGGTTCCAATTAATCTTAAGTCCTATTAGGGATTGAAACATCAGAGATTTTGCAGATTCTAAATTTGACCCGGTTCCAATTAATCTTAAACCCTATTAGGGATTGAAACTATTCCGCTATTTCTATAGATTTGCCCGACGGGAATATCTAGTTCCAATTAATCTTAAACCCTATTAGGGATTGAAACTCGCCTTTTTTACCTTCAAATTTTCGACTTACAGGTTCCAATTAATCTTAAACCCTATTAGGGATTGAAACGAATACCATGTTCCGTCACTCTTGGATGCTTTATGTTCCAATTAATCTTAAACCCTATTAGGGATTGAAACATTAACAATCTGGTTAGAAAAAACAGTAGATATACGTTCCAATTAATCTTAAACCCTATTAGGGATTGAAACATTGTTTCCTCAAAAATAGGATTACTGAAAGTACGGGTTCCAATTAATCTTAAACCCTATTAGGGATTGAAACTTCCACTGGTGAAATTATCGCTTTTAAAAATGCCGTTCCAATTAATCTTAAACCCTATTAGGGATTGAAACAAAACCGCATTTAGCCCGCCAGAAATATTAAGCAAGTTCCAATTAATCTTAAACCCTATTAGGGATTGAAACTTTTCTACGGAAACAAACGGAGGACAATTAAACAGTTCCAATTAATCTTAAACCCTATTAGGGATTGAAACTTGGTGGTAATCGTCGCCACCGTGCCGTAGTCGTGTTCCAATTAATCTTAAACCCTATTAGGGATTGAAACTCCACGGATTTGAATCTTTCCCTGAGAACGGTATCGGTTCCAATTAATCTTAAACCCTATTAGGGATTGAAACTGGACTGATCGATCTTTTAAAAATCGAATACTAGCGTTCCAATTAATCTTAAACCCTATTAGGGATTGAAACTTAAGCCAGATCGACCAAAACTCAATCAAGGCAAGTTCCGTTCCAATTAATCTTAAACCCTATTAGGGATTGAAACATATCATTACGTCGAATTTGGGGCGCAACGAGAGGTTCCAATTAATCTTAAACCCTATTAGGGATTGAAACCGTGATTCTCTAAGTATTCAGCTATCTCTAGCCGAGTTCCAATTAATCTTAAACCCTATTAGGGATTGAAACAGAAGTCGCTGAAAAAGAAGGCACTTTAATTAAAGGTTCCAATTAATCTTAAACCCTATTAGGGATTGAAACCCATTGACATTGAACAGTTTGTTAGGAACGATTTGTTCCAATTAATCTTAAACCCTATTAGGGATTGAAACTAAAATTCGTTTAACATTAGTTTCGGCTTTTTCCGTTCCAATTAATCTTAAACCCTATTAGGGATTGAAACCATTCATCCCTCCCATGACTCCATCCATTTTAGATGTTCCAATTAATCTTAAACCCTATTAGGGATTGAAACCGCAAAAATTGGAGTAGCGATCGAACTCCGAAAGTTCCAATTAATCTTAAACCCTATTAGGGATTGAAACATGGTATTATATAAGGGTGAATGATAGACGGAGAGTTCCAATTAATCTTAAACCCTATTAGGGATTGAAACCATTTTATAAGCCAAGCTTTAATGATAGTATTCAATCCAGTTCCAATTAATCTTAAACCCTATTAGGGATTGAAACAAAGAATCAGATGGATAATCATCAATGATATGAACTGTTCCAATTAATCTTAAACCCTATTAGGGATTGAAACCTCCATGACCAGGGGAATGTGCCGGTGGTTCTAGTGGTTCCAATTAATCTTAAACCCTATTAGGGATTGAAACCACTTAGATATGCGGAACGGAAAAGGATGGCGATTGTTCCAATTAATCTTAAACCCTATTAGGGATTGAAACACGGATGTCTCCGGATGCTTTTCAGGCTTGGCTTGTTCCAATTAATCTTAAACCCTATTAGGGATTGAAACCTTTCATCTTTTGCAAAGAAATCTCATGATCTGGGGTTCCAATTAATCTTAAACCCTATTAGGGATTGAAACCAGATGGGGGCAAATATTGCCACGATTTGTCAATGTTCCAATTAATCTTAAGCCCTATTAGGGATTGAAACTTCCGTCTAACCCAAAGTGCCAGCGATTGGAGTGATTGGGGGGAAAATTCAGGGACTTTTTCCCTGAAAATTAGGTAATTTACCAGATGAAAATCGCTAAAACCCTACACCCTACACCCTACACCCCACACCCTACCCCCACGAAAAACTTTTTGCCGCAAATCCTACTTATGAGGACAGGCACTCATGCAAGAGGCACTGATGCAAAAGGGGGAATAAATAATCAGTCTTTAATAACTGGATTTAGTGTTATACGCTAGGGCGGATTCAAGCTCAGTCTGGTACATCTTCTAAGTGGAAAGGCTTATCCAATAAGGAGTTGTCCGTGCCAGATGGATAGAGGAACCGCCGTATTTAGATGCTGAACAGCTTATCTAAAAATCAAACTCGTCTAACCCCGGTTGTGGGGGAAAGCGACTGCGAGGAGATTTTTTCGACTTTCTCAAAAAAGCGGGGATAAATGCGGCCATAAAAAATCCAATTCCCAAAGAAAAAGCCAATAAAACACCGATAGGTACTTTAATTGACTCAAATTGTAGAAACTTTAAAGAAACTGGTTGGATATTTTGAATAGCAAAAACTGCCATGGTCATAATCCAGCCGCCGACAATAGCACTAGCTAAAAAATTACTAATTGTATTCATGCTTGTCCTCGCCCTGTTTGTGGGAGATTTTTTCAGGTTTTGTAGGCTAATTTCGCAGTTAGCTCCCTATTAATAGTTACTAATTCTGTACGCAAACGTCGCACTTTGAATCAGCTTTGTACGCTTTGACCCGTACCGGGCTAACTACAAGCCTCTCTATCGGATTCTTGCTAAATGCAACCTCTCCGACTACCTTTCTCCCTATATTTAACGAACCATTAATATCTGCTCCATAGAGATAACCTGACGAACTTCTAAACAATCCTCTTTTAACTCTCTTGCCCAAATATTTTTCTTGTTTGCCAATTGGTTCCAAATCTAAGAAACTACATTTAGACGTATAGCTTTCATTAGTCGTAAGAACTTTTATTCCGACTAAAATTGCCTTGTAAGTTAGTTGTTCAATAAATCTTGAGTGAGGAATATTCACAAATGCCTGATTATTTCTATCCCCAATATTAAGGTTTTGTTTCCAGCCTTGATTCTGACCAATAACTAAAAGGTTAATTTGATGAGCTAGTAATTGATCAATAATATATTTACTAGCAGTGTGGAGGTAATAATCCACCTTGCAGTTACGCTTTAAAGTTAAACCTTGTATTCTTTTACTGGTCTTCTGTAAACTGGGTAATTCCGATTTGAGTTTAGCTAGTGTCTTGTTGTATTTTTGATTGCATGATTTTAAGGCTTTCCCACATAGTAAAGTTGGCTGAAATTCGGGAATATTAGAGGTGACAGCTGCTAGGTTATTTAAACCTAAATCAATAAAAGCATATCTTTCTCCCTCCTGACTTGCTGGGGATGGTTGTTCATAAACAATCTCTAGACAATAAGCGCCCGTTTTAGGAATAATTCTCACCTCTAAGACTTCTTTTAAATTGGTTTTAAACTCTAAATTAGTTCCTGAGAGCTTAATTAAACCCTGCTTCAAGGCTTTTTTAGAGATGGCTTGATAGTTATAAGTTAAAACGTTTCTACCTTTTTTCTTATCTTTATAGCGTGGTAATTTCGGCTCTCCTGTAAATTTATTAGGCGATTTTTTGAATTGTTCTTGTGCTTTTTGATAAGATTTAAAAGTTTTTTCTACTTGCTTTAATACTAACTGGCTTACTTTAGCTGGTAACGCTTGATAATCTGCGCTTGTTTTCAAAGCATGGTGTAACTCAGTCATGGTTAGAAATGGCTGATGTGAAAAGAAGGCTTGACGGTTTAAATAGACAGCACAATTATAAAGATTCTTTGATAAAAATGCCAACTTATCAAATGCTAAAAATTCATTTTTATTAAATTTGATTAGATGTCTTTGAACTAATTTCATGTTCTTCCTCCAAGCACTTAATTAAACATTCGGTTTTTCTTGTTCTTCGTCTTATTGAATACAGTCGAGCGCAAAACCCCTTTTTCTTGGCATAATCTGATAGTTTCATTTCAACTGTAAGGTAAACTTGCACTAACCACATTAGCAGTTGTTTGCTGTTATTTGCGTATATTTTCAACAAAACTTTACAATACCATTTTTCTTTATTCGTGGCCCTCCTATCCATTAGTCGCATCTTTCTTAACATAAAATTTGACAAAAAGAGAAAAGTGTGCAAGATTGCTCAAGGGCGTTCTATGGAGGGACTAATTTGATCAGATAGTTTCCAATTCTGGCTGATATCATCTAACCGTCCCAGTCCTAACCAAATAGTTTTAACACTAGGTTCACCGTCGCCTTTTCTACCTAAAAAAACCCCAAGAGAAGCAATCATTCTCACCGCTGAAGGTTCAAAATAGGGTGAATTCCCAAAATCAGATCTGGCACTGGCGGCGGCTAGATTTGCCGAAGACTGTTGTACGCTTGTACTAAGTTGGCTGGTCAAGTTTTCCACGATACTGATTAACCTTTTCTTTCTTCTCCTGTCCCCTAGGTCTGCATACTGTAATTCTTGGGCTGCCCATTTCTCCATTTTTTTGCTCACCTCGACCTTGATTCCTCCTTTCAAAACTATACCTATCAATCGGTTCCCCTTTTTTTAAGTTTCTTCTCTTTTTGTTAAGAAAGATCTGGCTAATGGATAGGAAGGGGGGTGAGGGCAATTAACTAGGGTTTGCGGCAAAAAGTTTTTCGGTGGTGGTAGGGTGTGGGGTGTGGGGTGTGGGGTTTTACCAGTTTTGAGGTGGCCAATTACCTAATTTTCAGGGAAAAAGTGCCTAAATTTCCCCCCGATCACTGCCATATCCAGTACTTTTTAATTTCCAAAAAGTCTAAAAGTCTTATCGAACAATGTTTTTAGATTTATTCAGCAAACCCTAACTACTGGCAGCCAGAAATACGTTGGTTTCATATCATACTTTGTGCTTTTTGTCAAAAAAACTTTTTCTTTGCAATAAAACTACACAAAAAAAAGATCATCGTTGTGGGTGAAATTGACTAATTTACCCGTCTTAATCAGGATTACCTTCTAGGTGTGGCAAGGGTTTCCACCATTGCTGCCCAAAAAAGCACAAAATAACCGATTATGAAATTCTATCAAATCGCTGTAACCATTGCAACATCGTTGTTAAATAAAAATATTTCTCAATTAATTGTTAAGAATTTATAAATATTGCGGAATGTTAATTTAAATATTCTCAAGCTTGTGGAGTCAATAGATAATTTTTGCTTATCTTTGACAAAAAATAGAACTCCTGCAAAATCCAACATCTACCATTGGGTTAGGATTCAGTATGACTTGGCATCATCTCCCCACTCCCCAACCCCCCACTGATTACTGATCACTGAAAAATCTCTTGTCTCTCAATCAAATTCTGCTTTTAAATCCCGACGCATCAATTCATAAACGGCAACTTGGGGAGAAATTTCCCCGCGCAAAAGACGATCAACTTGACAGGTAATCGGTACATATAAATTTTTTTCTTGGGCAATTCTCATCAAAACTTCTGTGGTATTTATTCCCTCGGCAGTTCCCTCTAACTTTGCTAAAATCTCAGGCAAAGATAAACCTAAAGCTAATTGATAACCCACTTGATAATTGCGAGATAAAGGACTATTACAGGTGGCTAATAAATCCCCTAAACCCGATAAACCGAAGAAAGTTTCTTGACAACCTCCTAGACAAGTTCCCACCCGAACTATTTCCGGTAAAGCGCGAGTTAACAGGGCAGATTTGGCATTAGTACCTAACTGTAAACCATCGCAAACCCCAGAAGCGATCGCCATGACATTTTTGAGAGTGCCACCTAACTCAGTCCCCAAGGGATCGCTATTAAGATAAACCCGAAAAGATTCCCCAGATAATAATTTTTGTAACAATATTGCTGCTTTTTGCAGATAACTTGCTACCACCGTCGCAGCGGGTAAACCTTGATTAATTTCTTTAGCTAAATTGGGACCGGAAAGAACCACAAGGGGATTAGCGGGAAAAGCTTGATTCCACAGATGAAAAGGGGTACGAGTGGTGATTGGCTCTAATCCTTTAGTAGCGGTGACGATAATTATGCGAGAATTTAATTGTAATTGCTGTAATTTTTCGATCGTTGGAACAACTCCTTTAATCGAAACTGCTGAAATAATTACCTCAGTATCTGCTATAATGGCCCCTAAATCTTCCCCACTATGACGCGACCAAACCCTAACAGCTAAGTGATTAAGTCTAGCCAAATTAGCAAGAGTTTGTCCCCAAATTCCCCCACCTATAACCGTAATTTTCTTGGCATTTTCTAACAACTTTTATTCTCCTCCTTATTAGCGATCCCTGATCAGTTACTGGTTAGAAAGGATTCGATTTCAAGGTTATGAGTCTTAAATGAAATTATTCACCGATTACCGATAACTGTTCACTGATAACTGAAAAAAATGACAAACTATCGCAATCCTGCCCCCACTGTTGATATTATCATCGAACTGATCGACTCGCCCCACCGTCCGATCGTACTAATTGAGAGAAAAAATCCGCCCTTTGGCTGGGCAATTCCGGGGGGATTCGTGGACTACGGCGAATCGGTGGAAACGGCGGCCATTCGGGAAGCTTACGAGGAAATCAGTTTGCAGGTGCAGTTAATCGAGCAATTTCACGTCTATTCCGATCCTAACCGCGATCCGCGTCAACACACCATTAGTATCGTTTTTATCGCCACGGCAAAAGGCCAACCGATCGCTGCCGATGATGCCAAAAAAGTCGGGATTTTTCATCTCTGGGAATTCCCCCAACCTTTATGCTTTGATCACGATCGCATTCTCAATGATTATCGTCGTTATCGGGATTATAAAATTCGTCCCACACATTAGACCCCAAACTAGCCATAAAAGCAATCCTTGCCAAAAACGTCCCCGAAAAACCTTAAAAAATTAGACACTTCTGAGGGCGACAATCGGCTCCAATTTAGAGGCACGATAGGCGGGAAAAACGCCAAAAAAGAGACCAATACCCGTGGAAACGCTCAAAGACAGGGCGACGGCGGTGGCGGAAACAGTGGCAGCCAGGGGAGAGAAACTGGAGACGAGAACGATCGCTCCTGCACCGACGAGAATACCAAGCGCACCGCCGGCGATGGAAACGAGAGTTGATTCAATCAGAAATTGTAAGAGAATATCCTGTTCTCTGGCTCCGATCGCTTTTCTTAGTCCGATTTCCCCGGTTCTTTCCGAAACCGAAACGAGCATAATATTCATTACCCCGATACCACCGACAATCAGGGAAATACCAGCGATTAAAGCCAAAAGTAGGGTGAGACCCTGGGTAATCGTGGCGAAGATTTCGATCATCTGTTTAGCAGTTTCGACGCGAAAATCATCCTCAGCGACGATTTTATGGCGTAAACGCAGGAGATTCTGGATTTGGAACTTAGCGGCCCGGATTTCCTCCCCCGATCGCGCGGTGAGACTAATCCAACTCAACTCGACACCGTAGGGTCCGGTTTTGCCCACCAGTTGCGAGTTCATGGTGCTAAGGGGAATAATCAGCATTTCATCCTGATTATTGCCAAAAAAGGAGCCTTTCGCCTCTAAAATCCCGATCACCTCAAAACTGAGATTTTTGATCCGCAGCTGTTGACCAAGGGGATTTTGGGTGGGAAAAAGTTGCGCTGCCACTTCCGTGCCGATCACCGTTACCCGTTTGTTGCGGGCTAGATCGATATTATTGATAAAACGACCTTTTTCTAGGGTAAAATTGCGGACAGAAGCGTATTCTGGGGTGCTTCCCGTGACTAGAGCCGTCATGTTGCGATTACGATGGGAAATCAGGAAACGAGCGTTTATTTCCGGGGCGACTTCAGCGACGGTGGGAACCTGTTCGGCGATCGCCTGAGCATCGGCTAAAACTAGGGTTTTCGGTAAATTAACGGTGGTATTGCGTGCTTGTCGCGACCCCGGCACCACAAAAATGGTATTGGGTCCCAAGTTAGCAAACTGGTCATTGGCTAAGGTTTGCGCCCCTTGGCCAATACCGATCATGGCCACTACTGAAGCGTTACCGATGATAATCCCTAACATAGTCAGGCCGCTACGCACTTTATTGGACCCTAGGGTGGAGACGGCCATTTTTAAACTTTCGATGATAAACATATCAGTTATCAGTGGGGTGTGGGGTGTGGGGTGTGGGGTGTGGGGTGTGGGGAGAATAAATAAAATAATCTCCTGTCCCTGAATCCTGTCCCCTGAATCCTGTCTCCTGAATCCTGTCTCCTGAATCCTGTCTCCTGAATCCTGAATCCTGACTCCTGTCCGATCAGAAAAAAGACAATTTGGAGATATTTGTTAAGAAAAATTATTGAGATTTTTGATTATTTTTGATTAGTTTTCGAGGTATCTTCGGCCCCTTCGGGGAGATCGATAAAGACCTTTTCTCCAGCTTCCAAACCTGATAAAATTTGGGTTTTATCGTCTAAGACCAAACCGATCGAAACGGGTTGAAAACTGGGTTTATTTTCGGCATCGGGAACTAAAACCCCTGACTTGCCTTCCCGGGTGACAATGGCGACAGTCGGCACGACGAGGGCATTATCTAACTGCTGGCCGACAAAAGTTACATCCACATTCATTTTCGATTTGAGTTTGTCCCGTCCCGTCACCAAACCGATTCTCACTTCAAAAGAAGTAACATTATCCTCGATAATCGCTTCGGGAGCCACAAGAATAACTCGACCTTCAAAGACTTCTTCAGGAAAAGCATCGGCGACAATGCGCACTGGTTGGCCGCGCTGCAATAAACCCACATCTACTTCCGGCACTTTAGCAATCACTTCCAATCCCGATGCCAGGGCGATAATCGAGGTGGAAGTGGCGGAAGCGGTACTGGAGGCCGAAGTGGTGGGAGTGACAAAAGAACCCTCGGTGGCGTATTTTTGGGTGATGATGCCATCAAAGGGAGCAGTAATGACTGTATCGCGGTATTGAATCTTGATTTGCTCTAAATCGGCCCTGGCGGCCGCTACAGATGATTCTAGTCGAGCAAGCTCGGTTTCTTGGGTTTTTTGGCGTTGTTCGAGGGCAAATTTCGCTTCTGCGATCGCTGCTGCCGCTCGGATCATTTCCTGCTCAATTCCCGCCACTTCTGGGGAAGCGGTTTTATCCGCTTGTTCCAAACGGCGGATCGATTCGTCTAAATTGGCTTTAGCGTTGAGATATTCATTGAGGACGGCATCAAATTGGTCTTGGGCGATCGCCCCTTCCCGGACTAAATTTTCATTGCGTTTAACCCGATTTTCTGCTAGTCGAAAACGGGATTGGGCTGCTTGTACCTGAGCTTGCAGCTGGTCTAAATCTTTCGGAATTCTTTCTTTGGCCTGAGCTAAACGGGCTTCTAATTGCTTATAGCTGGCCTGGGCCTGATAAAATCGGGCTTGTAATTGCCGGATATCTTCGGGAATACTGCGTTTAGCCTGTTCCAGATTGGCTAGAGCTTCCCGTAGATGCGCTTCTGACTGCATTCCCCGGGCATACACCTCTAAATTATCCATGACGGCGAGGGTTTGTCCCTTTTTAACAATCATGCCCTGATCCACCAATAATCGCACTAATCGGCCGGGGTTTTTTGGGCTAATGTTGACACTTTGGATTGGTTCCACCCTACCACTAGCTTTAATTTCCACAGCGAGGGTTTCCCGTCGAGCAGGAACGGTCATTTTCGCCAATTCTAGGCCAGGAGGAGGTGTTTGCAGCAAGCGATAAGAAACCACTCCCACCGCCAGAAAACCACTAGCCATGAGTCCGAATATCCAAAATAGGGGGCGATTTGATTTTCCCAACACGGTTATTGCCATCGATCAGCCAAAAGTTAATTGGTTATATACTAACGTCTCTAGAGCTGCCTTTGTTGTTTCTTTAGCCAACAACTCCCAAGCGAGATAGACTGATTAAAAAAGGCCTATCGCGGGGGTAAACTGTGCCAAAACTTCGATTAATCATTTCTTTGCTCATTTTTTTCGTCGCTGGCAGCCCGCCGGCTTTTTCCCAAGCACTACTCCCCTACGCCATCGAACCGGAGTTAGAACAGATGGAACAAGCGGGAATTGAAATCGCCGAAGATGCCATCCAATTAGCTCGTTTTCGCCGTACCGATGCGGCCCTCGGACGGGCTAAGTTAGCGGTGCAGTTAGCCCCCCATCTCTATCAAACTTGGTTTATTCTCGGTAGTTTATATCTGCAAGACGATCAGGTGCAACTCGGTATCGAGGCATTAAATCAATCTTTGTCCATTGCTCCCGCCGATGCCCACGCTAATATTAAATTTTCCCTCGGTAGTGCCTATTTTCAGAATCAGGATTACAAGTCTGCTATTGCCCAGATTGAAGCGGGTTTGCAAATGAAACCCGATATCTCCCCCGCTCTTTTTGATCTCGGTAATTCCTATCTCAAGTTAGCACAATATCCCCAAGCGATCGCAGCTTACGAAAAGGCTGTTAATCAAGATAAAGATTTTTGGCCCGCTATTAATAATATTGGTTTAGTTAAATACGAACAGGGTGATAAGGAAGCCGCTCTTAAAGATTGGCGGGCCGCTTTGAAAATTGATCCTAAACAGCCGGAACCTCAGTTAGCTATTGCGGTGGCTATTTATAGTCAAGGTAAAACCGAGGAAGGCATCAAATTAGCTCAGGCCGCTCTCACTAGCGATAGTCGTTATGTCAGTCTAAAATTTTTAGAGGAAAATCTCTGGGGTCAACGTCTTCTGCAAGACACGGAGAAAATGTTTAATCATCCCAAAATGAAAGATTTTATCGCTCGTTTACCACCACCAACCCCAGAAGTGGAGGAAGAAAATTAAGCTGATAGCAAAAAGCTTGTTGGTGGGGTTAGGAGTCAGGATACGGTCGACAGGAGACGGTCGACAGAAGACAGGAGATTATTTCTATTTATTCTTCCGAGACCCCACACCCCACACCCCACACCCTACACCCTAAAAGATTTGATGCGTTTTCACAACTCATTTATATATCACCTATTGTGCTTCCCATTGTCCACAACTCAAATGTCAACAATATAGACAAAAGTGGGGGATCACAACTGGATTTAGTATCACATTGCTTCACCCCGATTTCCCGTTAGGGAACATCGAACATTACCCGTTCAAGAGAGCGATTGGGGTCAATGTAAGATTGGCGGGAATGGAGGCAAGTATAATTATCTATGATCAAGATCTGTTCTGCTTTCAAACAGAGCGGAACGTGATAGGCTTCAAACAGTGCCAGAAATTTATCACATAAAGCCATTAAACGGGAATCTAGACCGGAAGCGACCGGTTTATTAAGAGCGGGGCTAAATTCCCGATAAACCAGCCCATTATAGCTAAAGCGGATGATTGCGGCATCTCGTTGCCAAATTGGTGCAAAACAGCTTTCTTTGCCGTCTTTGGACATAAAATATTGAAGTTGATCCGCCATAAAATGTTGTTCCTCAAGGGTAAAATGACGCAATAAGTCATCAAACTTAACCAAAGTCGTTGCACCCCCACCCCAACGATCCGGCGTTTTACAGCGCAAACAGAGGTATTTAGGAGGGATAGCTTTGTAGGACCATTCTGTATGAGGTAAAAGCCCAATTCCTAGGGATTGTGCGTCACTTTTTCCCATAGCGTCAGGATTTGCTTTGATAGGATAGATAATCTCTCCGTTAGTTTGGATAACGGGGGTTGCTTGGGTAACATCCTGTAAACCCTGCAACCAGCGATCGCTCCAAGGGTTATCGAAGACAAAAAAACCGTTTTTTTTCAGGTTTTCCTGTAAAGTAAATGATTTTTGCTCAGTTCCGATCGCCGAGGAAAAATCTGGCTTCGACGGTGCTAGAATTAATGCTGCCATGAGTCAACTCCTTTGTGTTCTTGCGGCTTTTCGTCCGCTTACTTAACCAATGAGAGCTAGGAGACTTCTTTTTGCAGTTGTGGGAAAAATAATTTTAAGGAAAAGACAATGCCGTGAACGACGAGCTTATTCCCCTAGTCAAGGTGGCAACCTACTGGCGGCTACGACTCCGTAATGTTGTGCCGGAAACCAGCAAACCCCTTGAAGAAAATGAATCTAACTTTCTCCCATTAGGGAGTGAGCAGTGGTTACAAGCGGAAAAGCACTTTTATGAATCTATAGATAACATCATTCAATTTCTCGACTCCCCAAGGGTGCTAACCAACCTACCGCTAGAGATTCTCCTACCTTTATGCGCTCTTCTGCGGCTCGTTCTCGATAACCGTCATCCCAGTGGCAATGAGTGCGTCAAACCCGAATCTCCTTACTATCGGGCAAAGGATAACCCAACTTGGCAGCAACTCGATCGCCTCTGGCATAACCTCAAGGATGACATTATCAGGAAGTTAGATACTAAAATCAAAAACTGGATCTCCGCTCCCTGGATTAAAGAGAAGGCCAAAGACAGGTATGGAGTGATACCCCAGGAAGAAGACCTTGCTGACGCGGAATCCAAGGTGTGGCGCTATCTTATCTGTAGCTTAAAGGGAGAGCCAACCCCTCGTGGTAGGGATTGCGTCTTTAATCCCCATTACCAACAGCAGAGTGGAGAGTGTACCGTTAAAGGGTGGCTAGGACAACGCCTTGTTGGAGAGGTTTATACAGTAGCCCAAAGAAAAGCCCAAGAGCAACGCTTGAGGGCGAATCCCCGAGTTAACCCCAATAATGCAGAAACCATTGATCCTTTAGATAACAGTGAGTCTAAGCCGTCTCAAGCGTGGTGGGAGGAGATTAGGGAAGCAGTGGAGGGTCCCTGTGCTAGAGAACTCCAACAGATTCAGCCCCGAAGCATAAGATTAAGGCACATTAACGCCCAAAAGGTGATCTTAAGTCTCTTGCCCCCAACATCCTTCACTTGGGAAGAAATGGCGCAAATGTGGGGGTGCGAAGACACCACAATTCGCCGGTTCTATAATGACAAGTGTTGTCCTTGGCTCCGAGAACATTTTTCCGCAGAAGATCTTCTCTCGCAAGACTGAAGTTAACCCAGAAAACGGGTTTCTTCGAGAAACCCGTTTTCTAATGTCCCCTGTTCCCCCCTAGAAAATTATGTCTATCTCTACTTCAACCTCAGATGTCAATGAACCTCTCTATTCTTCAGAGGACTGGATTGATGATGACGAATTGGAAAACGATCCTGAGTTTCAGGAGTGGTTAGCGATCGCCGACACAACGGAGGAGGAGGACAGCGCCGGACAAGCATCCTCTTCTGTTTGGGTTCCCTGGAGTGCAGCAGATCAAGACCGGGCCAATAAACTGGCCCTGGCTCACCCTAACCCAACTTTTGGGGAACTGATTCGTCAAAACACTTTAGCGGCGGCGGTGTTGACCCATTATCTGGATGATCATGGTATAGAGATGGATCATGCAGCGGCTAACCATACTCAAGCGGTGCTACAACTGCTTAATCCAACAGCAGATGTGGTACTACCTAAACTTGGTAAACTGGAAGCTTTATTAGTTCCCCAAGACTCTGGTGCAGAACCGTTGGATTTAAGCCAAGTTAAGGTCAAGATTGACCTAAATCCGGCAACCCTAGCCTATATTTTAGTCGAGTTAGGGGAAGGAGGAGCTTGGTTAACTGGGGTTCTGTTGAGTTCTGACCTGCGCCAAGATTTCCCAGAAGGAGGCGCGGTTTCCTTGGCGATGAGGAAACCTATGTCGGCGCTGTGGGAGGCTTATGGCTGGTGGCAAAAATGCCAGCAAATTACGGCGCAGTTTAGCGATAAACAAGGCTGGTCAGCGGAACAGCGATCGGAGGTAATCACAGTGTTAAACTGGGTCTGGGACTATCGGCAGGACTATGAGCGTCCGACGCTATTAGGGGACTTTTTAGCAGAGAAGGCCAGCGAGAATCATGAGAATTTTAAACCCTTAGTCTCGCGTCCGGAAGGGGTAAAGGAAGCAACGCCTGAGCCGTCTTCAGAGGGTGCGGTGGACTGGCTAGAGGTGGCGATGGATTTGCTTGATGAATTGGGAAAATGTATTTAAAAAATAATCATGAAAAGCATTAAAATAATTGTCGAAAAACACCCAGATGGCTATATTGCTTATCCTTTAGGTATTGAAGGTGTTGTCATTGGCGAAGGCGAATCATATCAAGAAGTGCTAGAAGATGCGAAATCAGCACTCCGTTTTCATATTGAAACCTTTGGAGTAGAAGTTTTAGATACTGAATATTCTGTCTTAGAAGCGTCTATTATAGTAAGGTGATCATTAACAAAGAGGTCAACAGATGCAAAACTTACGTCAGGTTTCTTTACTAACAAGTGGACAAGAGCAAGTCTTAACTATTCCTCCTGAACTTGTCCTATCAAGCACAGAGGTTTTGTTACGCAAAGAAGGTCATCGCTTAATCATTGAGCCGATTTCTTCCGGTTCTCTAATTTCTTTGCTGACTACTTTGCCAGACATTACAGACAATTTTCCTGATATAGATGAAGGGTTGCTTCCCCTTGATGACATTACATTTTAGTACCACCCAATGACCTATCAATATCTGCTTGATACTAACATCCTATCACATTTGATCAGGTATCCCCAAGGTCAGGTTTTCCAGCATATTGTGGATGTCGGCGAAGAAAGCGTTTGTACGAGCATCATTGTGGCGTGTGAATTAAGATTTGGAGTGGTTAAAAGTGGTTCCTCCCGTCTGGTGCAGCAACTAGAACGCATCCTGGAGTTCTTGACAGTTTTGCCATTAGAATCAACTGTAGATAAGCACTATGCCCTAATTCGTAAACATTTGGAGCAAGCAGGAACCCCAATCGGTCCAAATGATTTACTGATTGCTGCTCATTCTCTAGTGCTTGATCTGACTCTTGTTACCGCAAATACTCGTGAATTTGAGCGTGTGCCTGCTTTGAAGTTAGAGAATTGGTTGATTGATTCTGTAATAATTTTTGGGGGATAATTTGTCATAAATGATGTTGCTGATGATGGTTTTGTATATATTCTGCCACTACTTTTTTGCGGTTTTCTCGCAATGACAAATCAGGTGGAGCATTTTCTAAAAGATGCTGAGGATGACCTCCCCGGCGTTGTAATAAAGTTTTACGCGGTTTTAAGCTTTGCCAATGTTCGTAAATGAGTTTTTTTAGAAGTTCTTCTGAGCTAATATTCTCTTCAGAAATGATGTCCGCTAGATAGTTCTCGGTTTCTCGATCTAGATTAATGGATAACATTGTTACCTCATAGGATAAATCAACATCTTTGATTATAGTAGAATGTAGGGGGCGTATTTACGGCGATAATCTCTGCTCAAACTTGAATCTAACAATCCGTCGTAACGCACCACATCTATCCCTTGTTCCAAGGCTCTGCCTTAAAGTAGTGTTTAGTGAGAATTTGAGGCAATTAAAATAATTTTTGTTCAGGTAGATTCCTTGACTAGAAAGACTTTTGGTCTTGAGATAATATTAGGTCGAGGTCTAATTGAGTCTTATTGACAAATTGCTGAAGAGTTAAATCAAGTGGGATTCCTCGTTTTGGTCAAGTTCTGAGTGCGATTAAGCGGCAGAATGGTCGGCTTGACTTTATGCCAATTTGTCATATACTCTAGTTATGATCTGGATAGTTCTTTACCACGATGAGTTCGACGCTTGGCTGAACGAGCAAGATGAGAGCTTACAAGATGCGCTCTTGTTCTCCATCGAGCTTCTTCAAGCTGAAGGACCAATGCTCGGACGGCCCTATGTTGATACCGTCAAAGGGAGTAAGTACCCGAACCTGAAAGAACTTCGGGTACAGCACAGGGGGGAGCCGTGGCGGGTGCTCTTTGCCTTCGACCCAAAACGAAGAGCGATTATCTTGCTTGGAGGGAATAAGACAGGAAGCGGTTCCAACTGGTACAAGGAAAATATCCGTATCGCCGACAAGAGGTTTGAAGAACACCTACGCAGCATGAAGGAGGAGGGGAAATGATTAGTCACGAGGAGAAAATGGCTTCGCTGTCCCCGGAAAGGAGGGCACGCATACAAGCACGCGCCGAGGAGACTCTGAAGGAGATACGAGCGATTCGAGAACTTCGCTCCCATCTCGGTCTCACACAAGAGGAGTTGGCCGAACGAGTGGGAGTATCTCAGTCGCAAATCTCTCGACTAGAGAATGGGTCACGGGGTCTTACCTTCGAGGACTTTTCCAACTTTGTGCGTTCACTTGGTGGAGAGTGGGATCTCACCGTCAAGCTTCCTGACTTCGGAGCCATTCAGGTTGTAGGCAGTTCTGATTTCCCAAAAGAAGAGTAACATTGTTGAGAAAAGATGATCGCGTTTTTCCTCTACATTCTACATTGTGTAATTCAGAAAAATAGAATGTAGTGGACTGTTTCAGCTAAAATAGGGCAATAGATTTCGGCTTAAAGTCTTAAATTATAGAATTTATAGCATTTTTCTAATACACCAAATTAACTGAAACAATCCAGTAGGGTGCGTTAGACGACAATCTCTGCTCAAACTTAAATCTAACAATCCGTCGTAACGCACCACATCTATCATTAATTTAACTACTACTTGGTGCGTTACGCTATCGAAGAGCGCACCCTACTAATACTGCTTTTTCTAAGGACTTAATTGCTATTAAATGATTTATTCCTGGAAGTTTTGGCATGATTATCCAACTTCTACATAAAGAGATTCGGCAACAACATAATGAGTAGGAGATGCTCTAATTCGATAAACCGTATCCTCGATAGCATTGATAAATGCCTGTGCAACCTCAACCCGTTGCCCTGTATAGTATTGAACCGCTTCAGCATATTCAGTGAGAGCTTCAGGGTGAAATACATACCTCATGGCTCAATCAGTCGTCTAACTTGAGCCAGAGCTTCTTCCCCCGAAATTGGCTGCACAGAGCCATCCCGAACCTCGCCTCTTCGTCTTTTTGCTTCAGTTACCCAAACTGCCTGAATTGTTGAATCGGTATCGAATTCTAAGCTTTCTACCAACTTGTCTGCAAGCAGCGCCCTTGATACACTAGGTAAGGACAATATCTCTTCTGTCAGTTGCTCAATTGATCCCATAGCCCGTCGCAGAATAATAAACTCTAAGTATTATCATTCTATAGCAAAATCGACTAAGTTAGTTCTTTTTTGATAAATCTTTAATTAATCTGCTATGGGCAGTGCGTTAAGCTATCGAAGAGCGCACCCTACTATAATTAGACTAGAATTGAGTTTGCTAGAGAAAAATTCGGGGTACGGGCGAAGCATTTGGATAAAAAATCTAGGGTTTCAGTAATAGGTTATTGTCCGAATGCTTCGCCCCTACTCAATCATCTAACAATTCGTCGTAACGCACCACATCTATCATTAATTTGTTTGGTGCGTTACGCTATCGAAGGGCGCACCCTACTAAAAACTTCATGGGATAAATCAACATCTTTGATTATAGCTTAAAATCCATGATCGCACTCACTCCCCATCCCCAAATAGTAAAATGTAGGGTGCGTTAGACGGCGACAATTTCTGCTTAAACTTAAATCTAACAATCCGTCGTAACGCACCACATCTATCATTAATTTAACTACTACTTGGTGTGTTAAGCTATCTGGGTGCGTTACGCTATCGCTAACGCACCCTACTAAAACCTAAAACCAATCATGAACGAAGCAAGAATAGAAGCTTACTTAGCCCTAATCCAAGCGCTCTTCCAGTGCGAAAATGGTCAGGAACCAGCGCTATTACAAGCTAATGCGGAATTACTTGATGCAGGCTTAGTCGCTGTGATGAAGCAGTATGCAGACTTCTTAGAACAGCAAGGAGACAGCAATAACGGGAGATGGTTGCTGAATATGGCGCAACAGTTAGAGCAAATTTTAGACCCGCCAAGAGATAATCAAAACCCCTACATCAGTTTTTTACAAACCCTACTGCAAACCGTCGGCTCTTCTGGTTTCTGTGTGGAAACGGGGTCTATACTGATAGTTTCTTCAGCAAAATAGTCCTAAAAGTCTTTCCCAGTAAACATTTCACGATTCTATAAGCAAAAATTATCCGGAAACCGCCAAGTAATTTATCCCCTGCTCGACAATAACCTCCATCTCTTAGATGAAAACTTACTTAACCTCCTCCGTGCTTGGGGAAATCAAACCAAGGAACAAGCCAGTCCAGAGGAAACCAACCAACTAGGAAGATTATTCTATTCTCTTGCTTATGTTTTTGATGAGTTTCCTAGAGGTAATCCACGCATTAACCTAGACATCGCCATCTATGGATACGAATTTTGCGCCGCCACCATCCGCCGCCAACCCGGATTAGAAAGGGATTTAGCCCAAACCCTGACTAATCTGGGCGTAGCCTACAGGACCCAAGCCGAATTGGGTCAAGAGCCGGTAGCCAACCTAGAACGGGCGATCGCCAACTACACCGAAGCCGCCACCATCCGCCGCCAACCGGGATTAGAAAGGGATTTAGCCGCAACCCTGACTAATCTGGGCAATGCCTACCAGACCCAAGCCCAATTGGGTCAAGAGCCGGTAGCCAACCTAGAACGGGCGATCGCCAACTACACCGAAGCCGCCACAACTTACCGCCAACCCGGATTAGAAAGGGATTTAGCCGGAACCCTGACTAATCTGGGCGTAGCCTACAGGACCCAAGCCGAATTGGGTCAAGAGCCGGTAGCCAACCTAGAACGGGCGATCGCCTTTTGTCGAGAGGCACTTTCCTTTCTCAACCCCACTCTCTTACCGGCTGACACCCTCACAACTGGACGGAACCTCGGCAACTTGGGCTTTAAGCAGGGCTGGTGGGACATTGCCTTAGAAGGCTACAGGGTTGCCGTGGAAGCCGTTGAACAAAGCCGCGCCTGGGCTACCAGCGAAGCCCTGCGCCAAGAAATTGTCCGCAAGTCTATCGGCGTTTATGAAAACCTAATCCAAGCGGCCGTTAACCAGGGCGACCTCTCCCTGGCGCTGCGAACCGTCGAACGTTCCCGCTCCAAACGCCTTGCCGACCTAATCGCCATCAGCGACCTCTACGCCGATGGGCGCATCCCCCCAGAAATACAAGCCTGGTATCAGCAACTTCAGGACAGCCGCCGCAGCAAATCCCAACTCGCTCAAGACCGTCCTGAACTGTCCAAAGACGATAAACCATCCTTGACCCCTGCACTAAGCCGCAACACCCGCGCTAGCTTTGCCTCTGAACAACTCCTCGCCGCCGAAGCCGCTGAACGTCAAGCCTGGGAAGCTCTCTACCGCTTTGATGCCATTACCGCCCAACTCCAAAAACCCCAACCCCAACCTCGCCTCGATGAGTTAATGGCGCTGCTCCCCTCTCCCCAGACTGCCCTCCTCAGCTTCTACACCACCGCCACCCATACCCACATCTTTGTCCTGCGTCGTCCCTCCCGGGATGGCGGGGAATCGGTCAACTGCCACACTATTCCCAATCCCCCGGAGTCCGCCAACGACCTGCAAAACTGGCTGGTCGAAAACTGGACTATCCCCTACATTGCGATTAATCAAGCAGGGACCGCCCAATCCCGCCAGCAGCTTCGGGATGAGTGGCACCAAGCTATGGCCGCTCGTCTGCAAGAATTGGCAACCCGCCTGCAATTCGATACCCTCATCCAACAGCACCTCCAGGGCATCACCGACTTAATCCTGATTCCCCACCTCTTTCTGCACCAAATTCCCTTCGACCTTCTACCCACCGCCGAAGGACAACTACTAGGCGATCGCTTTCGCCTTCAGTTTGTCCCCAGTACCAAAATTCTCGGACTGTGCCAAGAGCGATCGCAACCGACTCCCGACACCCTGGGGATTGTGGAAAACACCACAGAGGATTTGCCCTATACTCCCCTAGAGTGTGAGTGGGTCGCCCAAACCTGGAATGTGCCTCGCCAACGGCGGCTACAGGGGCGCACTGTCACCCCCGACTCTTATCTGCAACTGCTCAAACAAGTGCAGGCCCTACTCTCCAGCCACCACGCCACCAGTCGCCCCGATGATCCTCTCAACTCCCACCTCGTCCTAGACGGGGAGCAAAAAGTCACCTTGCGGGATTTAATTAGTCCCTCGTGGCGCTTTCCCGAATTGTCGGAAGTGTTTCTCTCCTGTTGTGAAACTGGTCTCAGTTTTGCCAGTTTCCGAGATGAGGAAGGAAACCTGCGACGGGAATTACTGGACGAACCCCTCAGCTTAGGTACAGGCTTTCTGCTGGGGGGCGCTCGAAGTGTGATCAGTAGTCATTGGGCCGTGACTGACCTAGCCACAACGCTGTTTTCGCGGGAGTACCATCGCGCACGACGGGCCGGAGAGGAACGCTTAACGGCTCTACATCAGGCTCGCCAAGCGTTGCGGGAGACTTGCCAAAAAGACTGGCGGGACAGTTTAGATGCCGATTTGAAGCAGGCTTTCCAGACTTGGCAACAACTGCGCCGCGCCCAAGACCCCAACACCGATGCTGCTCGGGCCAATTATCAAAAAATCAGCGAATTGATCAAGTGGCTTGACAATTTTGCTCCCGACGCAGTGCCTTTTCAGGACTATCGTTACTGGGGGGCGTTCTACTGTCTGGGACTTCCTTAAAATTATGAATTATTTCCTTGTTGCAAGTAAAACGTAGGGTGCGTTAGACGGCGATAATCTCTGCTTAAACTTAAATCTAACAATCCGTCGTAACGCACCACACCTATCATTAATTTATTTGGTGCGTTGCAAGTAAAACGTAGTGGACTGTTTCAGCTAAAATAGGGCAATAGCTCGAACAAGCAGAGGACATCAATCATGGGAAGAGGTCGGCGAGATAAAGTCAATCTAACAGGGGAACAAAGAGAAAAC
>VYLJ01000184.1_pt1 | contig 26038 bp, 22 predicted proteins | sample 5114331 | NCBI WGS metagenome assembly VYLJ01 (sample SAMN12291791, study PRJNA351875) | freshwater metagenome | isolation source: freshwater lake | place: USA: Michigan, MSU2 Lake | collected 2011-08-16
CAGGGAAAAAGTCCCTGAATTTTCCCCCCAATCACTCCAAGGGTCGGCACTTTTTGAGGGAAAAAAAGTCTAAAAACCTTGTTGGATAAGGTTTTTAGATTTATTCAGCAAACCCTAACTAGAAAAACTGGGTCAATAGATAATCTCCTTGTTTACTTTATCACTAAAAAAATATGGCTAAAGGGGATCAAATATACGCTTATCGGGAATTGCTCAATCTTCAGGGTGTTTATGCCCATCATGGCATCGATTGCGGTGATGGTAGCGTCATTCATTACCGAAAACCGAGCGAGATTGTTGAACGAACTTCCCTAGAAACTTTTGCTAGGGGCGGTAAAATCTATGTGGTGCGCCATGTAGAGGTGGGATTTTCCTTTATCCCCGATGTGGTGGTAGAAAGGGCGCTAAGTCGTCTGGGGGAGCAGAAATATAATCTTCTTTTTAACAACTGCGAACATTTTGCCACTTGGTGTAAGACTGGTATTAGCAAAAGTCAACAGATAGAAGAATTTATCCCGATTATTACCCATTTACAAGCGGTGGGACTCTACGAACCTCTGAAAAAATCCCTCATCGGAGCCGACCCCAACAATGCCCAAACCCTGTTAAAAGGGGCTTTAAGCAATCTTAAGGTCAGTTGGGATGAAATTCAACCCCAGTACAAAAAAGCCATTCAAGAAGCAGAAACATGGAATCGAGTAGCGATCGAAGCTTTAAGCAGAAATCGCGATGATTTAGCCCGGGAAGCCCTGAAACGCAAGGTAGAAGCCAAAAAACAGGCAAAACGCCATCAGGAACAATTGGATCAACTAGCGGCCATGACCGAAAATGTTCTTAAAAGTCTGGTGATTGCTAACGGTTAGTCTGGATGTAAGTAGGGTTGGCTGAATAAATCTAAAAACCTTGTTGGATAAGGCTTTTAGACTTTTTTCCCTCAAAAAGTGCTGACCATTGGAGTGATCGGGGGTAAAATTCAGGTACTTTTTCCCTGAAAATTAGGTAACTGACTACCTCAAAATCGGTAAAACCCTACACCCCACACCCCACACCCCACACCCTGCCCCCACCAACACAACAAACTTTTTGCCGCAAACCCTATCTAACCATCTGCCGATTGCCTCGGTTGATTCCTATCCAAATCAGGTAATTTTAGTTGTTCGCCATGGAAATCTGGATTATTTTACGTTTTTCAATCGCCGCTGCCATTATCGCTTTAGTTTGCTGGTCTTTAACCAGTGCCGTGCGCGATAGTTGGCAAGTTGCGCGACGGATGCACTCTATCCCTTGCTCCCACTGCCGCTACTTTACCAACGATTATCGCCTCAAATGTAGTGTACAACCCAGGAGCGCCAACACCGAACAAGCGATCGACTGTGGCGATTATTTTCCCGATGCCTAGTTTGCCATAATACCGAAAAGCTGTTCGAGATGGTGCGAAATTTGCTAGTCTAGGCTAAATAGGTCTGAAATAGTATAGAAACGTGGATACAATTATTGGTCGGGGCAAAACAGCCCGTAGAGCTTACGGTATCGATGAAATCGCACTTGTACCCGGAGTGCGAACCCTCGATCCTAGTTTAGCCGATACCCGTTGGTCTCTCGGCAATATCGAGCGGGAAATCCCGATTATCGCCAGCGCTATGGATGGGGTGGTGGATACTAAAATGGCCGTCCTTCTCTCCGAGTTGGGGGCGCTAGGGGTACTAAACCTCGAAGGAATTCAAACCCGTTACGAGGATCCTAACCCGATTCTTGATCGCATTACCGCAGTCGGCAAAGCAGAATTCGTCGGTTTAATGCAGGAACTCTACGCAGAACCGATTAAACCGCAACTAATCGAGCTTCGTATCCAAGAAATTCAAGAAAAAGGCGGTATTGCGGCAGTTAGCCTCACCCCTGCCGGTGCCGTCAAATATGGTGCTATCGTCGCCCAAGCAGCGGCCGATATTCTCTTTGTCCAAGCAACCGTTGTTTCCACTGCCCATTTATCCCCGGAAGCTATCACCCCCCTCGATTTAGTGCAACTGTGCCAAGAAATGCCCATTCCCGTGGTTTTGGGCAACTGCGTCACCTACGAAGTCGCCCTTAACCTGATGAAAACCGGGGCAGCCGGGGTTTTGGTCGGTATCGGTCCGGGGGCCGCCTGTACTTCTCGCGGCGTTTTAGGAGTGGGAGTTCCCCAAGCCACTGCTGTGGCCGATTGTGCCGCCGCTAGGGACGATTTTTTCCAGGAAACTGGTAAATACGTCCCCGTTATTGCCGATGGCGGCATTATTACCGGCGGTGATATCTGCAAATGTATCGCCTGTGGGGCCGATGCGGTGATGATTGGTTCTCCCATTGCCCGGTCCGTGGAGGCCCCTGGCCGCGGTTTTCACTGGGGTATGGCCACACCTAGCCCAGTTCTACCCCGGGGGACCCGAATTAGTGTGGGCAGTACGGGAACTATTGCCGAAATCCTCGTAGGACCGGCAAAATTAGATGATGGTACTCATAACCTCTTGGGGGCGCTGAAAACCAGTATGGGAACTTTGGGTGCTAAGAACTTAAAGGAAATGCAACAGGTGGAAGTGGTGATTGCCCCCTCGCTGCTGACGGAGGGTAAAGTCTATCAAAAGGCCCAGCAGTTAGGTATGGGTAAATAAAAGTTATCGGTGAACAGTGATCGGTTATCTGCTTCTCGGAGCAGTTTTTGATTTTTGCCAGAGATGGATTTTCTGCTTGGGATTACCATCACCTTCAGGTTCGGTTCTACCGACCCCCACTATCTCAAAAAACTGTTAAATTGGAAGGGAGCGTCTCATTTATGCAAGTGAGTAATTATACTTGTCCCTAAAACTGGTTTCTAGCAAGGCTTTCAAAATAGCTTGACATAAAACCTGATTTAGGGGTTACAAAGGTGAGATGCTCCCAATTGGAAGAACCAAAAGGATAATTTAAAAAAATTGAGTTAAGGAGATCAAAGGTGTATAGAGAAAACGATCGCCCTCACAATTTATTTGCTACCGATAGTGAATTTTCCGAGAGTTTGTGGCAGTATGTCCAGACCTTAAGTCCAGAAACAATCGCCCAACTCTCGAAACCGGAGTCCCAAGAGGTTTTCCAAGTGATGGAACGCAACATTATCGGACTTTTGGGCAACCTTCCTTCGGAACATTTCGGGGTCACTATCAGTACCAGTCGCGAACATCTGGGCCGGTTATTGGCCTCAGCAATGATGAGTGGTTACTTTCTCCGCAATGCTGAACAGAGAATGAATTTTGAAAAATCCCTCGCTAGTCTCCAGAGTGGTTCTAGCGATGTTTAAGGTTTAGCGGTAGTTAGTTTGAAAGGGAAAAAGAAGCAATCAGATTTTAGTTATTTGTTGTTTCATTAATTAGCCATTTTTCTGACAAACATGACAAGATAACTTTGATCTGACTGATAACTGATAACTGATGACTGATGACTGATAACTGATAACTGATTAAAGACAGTTTTGCTGCCAGAGTAGTTCTTTTTCGATTCCCTGTTTTTCTCCGGGGGGGACAGTCCTTTCCCGCATGATATAAAGTTGCAGGGATTTAATCTGTTGATCCCTACCGTGCTGCTGATTCCAGTTTTGACAGAGATACTGACCAAACTCTCCATAAACTGACCGACCGATAGCTCGATTAAGATTAATAAAATATACTCGCCACTGCATGGTTTTATACAAACGATTGCGATCGCTTTCGGTGGGTTTATCCCAAATTACTGGCTGTCCTTCTCTAAATATATCTACCGTGGAACCATCGGCTAATTGACTGACCGCCACAAACCAAGCATCATCCCGGGGCGGACTAGGGGAGAAAATAGTCCAATACTGGTCTAAACGAGTTATTCTTGCCAGAATATCAATTGTATTGAAAGTACGACGGGTGAGCAAGCGATCGAGGGACTGAATTAAAGGTGTGTTTAAATCGCCTCTAATGGCCGATTGCCGGACAAAACTGCGTAAATTCCAGATACTGGTCAACAATAAGAAGAAAATTACCAAAATATTTAAAGGTAAAGAGGATTTAATCGTCAGGGGACGAAACTTGAGAGGTTTGGTGAAATTGCCCATAAAACGACGATGGGAGGCAATCCACTCATAAATTCTCGTTCCCACGGCCATAAGGGGCGGTAAACGCAAAATTGGCGCTAAAAACCAGAAAATCGGCGAAAGACTGACAATATAAACCAATGCTGACCATTTAAACTGACGTTTTCCCTGCCAATCTTCCACCACCCAAGAATTTTGGGCCACCATATCCTCGTATATTGAGGGGTTATCCTGAGCGACTAACAGGGGAGTGCCGGGTAAAATGAGAAACGTGCGGAGAAGATGAACAACTTTTTTGCAAAATCCACAATCTCGATCATAATTAATCCTTAAACCTTCTCTTTCTGGGTTTATTATCCGTTTTTGTCCCCAATCCCAGACTAAGCTAGGGATAATCGGCAACCAATGGGTAACACTCAAGATAGGGAAAACCCCTAAATGTAGAATCAGTCCAAAAACCGTATGCAAGAAAATAAAGGAAACTACGGCGATTATTTTAAATAAACTATTGCGAAAGGGAACAAACATCAATAGCGGACCGAACCATTCAAAGCCTAGGGCTGAAATTGTCAGGAATTTGAGGAATTGCTGCGGTAAAGTCAGTAAAAAACTCCCCAAAGCGGTAGCGTATTGATCGTAACTAAGAGAGTAATAAACGGCCGTACCGTCGGGCCACCAAGTCTCACTTTTGAGTTTAAAGACCACTGACCACATATAGATGTAACACACCTGTATCATAAAAGCGACCGTGGCAGCCGAAACCACACGCTTGGGTAAGGGGTTGGGATTGGTGTTTAAGGCACTTTCCACGGAATAACAGGCACCAAGGGGTAAAAACATCGCCCAGAATAATACTGCCCGGATTACGTCATCGGCGGCAAATAGTAACAGGGGGTTGCGATGATGTAAAGAGACGATTAGCGCCCAAGTGGCGATCGTCGCTAAACGGGTATGATAGCCAATTAAAAGCAATAATGCGATCGCTATAGCGACAATAAACAGGATACTCTGCACCAGCACCGAGTCACTGAGAGCAAAAATAGACCAGTAAAAAGGACTAGCAGAGACTTTCGATAAGCTTCCTAGGGGTAAAACCCCCAATCCGCTGTAATGGGCAGTTACTTGGCTAAAACGAACCGATAAATCTACTAAAACCACTAACGCCAAGGCAATGCGAAATAAAGCCAGCGATCGCAGGTCAAACCCGAAAATCTCTGCCAGTCTTTGTCTAAATGATTTTGTCATTATCGCCATAGGATGATGATTCCCTCCACTTCTTCAATAAACCTACTTTATAGCAATTGACATACTCCCACCGTCAAGCTACGCTGTGACGGTGGGAATATGTCAACCTTGGAATTTCTCTATCTCTACAGATAAAAAACTACCGATTCCGTCGTCGCCATTCCCAGGGTGGCATCGGGTTTCCCCCGAAAATTCCCTTGCGATTCGAGGGAGTTTCCTTAAAAGCCCTCTCGATTTCATTCCAGCTTGGACAGTCAGCCTTGAATCGATCATAAGCCCAAACCATACCGTCCTTCACCTGCTGAAGTTGAATTAGCTGACCGTTGGTGTACACCTCGGCTACGGTGCGCCCGAAGCAATCTGGCTTCGCCAGCGCTCCGCTCCCGGTATTGTAAAGTATCCACAGCATTGATAGTGACTTGGTTATTTGCCCGGTTGATGAGCGATCGCAGTTATAAAAACCTCAAAAAGTGATCGCGGATCAGTTGAAGGTCAAAAAAAAGCGATCGCAGATTAAATTATTGGGGATGAAGCGCAACCGTAGGAAGCTGGCTATTTCTCATTGGTCGATTTTTGAGATGGGTCTTCAAATCCCCATTTTTTCCACTCCTCCCCAATTTGCTCCCCAATTTGCTTGCCAATTTCCTCCTTAATTCCGCACCATCCGGTTTTAATATTTTGTTTTTGCTTTTTCGTTAGTGTCCAAGACAGAGGTGGTTTATATTCACCATTTTTACCATTCTTTGGAAAAAAGATAGGACAATATGCGATCTTTACCTGATTTTCCCATCGCTGTTGAAGAAGTTCTACTTCAGTAGAAACTCGAGACAACTGGGTAGTATCACGGACGCTGAATAAGGTCAGTAAAGGACCGATTATCGCCTGCCACCAACCGCCACCGCCACTCTCATTTTTGGAGGGTTCAGTCTTAGGAAAAGCATTAATTTGTAACAAAAGAACTCGTTTAATGTTAAGTCCTTTGTTGGGTTCTAGCCATTCATTGAGCCATTCCACCATCGTCACCACACCAGAATTGTCGAAATAGCCACCATCAGCAATATGATAATTCCCCTTCCCTTTCCCTTTCTGGTTTTTATTTTCACCAACATAGCGAGAAATAGGCGAGACATAAGAAAAAGTTGCTGAGAGCCTTGCGGCTGTGACAACATCAATGTCATATCCCGCATAAAGGGTGTTAAAATCCACAACCTTAACGTTTTTGTCCTTACATTCTTCATTAAAAGTCATCGGTGAAATTAGAAACCGACGGCCATCTTCAACTAGAGTTGCATTGAAAATAGGAATGGGAATTTCACCCTTATTTATCTGTTTTTTCCAGTGAGATAAAAATTGTTTGCTATTGGGATTTTTTAACTCTCCTTGCCAATCTGTCACCATTGCTGCTCCCCGATCACACATTTTGGGAGCGAGAAAAGGAAGCCCAATAATGCGCCATAAATCAGGATAAGCTAATCCCCAACCTACCGCATCCAAACTATCTTCAGTAGCACTCTTAAAGATCTTTTCAAACTCATTACGATCAGGATATCTTTTGTTGGGATCGAAGCGATCGAGATAATACATCGTTCCAACTGAACCACCTGAAACAGAGCTAATAAAACCAATTGACTTGGTAAACGACTCACCTAACATTTCTTGTAATCCCGTCAGAACTTGAACTGTCCAGCCGGCGGCTTGAATGCCGCCCCCACTCGCACAGACAACTACTAAAGTCTTTTCTTCCCCTTGATATTCGAGTCGTTTTTCTATTGCTGTTTTAAAATCATTGGGATCATGATTGTTTGCCTTATTTAATTCAAAAAAGTGATCCACCTTAAACAGCGCATACATCAAAGCAACAATAACCACAAAGAGCAGAAAGACAGGAACGCGATAGTAATCGAAATAGAAGGTTAGGCTTCCAGACAAGGGTGCTATCATCATGAGGATTAGCATCACATACATTAGGGCAGCCGCTTCTTTTTTCTGATCGGATGGTTGAGATTGCGGCTGAAATTTCCAACCAATGATGCCATAGACGATGAAGGCAACTATAAAAAAGGCGATGTTACTCAGATGACCTTCAAGGAATTGCTGTGGTTTTGGCTGTGTTCCTAGAATATAGCCTTCAGTTTTATGTCTGGTAATGAATTCAACGAAACTAATGAGTAACTTATTGTGAGCAAAGTTAGTAAATATCCAGGTTTTCGTCTGAATCACTGCAAACAACAGCACCAAACTCAAGAACACGCTGAAAATCACTCCTTGGATGGGATTCTTTTCTTTAATTTCCTCTTTTGAAAGCTTATAAGCGGTGACGCAGATCGGTAAACTCAAAGCGATCGCCAACCCATATTGCCAGATGTCAGAAATTTCGAGCCACGGTGATAGTCCAAAACGATCTGGCGCACCTTTGAGAAGCATATAGGCATTAATAATGACCCCTATTGCCGCCATGTTTGCACTGACAATTACAGAGATAAGTTGCCACGGACCACGAAGAACAAATAAATTTCTCAGCATGGCTGGCAGCCATAAGGTAGCTATTAGAGGGAGTGTCACCAGCAGTAAACCCCAGAGAATAGGCGCACGCAAGCAGAAAAGATATTTCCAGAAAGAATCAGGAATGTGCCACCAAACCACTACAGCGATCGCAATTATGCCGATGCCGATGATGATCTGTGGAATGTAGTTTAGTTTCTGTTTTGAATTCGTAGTGTTCATGATTTTGTCCTATTTTCAAAGTGTTAACTAGGCGATAGAGATGATTGACAGAGTGAAACTGCTGTTATGTAGTCTGCACCATTATTCCTGAAAATTCTCATTATCATTAACGATAAAAGTCTGGTGGTTGTGGTGGCTTTCCGCAGACATCTTTGATTTTTTTATTAACGTCTAATGATGAGAATGGGAGGAGTTGATTATAACCAGAATAATGTTAATAGGCATTATTAGGAGAAAGAGAATTATCAACTCTAACTTTATCACTCCCTTGGCAAATGATTTTTTTCAAAGCCAAGGGTTAAGTGAGGCAGAGGAGGATAGGGGCGATCGCTCCCAAAAGAGAAAGCTCCAGACTGATTTGCTATCCTGCTTTCAAGCTCCAGCAGTTGATACCACAGAGAGATCGCACTGGATACAAGCGTTGTCACAGTGAGAATGTTCACTAAACTGAACACCTTTACCGGGTCTTGACGCTTTACGAGAATGAGAACTAACATGAAAGCTATCAAGATCCGAAGTAGGCCAAGCAAAGAGACAGCATAACATCGGTGGCGAACGGGTAGTTTATGTTATCAAAGATGTAGAAAGGGCCGCTTCGCACAGCCCCAAAATCCACCAAGGTAGATTCATCACTATTGCACGGGATCGACTATCATTGGGGAGGGTTAATGATATAAACAGGCTGCGCGGGAGGCGAAAAGGGTTTCTCATTGGGATTGCCTTCGCCTTCGTCAGGTGTTTTTTCCGTAGGGGGCGATGCAGGCTTTAGGTTTACGAACAAGGGGATTAGGGAGCGGCAAGAGTTTATTAAGGAAGCGAACTGTCCATCTATAGGCAATTTCTCATTATCGAAGTCGTATTGCTGTTGATATAAGTATTGGCAGTTCGCGATGAGTGCGACTTGAGAATTTATAAGTTGGTTTTCCACTCTTCGACGCTCAAACGAGGTTTTTGATGCGGCAAAGTCCTTGCAGAACTTGCTTAAATCGCCGCCCAGTGGCACGCTGAAGCCCACAGTAATGCCATAGTTGTTCACACCAGAATTAGACGAGGCACTGAAGTTTGAGTTGGCATTAGCATAATCATTGGCAGTTCCTACAAAGCCATTCACATTGAATGAAGGGGTCGGACAGGTAACACCCGTATCTAGCCCGAACTGGGGAGTGGATGGCGCGACGAAGGAAGGCGCGAAGTTGGATGTGCCAGGGCCACGGCCATAGACGATCTGAGCCACACTAGGAGAAGCGGACATTAGTCCCAAGGCTAGGGGAAAAGATGCAGTAACAGCGAAGCGCCAAAAAACTCGCGGCGGGAAGCTCGATGATATGAGTAATAGAAGAGACATGGTAGTAAAAGAAATGATAAAGGAGGACAATTGGGAGAAGAGGACACCTAAAGGTAAAGGAAACACCGAGAGCTAAACAAGGGTTCGCGGTGAGATCATTCATCCAATTAGGGTGGTGCTGGAAGGGCGAATCATCTCCCACTGGTTGCTATGGTTTGCCCTAAAATTTTTCTGTGGGCAGCAGGGGCGGTTCTTTGATCGGATCGATCGGGACGGGGTAGTATTTACCTTGTGCGTCCACCTTGGGTTTTGATGATACATATCCAGGCGGGATTTCCGTGTATGTGCCATCGGGATTCTGAACCTCATTATTCTTAGGCATGATGTAACTCCAAATGAAAGTGTGCTGTTTTTTGAATATCAGGTTCGACTTGTTTGAACCTGATATATTTAGTAGAAGGTTTAACTCATTTGCTTTCCTTCTGCCCGTTAGTAGTTGTTAGCTAAACCGACCTATACACTTGAAGGCTAAATTCTAGAAACTCTTAGGTCTGGCAAGGGATGATCAGTTCTGGAAAATCTGGAACTGAGCCATCTTGTCTAAATCTAGATCTCCCCAGTTTTTTTCCGATTTCCTGTATAAGCTAAAATGGCTGACATCTATTGATCAGGTGAGCTAATCGCAAGCTCAACAAACTTCGGGAGAGCGTAGTATGAGTGCTGCATCAAGATACTGCAACCTTTGGCGCATTGACCCTGCCAGCGATCGCACTGGATATAAGCGTTGTTTCCTCCCGTTGGCAAATGATTTTTTTCAAAGCCAAGGGTTAAGTGAGGCAGAAGAGGATAGGGGCGATCGCTCCCAACAGAGAAATCTCCAGACTGATTTGCTATCCCGCTTTCAAGCTCCAGCAGTTGATACCACAGAGAGAGCGCGGGCGGGTCTATGCCTGCGCTGTTACGTTTCTGAGCCGATTCTCAACGCCTGCCGCAAAATCGATCATTTGTTCGGAGACGATCGCTCCTTTACTTACCGAGATTTGCTGCCGTTTGTCCTCAATGACGACGGGAAAACGCTGATGGTTTTAGACTCAGATGGCAAAACCTATCTCACCTTAGACCCCACTGGCAAGCCTCAAACAACGGCTTATCAATGTTTCTCACTGCAAATTCTGCGAACCTTTAAGCCCAACGCTCAATCCAGTATGAGCTTAGATAACTGGACTTATTTACAAACCAAACAAAATCCAGAATTAAAGAATTTTTTATCTGAGTTTGGCTTCAAACAATTGAGCGACTGGGCGCTACTCAATCGCACTCGCTCGAAACAATTGCAACAACTGGCAGAACGCAATCGCCACTTAATTGCCGCCTTCCACGCTGTCTATCGTCGAGACAGGCATCAGCAACACCAGGGTACGAAACGCTGTCTAGATCCCACAACCGGGCAACTTCAAGAGATGGTGACTTATTTAAAAGCACGAAATATCACAATTCAGCCCAACCAATTGATCACAGAACTGCGAAGAGTGGCACTACAACTTAGACAATTTGACCTTTGGAGCCATCGAGAACCGTTAGAGGTTGAAGATCCAGAGACAGGCGATCGCCTGATTCGCTCAGAGCTGCCGCAGGATATTGCCAGTGAATATAATGTGGAGCAGCAAGAGCAACAAGAAATGTTGGAATTCTTCCACAAACAGCTTCAACTTGCCTTAGTTCATTCCATTAAGCAGGCAATTAGCGATCGCATTACTTATTTAAAAAAAAGCAAAGGGTATGCCGCTTTCGCCGATCGATTTATTCCAGGATTACACCTCTATTATTCTCAGGGCATCGCCCTGAAAGAGATTGCTGATTTATTAAAAATGTCTGGTTGGGCGCAAGCAAGACGGGTGTTGAATCCGGGAGAGTTAATTAACATTGTTCGGACATTGACAATTCGACAAGTGCTTGACCAAATGCTGAAGAAAGCTGAAGAGAAAGGACTGACTGCTCTTCCTCCTCAACCCGATTATTTAGAAAATTTAGCCAAGCAAATCGAGGCGCTGGCAGATGCAGAAATATTTCAGGAAGCGTTTGAAGAAATTCAAGCGGGAAAGAATCGTCTGATGAAAAGTGTATATGCTCAACAGCTTTGCTTTTACTTAGAAGAGTGTACAAAGGTTACACAAGGAGTTTCGTAATGTTTAGCTTAAGAGCGATCCCACCAGATTTAAATCTTAGCCGACCTGAAGCCATAAGGCTTGAACCAGAACAGTTTGAGCAGGCGCTAGTCAATCCCCTGGCCAGTCCCTCAGTCAATGAAGCGGGTCAGTGGCAACTCTATCTGAATGCGCTGGCACTATTGGGTTTTGAGCAATGGCTAGAGAAACGCGCTCCATCACACTTCATCGATCGAACTCAATGTATCAATCATATTGGTGCTGTTTACAACCTTAAAATTGATGAATTTAAGCTAAATTTAATTGTCAAAGAGCAGGTTCTAGATGAAGTAGTGGAAATTCCCAGAGAAGCGATCGAACAGCCGGCTCTTGTCGCTCATTTCTATGTCCTGCTTGAGGTCTGTGAAGAGCAGCAGCGAGTGATGATTCGAGGCTTTTTGCGATCTGACCGACTCATGAATTATTGCCATCGGGTCAGTGATGGTTTACAAAACGATTATTATCAAATTCCCCTATCTGTTTTCGATCCTGAACCCAATCATTTATTGTTCTACTGTGATTTTCTAGAACCTGCCTCAATACTATTGCCCGTCATTTCAACGGAGCATACCGCAACGCCTGAAGCAATCTCTGAAACCACATTAACGGCTTCTCAAGAAACTCCTATCCAGTTAGGACAGTGGATACAGGGGGTCTTTGCAGCAGGATGGCAAGCGATCGACGATCTGTTTAGTCCAGAAGTTCATCTTGCTTGGAGTCCTCGGAATCAGAGAGAGGGTGCAAAACGCGGGAAGCTTATTGACTTGGGGATGGAGTTGCAAGGACAGAGAGTGGTCTTGTTGGTGAATGTTACAGAAGAAGCCGATAATCAGCTATCTGTGCTGGTTCAGTTACATCCGGCGGGTGAGGAGCGATATCTGCCACCCCAGATCGCCTTAACGTTGCTTTCTCAGGCAGGCAAAAAGCTTCAAGAAGTGGGCTCCAGAACGCAAGATAACTATATTCAGCTTAAATCTTTTAAAGGGCGCTCTGGTATCCCCTTTAGTATTGTGGTTAGTCTCGGTGACACCTGCCTCTGCGAGAATTTTGAACTCTAGGCGTTGGGGTATCATGGGCGTTTTCTACACAGGCAAAACTACCTTACAGGGGATAGAATTTATAGCGTTATTGAAAGAGCCAAACTTTCGTTCTATCCCTAGGAGCGTTCCATGACGGCAATTGCGATCGATGACAGCGGAAAACTAGAAATTCCTCTAGAAATCCGTCAACAACTCGGCATCACCACAGCCCAATCCCTCAATCTTGAGGTTAGACAAGGCTGCATCATCCTACAACCCTTGGAGCAAGAAGCTAAAGTCCAACGTCAAGGCAGTGCCTTAGTGCTAGAAACCCCACCCCTCGGCCATCTCGATACCCTTATTGATGACCTCCGCGAGGAACGCATTCAAAGCCAATTGCCTGCATGAAATGTCTCTTTGATACCTCTGCTCTCATCGCTGCCCTATTGACTGGACACACTCATCATTCGGCCTGCTTGCCCTTTCTCCTTCAAGCCCAATCCCAGCAAATTCAGGGACTTATTGCCACGCATACCCTAGCAGAACTCTATTCTGTTCTAACGCGCATTCCCAAAACCAAAATCTCCCCTGCCGTCGCCCAAAACTTGATCCGCGATAACCTACAGACCTTCGATACTGTTTCGCTGACTGCTGAAGATTACACGGCAGCTATTGACCTAATGGTGCAACGTCAGCTTCCTGGCGGTGGTATCTTTGATGCCCTTATCGCCCAAGCAGTCCTCAAATCTCAGGCTGATGTTCTGTTAACCCTCAACCCAAAGCATTTTACAAGGCTGGGTTCTGAGATTGCTTATAAAGTACAGGTACCCCAATGATACTAAATCCGTTTATCATAGGCTACTCATGGAGACAGGCAAAAGCAACAGGAAACAGGCAACAGAGGTATAGGGTTACTCTACTTTTAAAAGCGTATTTAGTACGAAGGTGAATTGAGATGATTTTTAACACTTTCTAGTAAAAGTTGATATAAGAAATGAGGGGTCTTTTGATTGGCTAATTCCAGAGTATTGTGATAAAGTTTACAAGCAGATTCATCATTCATGATGCGATAGTGAATGATTTTTGTCCATTCTGGTGCAGCGATCATTAATTGAGGAATCACTTCAATAAAAGCTGGTATTTGTTTTTGTAGATCAAAATCTTCTAAAAAATGAACTAAGCTAAACATAACATCGGGATGTTCACAATTATCATCTAAGATAAGATGTAATTCCTTTAGATTGTCATCCTTAGGATATTTAGCAATTTTTTCTAAAGTTTCCTCAAATAACTTGATTTCTTGAGGTGTTTTCAGTAAACGATTTTCTTGTAAGATTTTTAGTAAATTCATGGGTTTATAACTCCTTTATCAAAAAAGGTTAACCAAGTTGTTTTATTAAGTTTAATGAGTTCTTGCAGACGCTTTCTAATATCTGTATCATATAATCTTTGACGCAGATAAATAGAGCGAATATCCCAAACTTCTTGCGCTAAGGTTTGTCGAGGGGAAAGGGTTAAGTCTGGACTTTTACCATAAGATAAGGTGTGACGATGACGACCTCCTTTTCCGGGGGATAAATGTTCCATCATGATAGCTATTCCTTGATTAGTTGTGTAATCTTTGATTTTAGCTTTCATGTAAGCGTTGGATGGTACATGATGAGGTGTTAAGTTATCTCCTCTACGACCCAATTTTAACAAGTCGCCGTATGTCCCGACTTTTCCTTCTCCTGTAAGTAGTTTAGATTGAGTGATGTGGTCTCCTTATGGTTATTTTAGGGGATGGATTTATGATAGGCGAAGAAAAATCCTATCTTCAATTTATTTTACAGAAGATGACGGGTTTCTGCCATAAATTAAGGCACATTACACTTCGTTAATGCACCCTACAAGAGCGGCGATCTCACTGATGTTCAGTAACTTTATCGATCAAGATTAGTATTTTTGATACTACAAGATAACTTTTGATTGGTTGTTGGGTTTCCTGCAAGATCGCCGATCACACTGGAGCCTGCCTAGCCCAGTCGATCAATTCATTCAGAAACGAATCCGGGGGAACACCACGATTGGAAACTTGTGCTTTACAGGCGATAAATTTTCTAATCATAAGTACCTCGATAGAATTAATTATACAGATTTTTGGCGTTGCTGACTGGCTCTCCCGACATCTTGAGGTAAGCTGTATGGTGTTTATTGGCCATGCTCGCTGTTTCCGCTATGAGCCAGTTTGGGCTTTTGATCGTAACTGAACAACGCTCAAGTTATAATTAACCTTTACTCGACAACACCTCATGAATACTTACTCCTTTTTGAAAATCATGTTTCTTACTTTAATGAATCTGGGATTGACATTCAATCAACCATTATCTGCTTCAACTGTCATGGCAGAATACGCAATAGTCCAGAAACTCCCTTCTAATGTTCAATCTCAACCTAATGGAAAAATTATCTGTCGCATTACCAAAAAAGTCACAATTTCTGTGTATCACTTTACAAATAGTGTGAATGGGCTAGGTAGTCCAATAAATGGCTGGTATTCAACTATTGCCTGCGGAAAAGAGCAAATAGGATGGATTCACCAATCACGGATCATGCTTACGGGAAAATACCATTCAGCCCCTTAGACAATAGCCTTAGACAATAGGAAGTATACTAAATTTACCCTGCCCTCTTGTTTCTCGTGTGATCAATTTTTTCGATCATCACAAGTAGAATTTTGTAGTTGATTGACACGACTAAAATGAGGTATTAGATGTTCAAGATTTGATGGGCATTGCCCACCCAATTAAATACACCAAATTAGCCGTATCAATCCACTTAGAAAGAGGCGATCACACTAAGTTTTACTACCCTAGTACTCCCCCCGCTTGTTTAAACAGTTGCTCCATTTTCTCGTAGGTAACTGTGGGCTGACCAAAACGACCTGGTGGTAAAGAAGCCCACTCCCAGCTTAGGATATCACAGGCTGCCCTGATTTTCCCTTTTTCTATTTCGTCTAATGCACCTCGTTGTTTAATGAGTTGAATGGCGGCTTTGTCTTGATTACTAGGAGAAAAATCTTTCAAGCCTAGTTTTTTGGCAACTCCATCCCAAGTTGTGTTCAGAAATTGATATCGCCCTGCTGCTGTCGAGCATAATCCTCCTGAACATATAACCTTACGGGGATGATCCGCATAACTAGAAAATGTCTGGCCAGTGAACATGATATTATATCCTGTCCTTACACCATCTCCAACGCTCTTATCTGTCCCTTCTGGCCAAGCAATGGCATCTAAGAAAGCCATGACTTGTTTGCTTCCTGAAGCTTCAGTATGTCCAGGCGTGGGATCGTTAATCTGAACGTGCGGCTGGAAAACGTACCAATTGAAAAAGCCTCCGTGGGGAGATTTGAGTTCAAATTCCCAATGATTCTTGGAAGCTGGTCGATACCAGTTGATACCAATTTTTTCGCCTTTTTCTAAATCAAACTTTTCTCCTGGATTGTCAATATCCGTGCTATCGATAGTAAATCGCTTGATCACGGTATCTTGAAGGGCGGTCAAACTTAATTCTGCCATGTAATTTCTCCTTTTGTTAGATCTCGATTCAGTTATAGCGATACGCAATTGAGTGAGATACAGGCAAAGCCTTGCTTAGACTGGTTTGTAGTCCGTGATAATGTACCTCATACGACTGCGAACCGTTACACTCGTTAGTAGTTGTGAGCAAAATCAACCTATACACTTACGGTTCTAAATTCTGGATGGCTCTCTTGGGTTTTGTGGACAAGATGTATCGCTCTGATACATTTTGAGAAAAGCTTTACTCTCCTGATAGCTGAAAAGCCTTGCTGTCAGGGCGTATCGCATCCCCCCCTTCCCAAATTTAAAGCATTCTCCAGTTTTCTTCCGCTTTCCTGTATTAAGATGAAAGGGCTGACATCTATATTATGCGCCGATGGCAAAACTTACCGGCTCTTCGGTTTGTGTTATGCAATGGACGGGGGTTATAAGGGATGGAACCCTTATATAGAAAGGCATTTAGCGATTTTTGTCAATTGTTTTTGCTCTAGAGCGAACTAATCAAACCTTACTACCTGAAATGAACAAGTCAGTGATTATTAATCTAGGCAGTGGAGACTTGTATCAGGGATTTCCGCGAGTTACCGTTCAATTATGGACGGACGGCAATCCGAGGCCAGAGCAATTTATCGGCACGTTGCCCGCCGCACCCGCTTTAGGGGAACTGTATCGGAATTGGCAGCTTGTTTATCGGGGACTATGCGATCGCCTTGGGCGCAGCGAAACTGAACGCATTACGGGCGGACAACGCCATCCCATAATATCCCAACCAGGACATCTATCTTCAGCTTCTCTCGTAGAAGTTGGTGAACTAGAAATCAGTGAAGCAGGCATTACCAATATTTCTCAGGTCAGTTTTGATGAGTTGTGCCAGCAGCTACAGGCAAGCATCAATACTTGGCTGAAATCAGAGGGTTTTCTCCCCATTGAACTGCAACTGCGATTGCGACTCGACTCATCCGCTCCCATCCGAGTCATGATTGAAACTAACGATCTGGAATTGCGCTCTCTTCCCTGGCATCGCTGGCATTTCTTTGAGGATTATCCCCAAGCGGAAATGGCGTTGAGTCAACCAGAGTACCACTATCGAAATGTTCTGAAGTCAGCAAAAACTGACCAGAAAGTCAGGATTTTAGCAGTCTTAGGCAATAGCTCTGGCCTTGATTTAGCCACAGAAACCCGCTTACTTCAGCGGTTGCAGGATGGGTCAGTTAAGTTCCTGGCCAACCCCTCACGCCAGGAGTTCAATACTCAATTATGGCAGCCTGAAGGGTGGGACATCCTGTTTTTTGCCGGTCACAGTCAAACCCAGGGACAAACGGGTCGAATATATATTAATGAGAATTCAACCCACAATAGTTTGACGATATCACAGTTAGAAGAGGCACTGAAAACCGCGATCGAGAAGGGGTTAACGCTGGCTATTTTTAATTCTTGCGATGGCTTAGGCTTGGCACAAGCATTGGAAAAACTACACATTCCCACAGTGATTGTCATGCGCGAACCGATTCCCAATCGGGCGGCACAAGAGTTCTTTCAGCAGTTTCTGACAGCATTTGCGATCGAGCAATTGCCGCTCTATCTTGCCGTTCAGCAAGCGCGTCGAAAGCTCCAAGGATTAGAAGATGATTTTCCAGCAGCGTCTTGGTTGCCCGTGATTTGCCAAAATCTAGCCGTTGAACCTCCCACTTGGATTCAGCTTGGAGGAACGCCAACCTGTCCCTATCGCGGTCTATTTGCCTTTCGGGAGGAAGATGCTCGGTTCTTCTTTGGGCGGGAGCAGGTAACTCAGGCACTGCTGGCGGCGGTCAAACAAAAGCCATTGGTGGCGGTGATTGGTGCTTCTGGCAGTGGCAAATCATCCGTCGTCTTTGCGGGATTAGTGCCGCGCTTGCGTCAGGAATTAGGCAGTAGCGGCATGAAAGAACAAGGCTCGCCGTCTGTACAGATTGTTTCGTTTCGCCCAGGGAATAATCCGTTTGAAGCCTTAGCAACTGGGTTGGCGCAGTGTCCTGCGATCGCTAAATTTGTCTCTCTACATCAGCCCCAACAGGGGTGTGGCGATGCTCTCCCAGAAGGTCAAAGCGACAGTTTCGCTAACGCAGTAGAACTAGAGTGGCTCTTGCGGCAAGACGACCAGGGATTATCCCACCTCATCGAGTGGGTTAAACAGCAGAATTCAGGGATACGCCTGATTTTGATCGCCGATCAATTTGAAGAACTCTATACCCTTTGTCCAGAGGCAGAGCGACAGACTTTTTTGGATACTGTACTAAATGCCGTGAAATTTGCTCCAGCGTTCACCCTGATTCTGACCCTACGAGCAGACTTTTGCGGCTATGCCCTGGCTTACCGCCCCTTGAGTGATGCCTTGCAAGGTGCCATTCAGGTTTTGGGGCCGATGAACCGGGAAGAATTGCCAGCCGCGATCGCAAAGCCCGCCGCCCAAATGCAAGTGAAATTAGAGGATGGGTTAATCCAGAAGCTGATCCATGCCATGAATGAGCAGCCAGGGCGTTTGCCCTTGTTGGAATTTGCCCTCACGCAATTGTGGTCAAACCAGCGAGATGGATGGCTAACCAATCAGGCTTATGACCAGATTGGCGGCGTAGAAGCAGCGCTGGCCAATCACGCAGAATTCGTATACGCTCAACTGAACGAAGAGGATCGACAGCGAGCGCAACGGGTATTTATCCAATTAGTGCAGCCAGGTGCCGGGACAGACGATAGCCGGCGTACTGCTACACGGGAAGACGTGCAGCCCGAAAACTGGGACTTGGTAGTGCGTTTAGCCTCCTCTCGCTTAGTGGTGACCAACCGCAACGATTCTACAGGAGAAGAAACCGTAGAAATTGTTCACGAGGCATTAATTGGGGGCTGGAAACGACTCAGGAATTGGATGCAGCTCGATCGAGAGTTTCGCCTCTGGCAAGAGCAACTGCGGGCAAACCGCTACCAGTGGGAGCGCAGCCATCAGGATGAAGGGGCATTGTTGCGGGGTAAACCTCTGACCGATGCAGAATATTGGTATCTGAATCGAGCTGATGAACTGAGTTCGAGCGATCGCGAATTGATTGAGCAAAGTGTGGCACTGCGCGATCGCGACCTGAAATCCCAAAAGCGCAGGCGAAAGTTAACGATCTCAGGACTCACAGGTGGCTTGCTAGGGGCCTTAATCTTAGCAGGAGTCGCTTGGGGGCAATGGCAGAATTCAGCGCGTAGCGAGATCCAAGCCATCACTGCGTCCTCAGAAGCACTTTTTGTCTCCAATAATAAGTTAGATGCGTTGATTGAGGCCATTCGGGCCTGGCAAAAATTATCCAGGACAGGAGGAACAGACGCTGAGACTAAAACTCAGGTAGATTCCGTCTTACGGCAGGCAGTTTATGGCGTTCTTGAATACAATCGTTTGTCATTGGATCGCGACGAAGTTAAAAGCGTCGCCTTCAGCCCCGACGGTAACATACTCGTCTCAGCGGGTCGTGATAAAATCATCAAACTCTGGAAGCGAGACGGTACTCTAATTGCAACTCTGAACGGACACAGCGATCGAATTTGGCAAGCTGTGTTTAGTCCTGATGGTCACACGATTGCCTCGGGTAGTACAGACAAAACCATCAAACTCTGGAAACTAGAAGCGGGCAAGACACCTGTTTTGCTAAAGACCCTTGTAGGACATCGCGATGGTGTGAGGGGAGTGGCATTCAGTCCCGATGGTCAAATGCTGGCTTCAGCGAGTGATGATAAGACGGTAAAAATCTGGAAACAGGATGGCACTTTAATTGCAACTCTAGCAGGTCACACTGCTGTGGTGAATGGAGTTGCCTTTAGTCCTGACGGTCAAATACTGGCCTCGGCGAGTGACGATAAGACAGTAAAACTTTGGAAGCGAGATGGCACCTTGATTACGACTCTCACAGGTCACACTGATATTGTCAACGGAGTAGCGTTCAGCCCTGATGGTCAGATGCTGGCTTCAGCCAGTTGGGACAAAACGATCAAACTCTGGAAACTAGAAACAGGGAAAATGCCGGCTCTACTGGCAACCCTTACAGGACATAGTGAAGTGATTGCTGGAGTAGCATTCAGCCCCGATAGTCAGACTCTCGCTTCAGGTAGTTGGGACAAGACTGTTAAGCTCTGGAAGCGGGATGGTACTTTGATTGCAACTCTCAGTGGGCATAGCGATCGTGTTTGGGGAGTAACATTTAGCCCCGATGGTCAGACCATTGCTTCGGCCAGTGATGACAAAACGGTCAAGCTTTGGAGGCTGAAAAGCCCTTTGTTAACAAGGCTGACAGGGCATAGTGGCGTAGTGATTGGAGTGGCATTCAGCCCCGATGGTCAGACCATTGCTTCGACCAGTGATGACAAAACGGTCAAACTTTGGCAGCGAGATGGCACTCTGCTCGCAACTCTCAGCGGACACACCGCTCAGGTTTATGGAGTCGCCTTCAGTCCCGATGGTCAGAGGCTTGCCTCCGCAAGTGCAGATAATACCGTCAAGCTCTGGAACTTAGGTAGAGGGAAGCCTCGATTACTTGCCACCCTGAGAGGACATCAAGCAGTGGTTTGGGAAGTTGCCTTTAGTCCCGACGGTCAGACAGTTGCCTCCGCAGCCTGGGATAATACTGTCAAGCTCTGGAATGTAGGGCAAAAAACGCCCCAACTCCTCGCCACCTTGAGAGGACATCAAGCGGCGGTTCTTGGAGTGGCATTCAGTCCCGATGGTCAGACAATCGCCTCCACAAGTGCAGACAATACCGTAAAACTCTGGAGAGTGAAGCCAGATCAGGTGCCTGTTCTCCTAAAGACACTTATAGGACATACTGCTCAAGTTTATGGATTGGCATTCAGCCCCGATGGTCAGACGATTGCCTCGGCAAGTGCAGATAACACGATCAAGCTTTGGAAACTGGATGGTACTTTATTGACAACCCTTAAAGGTCAAAGTGCTGTCGTTTTCTCTGTTGCCTTCAGTCCCGATGGTCAGACCATTGCCTCAGCAAGCTGGGACAAGACGATCAAGCTTTGGAAACCAGATGGCACTTTATTGACGACTCTGAATGGCTATAGCGGTCGCTTTTGGTCAATAGCCTTCAGTCCTGATGGTCAAACTATTGCCTCAGCAAATGAAGACAAGACAGTCATTTTGTGGAACAAGGAGCAGGTTCTTACCCTTAATCCATTGATGTACGGTTGTAATTGGGTGCATGATTATCTAAGGGCAAATCCCAATGTGAGTGAAAATGATCGCCATCTTTGTGATTGATCTTCGATGATCTATCCATCTTTCTTTTTGTTCTGATTATTTTAGGGTTGTTCCTTGATCCGAATATTACGAAACTGAACGACCTCTGTATGACATTGCAAGGCAATGAAACCTTCGAGGTTCACGGATTCAGAAAAAGTTCCCGCACTAACTATTTTGTCATTGAGTTTAACCTCAATCGTATTATCCTGTACGGTGATTTCACAGCTGTTCCAATATCCAGGATGCTCTGAATTTCGAGGACTAATCACCTTAGTAGCCCATCGTTGAGCAGGAAATATATCATAGACTGCACCTGTTTTATGTAAAGGACTTCCGTATATCTTTTTTTTGTAGTCATAGGCAGTCTCGTCAATTTGAACTTCGATGAGATTGTCATAGAAAGATTCACCTTTAGGTTCTGGCCTCCTTAGAAAAATACCAGAGTTTGCTTCGATGGCAAATGCTTTCCATTCTAACTTTAAGATGAAATTTTTGAATTTTTTGCGTGTATAACAAAGAGCACCCATTTTGACATCTTTATCGGAAACTCCCGCACCCAATATAGGCAAACTATCTTTAATATCAAAGAAGTTTTTGGCACCTGATTTATTTGATTCCAAAAATTTCCAACCATCTGATTTGAAGTCACCTCGATAAAGAATTTCAAAGTCTTCTTCCTCGACAAATTTAGATGAGATGTGGCGTTCAATAATTGAATCCGCGTCTTCTTCCTCGACAAATTCAGATGAGATGTGGCGTTTAATAATTGAATCCGCAATCTTACGGCATAGGGTTAGTCCTGTGAGTACAGGATTGGCAGAACCAACAGTAGGAAAAATCGCTTGGTCAGCGCAGTAAACATTTTGAATGTGGTGTAATTTGCCGTCTAGATCTGTTACAGATTCATCAGGATTTTCACCCATCCATAGCGTACCCGATTCATGGCGTGAATTCCAAAATGCCTCAGTCTTTTGGTATGGGTCGAATTGTGTCGGCTTCTCTGGTGTCCATTTTTTAGCATCATTCGGATCTTGGTATTCGATGGCACCAAAGGATACCAGTGATGAAAGAAAGTCAAATAAAGTTGAATGAACCTCGTCCCAGAATTCCTCATCTTCTGGTGAACTTTCCCATTTCAAGTAGGGCTTAGCATATTTCACTTCACCGAATACTTCGATTTGATCCTTACTTAAATTCATCCAATTCGAGCCTTCTGTGTAAAGTGGAGCCTTTGGCTTTCCTTGCACCTCAGAAACCGTGAATATCAATAGAGTGACCCATTCCTGATCCTGCGACCCTAATGTATCGACAAGCTCCTCATAATCGTAAAACATTTTATAGAGAGTCGTGAAAACATCAAAGCCACGATCAGAGCTACAGAGGAATTGGAAATGGTAACTTTTCTTGAAACGTTCGCTGTAGCCCTGTAGATGGTAAAGGGCAGACTCAAGAACATCCTCCTTAAGGAATCCAAGTGCTTCTCGCTTAATCCGAACTGTTACCGCACTGAACAGATGCCCCATCAGATTACGCCCGATTAACTCTTGGTTCTCTTTTAAAGAGTCCGATCTGGGAAATGAGTTGAGTACAAGCCTGGTAGATTCTACAGCCGTACCAGCCAAGATCACCTCGCAATTGCTTAAAAGTTCAAAAGAGCTTGTTTTTTGAGAGTTGCTATCGACTACATGTATGCGAGAGACAGAACCCTTATCGGTTTCAAGCTTGTATACAAACGTATTCGGAACAAGAAAGATTGATTTAGATTTCCAAATGGGATCATTGGGCTTCGGCACATCATCGTACTGGGATTCAATCCGTATATTTTGTAAGAGCCTACCAAGACTACTGAAAGCATCAGGGCTATACACTCCAGATCGGGTGCTATTTGCCGCGACAGCCACAGGTGGATCTTTAAGTTTGAGATGATTTAGATCTGGTGAATTTAGCTTTTCCTCTAGAAATTTCTTCAGACCCTTAAAAAGAGTCCCATTTATAAGGTCTGAGTAGTCAGAAACACCTGTCTCGTCTTCTACCTCTTTATAGTTCTTATATAGGAAATCTCTAAGCTCTTTTGGCCAAGACGCTAAATCTTCATCGGTAAGACGTGGCGACCACTTCCCCCACGTCAACGATTTACCCCCAACACAGTAGCTATGCTTTTTTACTTCCCCAAAAAACTCCTCACCCATCCCTGCTCGACGAACATGACATACATATGGGGACTTCATGTGTGGGTGATCGATATTTTCATCAAAAATGCCAGTTTTAGGTGGAAGGTTTTCGATATGCTCGTGTACGATGTAAGGACCAGCTTCAAGGATGAGGATTTTTAACCTTTTTTCCTCTCCAAGTTGCTTTTTATTTTTACTCCAGTGGTAGAGCTTACTCGCAATATACGAACCGTACATTCCCGATCCGATCACCACCACATCAAATGGTTTGGCTTCATTGCTTTTTGCTGCCTCCTCTAGGGTGTTACAGAAGTAGCGACCTAAAATATCAGTACCGAAAGCAAATGACGTGTCTTGATTGTTAACGTTGGACTCATTCTGAGACATAATTTATGGACTCTTTGGTAGGTGAACAATAGACTTTGGGAGCGTAATATATTTTTATTTTCCTTTCTATTCTCCTTTAATTTGACGGAAAGTGGGTTAAGATAGCCATTCCAGCAGGCGGTAAATCGATTTTGACAGTGGCACGACTGCCATTACTAATAATGTTTACAGTTTGATCTGTGGGTGGGGTATGTAATTGACTATCAGCCCAGTCGCTCCTGTAAAGATAGGTCATTTGTCCTCCAATAGGACTTAAAGAGCCATCTAGAGTTATATCTGCACCTCTGACCGCAGTCCCATTAGTATTAACTGCTATCAGAACCTCTTGGTCAAAGAGAATGCGAGACCAGGCTACCAACTCTTCTCTTGCTGGTATATTAAAAGGTCTTCCTAAGATAGATGTTTCCCTTAAATACTGACGACCGCGACGTAAAGCTAGACCGATTTTGTTATCTCCATTACGGATAAGAGCGATCGCGGCAATACGTAAATAAGTAGGATGATTTTCATCAAAGAAATGGCAATTTTCGGTTTCAAAAGCTCCAAAAGTTCCACCAAACATGGACTCTCGAATATAGCGATCATCGAAAGGAATTTTGCCGTTGCTATCGCGTGGTTCGATACTAAAGTCGTGATAAGATTCTTTACCATCAAATGCTTGCTCAGTACCGTAATAAATACAGGGTATGCCTAGAGTAGTCAACTGCACACCTACTGCATGGGCAACTTGTTCTAAATTAGGATTATTAGCTGCAAATCGATTTTTACCACGTCCCACCATATCGTGGTCATCTAAAATTGAGACGTGATAGCGTCCTGTTTCACGATGACTACCAAGAGAATCATGACCTGCAAACTGATTAAAAAAATCGCTTGGTTCTCTAAACCCTTTAGTCATTCCTGCTAGTTTTTGTGGTGGTTCGCCGATATCTAAAACAGCATCTAGATTGCGACCAAAGATTTCTAGATAGTTGCGCGCCATATCAGCACCACCAGTAACCTCACCAAGAAGCAAGAAGTTTTCCTTGCCAATCGACTCGGCATATTCGTGAATTGCACCACAGAAGTTACGGGATGCTTCCCAAGAAACGTGCTTGACAGTATCAATCCGAAATCCATCACAATCGCTGAGAGCAATCCAGTATTGATAGACTTTGATAACAGCATTTAAAACATCACTTCTATTGAGATTGAGGTCTTTAAGGTCGGAAAAATCACCTCGTCGAAATTCATTATCTGGATGAAGCGGCTCTTCCCAACCCTCGGGATCCCATTTGCAAATCTCTCCAGCTTTGGTATACCAGTCTAAATCTTGGAATTCTTGGGGCCAAACACCGTCTTCTAAATCAGAGGGAGAAATGCTTGAAATAGGAATACTACTTCCAGTATCAGAACGCCACCCATGAACTGGATAAGGTGGAGCAAAACGGTACTTTTCAGTAGTTTTTGGTCTTCCACCTACATTGTAAAACCAGTTATTTCCCGAATGATTGTAGATAATATCTAATAGAACATACATACCCTTGGTGTGGGCAGCATCTACTAAATCTCTCAATTCTTGACGAGTACCAAAACGAGGATCGATTTCTAAGAAATTTTGAATTCCGTAACCGTGATAAGTTTCTAAATCTTTTCTTTGTTTGCAAACAGGGGCAATCCAAAGAGTGGTAACGCCTAAATTTTGCAGGTAGTCCAATTTACTTTTTATTCCGGCGATCGTTCCTCCCTGAAATATTTTGCCGCCAGCCATCCATTGTTTTTTATCATTCTTCCTGAATGTCGATGGATTGGAGCGATCGAATAGTGTTCGACCACCTTCTCCACCATCGCTGAAGCGATCTGGTAGGAGAAAATATAAAATCTGGTCTCTCCAGGTTGCAGGACTTGGATTAACCCGTCCACGGGGCTTTAAGTCTGCCAACCTCAGTTCTTGAGGTGCTGCTGCTTCAACTAGCGTTCTAGACATGATTATTCTTTATAACCTCAACTTTTTCTTCCTAATTAGGGCCGGCTGAATAAATCTAAAAACCTTGCTGGATAAGACTTTTAGACTTTTTTGAAATCCAAAAGTACCAGATATGGGAGTGATCAGGGGGAAATTCAGGGACTTTTTCCCTGAAAAT
>VYLJ01000058.1_pt1 | contig 25602 bp, 19 predicted proteins | sample 5114331 | NCBI WGS metagenome assembly VYLJ01 (sample SAMN12291791, study PRJNA351875) | freshwater metagenome | isolation source: freshwater lake | place: USA: Michigan, MSU2 Lake | collected 2011-08-16
GACCGGGTCCGCCAGGAGCATCCATTCGGCGGCGCGCTCGACGGCATCGGCAAGCGATCCCAGCGCCGCCTCGCCTGCCGAATCAGCGCGGACATCGGCAACCAGCGCTTTCAGCGCCGCACCGCCGTCGCCAGTGAGCTTGCGCCCGATGAGGTCAGCGGCCTGGATGCCGTTCGTGCCTTCGTAGATAGGCGCGATCCGCGCGTCGCGATAATGCTGCGCCGCGCCGGTTTCCTCGACAAAGCCCATGCCGCCGTGCACCTGCACGCCCAGTGACGCGACCTCGCAGCCGACATCGGTGCCCCAGGCCTTGACCATCGGGGTCAACAGGTCGACTCGCGCTTTAGCCGCAGCGTCGCCCGCGCGGCCCGCATCCACGTTCGCCGCCGCCGCATAGAGCAACGCCCGCGCGCCCTGCGTCAAAGCCTTCATGCGCAGCAGCATCCGCCGCACGTCGGGGTGCTCGATGATCGGCTTTCCCTGCACGCGGTCGCGCGCATAGGCGACTGCGGCTTGCGTCGCGCGCTCGGCGATCTGCACGCCCTGCGATCCGACGTTGAGCCGCGCGTTGTTCATCATCGTGAACATCGCGCGCATGCCGCCCATCTCGGGGCCGATCAGCCAGCCCTTGCAGTCGTCGTTGTCGCCGTAGCTCAGCACGCAGGTCGGCGAAGCGTTGATGCCCAGCTTGTGCTCGATCGAGACGCAGCGCACGTCGTTCGGCACGTTGAACTGCCCGTCATCGCCCTGGCGCAGCTTGGGCACAAGGAACAGCGAGATCCCCTTTGTCCCCGCGGGTGCCCCCGGTGTGCGCGCGAGCACGAGGTGGATGATGTTCGACGTCAGGTCGTGCTCGCCGAAGGTGATGTAGATCTTCGTCCCCTTGATCGACCAGCTGCCGTCCGTGTTCGGCGTCGCCGTCGACCTGAGCGCGCCCACATCCGAACCTGCCTGAGGCTCGGTCAGGTTCATTGTCCCCGACCATTCGCCGCTGACGAGTTTGGGCAGATACGTTGCCTGCTGTTCGGGCGACCCGTGCGCGTGCAGCGCCTCGATCGCGCCCGACGACAGGATCGGGAGCAGCGTGAAAGCCATGTTCGCAGTGCCGAGATCCTCGAACACGATCGTCTGCATCGCAAAGCCGAGGTTCTGCCCACCAAACGCCTCCGGCGCGTCGAGCGAACCCCAGCCACCCGCGACATAGGCGTCATACGCGGCCCTGTACCCCTCAGGCATCGTCACGGTGCCGTTGGCATACCGGGCACCGACCGTATCGCCGATCCGGTTGAGGGGGGCGAATTCGCCGGCAGCGAAGGCGGCAGCGCCGTCGAGGATGGCGTCGACAATTTCGGGGTCGTGGCCGACCGTATCGCGGGAGATTGACAGCGCAAACCGCTGATCAGCAATGGGAGGAAGAAATGTCATCGAAGCCTTTCGGACTGGATATCGCAGCCTAGCGTCAAACGACGCAAATCGCCACGAGCACGCCGCCTCAGCGACCGCCCTTTTTCGCCGACAGCGGTCGTATCGGAAGGACCTGTGCCGGAGTCGCCATATTCTCCGGCGTGAATTCAGGAACTATCTCCTGCAGAGCCGACCGCAGTGCTGCGACGTCGCTGCGGTCCATCAGACCGATGAGTGCACGAAGGCGACAGTCCAACTCGGCCATGGGAATGTGGTATTCACGTGCTTTACGAATCAGGGGATGCGCCGTCGGCAAAGCATTGTCGTCGATCAAAAGCTCCTCGTACAGCTTCTCGCCTTGACGAAGGCCTATGAACTTGATTTCGATCTCGCCATTGGGATCTTCCTCCGTCCGCTCCGACATTCGGGACAACGCAATCATTTTGCGCGCCAGATCGACGATTTTCACCGGTTCGCCCATGTCAAGGATGAAGACCTCGCCTCCGCTGCCCATAGCGCCTGCCTGTATGACAAGCTGGGCTGCTTCCGGAATGGTCATGAAGTACCGCGTGACTTCCGGGTGCGTGACAGTGATCGGCCCACCGTTGCGCAGCTGGGTGCGGAACAGCGGCACAACCGAACCGCTCGAGTCGAGCACATTCCCGAAGCGGACCATGATGAAATGAGTTCGGCTTCCAGCGTCCGCCATCGCTTGGAGAACGAGTTCGGCAATGCGCTTGCTCGTACCCATGACATTTGTCGGCCGGACAGCTTTGTCGGTCGAGATTAGGACAAAATCGGAGACGCCGCATTCTTCCGCGATGCGGGCGGTGATCCAGGTGCCAAGCACATTATTGCGCACACCTTCGATCGGGTTCGCCTCCACCATCGGCACATGCTTGTATGCCGCAGCGTGGTACACCGTGTCGGGTCTCCACTGCGCGAGTATCTCGCGCATCCGAGCTTCGTCGCGCACCGAAGCCAAGTAGGGAAGAAGATCGACCTCAGACTGCTCGCGAGCTGCGCGCGCCGACAGTTCGTGGTGGATAGCGTAGAGCGAGTATTCGGCGTTATCGATAAGAATCAATCGCCGCGGCTGTGCCGCGACGATCTGGCGGCACAATTCGCTGCCGATCGAGCCGCCGGCTCCCGTCACGACCACAGTCTTTCCCAAAATGTTCTTGGCAAAGAGAATTTGGTTTGGTGCGGCGACGTCGCGACCAAGAAGGTCTTCGATTTCGAGCTCGCGAAGTGTGCTGACCTCGATCCGCCCGTGAGCAAGATCCATCAATCCCGGCAACGTCCGGACGTTTACGGACAATGATCGTAGTGCATCGAGTATCTGGTTCCGCCGCTGCCGCGTAACCGACGGGATCGCAAGCAGGATATCGGTGACCCCCTTTCGTTCGACGAGGTCGGAGATGTCGTCGGCCGAATAGATCCGTTTCCCGTTGAGAATGCTTCCATGCAGCGTGGGATCGTCGTCGATGAACGCGACGACCCGCATTTCGCGCTCCCCCGCAATTGCCGAGGCGAGTTGACGCCCCGAAGCACCCGCGCCGTAAATCAAGACCTTTTGCGCACTAAATGCCGGAAGCCGGGGGCTGAGAAGCTGACGGACGAAAGCACGCGAGGCGCTGACCATCAGAAAAAGTAGGATCGGCTGAATCAAACCCACTGTTCGAGGGACGTTCGCAACGCCCAGAAATGTGAATATGCTCGCATACAGCATCGCATAGATGGCGCAGGCACGGGCAACCTCGAGGGTCGCCGACCACCCGAGATAACGGAAGATCGCGCGGTAGAGCCCTGCAACCCAGAAGAGAGGCAATGCAATGACAAGCGCTGCGATGACCGACAGCCATTGATTTCCGGCAAATGCGGACATTTCACCGAGGCGAAGATAGAACGCGAGCCATACGGAGATGACGCAGATCGACGCATCGACGCTGATCGCCATGATCCGCTTGGCCGTTCGGGGCAATTTGAGAGCCGCTTGCACGGTCCGGTTCAACGCCATGCCGCGCTTCCTGTCATTCGGCGGCACGTGCGCCCACTCTTCCGATCCGATTTACTCGTCATTTTTTTTGCACCAATCATGCTGCGCGGGCAGGCACCTGATCCTGTTGCCAACGCACCGGATCCGAAATCCAAATGAGCGCGATAGCCTCTTTGAGCGCTTGGGCGTCATCCGCAAGCGCGTCATCACTGAACGCCGTATCGATGGCAGTCCCGGGTGCCAGCAGGTCGCGCGTCACAGAAGCATTCTCATGAAGCAAGTCGCGCAATGAAGCACCGAGGCCAGATCGGATCCAAGCGGCTTGCTGCGTATCGAAGCCTCGCTTGTCACGAGACAGACGAATTGAATCCGGCACCTCATTAGCCATCGCCGCACGCAGCGCCCACTTGCCATAGCCGTTCTTCAACTTGGCTTTAGTCGGCAAGGCGGCCCCCAGTTCCATCAAGCGATGATCCATAAACGGCAGACGACTCTCGATGCTGTTAGCCATCGAGTTGCGGTCTTCGTAGCGTAACAGCGTTGGCAGGCTGAAACGCGTGATATCCTGCATTTGCCGCTCAACGATTGTCTGGCCGGAGGCCATCGCGGGACTTGGGGATCCGGCCAGCGCGGGAAGCGCCAGGCGTGTAGCCATGCCGTCCTTGGCGCCGGTGTAGCGGTGACGCTCAGACCAGAATACACTTGCCCGTTTCGTTACAGCCGGGAACACCAACGCGACGTTAGCGAGGAGTGTCGGAATATCACTCAGGCGACGATTACGGATCGCGTCCTGAACATGAAACAGAAAGAACTTGCGGTAACCCATCAATGCCTCGTCACCGCCTTGTCCGCCCAGCAGGACCTTGACCCCATCCGCTCGTGCGCGTTCGAAAACGGCATATTGAGCCATTTGGCTGGTATGCGGAAAAGGCGCACCTTGCGCCGCGAGCGTCTTCATGAATAGCAAGGTTAGATCGGTCTTCTCGTCGGGCCAGATCCAGCGCATGTCGAGCCCTGCGCGCGCACCCACCGCAGCAGCGAGCGGACCTTCACTTTCTAGGTTGCTCGGCCGTCCGTACGAGAAACCGAGCATTCCGGGCTGCAGACGGCCGGTGATCGTCGCGATGGACGAGCTGTCCAAACCCCCGGAAAGCGACAGGCCGACCGGGACGTCGGAACGGAGACGAAGCCGACAGGAATCTTCCAGAATTGTACGAAGCTCATCGACGAGCTCGTTTTCGCGCCGACCGGCAATCTCTCCAACCTTGGTCGAAACGCGGTCAGCAAAGTCGTAATAGCGTGTCTTCGTCACCTTGAGCCCGTGCCCTCCGACCGATACCTCAAGAAAGTGCGAAGGTTCTAGCGCATCAATCCCCTTAAATGGCGCAATGGAAGTTTCATCCTCGTAGTACTTAAGCTGAATACCACGGGCAACATATTCCAGATTTGGCGAGAGGTGCGCGTGGCGCGCAATGATACCGGGAGTTGACGCAAAAACGAGTGAGTTTCCGTCGAACCGGTAATAAAGCGGTTTCACGCCAAACCGATCGCGTACCAATAGAAGGCGGTGCCGAGTCTTGTCCCATAAGGCAAAAGCGAACATTCCGATGAAGCGATCAAATGCAGCGAAGCCCCACTCGCAATACGCTTGGAGCAATACCTCGGAATCAGAAGCGGTTGTAAACACGCGTCCCCGCGCAACCAGCAACTCGCGCAATTCTTTATAGTTGTAGATTTCACCGTTGAAAACCAAGGTAACGCTTCCATCCGGAGTCGACATCGGTTGGTTGGACCCTGGCAGAGGATCGACGATGCTCAGGCGATTGTGGCCAAGCACAACACGGTGCGCATTCGACTCAATCGACACGACGGCCTGTGCATCCGGCCCGCGCGGAAATTGATAGGCGACTATTTCGGAAACAAGGTCATTGCCCCAGCCGTCTGCACGTCCAGTGATCGCGCCCGAAATGCCGCACATGACCTACCCCTTAAGTTGGAATCCGATCACGACGCGAGCCTTTGCAATGTGGTCGGCCGTCTGATCGATGAGCGCCCGCCCATTACTTAAGGCTGGCAAGCGGGGCAAGCCGGTGCGACGGACAGATGCGGTGACGCATCGTCACGCCTCGATCGACGACCCGGAACCCGTGCTCAGATGCGTCCCGGAAACAAGAGCGATCCGCCAGCGGCGCCGCCTCCTCCTAGCTTGTTGAAGGGCCGCGATGAGCGGTTGCGGGGGTTCAATCGAGCGCTTTACAATCAAGGGCGCCGCGTCTACCGGCGCAACGTCCAACACACGTCCGGAACCTATGAAAAACTTTGCACTGATCGGGGCCGCGGGCTACATCGCACCGCGCCATCTCCGGGCTTTGAAAGACACAGGAAACGGACTTCTCGCTGCTGTCGATAAGGCCGACAATGTCGGAATCCTCGACAGCTATTTTCCAGAAGCTGCGTTCTTCACCGAGTTCGAACAGTTTGAGCGTCACATTGATCTGTTGCGAGCGCGGGGGACCTCGCTAGATTATGTGAGCGTCGCATCTCCGAACTATCTTCATGACTCGCACATCCGTTTCGCACTTCGTTCCGGCGCCGATGCGATTTGCGAAAAGCCGGTCGTCCTGCAGGCGTCTCACGCGGAGGCGCTTATGGAGTTGGAAGCTGCTACGGGTCGGCGGATTTTCACGATCCTCCAGCTCCGCCTGCACCCCGCCTTGATCGCTTTGCGAAACCGCTTGCGCGCCGAGATCGCGGACCGACCGAATGAGCGCTATCCCGTCGAGCTCACGTATATTACCAGCCGCGGCCCGTGGTATTTCGCATCCTGGAAAGGTGACGTCGCCAAGGCAGGTGGAATTGCGTCAAATATCGGCATCCATTTCTTTGATATGTTGCTCTGGCTGTTTGGTGAGCCGCAGGACGTCGACGTCACTCTCTTTGGGCCTGATACGGCTTCCGGCTCGATGAGATTTGCAAACGCAGACGTCAAATGGTTCCTGTCCGTGAACGCCAACAATCTTCCTGAAAGCGCAAAGACGGCAGGCAAGCGCACCTACCGCAACATTAACATTGGCGGAGAAGAGGTGGAGTTTTCCGACGGCTTTACGGAGTTGCACACGGCAAGCTACGAAGCCGTTTTGCGCGGCGAAGGATTCGGGCTCGATGCCGCGTTGCCGAGCCTTAAGCTGGTCGACCGCATCCGCGAAGCAGATCCCACTCTCCATTCACTCGGTGCCCACCCCTTTGCGGCGGCGATTCTGAAATGAGCGCCGCCGTTCACCCGACTGCGATTGTTGATGAGGGGGCACAGATTGGAGATGAGACGCGAATTTGGCACTGGGTTCACGTTTGTGCTGGTGCCAAGATCGGTGAGAGGTGCTCGCTCGGTCAGAATGTCTTTGTCGGCAATCGCGCGAAAATCGGCAACAATGTAAAGATCCAGAACAATGTGTCGGTCTATGATGAGGTCGAGCTTGGAGACGATGTTTTTTGTGGACCAAGCGCGGTCTTCACAAACGTAATCAACCCCCGCAGCCACGTTGATCGCAAGTCTGAATATCGGACCACTCGGGTGGAGCGCGGCGCTTCGCTCGGCGCGAATTGCACGATCATGTGTGGTGTGACGATCGGCGAGTTTGCCTTGGTCGGCGCGGGCGCAGTTGTGACCAGCGATGTTCCTGCCTATGCGATGGTGGCGGGCGTACCCGCACGTCGCATCGGCTGGGTCAGCAGATTTGGCGAGCGGCTCGCGCTGCCACTCGAGGGCGACGGCGACGCGGTTTGCCTCGGTGACGGATCGACCTATCGGCTTCACGGCGATCGCGTCATTGCGCTCGGACCTTCGACAAGCCCTGCTAATCTCGAACAGTGATGAGGCGATCGTGAAAGACAATCTCGTTGAGAAGCTGCGCGCGCGCGAGGCCGTAATCGGGGTCGTCGGCCTGGGATATGTCGGCTTACCGCTTGTGCTCCGCTTCGCCGAAGTTGGTTACAAGGTGATCGGATTCGATATCGATCAGCGCAAAGTCGATGCGCTTGCGGCCGGTCAAAGCTACATCGAGCACATCTCGTCCGACGCTATTGTCGCGGCAAAGGCGGCGGGTTTCGAAGGTACGACCGATTTCAGCCGCGCAACGGAAGCGGACGCGCTCATAATTTGCGTCCCCACTCCACTGAACAAGCATCGCGAACCGGACCTCTCGTTCGTCATCGACACTGTCGAGGCGATCGCGCCGCACCTGCGCGAAGGCCAGGTCGTCAGTCTCGAAAGCACGACCTACCCCGGCACCACCGAAGAAGAACTGCTCCCGCGCGTCGAGCAGGGCGGGTTGAAGGTCGGCGAGTCGGTTTTTCTCGTTTACTCGCCCGAACGCGAAGATCCGGGCAACCCCAACTTTTCGACGCGCTCCATTCCGAAGATTTGCGGCGGCGTGACTGCGGCATGCCTGGCGGTAGGCCTTGCGCTATACGGCCAGGTAATCGACCGTGTCGTGCCGGTCAGCTCGACGCGGGCGGCAGAGCTCACGAAGTTGCTCGAGAACATTCATCGTGCCGTGAACATCGGCCTTGTTAACGAAATGAAGATCGTCGCCGACAAGCTCGACATCGATATTCACGAAGTTATCCGCGCGGCCGCGACAAAACCCTTTGGATTTGTAGCTTACTACCCCGGGCCCGGCTTGGGCGGCCACTGCATCCCGATCGACCCATTCTATCTCACTTGGAAAGCCCGTGAATACGGGGTGCACACACGCTTCATCGAGCTTGCGGGCGAAGTGAATTCGGCGATGCCGGACTGGGTGATCGCAAAGCTGGCATCAGCACTCAATAGGAAGCGCAAAGCGACCAACGGCGCGAAAATCCTCGTGCTCGGCATCGCGTACAAGAAGAATGTAGATGATATGCGTGAATCGCCATCCGTCATGATCATGGAAAAACTGCGAGCGATGGGCGCGGAGGTTGAATACAGCGATCCCCATATTCCCAGTTTTCCCCAGACTCGGGAGCACCATTTTGATCTGAAAAGCGTAGATCTGACCGCAGAATCGTTAAAGAACTTCGATTGCGTGATACTCGCGTGCGATCATGACCGCTTCGATTACGACCTGATTGGCCGGAACGCTTCTCTCATCATCGACACACGCGGCCGCTATCTTGAAGCGCGCGACAACATCGTCAAGGCGTGAAGCGCCGGGAGGGTCTGGTGGAATTCATCGATCTTGCTGCGCAGCAGGCGCGGATCCACGACGATCTTCGGGCACGCATCGATGCCGTTTTGGCGCATGGGCGCTATATCCTAGGTCCGGAAGTCTCCGAGCTCGAACAGCGCCTCGCAGCCTACGTCGGGATCAAGCACTGCGTCGCGGTCGCGAACGGCACCGACGCGCTCCAGCTTGCGCTGGTCGCGTTGGGAGTAGGAGCTGGCGACGAAGTCGTTACACCTGCGTTCGGTTATTTCGCGGCGGCCGAGGTCATCGAATTCCTCGGTGCCACAACGGTCTTCACCGACATCGATCCGCGCACCTACAATCTCGATCCTCGCGCACTCGAGGCGGCAGTTACCGAACGGACCCGGGCAATCATTCCCATCGATCTTTACGGTCAGTGTGCGGACTACGACCGCATTCGCGCGATTGCGGATCGTCATGATATCCCGGTGGTCGAGGACGCCGCGCAAAGCTTTGGCGCGACCTACAAAGGCCGCCAAGCCTGCGGCTTCGGTCGGATTGCGACGACGAGTTTCTTCCCGTCCAAGCCACTAGGCTGCTATGGCGATGGCGGCGCTTGTTTTACGGACGACGACGATCTCGCCGCAAGCCTTCGCCAGTTGCGAGCCCATGGACAGAGCAAGCGCTACCATCACGTGCGCGTCGGCACGAACAGTAGGCTCGACACGCTGCAAGCGGCAATCCTGCTCGCAAAACTTGATGTCTTCAATGATGAGCTTGTGCTGCGGCATGCCGCAGCGGCCCGTTACACGCAAATGATCCACGAGCGGCTGTCGCCGGAAGACGTGATCACGCCGTACATCGAGCCGTTCAATACCAGCCCTTTCGCGCAGTATACGATCGCACTTCCGGAGCGGGAGAAGGTGATTAGCGCACTCGGCGCAGCTGGAATACCCACGGTCATCCATTATCCGATCCCGGTCTCACGTCAGCCCGTCTTCGAAGGTCGCGTTTTGGACGCCTTTCCTGTAAGCGATCGCGCTGCCGCGCACGTAGTTAGCCTGCCGATGCACCCTTACCTTGACGAAGCGACCCAGACCCACGTGGTCGAAGCGCTCGTGTCGGCCGTGCGCCGCTGATGCCCAAGGTTCTTACTGTCGTCGGCAATCGGCCGCAGTTCATCAAGCTCGGCGTCACGGCCCGCGCGTTGCGTGAGATGGGTGCCGGCGCTCCGTTCCAAAGCATCGTGGTTAACACCGGCCAGCATTACGATACCATGCTGGCTGACGTCTTCTTCACCGAACTTCAGATCGAGCCGCCGCACTATAGCCTTGGCATCGGATCAGGGCAGATCGTCGACCAGATCGGAAAGATGCTCCAGCCGATCCGCGAGATCGTCGAAAGCGAGAAGCCGGACGCGGTCCTCGTCTTCGGCGACACGAACTCGACACTTGCAGCCGCCATCGTCGCCGCGCATGCCAACGTACCGCTCGTCCATGTGGAGGGCGGCGAGCGGCTTTACCGACGCGCCGCAATGCCGGAGGAAGTGAACCGGGTCGTCACGGATCACCTCGCTGACCTGTTGCTCGCCAGTTCGCGCAAGGCCGTGCCTTATCTGATGCGGGAAGGCATGGGGCCGGACCGCGTGCGGTTTGTCGGCGACCCTATGTACGACATTTTCAAGCTGACCGGCGAAACACTGCGCAGCCGACCGGCCGCGCAGCCGGCCGACTTCGGCCTCGAAGATGGCCAGTTCATGCTCGCGACGATGCACCGCGCCGAGAACACCGATTCGCGGGAGGCGGGGATTGCCATCATGGCTGCGCTCGATGCCGCGCGCATGCCGGTGCTGCTGCCAGCGCACCCGCGGCTCAAACAAAGACTCGACGCTTGGGGCTGGGCGCCCAGTCGATCGCTCAAGCTGATCGAACCGCTCGGCTATTTCGATTTCCAGAGCCTGCTGCGTCGGTCAACGATGGTCGTGACCGACAGCGGTGGGGTGGGACGCGAGGCCTTTTTTGCCGGCAAAGGAGCCATCGTGCCGCTCGAATCGAGCGCATGGATCGAGGCGGTCGAGGCAGGAATGTCGACGATGGTCGGCAGCGACCCCGAACGGCTGGCTGCGGCGTTGCGCGACTTCGTGCCGCGCGAGCCGATCGCGGGGTTTGTCGAACAGGAGTTTGGTACGGGTGACGCTGGTGCGCAGATCGTAGAGGCGATCGCGGCCGAAATCACCGGCCGACCGCGCCGCGCCGAGGGCCCTTGGCATCCGGTTGGCCGTTTTACGGAGCTTCCACGAGCCGTCGACAGTACCGAGCGCACCCATGAGCGCTTCCGGAACCGCGTCGCCGAGGTGGCAGCGAGGCATGATCTGACGTTCGATCTTTCTCGGTCACTTGACGGTGCAACCGCGCTGGGGTGCCTCGCAGCCGAGGCTGGCGTCGCGGCACGGCTTATGCTGCCGCTTGAACGCCTGGCGTTCAACCCGTTTGGCGAAGCAGCCGTCGATATCGTTCGCGAATTGCTTGACCAGGGACATGTTCTCGCAACCGGTACTGGTCACGGTCACCGCGAAGCGCTCGCGGCAAGATATGCGACCGAGGTGGAATGCGTCGACGCGATCCCGCCTTCCGATGCCGAAGACACGTTCGAAGTGAATGGCGTGGTGCAGCCTTGGCTGTGGGGCAAGACGCCGCTGTCGCCTTTCGAGCGACGATTGCGGCTCGTCGATGCTGCACGCGAAGAGGCGCTCAACGATCTGCGCAGCGTTCTCGGCGCGCCTAACGCGCACGACTCCAGAGCCTCGGAGCAGGCCGATTGAAATGGCCGACGAGCTGGTTCAGTTCTATCGTCTGGTCGACGTGACGGCCGCGCGCGCGGCACTCGCGCATGAGCGCGATCGCACGCCGGCGCATAGGGCAAGCTTCTGGCACCCCAGCCTCTCCCGGCCGTTCGCGCCCGGAGCGTTCGATCCCAAGCTCGCCAGCTACACCCTGATGCACCTGTCAGGGCTGTTCGATTCCGGCAACTATGGAGCGGTCCTTCTGCGCGACAAGGATGGCGCGGTCGACCACCGATCGATGATCATGCCGCGCTTTGCGCGGTTCCCGTTTATGGGCAACGAGGATCTTCAGATCGGCGCAACCTTTACCCGCCCGGGCGCGCGGGGCATGGGGCTGGCGCTCCGCGCAATCCTCGAGATCATCGACCGCTACGGCAATGCAGGACGGCAGTTCTGGTATCTGACCGATGCGGCCAACACCGCGTCGGTCGCGGTCATCCGCAAGGCCGGCTTCGAGCTGGCTGGCACCGGCGGCAAACGCCCGCGTTACGGATGGCGCTTCCTAGGCTTCTATGACATGGCGCGACCGGCCGACACGCCGCGCCACCCCGACCTCTCCAAAGCGGACGACCAGCCATGAGTGATCTGCGAAAAGTTCCATTTTTCAACTACCCCGCCTTGTTTGCGGAGCATGAGCAGGAATATCTCGATACCTTCCGCGACGTACTGAAGCGCGGCGCCTACATCATGCAGAACGATCTCGCCGAATTCGAGGCGGATCTGGCATCGTATCTTGGATGCAAGCACGCGATTGGGGTCGCCGACGGCACGGCCGCGCTGGTCTTTGCGCTCAAAGTCTCCGGCGTCGAGGCTGGAGACGAAGTCATCGTCTCGTCTCACACGTTCGTCGCGACGGCCGCCGCAGTGCACCATGTCGGTGCAACGCCAGTGATCGCCGACTGCCTTCCCGACAGCATGATGGACGCGGACAGCGCGCGCCGCCTTGTCACGACGAAGACCAAGGCACTCATGCCAACCCAGCTCAATGGCCGCACGAGCGACATGGACGCGCTCGGCGCGCTGGCAGAAGAGCACGGCCTCTCCATTGTCGAGGACAGTTGCCAAGCGATGGGCGCCCGCTTTCGCGGCACGCCGGCCGGCCTGTTCGGGATCGCCGGCTCGTACAGCTTCTTCCCTGCGAAAACGCTCGGCTGCTTCGGCGATGGCGGAGCAGTTGTAACCGACAGTGACGAAGCGGCGGCAACCATCCGCACGCTTCGCGACCACGGCCGCGGACCCGATGGCAAGGTCCGCATGTTTGGCCATAACGGGCGGCTTGATAATATTCAGGCGGCGATCCTGCGCCTGAAGCTGTCGCGCTACGACCAGTCAATCGACCGGCGGCGTGCGATTGCCCGGCTGTACCAGGAGCGGCTCGGCCAAGTCGCCGAGGTGCTGCTGCCGCCGCCGCCCGAAGACAACGGTCTGCGCTTCGACATTTTCCAGAATTACGAGATTCAGGCCGAGCGGCGCGACACCTTGCGCCAGCATCTTGCCGATCGCGGGGTCGGCACGATCATGCAGTGGGGGGGGTGGATGCTGCACCAGTTCGACGATCTCGGGCTGCGGTCGGACGCACCGTACGCCGAGCAGATGTCGAAGCGCTTCATGATGCTGCCGATGCATCACATGCTGAGTGATGACGACGTTCATTATGTCTGCGACCAGTTGGTCGCTTTTTATCGGGGCTGACATCAGCCGATCGCGAGGAATCACGAAGATGAGCACCGAGGGTATCAGCGTGTCGGGCGGTCTCAGGACCGACGCCGAGCGTCAGGAGGCACCACGCAATCGTGCGTTGTTCGAGGCGAATCCGTCCAGCTGGGAGACCAAGCTGGAGAACTTCCCGAAGTACGTCCGTCGGCAGAACCTTACCCGGTTCATGGCGCTCTATGACATCTTCAAGCTCGTCTTGCCGATCAAGGGCTCGGTAATCGAATGCGGCGTCAACCACGGGTTCGGCCTGATGAGCTGGGCCAAGTTCTCGGCCATCCTCGAGCCGGCCAATCTCACGCGCAGGATTTATGGATTCGACACGTTCGAGGGGTTCCCGGGCGTCAGCGAGCAAGATCGCTCGTCGTCGTCCCAGCACGTCAAGGTCGGCGACCTGGCCGCTGACGTCTACGACGAACTCACTCAGCTCATCGACGCCTATGACAGTACCCGCTTCCTAGGCCATGTAAGCAAGGTGCAGCTGGTCCGCGGCGACGCGACCGCCACGATTCCGCAGTTCGTGAAGGATAATCCGCACCTGCTCGTGTCACTGCTATACATGGACTTCGACCTCTACGAGCCCACCAAGGTCGCGCTGGAGCATTTCCTGCCCCGCATGCCCAAGGGCGCGGTGCTCGCGTTCGACGAGCTCGACAATCCGCTGTGGCCGGGCGAAACCCTTGCGATGCTCGAGGCGCATGCCCGGCGACCGTTGCGGATCGAGCGCTTGCCGTTCGACCCCTATATCGGCTTTGCGGTGCTCGATTGATGACGGCATCACGCTCAAATCTGATCGATACAGCGACAATGGCAGCGGCAATCCGTCGCCATGCCGTCGAGATGACCCATCTCGGCAAGAGCTCGCATGTCGGTTCGGTACTGTCGGCGGCCGACATCCTGGCGGTGCTCTATGGGCGCGTCCTTGACGTTGACCCCGCGGCGCCACAGAGCCCCGACCGCGACCGCTTCATCCTTTCAAAGGGTCACGCGGGCGCGGGGGTTTATGCGGCACTTGCGGAACGCGGGTTTTTTGAGAAGGAGCGGCTGCGCAGCCACTATCAGAACGGTTCGACCTTGTCTGGCCATGTCTCGCACAAGGGGGTGCCGGGGGTAGAGCTGTCGACCGGGTCGCTCGGTCACGGCCTCGGCGTCGGGACCGGTATGGCGCTCGCAGCGAAGCGGCAAGGTGCGGGCTGGCGGACGTTCGTGCTTTTGTCGGATGGCGAGTGCGACGAGGGATCCAACTGGGAGGCGATCCTTTTTGCCGCGCACCATAAGCTCGACAACCTCGTCGCCGCGATCGACTACAACAAGATTCAATCGCTCGCGTCGGTTGCAGACACGCTCGCGCTCGAGCCCTTCGCAGACAAATGGCGCGCGTTCGGCTGGAGCGTGACCGAGGTCGACGGTCATGACCATGACGGGCTTCTCGCCGCACTCGATGTTCCGGTGGGAAAGCGCGGGCAACCGAGCGTCGTCATCTGCCATACGGTCAAAGGCAAGGGCGTTTCTTTCATGGAGCAGCAGGTGCTTTGGCACTACCGCACGCCGCAAGGCGAGGAATATGCAGCCGCTGTTGCAGAGTTGGAGGCGGGTCATGCGTGACGCCTTCATCGCCGAGTTGACTCTGCTTGCAGAAGCGGATGAGCGCGTGACCCTGATCACCGGCGATCTCGGTTTTGGCGTACTCAACAGCTACGCGGAGCGCTTTCCCAATCAGTTTATCAATGCAGGGGTTGCCGAGCAGAACATGACCGCGCTGGCGGCCGGCATGGCACTAGCGGGGCACAAGGTTTACACTTATTCGATCGCCAACTTCACGACGTTGCGCTGCCTTGAGCAGATCCGCAATGACGTCTGCTATCATGACTGCGACGTAACCGTCGTTTCGGTTGGCGGCGGCTTTTCCTACGGCCAGCTTGGCATGTCGCATTTCGCGACGGAGGATTTGGCGATCCTGCGCGCGCTGCCGAACATCATGGTCGTGGCACCGACCGACCCTTGGGAGGCGCGCGTCCTCACCCGCCAGATGGCGATGCGGCCGGGACCGAAGTATCTGCGGCTCGACAAGGGCAAGGCAGGCCTTCCGGAAGAGGCCTCGGCGGTCGAACTCGGCAAGGTCAGGACGGTCCGCGACGGTAACGACCTTACTCTCATCGCCACTGGCGCCATTCTCGCGGAAGCGCTCAAGGCGGCCGACCAGCTTGCGGCACGCGGTGTCGCGGCACGCGTGCTGGCCGTCCACACGCTCAAGCCGCTGGACGAAGCGCCCATCCTTGCCGCGGCGGGCGAGACCGGCGGGATCGTTACCGTCGAGGAGCACAATATCCTCGGCGGTCTCGGCGGGGCGGTCGCGGAGATTTGCCTCTCCGCTAATGCCGCGCCGCGCAGCTTTCGCCGGATCGGTCTGGCTGACCTTTATCCGACGATCGTGGGCGATCAGGACTATCTGCGCGCCGCTTATGGCATGGACGCGAGCGCCGTGCTTGCCGCCGCCGCCGACATGGTGTCGGCATGACCCCGACCCGTCCCTACCCGCTGAAGCGGGCGTTCGATATCGCTGCGTCACTCGGTATCCTCGTCGTCGCATCGCCGCTGCTCGTCGGCTGCCTCGTCGCGGTCTGGCTTCAGGACCGGCATTCACCCTTCTACAGGGCGCAGCGCGTCGCCCGCGGGGGCGGCCTGTTCACGATGATCAAGATCCGGTCGATGGTGATGAACGCCGACCGGGCCGGCCCGAATTCGACGGGATCGGGTGACCGGCGGATCACTGGGGTCGGCCGCTTCATCCGCCGCTACAAAATCGACGAATTGAGCCAGTTCCTCAATGTCGTAGCAGGAAGCATGTCGGTGGTGGGGCCGCGACCGCAGACCCGCGCCTGGGGCGTCGACCTCTACACGGACGAGGAAATGGCGCTGCTATCAGTGCGGCCCGGCATCACCGACTTGTCGTCGATCGTATTCTCCGACGAAGGCGAGATTCTCGCCGATGCGGCGCATGCCGATCTCGAATACAATCGCGTTATTCGACCTTGGAAGAGCCGTCTTGGCCTGTTCTACATCCGCCACGCGTCGCTCGGCATGGATATCCGCATCTGCTGGCTCACGTTCCTGGCGATCGTCGACAAGCCCAGAGCGCTTACGGGCATCGCGGACATCCTGCGTCGCCATGGTGCGGAACCCGACCTCATTGCCGTTTGTCGCCGCGAGGGACCGGTCCCCGCCGCCCCCCCGCCGGGCGCCGATGAAATCGAGACTGGCGAACCGAAAACGCTCCAGCGGTCCCCGGCGCAGGTCTGACGCGCGTGGGGACCAGTCCTGATCGGAGGCACGGCTGATGTTCGGCGTGATCGGGCGCGCCGCCCGTGTCCTTGACACCTATTTGATTGCGCCAATGACCGGGAAGATCTCAACGGCGTCGTTCTGGTATATTCCGGAGCCGCCGGCGTTCGTCGAACGCGACGGCTTCGAACGCTATGTCGACCCCAGTCGCAAAAGCCCGTTTTATCCGATCGATCACAAGGGGAAGACCCGCTACCCGCTGGTCGGCCCGGACGGCGTCATCGTACTGCGCTATGCGCCGCCTACCGGCGATCAGATCAATCCCGAAGCCTGTTTCCAGTTTGCGCTTGGGTTGCACGACCGGTGGATCACCGAAGGCGACGACAGCCTCCTCGAACAATTCCTATTCTACGCACGCTATTTCCGCGACCGTCAGCAGGACGATGGTGATTTCGCCTATCTGTTCGATTACGGTGAGGGACTGCGTGCGCCGTGGTTTTCGCCGCTTGCTCAGTCACGCGGGGCGTCGGTCATGCTCCGTGCCTATCTGCTGACGGACGACCAGTCGTTTCGACAATCCGCGCTGAAATCGCTTGGAAAATTTTGGACGCCGATCGCACAGGGCGGCTGTCTCGGGTTTACCGCGCGGACTGGCGCGCCCTATTTCGAAGAGTATCCGCCCAACCCCACCGAGGTCATCAACGGCTTCATGGCAGCCGCGATCGGCCCCTGGGAGCTGGCCCGGTTCCTGGACGATGCTGACTGTGCCAAGCTTGCAGCCCTCGCGAAGGCTTCGCTGGAAACGATGCTGCCCGAATTCACGCTGTCATGGTGGTCGATTTACGACCAGAATCGGCGCGACGTCTTCCCCAATTATCACAGCCCCAGATATCACAAGATGTGCATCGGCTATCTGCAGGTGCTCGCGCTGATGTTCGAATCGGACGCGATTGCGGCTCATGCAGGGATATGGCGTCGTCAGTATACTTTGGCTTCGCGCATTCGCGCGACAGCGTTAAAGTTCGCGCGCAAGAGCCTGTATCCGATCTGATGTTCGAGGACGAAGCGCAGTGACGGCGATTCCGGACCGGTCCCACTCAATGCTCGCGACGCTCGCGTTTGTGGCACTCGCGCTGTCGTGCGCGGCGCTCCCCGGGCTTGAACCCTTCGGGCCTTGGGAAGGGGGTCTGGTCGCCGCATTAGCCGCCCTGTTCGTGTTCGGCATGTTTTCGACGCCAGCGGGCACTTCGCGCCATCAGCCGACTGACGGCAGCCTCGGCATCATGACGATCGTCTATTCCGTCTTCTTTCTTTTGACGGGGCTTCTGGGGCTTGCCGCTGGCAACCAATCGATCGATGTCGCGCGTTCGGTTGCACCATATGTCGGCCTGATCGCCGCGCTTGCACCCTGGTGGTGGAGCGGTGCGCCGCTCACCGCAAGGACGTTCAACACGCAGCTCATCATCGTTGGGACTGGCCAGGCCGTTTTCACGTTCCTCATCTTCGGAGCCAACACGATCTCGCTCGATGCGGGCGCGTTACTCGCCTCGCGCGTGACACAATTCGACGCCCGGCTGACCATGCCCTTTACCATCGCCGCAGTCGTGATCGCTTTCGTGCGGGCGGCATTTGCGCCGGTCTTCTCCCCGCGGCAGATGATCTACCTGGGCCTCGCGGTGCTCTCGTTGGCGGCATGCCTCGCGACCCAGACCCGATCGCAGGTCTTGAGCGTCTTATTCGGCTGCGCGATCGCGCTGACGTTCGGGATTTTCGCGGGTGAGAATGTTCGCCTGCGGGTTTCAAAGGCGCTCAAGACCCGACTTGTCTGGATCATGACGGTGTCTGCGCTAGGTGGCGCGTTTTTGCTCCTTTTTACCGAGTTCGGCTCTGCGCTCTTGAACGCGCTCGTTCTGCGCAATGCTGCTGTCGGCGATGGCCGGATCGATTATGAGGTGATACCGGCGCTCGAACTCTATCTGGGCTCGGGTCCAGGGGTCTGGCTGTTCGGGGTTGGTGCCGGGACCCCCTTTGTCGATGACGCGTTCGAGGCGCGGACCTATCTGCACAACCTGACCTTATACGCTCTGCTCTATGGCGGTATCGTCGGCTTGGTCATCGTTCTCGCGCTGTGGTGGCTGCTTTCTACTCGCGTCAACAACACATGGCGCCAGCTGGGCGACCCCGAGTGGCTCGCGCTGCTGTCGGTCATCGCGGCAATGTTCTGCTATGCGCAGTTTTTCGCGGTCCATAAGATCTTGCCGTTCAACCTCATCCTCTGGCTTGCGGCCACGTGCGTGTTCACGCGGCTGAGGTGGGCTGGCGCGAGCGGGGAGCCAGCCAGTTACGCGTCTGGCGTACGACGGGGCGTCGCAATGGCCCAGGCCGTGAGGCAGAGCAGAGCGGCGTAAGCTAGGACATAAGCAGTCGCGAGCAACCCGACGGCGTTGTCGAAATCGAGGTCGGCTGCCCATGAATAGCCGAACGCGCCGGACACCAGCAGCAGCTGCAGAAAGTCGAAGGCCAGCTTTGCCTCCGGCCGGTTGACCGTATTGCACGCCCAAGACAACGGCTGGGCGACGAACCGCGCGAGGAGAACCCAGGCCATTACGCCTGCGAGCTCCCCAGCCGGTCGCCAGGGCTCGCCAAACACGATCGCAAAGAGCGCCGGTCCGAAAAACCAGAGCGCCACGCACGGGATCAGGCCGATCGGAACGAGCGCGCCGGCGGCGGTCCAGAAGAGCCGCCGGGCCTCTGCCGGATCGCGGTGGAACGCTTTGGTGAAGTAACCCGCAAAGACGTCACCGGCGGTCTTGTTGACGAAGCCGAGGGGCACGTTGATGATCTGATCGACCAGCACCCACAGCCCAGCGGAGCTTAGCCCGAAGAGCGCAGCGATCAGTGGGGCGGGCGCAAGCGTCGCGATGTTGTTGATCAATGACGATGGCATGCGGATCGCAGGGAAGCGCCAGTAGCGGCGCGCGTCGGTGATAACCTCGCGCAACGGGATCGGCCGGATCCTTTCGAAAAAGGACGATCTGATCCGCCACAGTCCGAACGCCGCGGTCAGGCTGCGCATCAGGCATTCGGCGCAGGCGAGGCCGAAGGCACCAAGGCCCGAAAGTGCGAACGAGAGCTGAAGGCCAACCCGCAGACACGCCTGCACCACCACAAGGTCCTGGGCCGCACGCCAGTCCGCCTCGCGCGCCACAAAGATCTGGATGCTATAGATTGCGGCCATGCCGATGACCGTGGGCACGAGTAGCGATCCGGCCCACCAGGGCAGGATTGCCTTGCCTTCCGGATGAAGCCAGAGCGCCACAACCGCAAACGCGGTGCAGACCGCGCCGAAGACGACCGAGGCGTAGAGCGAGGCGGCGAAGATGGAGTCCGACTGCCGGCGGCTCGGCGGCGCCAGCAGTCCTTCCGGATAGCCCAGCGGCGCAATCGCCGCGAGGACGGTTGCGACCGACAAGAACACGCCGAAAATGCCGAATTCGGGTTGGGTGTAAATTCGCGTCAGTACGGGTGAGATCGCGACCACGGCAAGCTGGGCAAATGCCGAGGCCCCGCCGACGCGGGTAAGTGCAGCTAGGAAGCTTCGCCCCTCGGAACCCGCACCGGGCGCCGCGCGGTTCATTCCGCTCGCATCAGGCCGGGCCGTGCCGCAGCGAGCGCCTCGACGTGCGCCACATAGGCGGCATAGTTCGACTCACGGTCAAAGGACTCGTCGAACAGGTTCCTCACGCGACCCTTGCACGCCTCAAGTGCTACCCGATCCTCAGCAAGGCGCAGGATCGCCTCAGCAAGAGCCTTGCTGTCGCCCCCGCCGACATTCACGCCCACGTCGCGCTTCTCGATGAGCTCCGCGAGATCGCCAGTCGCGCCGTTGATGATCGGAAGGCCGCTCGCCAGATAGGCGAAAGCCTTGTTGTTGAACGCCGGCGAAGGGAAGTTCATCAGCAACAGGCCCACATCGCTCGCCGCCAGAACCTCGAGCATCGTTTCCGTGTCCAGCCAGCCGAGCCGGTAGACGCTCGGGTACTTCTTGCTCCGTTCGGCGATTTCGTCGCTGTCGACCCCGTCTCCGCCGATGATGAATGCCATGCGGTCGGGGTGAAGCCGGCCGCTCTCGACCAGCAGATCGAGTGCATCAAGCAGCAGCGCTGGGTGCTGCGTGCGATTGAACGTGCCCACGAATGTAAAGACGATCTTCCCTTCGACCGCGTCCAGCGCATCGCGCACGGTTTGCGGCAGATCGCGGACCGGTCGCTCAATTCCGAAATTGCGGGGTGTCGTCGTCAGGTAAAAGACCCTATCGGTCCCACGCGACGTACGACCGGCCTTGGTAAGGCCCCAAGTCATCAGCGAATTCATCATCGCCACAAGACCGTCGGCGTTGCGCAGAGCTTTGCGCACGCGAGCGGTCTCCAGCAGGAGGCCGAACCGGACAAGCGCCTTCAGCGCCGCGTTCGGCGCATAGTCGATGAAGATATCAGGCCATTTGTCCCGGACATCAACGATCGTTACCGCGCCGACCGATCGACCGTATCGAACGATCGCTTCAGCTGTGATGTGGTCTGGAAGCGACGCAATCACCGCATCGGGTGGCGGCAATACACTGGCCTGACGGCGAAGGCTTCTGGCCGCCAAAATGTGATCCACGAGTCTGGCAATACTGACGTTGGACTTATATCCTCGGCCCTTCATGAAGCGCACGTCCAGGCCGTTGGGCATGCGATACCCGGCTTCGCCATGGGCGATCCATTCCGGACGCCAACACTTGCGGATATGATCGAACGCGGACGTCCACAGCGTTACGTCGTGTCCTGCTCGAATCAAATGCTCGCAGAGCAACATCGTCCGGGTGTTGTTGGCATCGTCGAGGCGCTGACCGATGGTACTGGCGTAAACCCGCATGGAACATCCGTGTCGAAAGAGTCGCGCTCAGGCGTCGGCCTTGTCACGCGTGCCATAGCCGTAGCCATATTCGTAACCCGCACCGTAATGGGCACGCTCGATCTGGAACTTGGTCAGCAGAATGCCGACAAGGTTCGCATTGGCATCGATGAGCCTGCGGATGGCAACTCGCGCGGCACTGGTCCCTGTGCCATGGCTCTGCACGACGAACACGGTGCTTTCGGTCGCCCGAGCGATCAGCGGCGCATCGGCGAGACCCATCACCGGCGGAACGTCAATAATTGCATGGTCGAAGCGTGCGCTCAGGTCGGCCAACAACTTGCCCAGCCGGTCGCTTGACAAGAGCTCGGCAGCATTGGGCGGGGGCGGACCGGCAGTCATCGCCGCGATGCCGTATTCCTCGTTTTGATGAAGAAGCACGGAGAGATCGTCGCTTCCGGCGAGGTAATTGCTGAGACCGGCCTGGTTCGGCAAATCGAGCAGGTGGTGCACCGAGGGTGAGCGCATGTCGCCGTCGACAAGCACGACGCGCCGGCCCGCACGCGCGAGCGAATGCGCGAGCGCAAGGCTTGTCGACGATTTGCCCTCCGCCGCGCGTGTACTGGTCACGGCGATGCTGCGAGGCGTACCGTGACTGGTCGCAAAGCTTAGGCTGGTCTGCGCAGACAAATATGCTTCCGCCACTGCGGACTTCCGGTCGCTGAGCTCGCCGCGAAGGTCGTCGGTATCCATCTTCGGGATGATGCCGAGCAGCGGCAGGCCGAATGTGGGCTCGACGCTGCGCGGGTCGGAGACACTCTCGTCGATCTGGTCGAGGACGAGCGCGACGGCGATCCCGAGGCCAACTCCGCCTAGAAGCGCGATCAGCAGGTTGAGGAGGATATTCGGGCTCGACGGACGTTCGGGTAGGTCTGCGTTGTCTACGATGGAGATGTTATTGACGCCGACTCCGCCAGCAATACCGATTTCCTTATAGCGTTGCAGCAGCCCGTCGTAGAGTTGACGGTTGGTGTCGACCTCACGCTGATAAATGTTGTACTGGATCGACCGCCCCCGCACGTCGAGCAGCGCGGTTTTCAGCGCGTTGACCTGACGGGTAAGCTCGCTCTCGCGTGCGCGCGCAGCCTCGGCGGTCGCGCGCAACGAACTCTGTATCCGCGTTTCCTCGCGGCTGAGCGCGCGGTCAATCTGCGCGATCTGGGCAGCAAGAGCGCGCGCCGGTCCATATTCGGGTTCGAATTGAGTTAGGAGCTTCGAATAGTCGGCTGCGAGTTCGGCACGACGCGCGCGCAGCGTGTTCATGCCTTGGCTGGCCAGCGATTCCGCAGTGGAACCGGCAGCGCTAGACAGACGGCTTTCGGCTTTGACCCGGTCCGCAATCGCCGTGCTCAACTCGCGGTTGAGTACTTCGAGATTCTCGGCAACGATGGGCTTATCGAGCGTACTGGTGCCGTCGCCGCCGGGCGTAGGAACGGGCAGATTGATGATGCCCCGGCTCGATGCATAATTGACCAGCAGCCGCTCGGAGTCCTCAAGACGGCGGCGAAGCTGTTCGAGACGTTCTTCGAGGAAGCGTCGTGCATAGGATGTCGCATCGAACTTACGCTCAAGGGTCGTTTCGATGAAAACGCGCGCCCAGGTATTGGCGATGCGTTGCGACAGTTCTGGGCTCGGGCTTGTGAACTTGATGATGACCAGACGCGACAAACGCGACGGCACGATCGTCACATGCTCGAGCAGGATTTCGCCAGCAATGCGGACACGCTTCGCGCGCGCGGCCGCCGACGTCGCCTGCTGCCCCCCAGCCTTGATTTCGGCGACCGCCTCGTCGGCGCCGAAAGTCTCGAGGAAGGCAACGTCGTTCTCAAGTTTCAGCGCGCGCACGACCGCTTCAGCCATCGATCTCGTCTGTAGCAGCCCGTACTGGGTTTGATAGAATTCGAGATCGACCCCTTGCGTTTCCGGTTCGACGCCCTGCACCGAAGTAATGCGAAAGTTTTCGCGCCGGATTTCCATCGTCGCCGAAGCTGAGTATTGTGGAACCATCAACAATGTCAGCACGAGACCGACAATCATCGACGCTACGGAGATTCCAAAGATCAGCCACTTCCAGCGGCGCAGATACTGCAGAATCTTTACCGCCAACGACTGCATCCCGGGTTCAGCGGCAAAAGGAGGGCTTGCCGAGAGCGCAGCTTCGGACGCGGGGGGGCCGCTTACTTCGATCATTTTCATGCTGTTCTGTGCTTTCAAAATCAGCGCAAGAGCAGGACCAGCGGCGACAGCAGAGCCGCGCCCGTCTGCAGCAGTTGCGGGAACAGCGTCCGTGCCTGCGAAGTCCCGACGACGACGATGTCATTGGGGTAGACACGCGGATCGCCATAGGCACCCAACCGGATTGCCTGAAGGTCGTAAAGCGCGGCCATTTCGCGGCCGCCAACCTTGCGAAAGATCACGACATGGCGTTCGCGCGCACTGTTCGAAAGTCCCTCGGCGCGGGCGACCGCCCGCATCATCGTCATGTCACCGTTGATCGCATAAATGCCTGGCCGGGTCACGCCGCCGTCGACGGTCACGGTCTGGCTCTCGACCTCTTTGACATTGACGATGACTTGCGGGTTCCGGACGAAACCGGCGGAGAGCCGCTGGGTCACCAGGGTCGCCACCTCGGCCGGGGTCTTGCGTCCAACCTCGACGATCCCGGCTACCGGAAGCGCAATCCGCCCGTCGGAATCGACGCGGACTTCGCGGCTGAGATCGGAAATGCCCACGACTTCGACGACCAGTGTGTCGGAGGGGCCGATCAGGTGCGGGCGCGCGGTCGCGACCTGGTCGTCGGGCAACGGGGCTGGCAACTGACCGGCGCTAACAACTCCGACGGGTCCGCTCGCCGCCATTTTCGGCGACGAACACCCCACCGCAAGCAGCCCCACCAAACACCAGATCAAGCGCATAGACACAGCCTCAATTACCCGCGTCGCCGACTCGCGCCTGTCGCGTCGAGGACCGTGAGCCCAATCCGTTCGAAGGGCTTCGGTCCTCTAGCGACGAAGCAGAAGATGGTAAAGGCCGCCGGGCGTTCGTGCGCGCGCCCGCGAGCCAAACGCAGGCAATCACCAAAACGACCTGGAACAGTGGCGTGCGTACGGGGTAATCGGCGAGGCTCGCTCCCCCGAGGAGCACGACGATGATCAGTCCGGCACGGGCAAAAAGGGTTCGCTGCCCGACCGGGTCACGGCGGATCGCACGAAAGCCACAAGCGCCCACCCAACTGACAAACGCCGCGAAAACCGCAAGCGCCGGCAACCCGCCTTCGAGCCAGAGTTCGAGCACATCGTTATGCGCGTGATTGACATAGCCTTCCTGCAGCAGCCGAAGCGGTTCGTAGATGCGGTAGAGCGTATCGAAACTGCCGAATCCGGTACCCAGCAGCCAATGGTCGCCGATCATACGGAACAGCACGGGCATGATGCGCCAGCGCAGGTCGTCAGCAAAATTGCCATCGACCAGCCGGTCGAGCGCAACAAGGCGGCCGTCAGCGGCGGCCCCGGCCACGACCAGAAGCGCCAGCCCGGCGAAAGGAGCGGCGATGCGGGCAGCGGGCGGGACATTGCGGACTGTCGTCCAGCCGGGAAGCGCCGGGGCCAGAAGGATCCATGACAATACCAGGCCGATCGCAAGCAGAACGAACGCACTCCTCGATCCGGCAATTGCGACGAACGCGGTGACGACAATGACTATCAATGCAAGGACCGTCAGGGCCAAAGGACCGCGCGCCGCGAGACGGGGCGACGTGGCGAAGACCGTCGCCGCGACGGGAACCGCGATCGCGAGGAAAAGCGCATGGTGATTGCGGTTCGCGAAAACGCCCGTCATCTCGCCGGGATAGACCATCGCCTGCAGGTGCAGCCCGACATTTGCACCGGCGGCGTACTGCGCGACTCCCAGAATCGCAGCAGCGAGGATGCCCCCCAGCAGTGCCCAGCCCAGGGTAAGCTCCTGCCTGTTCGGTGCCATAATCGCGAGAACCATTGCCGCAGCGGGAACAACAAGCGCGGCCAGCGCTCCGAGCGTCAGGTCCGGCACGATACTGAGTGGCAGCCAGCCCGGCGCGATGCCTGCGATGGTCGCAGGCTCGACCCAGGCGAGGCGCCCTGGCAGCGTAGACCAGACGACCTCGGGCAACGGAACCAGCTGGACTGCAGCGATCGCGGCTAAGATCCCCAACAGCATGACAGGGACTCGCATCGGCCGCCAATCGTGTTCGGCGCGCGGGG
>VYLJ01000062.1_pt1 | contig 25076 bp, 29 predicted proteins | sample 5114331 | NCBI WGS metagenome assembly VYLJ01 (sample SAMN12291791, study PRJNA351875) | freshwater metagenome | isolation source: freshwater lake | place: USA: Michigan, MSU2 Lake | collected 2011-08-16
TCCCCCTTATAAGGAGATTTCGTCGCAAATTCCCCCATTGCCCCGATGAGCACCTCGCCGACTCCGCCGAAGGCCAGAGATGGGGTGGAGCGAAAGGGTCGAGGAAATCGTCAGGGGAGACTGAGGGAGCGACGGAGGAGGCAGCACTTTCAAGCAGCCATCATGTGCTCAGAAAAGCGAATGGCGAATGCCGTCGCAGAGTTTTCTGAATGAACGAGCGCGACGATGAAGGACACATCGAATGCCACGAACAGGTAGGCGGCTCCGTTCTCATTTGAGAGGAAGTCGTTCACGTCCTTGACCAACTCGTCCGTCGCGGCGGGCACGACCTGAAGACTGATTTGGAACCAAGTCACGTTGGGGATGGTGAGGCGCCGCTTCAGCTTGATCATCTGGCGACGATTTACATCCATCGCTCGAACGGCGCGTCGCCCAAGCTGGTCGATGACAGAGGCGTTGCACAACACCTCAAGAATGCGCGCATCCTGAAGGATAGCCTTCTTGGTGAACGGCGACAGCGACGTCATGGCTTCGCCACCCAATGGACTGGCAGGCGATGAACTGCCCCGACGATGGGCTTTCCGTCTTTCCACTCAAGCTCGACCCGAGAGTAGGTGGTAGAGGCGAAGGTCATTTGGCGACCCTCCGACGAGCAAGATCGCGGGCTCGCGAACGAGCCGGGGGCGCCGACTGGATGGGCGTGATCGACTTTGTGACGAAGACCGACTTCCCGCCCAGCTTCTTGGCTTGTTCGCGGCGAATCCTGCGGATGACCGCCCCGGCATGGGCCTCAGACACTGCCCTGTCTTCGACCGTTGTCCGCTGGCCGCCCACCTCAAACGTCACGCGGACTAGATGGGTGAATTCCCCGCGATGAACCTGCGCCCGCCATGCGAACGTTGTCACCCAGGCCTTGTGCGCAGCCGCATTGCAGAAGCCGAGACGCTGACGTTCGGCAAGACGAGCGTAGCCCTCACGATAGGCCGTGGCCTCGCGCTCATTCATGCCTCGCGGCTTCGAGTTGGCGAGCTTGCGAAGCTCTTCCGCTTCGGAGCCATCGATGATTTCCGCACCCTCGGCGTTCGCTAAGTTATCGACGAGCGAGGCCCGCTGGATGTCATCCACTAAGATGACCCGGTTGCCGAAGGCGTTGATGGTGTCGCAGACGGAGACGCCCATCCCTTCAAGGGTTTCCACGCGGACACCGGCGTCGCCTGCCGGAACAAGAAGGCCCCGCATTAGGACACCGCCAGAGATAAAGTGCGGTTATTTTGCTGATCGGTCATGTCGTCACTCTCCAAAGTTTCAATGGAGGCCGACGACCATCAGTCACGCAATGGTCGCCGCCACGACCGGAATACATATACTTGTTTTGCGACCTGTCTACAAAGAGTTTGTCAAGTAAATCGGTATAGCGCAACCGTTCCGATTACTTGACAGGGAAACGCCCAGAGGGCCTGACACACACAAACTGGAATAAATTTGCGCCTGCACTGAGCAGGCCCCCGATGAACGAGTCGGACGGGGGCGTCGTTCAAACTGGGTGAGGGCCGAGATTGGCTACCAGTAGCTGCGTCAGGGCCGCGCCCTAGCCACGAGCCTTACCCAAACGCGATGGCCTGCATTGCCCGCATCCTCTCAAGCCGGGCGGACATCGCCCGTGCAGCTTCGCTGGATTCGTCATATCCAGGCCGACCGGGCTGCAAATCTACCGACGCAAGGACATCATCACGACCCGCTTCCGACACAGACGACACCGTCTCCTGCATCAACTCTGCCTGCCCCCGCCAGTCTTTGCGCTTCATGAATTCCGCGCGGCGCAGGGCGGCCGCAATGCGCTGGAGCCGCAGCCCGGCCGTTGGGTCATCTTCCCGATATTCGAGATCGATGCCTCGGCCTGCCAGCGCAGAGGCATATCGCCGGACAGCCGCACGGAGCCGCTCCTGCCGTTGATAGAAGACATAGGCTAGGGCCAGAACAGCGATCACTAGAACGGACGACATTTCCATGCGTCATGCATAGGGTCGCGTCGAAAGTTCTGTCCAGATAGGACGGGTCTCTCAACCCCCGTGATCCCGCTTGCCTATGGAGCGACCTTGCGGCACCAACTCACCGGCAATGCTGGCCTCTATCACGTGGCTCGCGAGCTATCGCGCCGTGGTTGGCACGTCATGCCAACGGTGCGCAACGCGAGGGGGGCGGACCTCTACGCCGCGAGCGAGGATGAAACCCGGCTTCTGCCGATACAGTCTAAGGCTCTGTCGAAGCGTGACCCGGTTCCGCTCGGCGGGTCTCTGGACACGCTTCGCTCTCCTTGGTGGATCGTCACCATCCAGGCAAATACCGCGACCCCGAAATGCTTCGTCATGACGCTGGAAGAAGTGAAAGCCGCCGCGCACCGGGGCGAGAACGCTGCGGGGAAGGTGTCGTTTTGGCTCCAGCCCAAGGCCTACGACTTGCCGGTCTATGAGGAAGCGTGGGACCGGCTCGGCAGCCCTTTCGGACCTGCCGCTCTGTAGCTGAGCGTCGAGCGACGCTTATTCCTCCCCACAGCACTCCCGCAGACAGTCCCTCGACCTTCGCCACCGCCGATGCAGTTTCGGGATCAGGCGATCCGTCGAGATCATCGGCGAGACGAAGCCACCATTCTCAGCCATGAAGAAGTTGTCGCTTGGACAGCCCGGAATCAGGCAGGGCGAGGGTCGTCGATTCCACAAACAGTACAGCGGCCCGAACTGCGGGTCGCGGATCAGAGCTGCGATCTGATCCATCGTGACCTCACGGTGGAGTCCACACTTCGAGCAGTGCCGCCAAACCCTCGCTTTGGGTTCAGCCAAGAGGGCGGCCAGCGTCTGGTTCCAGGTCGCGGCCCAAGGGTCCGGCATTGTCTCTTCACTCGTTCAACGCCGACCCAGTGCGATAAGAACGGAAAGGGAACAAATGGCAAGAGGGTGTCGGGCGGGGCGGCGTTTGTTTGGAGGATGGCCGTCCAACCAACACCTCGGCCCAGATTAACTCCGTCCGGGAACTTCGCCTTCACACCGGCGCGCTACCCGAAGTTGAGGTCCTCGACAAAACTGCTGCCAGTTGGGCGGCTGAAGTCGCTGAAAGGCGGTCGGGAGACTCAGGAGATGTCAGATGCGAATTCTCGAAATGGCCGTTGGCTTGGTTGCCCTGACAGTTGCGACGGCGTGCGACGCGGGACCATCTGCCAGGGCCGAGTCAGTGAACGTGCCCCCTGCTTCGGCCAACCGCCCTGCGTTGGATACCTCGCTTGATCGTCTCATCGATACCGAACTCGTAGGCGGCAACCTCGTATATTTTGAAGCCATATCGGGTCCAGCCAAACGGGTCAGTGAGTGGGGTGATAGGACCCACCGAGACTATGACGTCGCTGGCTGCGACGTGAGAGTCACCGCTGAGGGGCAGACTATCCGCGCAATCACTTTCACCGTCACTTCGCAGTGCAACCCCGAAGGCTTCGGCATGCGGTTTGATGGGAAGACACTCGAAGACGCGGAGGCCGAAATCGGAGGGCAATACGTCGGCGGCTGCATCCGTGGCTGCGGCAACTCTGTAGAGCCAACGTATGGCCTGGAACTCTTGGGTTACCGCGCCAATGGCAACCTGAACTACAGGATCGAGGCACAGCCGACCTCTGACGGCGAGTGGGACCGTGTTTTCGCTTGGGGAGCCCGGATGGAGGACATCCATGGAGAGGAACACGTATTGGCGATGTCTTTCCAATGCAGCGACGCCGACAAAGAGGGTGCCCGCGCCGCGACCAAAGACCTTAAGATCACCAGCGTGACGGTCTCCAACGACTTCGACATGCTCACCTGCACCGGATCGCAGTAGCGGGAACCGCCGTGGGAAAATACGATCCGCTCCGCGATCACCTGAAACGTCAGCGGGTCGCCGACTTCGAACTGACGTTTGCCGAGATCGAGCGCATCATCGGGTGCATGCTGCCGAACAGTGCCGCGCGGCCACAGTGGTGGGCGAACATCAAAGACCCGGACACCACTCACGTTCAGCGGAACGCATGGCGCGACGCTGGCTACGATGCCTTTTTGATCGCTGGACGAGAGCGGGTGCGGTTCTCTCGCGGGGGGTGATGGATGGGATTTACTGACGCGGAACGGGCCGCCGAGGAGGCCAGGCGCCGGGCTGCCAATCGCGATGCCGAAGCAAGACAGCTTGAAGCTCAACGGCGTAGTCTGGTCCGGCCCGAAGACCCGACTTGCATGATCTGCAATCTTCAATTTGCGGCTCATGAGGCGGCAAGCGAAGAGTATCCGATATGCTCGAACTGTTAGCTTCAAACGAGTTTAGGCGACCTCGAACCGTTCCGGTTTCACCGCCGCGATGATCTCCGCCGGGTCACGGGATACGTCCAGCCAGTCACTCCATTCCTCGGGTTCGAGGATGACCGGTGCCCTGGTGTGGTAGTCGCCCAACCAGCCCGCAGACGGCCCGGTCAGGATCGTGAAGCTCCCGAACTCTCCGGCATCTGGCGTGGTCACCCGATCCCACAGACCAGCAAACCAGATCACTCCGTCGTCTTGGCGGCGGAAGGTGTGTTTGGTCTTCGAACCCTTCGCGCCGGTCCACTCATACCAAGCCGAGGCTGGGACGATGCAGCGTCGCTTCTTGAACGCTTCCCGGAAGGTCGAGGCAGTCGAGCAGGTCTCAACGCGGGCGTTGAAGGTCGTGAGCTTGAAGCCGTCGTCCCTGCCCTTTTCCGTGTCCTTGAGAGGCTTGTTGTTTCGCCAGAAGGGCACGAGGCCCCAGCGCATCTTCTCAAGCTCCCAGGCCCCGTTTTCGAGCCTTGCCGTGACCTGATGGGTCGTCGGCCGCACGTCGTCGTTGGGTTCGAGATTCAGGGGGGCGGTCGCTACCGTTCCCCAGCGAGATAGCTGGTCGTGAATCTGTGCCCAGGTGAGATGGGAGGTGTCGAAGCGTCCGCACATGGTGTTCTCCCGAAGAAATCAGTCCCGGCGGATGGCGAATAGTGGCTGACAGATTGGCTGTCGCCCTGCTCGCGGGCTTCAATTTTTGGACGGCCATTTCATTGGCCAGCGCAGCGAGTGCAACTCCGAAAACCCTACAGCGCGAACCGCATTGACCCCTTCCGACCCGTCGTCTCCACTACAAAGGAATATCCGGGGGGATTTCGTTGGAAGTAATGGCATGGCTCGAAGCCCATCAGAGCCTATCTGGATGGGCACAAGCGGTCGGGGCACTCATAACGCTGTGGGTTGGCGTTCACATCGCGGGATCGCGCCAAAAGACAATCGCGAAGGCCCACGCTCTGAATGCTCGGGCAATCATTCGTGATGCCGTTGAGGCTTGCGTGGCCATTTCCAACCGCGCCCAAGTCGGCCGGGTTGCCAACTTCGACAGGCTGATGAAGGGGCTAAATGCGAAGGAAGACGCACTGCTGGCTTTTCCGATCCACGAGCTTCCTCCTCGCGCTATCGAAAGATTCTACGAGTTCCGCAAATCTATTCGAGAGTTCAGCAGAAGTGCAAAGTTCGAGCTTTCATCGAGCGCGCCGCACATTCCTGAAACATCGAAAGTGACGGTCCAGTTTCACTACAAAATTGTCTATGAAGAGTGGAAAGCTCTGGCGAAATCGCTGGGCATCAAGAGATCAAAATCAGGATTAGAGAAAAATCGCGAGCGGGAATTTTCGCTTGCCTATGACAAAGCGATGGAGCGAGACTTTGCTGCTCTCGTGGCCGCGTTAGAACAAGAAACTGGCGGGGACCCTAAAGAGGAAAAATCCGATCCCCCCATCTGACCTCAAACGCACTTCATTTGTAGCGCGGCAGGGACAATACACACCCCACCGCCTTCGTGCTCTAACGCCCCTCATGAAGCCCTCAGCCCTCCTCGCCGCCCTAGCCCTCTTCGCCAGTGCATGCACTGGCACCCCCGGCCCAGCCTCAAGCTCAACTGCTGGCCCGACGATCAAGCTGGCGGCTTGGAACATGGAGCATCTCGCCGAATCCAACGGCTCGGGCTGCCGTCCTCGCACCGATGCCGACTACGCAGCCATGCGAGCCTACGTGGCCGATCTCGGTGCAGACGTGATCGCCTTCCAGGAAGTCGAATCCCAAGCCGCCGCAGAACGGGTGTTCGACCCAGCGATCTACACCGTCGAGATCGAGGATCGGGTTGGCACTAACCGGGGCGGCTTCTGCCGGGGCAGCGAAGGTCTGACGATCAATGCCCAGCGCACAGGCTTCGCGGTGCGTAAGGGCATCTCCTTCGACCGCCAGCCCGACTTCACCGCCGTCCAGGTGGGCAACCCCGACCTCCGTTCAGGTGTCGATCTGATCATTCGGCCGAGAGGCGGAGACGCCATCCGCGTGCTGTCCGTGCACCTTAAGTCGGGATGCTCATCGGGGGACCGGAACGAAGCCTGTCCCGTCCTGTTCGAGCAGGTCCCAGTCATGGAACGCTGGATCGATGATCGCTCAGCCGAGGGTCTGCGCTTCGCCGTGTTGGGCGACTTCAACCGCCGCCTTGGCATGCCCGCTGATGCCGTCTGGGCCAACTGGGACGACGCCTCGCCACCAAATGCCGACCTCGCCCTGGCGTCCGGCGATCAGTCCGCACAGTGCAATCCTCGCTACCGCGACTTCATCGACTTCATCGTCTTGGATCGCCGAGCGACTGGTGACCTCCGAGCCTTCGAGGAGAAGACCTTCGAGGGCGACGGCCTGAGCGATCATTGCGCTGTATCGGCCAGCTTGAGCCTCCGGTGATGGCGGCTGCCAACCGAACTGCGCATGATCGTGCGGCCTCGCAGAGGTCGAGTAGTCAGTAAGCGATGAGGTCGTGCTCCGGCTCGAATTCAGCGAACTCTCAGTGACCCACGAGCCCCAATGCCGTCTTCCACTCCGGCGACAGCTTCGGCCGCCGGAGGCTATGCACACCTCGTTCGGCGAACCACACCCGAAGCGGTTCCTGGACCTCAGCGGCTAGTCGGGAATTGCCCACGCCGTAGACGCCTTCGACCATCCAGGAGCCGTTAGTCAGCGCGAACAATTGTGCCATGCCAACGGCCTTCCCCTCTAGTTCATATGCGACGTAGGCCGAGCGACCCGCGATGGCATCGACCATCCGATGTAGACTGCGAGTGCAGTTCTTGTAGATCAGCGACTTCATCGACAGTTCGGCCGCGCTCGTAATCGGAAAGACCCCGGCAGCCTCATCGGCATCGAACGGCAAGGGCGGAAACCGGCATCGTTTGATCCAAGCGGAAACGAACTGCTCGACCTTCCGGTTCTCGTCGCCGTGGACAGCGGCAGCGACGAGCGCGGCTTCGTCCTCACGATCCGACGACGCTCGAATAGCAGACAGGGCGGCGTTGATCTCGCGGACCTGTTCGAGGCTGGTCATCCGATTGACGAACGGCAGGTGTAGCAGGGCCGGATCGACCTCGAACAACACTGCGAGCTTCTCTTCCGTGATGCGTCCCAGGTGCTGCGCGATCCTGAGCTTCGGCCGGTGGCGACGTTCCGCGAAGAGCGTCCAGTAGCGGCAGTGGGCCAAGGGTTCCGACATGGCATCAGCCCCGAGGCGTTGCAGACCCACGAGATAGCCCTCAGGGGACGAGCCGAAAGCTGCGCTGATGATTGCCGGGAGGTCACCATGTCGGATGAGGTCAGCGAGAGCCTCGCGGGGCCCCGACAACCGCTCCGGCGCCACCTGCGCGACGATGCCTTCCGGGTTGCCGAGCCAACCGCGCGCACCGAGCGCGAACGTGACCTGCCGCCTCGTCACCCCGGCCTCGCATAGCAGCCACGAGAGGAACTCGGGGCCGAGTGCGGAAGCGGCGGCTATAGCCCAGCTATGGGAAACAGGGCGCGGCTGATGAGCGGGTTGGGCAATGTCGCCCACCCCCGGAATGTGGTCCTCTGCGGAAGTCACTGCTTCACCACAGTGACGCGGGTCACCCCTTCATTGACGATGATGGTCTTGGCCTTGCGCTGATAGGCCTTCCGGTTCTTGGGATATATCCAGCGATCCGTGATCGTCCTAGCATGCTCGACCGGGCTGGCGTGCGTTCCGCCATGGCTGCCCGAACCGGTCCTGCCGCGCTGTTCGTAGGCGATGCGGGGCGTGGACAAGCTGATGACGCGAACCTTTTCCAAGGCCGGGAATTTTGCCAACTCTCGACCACGGTTCACGCTGTCGAAGCGCGGCGTAGGGGCGTCGCGAACCTCGATGTTGGCTTCAGCGTCATCGATCAGAATGTTGGCGACCGTGGTGATGAAGTCGGTCCAGCCCCCTTCGCCTTCCAGGCGGTTGACCCACCCAAAATCCATTCGAACGAAGATAGCGTAGGCGTCGGCTTGGATGTTCGGGATCACGGCGACCAGCGGTCGCTTCACCCCATCACGGGTTTGCCCCTCCGCGAAGAGAACCCGCTCTCGCATAGGCATCATCGTCGCGGCATCGATCTCTTCCACAGACACGGTTTCGAGCGACAGACCCCTGACGTCGTAGACCGGCATGTTCAACCGGCTGACTTGTTCGGCGGTGAAGCCAAGGCCGCGCTTCCCATCGACGGAATAGACGCGACCGCGTCTCAGATCATCAACGAGTTCCGCCCAGGCCTCGGTAACTTCGATCCGGTCATCCAAGAAATCCCCCTATGAAAAATCAAAAGTCAAGGCGGGAAATAACATAACTCGTTGATATTGCAAGGAAAATAGCGTCGTCCTCCCCGCGAGGGAGTCGAGCTTTCCAGATTCGTAAAATGTTTTACGTTTCCGCAGACGCCCGGTGCACTGCCCTCATGGCCCGGTCGTTGAGGCTGGCGGCGGCTTGCTAAGGTATTGTTCAAATGCCGTCTGTGCGGCTTTTGATCTGAATTCGATGGCATAGAGACGTCGCCATTCGACATCGGTGATCGAGCCTTGCGACAGTGCATCAATGCATTCTCGGCGCGCATTGTCGGGAACGTAGAGGGTGTAATCATCGAGAGGTGGCGCGACGTCTGCGTAGATGGCGAGGCGCAGTGCCACCACATCCGCTGGCCGCATCGATAGGACCCAAGCGTTGCAAGGCCGCTCTTCCATGTCGCGTGAAATGCCTCTCGGAAGGCCCTCGATCACGCCCTCGAACGTAGCCCCGTCGTCGTCTGGAAAATCATAAACCTCCCAGATCGTCATTGGCGCGACCCTCTGGATGGCCACAGGATCATCACGGCAACACGCGCGGCCAGGACGAAGGCACGCTCTCGGCAGAGCTTTTGGAAGAGAGCCACGAGCACGTCTGTGCTGGGCGGACGGCCGCCCCGGAGTGCCAAATAGTTGGGTGCGGCACCGAGCCATTCGGCGGAGAATTGGCGACGGGACCGCGTCAGGCCGCGCCGTTTGAAGAGGTGGTAGAGGGAGCTATCAGCACGATCTGTCATGCTGATATTTATCTACAAGGACCACCCAAGGCAGAGCCAATCTTGGATGGACCGCGATGTCCGCTAGAGGTCGAGCGGCAGCTCCACATTTGGAAGCATTCCACCGGCATCGACACCCAAGGCCTTCGTCCAAGCCAGGAATTCGAGAACCGACAGGTTTCGTTCGATGGCCTCGATCTTGCCGACGAACGACGGCGGCTTGCCGAGTTTGGCGGCCAAGTCCCGCTGCGTCATGCCCGCACTCTTCCGCGCTTCGACGAGCGAAACGATGACCGCGCGATGATGGGGTGACGACACCCAGGCAGGCATGACGAGAACATCCCGAATGATGTTGTTGTCATTGCCCCGCTTCCCCTATGCTCCCACGATAGGAGCAATGAGGGGCTGGTATGAAGGGATGGCTGTTGTTCTGGGGCGCACTGATCGGCGCCGGGGCCATATCGGGTTGGCTTGGAGAGAATGTGGGCGACTCCGCGCAGGAGTGGTTCGCGGGGATTGCCTTCCTGGCCATCATCATCGGCGTCTTCATTGCGCGAGCAGCCCACAAGACGCGTGTCCAGCAGACGGCTGATGCACTCATCACCCGGCATCGCAATGACGAACCGGGTGCGTTTGATCGCTGGTATGAAAACACCTCTGGGCCCGACGCCGACCGGATGCGGATCGCCGACGCATCCCGAGAAGTCATCCGGGCTTACGGCGGTCGTCACGTCATCAATCTGCTGATCAATGAAGGCTATCAGGATGTGATCTTCGAAGACCTCGACGGCGTATTCGGGGACCGCGCTGAATCGATTTTTCCGGCCGTCATTCAGGCCGCGAACCAGCCCGGCTTCTTGGTCAGTGTGCTGCTGCCGTTCGGGCTGGGGGCCTTCCTTGGCTACAAGGCCACTTCCCGCCGCTGAACCGGAACACTTGCCGCTGGCTGACGGAGTGGCTGCCGTCAGTTGCCGTTCAGACCCATCTCTCGGGTCTGGAGCTTGGCCTTCCACCGCATCTCCATCCTGAGGATTTCGTCGGCGGTAGCGGCTGACCCGGCGACCTCCAAAATCGAGACCTGATAGTCGCTCCGCTCTCGGCTCTTGAGCCTGACGTTACCTCCGTCGCCGGTGATCGCGTAGTCGAGCCATCGTCCCCAGAAGCCGTCCGCCCCATCGGCTTTGCCGACATACTGCTCCTTCGTCCTCGGGCAGGTCAGGAGATAGACGCCCTTGCCCTGGCGAAGGAAATCGACCCAGCGGTTCGGCAGGGTTGGGATCGCGGAAAGGGGTTCGATGACTTCGAGATAGCCTGGGAACCTGGGCTCTTCAAACGTCCTGAGGAGTTCCGAAACGGGCTTCTCGTTGGCGCCGAGTTGAATCCAAGTGCGGGTGCCTGGGCCCCATTCGATAAAAAGGCGACCTGCATACTCGGAGAGTTCTGGTCGGAGAACGCACTCGTAGCTGTCAGCAGTTTCGTGATCGACGAAACCCCCCACGAAGTGGTCCCTTACGCCGGGTTCTACAGGCCGGAGGAAGCGGGACTGATAGAGACCAACGAAGAGCGTGCGGCCGTCTCGTCCAGCGACGAAGGACGCCCAGAGCGGTCTGCTGAAGGTGCTCTTGCGACCCTTGGCTTGATAGCTCTGGTAGCTCTCAAAGGCCGACCGGTCAGCGCGCCAAGCCGAAATAGGATCGGAAAGTTGGCTCGGGGAGTGACGTAGCAGAATGACCTCGGCAGGGTCGATCCCCGCACTTTCCAACAATACGCGGAAGCTCAAGGTCATGCAGCAGGCCTTGTTTTCAGACTGTCATCGTTGCCCAAGAACGCCGCGTCCAGTGACCCCTGGTGCGTGTCGAGCCAGCCTTTGGGCCGGTCGTAGTCGGGCAGAAGCGTCGCTAGATGGGCCCAAAACTCCGGCCCGTGCGACCGCACCTGGAGGTGCGCCAACTCGTGGACAACGACGTATTCCAGCACAGCTTTCGGCGCGAACACGAGCGTCCAGTTGACCAGAACCGCGCCGGTGGGCCCGCAAGCCCCCCAACCAGTCTTCATGTCGGCGACGCGGATCGTGCGTGGCTTCAGGCCGAACCGTTTGCGATAGGCCGCCGCGATCTCCATCACGTCGCGGCGCACCCGCCGCTTGAGCCAGAGCTTGATCTCGGTGGCGACGATGCCGTCCTGGTCCTCGTCGCGCACCCATGACGGAAGATCGACCAGGAAGCCGTTGCGGTAGTCGATCTCGACGTGGGCGCCGTCGTGACGACGCACGGTCAGCCGCGCCATCCGGCCGCGATAGGGAATCTTTGAACCGGTCATGAACCGGGGCACGACTGCTCGCTTCGATGTCTTGGTCTCAAGCTCGCGCAGCGTGTTGAACAGCCACTGCCGTTTCCGGGTCAGGAAGGCGTCAATCTCTGCATCGTCGTCGGTCGTCAGGGCCAGCACTTCCACATGGCCGGGCGTGACCGTGATCCGCCGCTCCGAGGCGGCAGCGGAACGCCGAAGCTCGTAGGCGACCTCCGTCTGACCGATACGGACCACGCCCATCAGTGCATCCCGGCGTAGGCGTGGACAGCGAAGTCCTCGATCTCATCGCGGACGGCGTTGGCGTCGTCGAAGTCGAGTGAGCGCAGGAATTTGCGGACCTCCCGACGAAGCTCCTTCTTGTAGCCGTCCATGAAGAACCAGGACGGCTGACTGGTCTGCGCTTCGGCGTAGAGATCGCCGACCTCAACGGCGACCGACTGAAGCATCGCGTGGTCGGCGTCCGGCGCGTGCGGCTCCATAATGCGCAGGATGGCGAAGGCGCGCTCGTCCATGCCCAATTCGTCATGGGCGCCCGCCTCGGCCTCGATTCCGCCGGTCAGGTCTTCAAAATCCTTGAGGCCCTCGGCGGCGGCGATCTGGCCTTCCTCGAACCGGCGTATGATCTCCAGCACCCGCTCGGAGAAGCGGCCATATTGGGCTGGGTTCTTATCGACCAGTTCGCGGGTCACCCGCTTCAACTCGGCGGCCTTCCGCACGAACGCCTCGTGAAGTTCTTCCTCCGATTTCTCGCCGGTTTCGAAGTCGTCCTTAAAGTCGGGGTCAGTGATGTTGCGGAGACGAACGGTCGTCGTCAGGCCGGTGGCGCGGACGTGCTCCTCCAGCATGTCCCTGATCTTGCCCGAGTAGGTCAGGTGATCGAGGCTCTCGTCCTTCGTGATCGCTTGCTGGGCCAGTCGGAGGAAGGCGGCTGTCCACTTCATGTCCTCGGTGAAGTCCAGGATCGCCGGATCGGGCGACAGGTCGCCGTAGGTGCGCACGAAGTGGCGCCCGAGCCGCTGAAGCTCGAACCAGTCATCCTCACGGCCAGTCGAGACGAGCTTCTCAACCGCGTAAGCGGCGGCCTTCTCGTCCATGCCGTCCAGGCCCATCAGCCGCCGCTGGCGCATGAACTCCGCATGGGTCTTCCGCAGGTCACGGCGCAGCAGATCGAGATCGCGCAGCGCATTCTGCACATCATCGGCACGATAGGACGACAGGGCGTCTTCGAGATTCTGTGTGACGCCGATGTAGTCCACGATGCGACCGTGCGACTTATCGACGGTCGTGCCGTCCGGTCGCTTGATCGAACAGGTGCGGTTGGTCCGGGCGATGGCCTGGAGGAGGCCGTGCTCGCGCAGGGGCTTGTCCAGGTACATGACGTGCTCGTTCGGCGCGTCGAAGCCGGTCAGCAGCTTGTCGCAGACGATCAGGAAGCAGGGCTCGTCGGTGCTGCCCTTGAACGCCTTCTTGGCGGCCTTCTCTCCATCGTCGTCGAGGAAGTAGGCGTTCAACTGCTGGCGCACGCTTTCAACGGCCGGGTCTTCAGAAGGGTATCCATCCGTCTGGGCTTTGGAGAAGACGCATCCGATCATCCGGTCGGCCTTCGTCGCCGCGTCGGTCTCGGCCATTCCGTCCTTCGCCAGATCGGCGGCGATCACCCCGGCCAGGGCCGCGCGATAGAGCACAACCGACTCGCGGTCGATGGCGACAATCTGGGCCTTGAATCCGTCCGGGCGGCAGGTCTGTTTGAAGTGCTCCCAGATGTCGCGGGCGATGAGCCGAATGCGCTCCGGGTGCTTGGCGATCAGAGCGAGGCTGACGCCCTTCTGCTTCAGCTTCTCGCGCTTCTCGTCGGGCAGATCGACGAACCAGCGGTCGAACAGGATGTCGATCTCGGCCTCGTTGATCGACCACTCAGTCTTCCGGCCCTCGTAGAGGATCGGCACGGTGGCGCCGTCGCGCACGGCGTCGTCGATTCCATACTTGTCGAGGTAGGTCTCGCCGGGCTCGCTGAAGCGGGCGTAGGTGTCCTTGTCAGCCTTTTTGATCGGCGTGCCTGTGAAGCCGAAGAATCGAGCGTTCGGCAGCGTCGCCTGGAGGAAGGCGCCGAGGTCTTTCTCCTGGGTGCGGTGGCACTCGTCCACCAACACGATCCAGTCCTCCGAGTTCGGAATTGGCTCTTTGGAGCCCTGGAACTTGAAGATGGTCGAGAGCAGGATTTGGCCCGACCCGCCCCGCGCCACCGCCTCGCGCAACGCTTTCACGTCGCCCGCCTGTTTGGGGTTGGGCAGGCCGCAGGCGACGAAGGTCTTGGATATCTGGTCGTCCAGATCGATGCGGTCGGTCAGGATGAGGATGTTGGGATTCTGAAGGGTCAGAGCGTCCAGCGTCAGATGGGTCTTCAGCTTCAAAGCCAGGAACACCATCGTCAGGCTCTTGCCCGACCCCTGCGTGTGCCAGATCAGGCCCTTCTTCTTCGTGCCCTCGGCGACCCGGTTCACGGCCTTGTTGACGGCCCGGAACTGCTGATAGCGGCAGACCTTCTTGATCGGCTGTCCGGTGTCGGGATCGACCTCAAAGACGATAAAGTGGGCCAGCAGGTCCAGGAGCCGCGAGGGCTCTAGTAAGCACCACAGGTCCTTGCCCAGGTCGTCACCAAACTCTTCGCGCTTGCGGGGCCAGGGGTCAGGCCAAGGAGCGTAGAACTTCGCCTTGGCGCCGGTCGCGCCATACAGCGTCGCCATGCCGTCCGTGACGATGGTGAAGGCGTTGGGGTAGAACAGGCGCGGGATGTCGCGCTCATACTGTTTGATTTGCTCGAACGCCTGCCCGGAACGATCCGCCGCCTTCAGCGGGCACTTGGCCTCTATCACGACCAGTGGGATGCCGTTTACGAACACGACCAGATCGGCGATCCGCGACCGCTGCGCCTCGACCTTGAACTGGCGAACGACGTGGTAGCGGTTCCTATCGGGCCGCTTGAAGTCGATCAGGGTGACGGGCTTATCCTTGGCCTCGCCCTTCAGTCGCCGGGAGTATGCGCCGCGCAGCCGACGCTGCCATTCCTCATTGTCCGACAGGATGGACAGGTCGCTGTAGATCGCCTCGGCGTCCTCGGTGCCAAGCCCCTCGTTCAGGGCCTGGAGTGCCTCGACCAACACGGGCTTCAGCAGGACGCGGTTGGCCTCCTGCCTCATCAGCATTGCCGTATCGTGATGAAGCGAGACGTAGCCCATGGCCGTCAGGGCATCGAGCGCGGGCTTCTCTGCGAGGCGGTATTCGCTCATGCGGGCACCCTGACACGGCCGGAGAGGAGGTCGGAAGCGAGTTTCTCGCGGAGCTTCGCAGCGGACATTGATGCTCGGATGGCATTGGACCGAGCGACTTTCAGGCCCAGATAAGATGCGGCGATCTCGCGCTGCCGGTTCAGTGAGGGCAGTGGAAAATCTAACGCCTCGATCCGAAACAGTGCGAGCTTGGGAACGCCTCCCCCGACGCCCTTCTGCTGTCGAATTTGGTCCGTCAACGAGCCACTCATCATGGCCAGAAGCAGGTAGTCCCGGTCTACCTCAACGTCTTCTCGCAGCACGATCTTGGCGGCATTTTCGGTGAGGTGGGCCCCCTCCAACTCGGGTGGGACTATGGCCACCAGACCTATCGAACCAGCGATTGAGATGAATAGGTCCGCCGACGATATCGTGTAGCGTCTGATCGCCGAGGCCGCCTCGCTGGTTATCCACCGGACTTGTGATGGATCGATTTCGTGATCGTTCCAATCGGTCACGCGGACATAGCGATGCCCGGTGGGAATGTCGGAATATTCGCTACCCTTCGGAAGGCGTTTGCCACCCTTCACCGCAGCGACGTCCCCAAGGCGCACCAATGGAGTGGAGGGGTCAGCGACTAGCTCGGCGACAACGGAATCAATCTCTGCCTGGATGACGTCGCCGTATTTTTTGACGACCTGAACGGCTGCTTCGCAAGCGGTAGACGCCGACCGTAGCACCTCGGCGATCCGCCGCTGCTCGTGGAGCGGAGGGAGGACGAGCGGAATATCGCGGAGAACGGTAATTTTGAGATTGGCTAGGCCCGTGCTTCCCTGAACGGTGTCGGAGATTGCCTGCTGGACGTGATTGGAGCGGATGAGATGGAGAAGAAACTCTCCATCGACCTTCGTTTCATCGGGCCGCAGTCCGAAGAGCAAGGACGCATAAAGATACGCACCCGGCACGTCGATCCGCACTGCATTTCCAATCCGGGACGGATTGCCGTTCGATCCAACCATAAGGATGTCGCCGTGCCGGACTGTGCTGCTCTCGACAGCCCTGGTTGACAGGCCGGTGAGCCAAACAGTTTCGTCAAGCTTCAGAGACTGCTGAACGTTGCGGATGCCGAGCACGGGTAGTGCGTCGGGGGCTTCCGCGACGGTCTCGTTTTCATCTCGCCAGCTTACTCCACGTGTGATGTCCGCGAGGATGCCAAGCGTGACTTGTGCCCACTGCTGCGGCATTTCACTCGACATAGCCGAGCCTCTTGAGGTGCTCGAACATTGCCGTCTCGGCCTCATTGCGTTTGGCAATGAGGTCTTGAAGCTCGGCAGCCTCGGCGGCCACGTCCACCGCCTCGACATCATCACCAGTCTGAACGTAGAGGCTGATGTTTAGGTTGAAGCCTTTGGCGGCGATCTCCTCGACCGGCACGACGCGCGCTAGCTTCTCGATATCGGAGAAGTCGTGGAAGGCGTCGGTCAGCGTTCGCACATCTGCGTCGGTCAAACGGTTCTGCGCCTTGCCCGGCGTGAAGGTGGCGTCGCCATTGACGACCAACACCTTGCCCTTCCGCTGGACGGGCTTGGTCTTGCGAACGATCAAGATCGCGGCCGGAATTCCTGCCCCGTAAAACAGGTTGGGTGCCAGCCCGATGACCGCCTCGATGATGTCGGCATTTAGCATGGCCTCGCGGATGCGGCCCTCGGCGCCGCCTCGGAACAAGACGCCGTGCGGCACCACGACGCCCAAGACGCCATCGTCCTTCAGCGAAGCGATCATGTGCTGAACGAAGGCCAGATCGCCATACTGTCCCGGCGGAACGCCATAGACATCGCGGCCGAAAGGATCGCCATTGGTCCAGACATCGTGCCCCCATTCCTTGGTCGAGAACGGTGGGTTGGCCAGCACCCGATCATAGGCGCCGACGCCGGGCGTGAACTCCTGCGCGCGGGGATCGTATCGCTTTGGGTCCAGCAGGGTGTCGCCCTTAGCGATGAAGGCGTCGTCGATGTCGTGGAGAAACAGGTTGATCTGGGCGATGGCCCAGGTGTCCAGTTCCTTCTCCTGCCCGTAGAGGGAAAGGCTGCGCGGGTCCTGGCCGTTGGTTTTCAGGTGCTCGACCGATTCAAGCAGCATGCCGCCAGAGCCGCAGGTCGGGTCATAGATCGACATCCCCGGCTGGGGATCGAGACATTCGACAATCAGCTTCACGACCTGCCGGGGCGTGTAGAACTCGCCGCCCTTCTTGCCCGCGCCCTCGGCGAACTGCTCGATCAGATACATGTATGCGTCGCCCAGCATATCGGGCGGCACGTCACTGTTGCGCAGTCGGTGCTTTTCGAAGTGGGCGAGCAGCCGCTCCAGGCGGGCGTCGGGGAAGCGTTCCTGGTTGGCGAAGTCCACATCGCCGAACACGCCGCGCAGACGCAGGTTGGCGTCTTCGATGGCGGCGAAGGCGTTGTTCAGGTGCTGGCCGATCTGGGTGGCGTGCTTTCTGACCGCGTTCCAGTGGTGCTGGGGCGGGACGTGGAAACGGTGCTCGTCGGGATCGGCCGCCTCATCGCGGTCGCCGGTCTCTGCCAGGAGAACGTCGAACTCCTCATCCCACACGTCGCAGAGGCGGCGGTAGAATAGCAGGGCGAAGATGTAGTCCTTGAACTTCCCGGCATCGACGTGGCCGCGCAGGATGTCGGCAGCCTTCCAGAGGTGGGTTTCGAGTTCGGATTGCGTAAGCGTAGCCACTGAAGCCCCCAGTGCGTGGAGCGCACCAAAACGTTGAATCGGGCTAGAGCCCCAGGGTCAAGGCTGGTGAGCCGATCCTCCGAAAAAAGATGCCTCCACGCCCCCTTGTTCTCTTGACAAGGTTCCGGTGCGCCCCCTATATCCGTCACACAAGGAGGCGCACGGCCCCCTATATGGAGAGACCGAATGGCATCGTTTGATGAGTTCAAGGCGACAAAAACGGGTGAAGCCGTGGGGGCGATCTTGTTCGAACACGACTGGCAGGTCGAACTGGTCTGTCTGGCCAAGCATGGCCTGCCCCCCGCCCAGGCCGTAGGCGCGGAGATCGCCTCGAAGGTTGGCGTGCTCGACGACACCGAGAAGCAGCACGTCGGCCGCTGGATTAGAGACATCCTGGCCACCAAGGGCTTCAAGCCGGTCTCCAAGGGCGCACGCGTTGCGCCGGGCAATCTGTTTTCGCGCGCTGCCCTGTATGGTCGCATCGAAACCGGGGAGAATGCGTGATGGCAAAGAAATGGACGCTCGAAGAACTGACGGCGATGTCGGTCCATCAGCGGGCGGAGCTTTACAAGAATGCCGCGCGACTGGGCCACACACCTGAAGGTGCCGAGTTAAAGGCGCAGATCGTAGCTGCGGGTCTTCCGTACTCCGACGACGCCGCCTTGAAAGGCGATGATCCAATCACGCTCGCCATGATCAAGGTGGTGTACTCGCCAGAGGGACGCGAGGCTGCCGTCAGTTCGACGAAGGCTGGCGAAGCGGCGATGGCGGGTGTCGATCCCCTTCTCCAGGTCGCCCTCGGCGTAGACTATGGCCCGCATAACTTCGGCACTAATCGTGCGGGCGAGATTGTCGGCGCGCTGATGCGCTCGCTCGGCTACAAGAAGGGGCCCGACAAGGACCTGCCGTCCAGTTGTGTGGCCAAAACCGCTGCGACCTGGGTTTAACGGTGGGTGGGATGCCGGATGGGAGCAGTGCGACGAAACCACTGCCAGCGCGCTACCTATGACCGTTCAGAAGGGGCGCAATTTTTGCAACCCGATACGATCCGCCGCGCCCATCCGAGCGGGCCTCTCCGTCTGGAAAGAAGGGAAAGACCTCTCCTACGCGGACTAGCTTATCGCGGATTTTGATTAGGGGATCAGCGTCATCATCCGCCCCGTAGCTGATCTGATCGCCGCGCAGGATAAACGGGTAAAGTTCGTCTGGAGCGTCAAGATAACCGGCAAAGCCGACCGCGTGATACTTACCGTCCCACACGTCGGTTTCGGCATTCAGGATCAGGTCGATGCTGAGCCGAAGATCGGCCTCTTCGTTGCCAGGGCCGGGCATAAGGACAACCCGGACCAGTTTGTGCGCGCCTCCTTCGGAGGTCGAAGCATGCGCCGCAGCTTGTTCAAAAGCAGACACCTCCTCCTGAAGCCGCAAGACCTCGGCATCTCGCCGCACGGACAGGTCCAAGTTGCTGTCGGCGGCTGTTTCCTTCCGCCGGTTCAAGTCTGACTTCGCAGCCGCGCGTTCGGCGGCTTTAAGCCATCGCTGCCCCTTCTGAAGCTCTTTGATAAGTTCGGCCTTTGTCAACGCGGCGGAAATCCTGAGCGTTTTCGTATTCTTGCTGGTAGCCATAACAGTCTCCGGTTTCAGTTTACGCTCAGAGCGAAGCAAGGTCTTTCGGCCCCCGTTCGACACCGGACTTGTCCCAGAGCAGAACGAGCCCGAGGCGCGTCTCCATAAATTGGAGCGTGGCCTTCTCGTCCGCCGCATAGTCGCGCCAGCTTTCCAGCCAAGCCTCGGTGACTGCACGGGACATGTTTCGTCCACCGCCCAAGAGGATGAACCTCTTGCGGTCAATCGCGACCGCGCCAGCGATTGCGATCTCTTCCAAAAGAGATTCCCGCTCCATCTCTAAACGTCTCGCTACCGCCACGGCCCGCTCCTCCAAAGGTAAGGCCTCACACTATCAAGTTTGGACAAAAAATCCATATGTTTTTGCTAAAACCTTTCATTTTCGCGCTGAAATCTGTCGATCCGGCTCGGTGCTAATCGTCCTTCGTCAAGCTCTTGCAGCCCGCCCATCGTGCCGGATGCAGCTCAAAAACTTTCGTGGCTGGCCAAGGCAAGGCTTTGCGCTATGAGCGACCTGGGGGTGCCGATGACTGACAACATTCTCCAGTTCGCCACGGACGAAAGCTTCCGGTTGAAGAACTGGATCAAACACCGGGATGACGAGCGACACGGCTCGCCGTACGAACATGCCAGCGAATATGAATCCCTGGACGGGCAGCGGTTCACCCGCGCCGCAGTGTTCGACCACTTCGCTACCTCCGACACCAAGGGCGTGATTTCCACGATCAAATGGGGCTACCCAAAGGGCAGCTTGCCGGGCGGTGGCTGGCACGCCTTCTCCGACGCCTTCCGCTGTTCCAGCTTCGGCGACGTGCTGAAAGCTCTTAGAACCCGGCCTCGATCAGCCAACGAAACCGTAGCTATGCTCAACGGATGCGTGAAAGGCATCGGCACAGCGACGACCACCAAGATCGCCTACTTTGCTCGGCTTACGACCCACGAAGGGCCGTGCCTGATCTACGACTCGATGGTGCGGCGGGCCATCGCTCACAACGCTGAGCCTGAATTCGCCGATCTGAAGGCGAGGCTGAACCGCTCAACGCGCGACCTGACGCCCGTGCAGCAGGAAGGGACTTACGGCCTCTATATCGCCAGCGTCCTTGCCGCTGCCGAGCGGCGGAGGGAGTCGCCGGAGATCGTCGAACTCGACCTCTTCACCAGCGGACGGCTGCTGCCTGCACTCTGAACCGCGCCGTGCAGGCCATCACTATATTGCACCCTCAAGGAGGGCGTAGTTCGGCTTGAGGGCTGTCGAGAAGGTCCGGCTATTGCGAGAGGGGCCTCTGAAGACGATCTGCGCCGCACTCCATTGCGCGCGCACTTCGAAATGCCCCGCATCGTAGGCCCACCTGTCGATCCCGCGCATATTGTCGGCCGTGAGAAAGGCCCGAGCGACCGCGAGCAAATCGCAAATCTCGTCCAGACCCTTAATCGCGCTGCGAAGCACGATCACCATCTTCGCTAGCTCTTCATGATCATCGGCATGTTGGACCAGCCATTCCAGTGACTGCTCCTCATCGCCAAAATGGCAGGCATAGAGCCGGGCTGAAACGAGCGTAAGCTTGGTTCCGGGCTCGAAGCTCGGCCGCATGAAACCCGCCCCGGTGATCCTGTGAACGGCGACCCGGTGTGTTGCGTAGCGACCGTCAGCATCCTCTACCTGCTGATACCGGGTGAGGATTTCACTGCCTTCCTTGATCTCCGTCATCAGCACCTTGCAGAATGCACTCGCTCGCTTGCGGAGTTGGTTGCTCAGTGCCTGGGCGTGTTCCGCCACGGGGCGAAGCCTCTCCATTCGGGCGATATACCCGCTCACTTCGGGCAGGGTGGTTAGAAGGAATTCGCTGTTCGCCTTCTGAGCCGTGCGCTCCTTGTATTCGGCGTTGGCCTCAGTACGCCGGTCGTCTCCGCAGTTGTTTCCGATGACCCGTAGGACCCGTTCCTCGGGATAGTAGGCCAAGCTCCCCGTCGCGAATTTCTTGCTCTTTCCGCAAGCCGAGCACGGGATCATCTCGCCGCCGGGCCGCCGAGCCACATCAACAGTGAAATCTTTGACGATCAGGAGGAAGGGGGCGTCTTTCCGGGGCGGCTTGTGGTGGGCCAGTCCGGGGAAGGTCTCAGGCTCATTGGTGGCCCGCAGATGATCTACGAATGCTGATCGGACGGCAGAGGCCGACGCCCAAGTGTCGAAGATGATCGGCTCTTCAACAGCCGCCCGCGCCTGTAGCCGCACCGAAACTGGCAACCGCATCTCCTTCGGAGGAATGCTTCAAGGCCGAATCTAACGCGAACTAGATACATGCTATCAGTTTCGCGGCGAGGCACAAAACAGGAACGTCTTACAGGCTCAAGCCTTGGTGAGACTCCGGCACCCGCCATCACTGCGGATTGCACCGGCTAGGGCGGACAATCTAAGCCAGTGGCTTGATACAGGCTGAGATGATCTAGTCCCTCTTCGACTTGACGGGGGCGATGATGGTTTGGCTAGGGGTCTGCCTATTCATAGCGGTCGTGTGGGCCGTCTTGGTTGGCAGTCAACGCCGACACCAAGACCCGGAAGATCAGACGGTCCTCGACCTCGATCAGATTGCGGGCGTCAGCAACTTGACCGGTCCCGGTCCCTTCGGCGTTTTCGTGTTCCGCCAGAGCGGAAATCCTCATCAGGACCCGAAGGTCTACGAGACGGCAGACGCGGCCATAGCTGCTGCGGTTTCCACCTTCCGTCGCTCACAAATCCCTTTCGCGCGCATTCGGCAGAACACAGAAGCGGTGTTGGAATTCGTGCGCCCCTACCACGACGCCCGAGGACGGAAAGAAGGAAAGAAAGTCGGCTGGATCGTTATTGAACGACTTGACTGACGGTGCCACCAGCACGAGGCCGAGTGCCGGGACCTAGGGCAATCTGACAGAAAACACCGTCATTGGCGCCGTCGCACTAGACCGGTCGAGCGTTCGGGCCGGACCTCCACAGCTTCCGAACTATTCGAGGAATTTCGTCCCGCCGTTCACTCGGGTTCCGAGCCCAGATGGCTTGATCGTAGAGGGTGTCGGCCGTCTCTCTTGCGTCCAGACCTGCGCTTCTGAGGCTTAGGGCCAATCGGTAGAACGCTGCATGACCTTGGCCGACCTGCTGATTGACCGAGGTCCAAGCAGCGATGGCCTTCTCCACCCTGCTTGCCTGAGGCCCTGACTGGTCAATCTGGGGAACCTTCGCTGGCTGCTTACTGGTGGACCCGGACGCTGCTGCGGGCGGCACCTTTGAGGTGCGGATGGCCCGTTTGATCCACGTCACCGGCTCCAGGGCCTTTCTCGCCGGACCCGCATGGTCCTGGAAGAAGGAACCGAACGGATGAGCCGCCTGGGCGGGCAGATAGAAGAGGCTGGCGCCGTTGAGCTTCGACATGTCGAAGCCATGGGCCTGGCGGCGTTTGATCGCCTTGTTCTTTTCCAACTGTTCCGCTGACCAGAAGCCTGCGCCGTTCAGGTCGCTAAAAATCTGGCCCAGGATCAGGCGGTAGACCGACAGGCTCATCGCCTCCGTTGTGGGGATAAAGGCCCGCCAACGCGGCTTCTCCGGCGTTGATGAATAGGTGTTCGAGATCACCACGCGAAGGCTCGGGAACAGTCGAGCAAACTCATCGCTGGTCAGATCGCCACCGTCGTTGTCCAGCCAGATGCCGCGTAGGTGTTTGATGTTGGCCAGACCACGCGAGGTGTCCTGACTCAGACTGGGGTCGAAAAAGGCCGGGCTCAACAGGCCTGCCGATTCCTTCGACGGCACGGCGTTGGAATGGAGGTCCCGGAGGTTCGCGATGAACTCATCGTCGTTGCCGTAGTCGAGGTGGGCAAAGGCCTCCGCCGCGAACTTGTCCTCAAAGACCGGAATTCGCGTGATGCCCGACATGAGGTCGTCGCCGTTGATCGTGCCCTGTTCGATAAGAAGCTCGCGCTCTTTCTGCCGCCAGTGGGCGGCCTTCCTATCATAGTCCGACGCATGAACGCGCGGCCGACCCGGCTTTCCAAGAACGGACGCCAGCGGCGATCCTCCTAGAGCCTGGACCACGGCGCCGGGAAACTTCTGGGCCAGCCAGTCGGCGGTAGCGCGGTCCATGACGACGACGAGCTTTGGCGTGTGGTCAGTGGGGTTTCGGAGGGACGACCGCATTACGGCTTGGTAGGTGGCCTGCCGATAGAGGGCGGTTCGAACGGCTTCTGAGTCTATTCCCCGCTTCCCGAGAAATGAGAAATGCGAGCCGCTCGGATTGAGAGCCGAATAGACGACGGTCGTGTGGTGGTCCTGAAAGGTGTTCAGGCCGTGGGGTGTATTGGGCAGACGGGTCGCGTGGGAGCCGAAGAAATCGTCCGGGACATCCTTGTTCCCCATCCAGAGGAAGGGGTGGGCTCCAGCCTCGGCCAAGATCGACGCGCGGACCTGGACGGCAATCGTGGCCATCAAACCCCCGCCTGCCGATCTATCCCGCAAGGCCTTCGACCAAGGCTCTTCGGTCACATACTTGATCGTGAGCAGATGACCGTTTGCGTGCGTGGTGTAGCGCAGGGGAAGTTTCATCGCCTTGAACTGGACGCGTTGAGCGTCCCACAACTGATACAACAGCGTGTCCTTAAAGCAGGCACCTGCGATGATGACCGACCCGAAGCCATCTAGGCTGGATGGTCGGAGGATCGAGAAGGCCTGAAGGCGTCTCAGATCGCGTGGACCGGTCTCGATGTTAGCGGCCTGGGTGTTGAGGACGTGGACGTCCCAGTGCTCCGATGTGACCCGACCAGCGAAGCCGCTCAGGAGCTTGAAGACGTCGTCCTTGCCTTGGTTCTTCGCGATCCGAGCCAGGGCCGTGAGACCAGTGTCACCGTTCGGCATAACGAGCCCGTAGCAGCCGTCCACGTCCTCAACCCGAAGGTGGGGGAAGAGGAGGTCGTGGTTGTCGGGAAGATTGAACTCGTCGTGGTCATCGATCTGCGGCACCTCGTCGAGGATGACGGTCCATCGCTTGCGGTTAGCGAAGAACGGCAACTGGAAGAACGCCGCCTGGGTGATGAATAGGAGTTCGGGCTTGTCGCCGCATTCCTTGAGGTGGCGAACGATCTCGGCGATCACCGAAGGGTCAGTCTCGCCATGGATAACGCGATGAGGAATCTCGGGATACTTGGAGAGTTCGTCTTCGACCGTTCGATTGATGAGAAGCCGCGAGGGCTGCACGATCACGACCTTGGCTCCTCGCTCCACCATCTCGTGGGCGCGACGGACAATGGCGAAGGTCTTTCCGGCTCCGGCTAGGGCGTCGATGTAGTGAATTCGTTGTAGGGCTGTCTGCATGATGATCCTTAAATGTTGAAGAGCCCGTCAGGGGATGGAGTCCTGACGAGCCCTTCGGATCATTCACGCACTTTGAGACGATGCAGGTCGCGGAACCTGCGTAGTCAGCCATTGAACCATCCGAGTTCTCGTCTGGTCCGCACCTGACTTAATCTCATTCCTATTTATACCATCAGGGGGGTAGCTGGACCTAAAATGAAATACGCCTATACGGCTCATTTCTCAGGTCTGCCGATAGACCCCCGCTCCCCCTGTCAGCGTTCTTCTGACGATTTCCTCGACCCTTTCGCTCCACCCCATCTCTGGCCTTCGGCGGAGTCGGCGAGGTGCTCATCGGGGCAATGGGGGAATTTGCGACGAAATCTCCTTATAAGGGGGA
>VYLJ01000103.1_pt1 | contig 24883 bp, 22 predicted proteins | sample 5114331 | NCBI WGS metagenome assembly VYLJ01 (sample SAMN12291791, study PRJNA351875) | freshwater metagenome | isolation source: freshwater lake | place: USA: Michigan, MSU2 Lake | collected 2011-08-16
AGAATCTCTTTTACATCAACTTTTAAATGAAGGAGGTTTAATTATTAAGTGGGATCGCAAGTTGAAAAACAAGGGTAATTCTGTTAACGCAATTTAAATTACGAACAGCTTATCGAGCTAATGCCGATAGTGAAATCCAGAATAATCTTAATCGTACTCTAGAGTTTGTTTCAGATGAAGTGAGACGAGCAAAAATTATCGCTGAGAACGAAAATGAGATCAGACCGACTCAACCACTCAATTGGAAAGGAATGCCAGGAGCGCGAGCAGTTCTAGCTTTCCAAATTCCTGATCCCAGCAATCCCAGTTATCCGCTCGATCGACAGATCCTTTACTATACCAGAAACCCTGATCCTGATGAAATTAGCTTGACCGGTCCGCGAGTCTTGTGGCGCTATGGTCCGCAATTGGACGCTAATGGCAACTATGATACTTTTAATTGGCAACATTCCCCTGTCATCGATAGGTTAGCAGCGGCTGTTAATGACCCCATTTGTGATGATCCGACTTTTACCCGAATCCCCCAGGCTGGCAATGTGGACGATTTTTATACCTGTGTTCCCGAAGGTCGTAATCAAGTGATTTTGCATGCCAAGGCTCAGGTAAGGATGACTACCAATGAGGAACTTGAATACTCTGTCAGTACCAGAGTTTTCCCGATACCTTGTCAAAAATTTTGCGACCTAGACTCCCCCACCTATTTTTATCTGACGGCTGCTACCGGGGCTGTCCCTGACAAACGACATATACCCATCGTTATCGTGCCTGCAACTGTTAAAGCTGAAATTATTCAAGGAGGAACTTGTACATTCAGTCCTTCCTGCGGTGTTCTTACTGCACCTAAAGGAGATTTGGGCACGGAGAAACCGGAAGGAGCTTTCGGTTCACCTGTTGATGCAATTCCTGGAGATGGCATTGCGGTCCATGTGGATGGGTTGCATAATGTCTTTGGAGCTCAAACCAGAGATGTAGATGTATATACCTCTGATAGCAGGGATTCACCCAGAAATCTTGATAATAACCAAGTTTTATTCGTGTTTACGACTAAAACGACTCCACCAAACTCCTATCAGATTTTAGTAACCATTGAACCCAAGTAGCTAAACTTATGGCAATAAGCTGAAACCTTGATGTTATCCTGGTTAGTTGACCCTATTCCTTCTCGGAAATCATGGCCAAATCCCCTTAACTGGAATGAGGTTAAATAGGGCTTGCTGAAAAAGTTTTTCCTGGGGGTAGGGTGTGGGGTGTGGGGTGTAGGGTTTTACCCATTTTCAGGGGGTCAATTACCTAATTTTCAGGGAAAAAGTGCCTAAATTTCCCCCCCGATCACTCCAATCACTGGCACTTTTTGATGGGAAAAAAGTCTAAAGGATGATCCTGGGCAAAAAATCTAACTTAAACAGCGAATTGCCTCCAATAAACCCCTCGCTTTGTTGAGGGTTTCTTCATACTCTTTCTCCGGCTCAGAATCGGCTACTAACCCTGCTCCCGCTTGCACAGAAACCAGATAATTTTGATTACCTTGGGGACGAACAATCATAGTGCGAATTGTGATGGCACTATTTAACTGTCCCTCGAAATCGTAGTAACCATAAACCCCTGAATAGGGACCACGACGACAGGGTTCCAATTCATGAATAATTTCCATGGCGCGAATTTTCGGGGCCCCACTGACGGTTCCCGCGGGAAAACAAGCTTTTAATAAATCCCAAGCACTTTTATTGGTTGCTAAATCCCCGACCACATTACTAACAATGTGCATAACGTGGGAATAACGTTCAATTATCATTAATTCATCCACTTTGACCGTACCTCGATCGCACACCCGACCTAGATCATTTCTCCCCAAATCCACTAACATAATATGCTCGGCAATTTCTTTGGGATCTTGCAATAAATCCGTTGCTAAAGCTTGGTCTTCACTGAAGTTTTGTCCCCGGCGACGGGTGCCAGCAATTGGTCTGACCGTAGCCTTTATTTTACCTAATTCGTCCCGTTCTGCCTTAACCATCACTTCAGGACTAGAGCCAATAATTTGCCAATCCTTAAAGTTATAAAAAGCCATGTAGGGAGAAGGATTAATCAGACGCAGGGAACGATATAAATCGAAGGGATGACCCTGATAATTGGCATTTAAACGCTGGGAAATAACCACCTGAAAAATATCCCCCGCTTTGATGTAATCCTTCGCTTTCAAGACATTTTGACAGAATTTTTCCTGAGTTGTATTGCTTTCATAGACTAATTCTTTCCCCTGACCAACCGGTAATAATTCCAGGGTTTTGGCATTAGTTGGTAGGGGTAATCGTAACTTCAGAACTAACTGTGTCACTCGATCGCAGGCCGCTTGATAAGCGGCCGCTAAATCGGGATTTTTACCCCGGATATCGGCATAAGCGATCGCCCAGATTTTCCGTTTAACTTGATCGAAAATAATGAGATTATCCACCTGCATCCAAATACCATCTGGTAGATCGGCATCGGTAGCGGCATAAATAGGCACTCGCGGTTCGATCCAATTAATTAATTCATAACCCCAAAAACCAAATAACCCCCCTATTCCGGCGGGTAATTGCGGCAATTTAACCGGCACGATCGGGGCTAAACATTGGGTTAAAATCTCGAAAGGATCCCCCGAAAAAATCTCTTGAGAACCATCGCGAAAAGTTTGGGTAGTGGTGTTTCCCCGTGCTTCTAATACCCAGACGGGATCGCCTCCTAAAAAGCTGTAGCGTCCCAAGGTTTCGCCCCCTTCCACCGACTCTAATAAAAAATTGTAGGCTTGATTGGCACAAACTTTATACCAGGCCGAAACGGGTGTTTCTAGGTCAGCGATCCATTCTTGATAGACAGGAATAAAGTTACCTTGACCGGCGAGTTGACGAAAGCGATCGAAGTCGGGGAAGATCATATTTTGATGGTTCAGGAAACGGATAGCACAACACTTGTAGGGGAGAAAACGGAATGATGAATTATGAATTATGAAGGAGTGGGAAGTGGGAAAGTGGGGAAGTGGAGAGGTGGGGTAGTGGGGAAGTGGGGTAGTGGGGAAGTGGGGAAGTGGGGTAGTGGGGTAGTGGGGAAGTTGTCTCATCACCCTAACACCCCAAAACCCCCCGCAACGCGCACGCAGTGACCACCCTATCTCCTGAATACTGACTCCTAACTCCTAACCCCAGGAAAAACTTTTTGCCGCAAACCCTAACTAGCAATTAATTGCCGATTGCGATAAGAGAAATCGAGAGTCAGAAGTTAAATCTTGGGGCTAAATAGCTTCTTAATCTAACTCCCCACTCTCGATTTTAGGGATTATTTATTATGCTTCGTAGGGAGTGACACCAGAGAACTTAATTGTCGCTGGTTCGGGGTTTTTGCCGATATTGCGGTCTTTTTTGCCGAAAAATTCACGACCGGCGTTAACTTTTTCGGGGAAGACACCATCAGCAGGGTGGAGATATTGCACTTCACCACTGGGGTAAATCCGATAGATTTTGTAATCTTCGATTTTGGGCTTGAATTTCGTCCGTAATTGGGTACCAAGAGCGAGCGCGTGTTCTTTGCGGGCCAAATAGAGGAGATTTTCGCCTTCGTTCATGATAGCGGCGCCACCGGTGGGCATTTCAAAGACTTGTTCTTTGCTGCTTGTCCAGGTGATGGCGTACTTTTCTTCCAGATCGGCTTTGGTGAGTAAACCGCCCGTGCTGCCACCGAACTTAGGAGCTTTTCCAGAAAGTTCTGTCATAGGATTTTGTTCTCTCTACAAAAATAAACAAAAGGGGTTTTAGGGAATCCTATCACTGACACCCCCTCTCTCTAGTAGTCTTGTCAAGAACTGTAACATTATTTTGTACTAGACTATAGAACTAAGCTCTTGGCCGATCGCCAACTTGCCTAGGAATCAGCCGCCACTTTAATCGATCGCCCGTCGGGAAATTTGCCAACTCAAAAAAATTACCGGAATTAATCCCACTAAGACAATGGCCAGGGCCGGTGCCGCCGCTTCCACCAAACGTTCATCACTGGCGTATTGATAAACGCGCACCGCTAGGGTATCAAAATTAAAAGGTCTTAAGACCAAAGTAGCCGGTAATTCCTTCATCACATCGACAAAAACTAACATAGCCGCCGTCAATAATCCCCCCGACAAAAGGGGAATATGCACTTTAATTAAAGTGGCACCAGTGCCATAGCCAAGGCTGCGGGAAGCATCATCTAAACTAGGTTTAATTTTACTTAAACTCGATTCTAACGTGGAAAAAGCTACGGCTAAAAACCGGACAATATAGGCAAAAATCACACAGAAAATCGTGCCGCTCAGAATTAAATTGATATTTAATCCTTGATTGAAAAAGTTATCTAATTTGCCGATAGGAATTAAAACCCCCACCGCGATAACAATGCCGGGGATAGCGTAACCAGCCGCCGCAATCCGCACAGAACCCTTAAGAGTTTTATTCGGATTAAGTCTTTCCCCGTAGGCGAGAATTAAAGCTAAAACTACCGCAATAATTGCGCTTAAACTAGCCAGAAAAAAACTGTTTACCGATAAACTAAAAAAGTCATTATTAAAAGTTTCTTGGGCGTGATTAAAGGCTAGATAGGTCAGATAGAAAGCAGGGGCGATAAACCCAAGAAATACTGGCAAAAAACAGGCGATAATTGCCAAAAAAATCCGAACAAATCCTAGTTCGTACTTAGTCGGTGACTGGAAACGATTGGTCATTTCATAGTAACGAGCTTGACGACGGGAGGATTGTTCAAGGAAAACTAAAACGAGGATAAATACCATTAAAACTGTTGATAACTGCCCCGCCGCTATGCGATCACCCATACCGAACCAAGTATTATAAATCCCCGTGGTAAAAGCATTAATTCCAAAATACTGCACCGTACCAAAATCGTTCAGAGTTTCCATTAAAGCTAGAGCTAATCCCGCCATAATTGCCGGTCTTGCTAGGGGTAAAGCGACAGTAAAAAAACTGCGCCAAGGATTACATCCCAAGGAGCGACTTGCCTCCACCGTGCAGACAGATTGCTCTAAAAAACCGACCCTTGCTAACAGATAAACGTAGGGATAAAGCACCAGTATTAACATCAGAATCCCCCCCCAGAGAGAACGGATATTAGGAAACCAATAATCTTCGACACTATTCCAACCGAAAACACTTCTTAAGAAGGTCTGCACCGGACCAAAATAGTCCATCATATTGGTATAAGTATAGGCCAAGAGATAGGCAGGAGCGGCAAGGGGTAGTAATAATAACCATTGAAATTGTTGACAACCGGGAAATTGACACATCGTTGTTAACCAAGCTGTGCCGACACCGATGATTAAAACGCCGCTGCCCACCCCGCACATTAACCAAAAAGAATTAACTAGATAATCCCAGAGAACAGTTTCGATCAGATGTTGCCAGACTTGACTGGAATTAGTTAATAAACTACTGGCCACCGATAAAATCGGCAGGGAAACAAGCAGGGCAATTAGTAAAACTGCAATTGTCCATCCCTGTCTAAAAAAAGAGCGAGATTCTTTGGGCAAAAACATTTTCAATAAGATTGTTAAAGCAATTTTTGGAGAACGGTCTAGTTATGCTTTCTTCGCTTGTGAGGTCAACTTACAGCCAGCAGTTGATTCAGCTTGTTTTTTAGATTTGGCGATGTCATCAGCGGGTTGTAAACTTCTGCTGCTTAAGGTTGCCAAACATAACTAGGGCTAAATGTTGAACAAATTTATCGGCCTTGCTCTGATCAGAACCAGATTCTGCGGACAAACTAAATATCCATGCCATTTTCATAGACTCCTATTGTGTGTATGCCACTAATCCACCTTTTCCCAATATTTTTGGGTCTTTGCCAATGGCGCTTCGTCCCTTTCTAGAGCCATTGTAACTCTTGGTATGATGCTAACGTGGGTTGGGCTATCTTGGACAGCCTGTAAATCTCCTGTAATAATGCTGTCATCAATCTGCCACAAAGTATCTTTGCCCATGCCGCCAAATTTTGGCTGTAACTGCTCACTTTTCACTCCTCACCCCCTCACGAACCAAAAAGCCTGTAAACTGGATTTTATCAGGTGGATTTGCTATTATTCGGCTCTTCCAAGCGATGCAAGCACTCCTGAACTGATAACACAGGTACGGATGAATTCAAAAACCCTTGACTATCGCGGGTCAAGATAGCATCAAGTCCTTGATCTACAGCACAAGCGACCTGAATCGCATCCTCATAATCAGCCAAACCTGAACTAAACGCTACCTCTAGAACCTCCCGGTTTACAGGGCAGATTTCCATTGCTGTCAACGTCTCTGAAACTGCTTGCCGTGCTTGCTCAATACTGCGCTTGTGTCTTCGAGCAATATAAAAAATGTCCGTGAGCGTTGTAGCTGTGACATACCCGACGATCTGACCAGAATCGATCGCCTGAAATAGTCGTTCCGCGTCTTGGAAAAATAGCTCTCTCTGCAATAGAAAATCTAGGATAACATTAGTATCAATTAAAACTCTCACTAAAGATATTTCTCCACCCGACGCTCTTCCAACATGGCAGCTACTTCTTGGTCGGTTGGTGCAAGTTGGTCTGTTTTGAGTAAGCCACGCATCCGTTGAATTGCACCAGAACGATCAGGTCTAGCAATTGGGGTACTCTGCAAGGACTCAATAATGGCGCTAACCAGCGCCAGTCGCTCGCTCGGTGATAGCTTAACCGCTTCTTCCTTTAGGTCTTGTAGTAACATAGACGTTCCTTGGGGCTGAATATTCTGGAATTTATTAAAAATAATTATAACCCTGATTTATGATCAGGGCTGTAGGGTGAGCTAGCGACAACGTAACCCGGGGAATATTAGGAAATTGATGGTGCGTTACACGAGAAAAAATTAGTTAATCAATAGGCCCAGGTCATTGGCTCCTAAAAATTAGGATTTCTGTAACAGATTGCGGTAGTCAAACACGCGAATGAGCGTCCCTTTTTTGGGTAAATCGGCGGCACGAATCCGTAATTTATTGTCCTCGATCAAACGGATATTTTTATCCTTGACTAACTTGAGAAACTCATCTACAGACACCAATTCACAGGCATTTTTATCGGCGGCACTGGTAAAGTATTGAGTTGGTATAGCAATTCGCGGTTGTAAAACTTCGATCGCCTGTTTTGCTTCTTGGGGATTATAATTTTTTGGACCACCTCCCACGGGAATAAAAGCTAAATCCGGCGAACCTAGGAGAATTCTTTGTTCTAATTCGATTGGGGCCGCTGCCCCCCCTAAATGGACAATACTAATCCCCGCTTGGGTCCAACGCCAGGCCACATTCATACCGAAACGTTGCCCACCCATGCGATCGTGGGCGATACTAATACCCTGTAGTTTTAATTTACCCAGATCGTAGGCCCCCGGCTCAAACAAAATTTTCGGATTACCGGGTAAACCCTCGGCCGCCCCTTCATCCCACAGTTGACTACTAATTAAAACGATATCTGCTTCTACTTTTGGCAAAGGAAAACCCGCCGTACAACCAATTGCCCGGAAAGGATTAACTAGGACTCTTTGCCCTCCTCCGGTGAATAAAAAGCAACTATGACCCAACCATTGAACTAAGAGGGAATTATCGGGTTTTTGGGGGGAAGTGGGGTTAGTGGGTTTCGGTTTAGTTTCCGCTAAAACTGAGCTTACTGCCACGGTTAAGAAACTTGCCCCCGCCGATAAGATAAAATCTCGCCTTTTCATAAATGTAGATGCAGAATTAATCAATTGAAGGTTAATTTCAGGGGTTGGGGATTAGCAAACACTAGAGGGATCGCAGAAAGTTTCTTAAAAGTTCCTTGCCAGCAGTGGTTAAAATACTTTCGGGATGAAATTGTACTCCTTGAATGTGGGGGTAATCCCGATGACGGACTCCCATGACCGTGCCATCTTCTACCCAGGCCGTGATCTCTAAATTATCCGGCATGGTGGAGCGATCGATCACTAAACTATGGTAACGGGTGGCAGTAAAAGGATTTTCTAAGCCTTGAAATACCCCTTCATTGTTGTGATAGATTGGGGAAGTTTTGCCGTGCATCAAGACTGGGGCCCAGACCACATCCCCTCCGAATACCTGACCGATACTTTGATGACCGAGACAGACCCCCAAAATCGGCAAATGGGGGCCAAATTTAGCGATTAATTCCAGAGATATGCCCGCATCGACCGGACGACCGGGACCTGGGGAAATGACAATCCCATCGGGCCGCCTTTGTTCGATTGTGGCCAGATCGATTTTATCATTACGATAGACCTCGATCGGCACGGCGATCGGGAACTCGGAGGCTAATTCTCCCAAATACTGGACTAAATTGTAGGTAAAACTATCATAGTTATCGATGACGATTATCAAGAGTCCCTCTCCTTTCTCTAGCCTCGCTCAGTATTTTCATTCTACATCCTGGCTGTCTCGATCGAGATAGCCGGGGTGTAGGGGGTAGGCTATTTTTGAGCAGTCAGCTAGAATCTGCCCGGAATTGCTAATTAGGGTTGGCTGAATAAATCTAAAAACCTTATCCAACAAGGTTTTTAGATTTTTTTTCCCTCAAAAAGTGCCGACCATTGGAGTGATTGGGGGGACAATTCAGGGACTTTTTCCCTAAAAATTAGGTAATTGACTCCCTGAAAATGGGTAAAACCCTACACCCCACACCCCACACCCTGCCCCCACGAAAAACTTTTTGCCGCAAACCCTAATCACAGCCTAAACTATCTCTGGTGGCCACTCCCGTGACCGGATTAATCCCATCGGCCCGTTCACACATTAACTTGACCTGATAGCTATCAATTACCGCGTTAGTGAAATCGGCCCAGGTAATAATCGTGTCTTGACACTCCCCACCGTAAAACGGACGGGGATTCTTGGTTCAACGACAGGGCTTAAAAATCTAAAGGAAGTGTAACCTTCACCCTACGACCAAATACCCCATCTAAAGATGCAAATATCGAGCCAGTAGCGATAGACCCCTAGCGGCCCTATCTCCCCAAGCGTAGATTATACTGTTCGGGTATGCCCTACCCTACAGTTTGAGTTTTCAGGGTTATGGGTGCTAGTTTTCGGTACTCGTTAGAGTCCATACGTTTTTTAAGAGGTTATTCGCTCCTCTGTGCAAGGAAGCCCAACCACTGGCAGGAGCGTCCTGGTGTTTTTTATACCGCCCACGGGCGGTTTAACTTAAAGGAGGCTACCTTTGGTCTGCTGATATTGTAGTCTACTGACAACACAATGTCAAGACCTAATATCTTACAAGTGAGACTTTCTGACGAAGAACTAGAAAAACTCAAACGGTATGCTCAACAAAAACAAATTTCTGCTGCCGAAGTTGTCAGGGATTGGATTAAAAAGTTAAAGTAATCAAGCCGCCCTCCGCTCCGCTAAAGGGCGGGGTTTTCAACCCAAATTTTCGATAAATCGGCCCCTTCTAGGTTAGCTCCCCGCATAGCAGCAGCGGCGAAAACTCCTCCGCGCAAATCCTGATGGGAAAAATCCCGATCTTGCAGCTGGGCAAAACTATAGTTAATCGTTTTATCTTGGGCCAAAGCCACCGGACGGGCCGAAAAAAGTAGCCAAAGAATCGCCAGCGAAATAATTAAAACCAGACTGAAAATTTTTTTCAACATTGTTACTGTTGAGCGTCGAAAAACTGGGCTGCATCATCACCCACCCGAATAGTTAGGTCTGAGTCTAAAGCACCAGTGGAGGATGATTCTACTTTACCGATTCCCAATTGATTTTTCAAGAGGTTAGCGGACTGAATATCACCTTTTTGAGCAATAATTGCCGTGGTTTCTAGCTTTTGGGAGGAGTCATCGCTAATATAAACATTTGTGTAGCCCTGTTTGGCCAGATAATTGCGAGTACGACGGGCTAAACCTTTGGTATGGGTGGCATTTTGAATGGCAATCCGCAGACTATAAATGGAGGTTTCTCCCCGCGAATAGTTATCGGTAAAATTATTAGCCACAATGGTTCTAATTTCGCGACGGTTCAAAATCCAATAACTGCGACCATCGTATTCCTCGAGGTTATTAAACCGGCCGGGGAGTAGGATCATTCTTAAGTCATCCTGTTTAATTTCCCGGCCAAAATTAGCGATAGCCAGCATTTCCTCGACGGATAAATTCGTATCGATATATTGTTGTAAAACCTGTACTGCTTTCGGGAGACTGGGGAGAATTGTCGGACTAAAAATCTTTTGTTGTAGTGCTTTTAATAAAATTTGTTGTCTTTGTACGCGACCGATATCGCCGTATTGCTGGTTACGAAAACGGGCAAATTGTTCGGCTTGGTCGCCGTTGAGATTTTGCCAACCCTCTTGTAAATCAATTTCTAATTTTTGGGTGACATCTTTATGATACATTCGTTCGGGTACATAAACTTCTACACCCCCGACTAAATCGACTAATTCCTTAAAGGCATCGGTAGTCACCCGCACATAGCGATCAACGGTGACATCCCCTAAAGTATTAGTGACCACTTCTGCCGCTAGAGTCGGTCCACCGTGAACGTTAGCATCGTTGATTTTAGTGAAACCGTGGCCGGGGATTCTGACGCGGCTATCGCGAGGGATAGACAGCATTCTCACGGTTTTATCACTAGGATCGAAGCGCACTAGGAGCATGGTATCGCTGCGACCTTTAAATACATCGTCGCTGTTTTTGGCATCTAAAACTCGATCGATGCCCATAACTAAAATATTAACAGGACGAGAAAGCTGCTGGTTAATTAAGCTATTCCAAGCTTGAGCCTCAAGGATGTCTGTTTGGGTGGGAAAAGTCGTTTTTTGGAAGATGGCCCCAATTGGTGCGGGTAAGGGACTAATTAAAGCGACGGCAGCCCCAACAGTGGCGGAAACTAGGGCGGTAAAACTGAGGGTTATTCCCCAAAATAAGCCCTTTTGCAGGGGAGATGCTTTTTTTAAACCGGACATGACCGAACTGACCACCGTGACGGTATTTTCTGAGTTTTGGCTGTATTCCTGCTTTTCAAACCGCCCCGAAACATTGGCCATGGACTAACCTCAACATCTGATTAAAAGCTTACTTTAGGAGGTGACTGCTGATCCCTAGAATCTATCTCTAGCCCAAAAGTTCCAGATATTGGCCACCCCCCTCTCGCCGGTTATTGTAACATATTGTTAAGGAACTGGCTATAATAGACCTCTTGTAAAAATCAAAATTTGTCTTGGTTGGTTAGGAGTCGGTCGTCAGTAGTCAGTAGTCAGTAGTCAGGAGAATTAAGAATGAATAATGAGCAATTAAATGGTCTATTTAGAGATTTTATGCCATTTAATCCTTATTTTTGCGGTTTTTGAACCCTGAAAAGTTAATTAGGCAAGAGGAATTTGAGGGATTCAGTTCGGTTATAAATTATCTCTGTGGCCAAGAATTAAGAGAGGTGGAAACTTGAAGATGACAGAACTAAGGTTATTCTCCTTGTTTTTATCCCTTAGCTTTTGGCTAGTTGGGCATTTGTTTCTGTCAATATAATTCTGATCTATTTTTTATGAAAATCATCTCTATTCCCCCATCATCGACCCAAGAATATCTCTGTATAAGAGACTTAAATCTCTACAATTCTCCCAGTTGTCAAGAGTTAGCTACCCAAGCACAACAGGGAAGACAATTAAAATTTATTTCCCTAGAAATTACCGAAAAAGGGCTACAAATTCAGCTAAGGGAAGATAATTATTTAGCTTGGTTATGCGGAGAAGATTTAGATGCAATTGCGGTGGCCACCACAGCTTATCAAAAAATTCCTCTAACTCGTTCCGACATAGAAAAACATATTCCTGAGATTATCACTTTTACTCAGGAAGCAAGGAACCGTACCAATCATTATCTCTGGGGTGGAACCCTTGCACCTAATTACGATTGTTCAGGATTAATCCAGGCTGCTTTTGCCACTTTTGGTATTTGGTTGCCGAGGGATTCCTATCAACAGGAGGCTTTTTGTCAAAAAATAAACCGAGAGGAATTACTCCCAGGAGATTTAATTTTTTTTGGTGATAAAAGAGTTAATCATGTTGCGTTATATCTAGGGAATAATCAATATATCCACAGTTCAGGAAAAGAAACAGGTAACAATGGTATCGCTATAAATCTACTTACTGATGATAGGGATAGCGTTAGTCGTCATTATTATCAAAAATTATGGAGTTTCGGTCGAGTTATGCACAATTAATCAGTTATCAGGGAAATGGGGAAATGGGGAAATTTCAACTAAAACCCCAAAACCCCAAAACCCTAAAACCCCAAAACCCCAAAACCCTAAAACCCCAACCCCTAACTCCTCACTCCTTACTCTCCCCCATAGGTAATCATGTCAGAAAACATCTCCCTAAGCGGTCTGTCAATTCGTCGTCACATAGGAGTATTGATGTTAACTATAGCAGTTATCATCATCGGTCTTTTTTTTCTAAATCGTTTAGAAGTGGACTTGCTTCCTTCTATCACTTATCCCCGCATTAGTTTAAGGATGAATGTACCCGGAGTTTCCCCGGAAGTCATTCTCGAAGAAGTAACTAAACCCCTAGAAGAAGGAATGAGTGCCACCGAGGGAGTAGTGCAAGTTTATTCAGAAACTCGCGAGGGAAGGATGCGAGTAGATTTATTTTTTCAACCGGGGGGAGACTTAAATGTCGCTTTAAATGAAGCTACCGAAAGTTTTAATCGTGTCCGACAAAATTTACCCGATATTATTGAGGAACCGCGCTTAAATAAATTTGAACCCTCTCGTTTACCCGTCTATGAATTCGCTGTCGTTTCTGATACCCTACCCCTAAAAGATTTAAGATTATTTGCCGATGAAGAATTAGGGAGAGAATTAGGATTTGTGGAAGGAGTGGCAGTGGTGGACGTGATTGGGGGAGTTAGAGAAGAAATTCAAGTTAATATTGACCTGCAGCGATTACAATCTTTAGGAGTGGGATTAAATCAGGTTTTAGACACCCTAAAAAGACGCAATCAGGACATCTCTGGGGGCCGACTAGAGGGAGAAACCGGGGAACCTTTAACCCGTGCGGTGGGGAAATTTAAAAACGTAGCGGATATCCAAGATTTAGCACTGACCGATAGTAATAATCCCGAAGAAAAAATCTATCTGCGGGATGTGGCCAGAGTTATCGATGGGACAGAAGAACAAAGAATTTTTGTCACCCTAAATGGAAAAAATGCCGTGAGGGTTAGCGTCCAAAAACAACCGAATGCGAACACGATTGCTGTGGTAGAAGGGGTCAAAAAACGCATTACAGAATTAAAAAAATCCGGGTTAATGACCGGGGGAATACAAGTCGTCCCCACTACTGATGAGTCTGTATTTATCCAAAACGCGGTTAATAACGTGGTTTCGTCGGGACTAGCGGGGACAATTCTAGCAGGACTGACTGTATTCGTCTTTCTCGGTTCCCTGCGACAGACTTTTATCATTACCCTAGCGATTCCTCTTTCTACCCTCGTCGCAATTATCTGTATGAAGTTATTCGGGTTATCGATAAATGTGTTTAGTTTGGGAGGATTGGCCCTAGGGGTGGGTATCGTGGTGGATAATTCCATTGTCATGCTGGAAAATATTGCCCTCAAAGTTAATCAAAACCAAAATAAGCAAGATTTTTTAGAAATTGCCCGGAATAGCAGCCAAGAGGTAGAATCTGCTTTATTGGCCTCCACTGCGACTAATCTCGTCTCTATCCTGCCATTTTTACTACTGGGTGGTTTTATTTCCCTGCTGTTTAACGAGATTATCCTCACTATCAGTTTTGCTGTGGCTGCTTCTCTGTTGTGTGCGTTAACCGTTGTTCCCATGTTAGCCAGTCGTTTGTTAAATATGCAGGTTTCTAGTGGTATCCATCGATTTTGGCTCTTAAGAGTCTTTAGTCAACGTCTAGAAGGTTTAACCATCCTCTACGGTCGTTTTTTAGCTAAAATCATCCACTACAGAATAGCTGTTATCCTGCTGGCCTTTTTAATTTTAGGGGGAAGTAGTTTTTATCTCTGGCAATATATCCCCCAGGAAGTCTTTAGTCGTATTCAAACCGGACAGGTGAACGTTTTTGCCCAATTTCCTCCTGGTACCAATTTAAATACTAACCGTCAGGTGATGCGGGAAGTAGAAAAGATTTTATTATCACAACCGGAAACTGAGTATGTTTTTACTACCAGTGGCGGTTCTCTTTTTGGCACAACTACCAATGAAAATATTTTGCGCGCTTCTAGTACGATTAATCTCAAAAAAGGCACTAATACAGAAGCATATATCGAACGCATGAGCAAAGCACTAGAGCAATTAAACCTCGTTAACGTGCGTTTGCGTCTCACCCCCGGTCAAGTGCGCGGTATTATTCTTAATAACTCTCCCTCCGTTGGTGCTGATGTGGATGTGATGTTACAGGGACGCGATGGGAAAACTTTAGAGCAAGCTGGTGAAGAAATCCTCAGTATTCTCGATGAAAAAGTCCCTAGTGCGCGTTTTCGTGCCGATGCTGACCCCAGACAACCAGAAATTCAGATTAAACCCGATTGGACGCGCTTAAATAGTTTGGGATTGAGTACCCTGGAAGTGGGACAAACGCTACGGACCGCTATTCAAGGATCGATCCCCACCCAACTGCAACGGGGAGAAAGATTAATCGATATCCGAGTGCAATTGGATCCCAACTCGCGGCAAAAAATTAGTGACTTATCACAAATACCTATTTTTGTCAATAGACAAGAAGACTTAAAATTAGCAGATATAGCCCTGATTGAAGCGGGAAAAACCCCCGGAGTCATCCAGAGAATCAATCAGCGTCAAGTTTTTATTATTATCGGCAGTTTAGTCGAAGGGGCGAAATTAAGTGACGCACTCGCGGGAGTACAATCGCTTTTAAATTCCACTCCCTTACCCGATGGTATCAGCATTTTACCCAGTGCTGCTGCCACGTCTAATCAAGAAATTCAGGGTTCTTTGGGTTTATTAGCGGGTTTATCGGTATTTTTAGTCTTTGTAGTCATGGCCGTGCAGTATAACTCACTCATAGACCCTTTGGTGATTATGTTAACCGTTCCTTTGGCCCTAGCGGGGGGAATTTTTGGACTATATTTGACCAAAACCCCGATTAATGCCATTGTCATCGTCGGGGTGGTGTTATTGGTGGGGATTGTGGTTAATAACGGGATTATTATGGTGGAATTAGCGAATCAATTGCGGCAAGAATTCGGTTTTACTCGACTACAAGCCATTTTAAAGGCCGCTCCCCAACGTTTACGACCGATTTTAATGACTACCGTGACCACGGTTTTAGGTTTATTTCCCCTCGCTTTAGGATTGGGAGAGGGGGGAGAATTCCTGCAACCTTTAGGAATTGTCGTTTTTTCGGGTTTGTCTTTAGCAACTCTGTTAACTCTGTTTATTATTCCCTGTTTTTACGTTTTATTCTCCAGAAAATAATCCCCCTGCACAGTGGGAAGTGGGGAAGTGGGGAAGTGGGGAAGTGGGGTGTGGGGTGTAGGGTGTGGGGTGTAGGGTGTGGGGAAGTGGGGAGAATAAATAAAAAAAGTCTCCTATCTCCTATCTCCTATCTCCTATCTCCGGACTCCTATCTCCGGACTCCGGACTCCTGACTCGGAGAATACTGTCTCCTGACTTCTAACCCAATGTTGGTCAAAGATAAGCAAAAATTATTGACTGACTCCAAAAACTTGAGAATATTTAAATTAACATTTCGCAATATTTATAAATTCTTAAGAATTAATTGAGAAAAATTTTTATTTAACGACGATGTTATGAAGGTTACAGCGATTTGATAGAATTTCATAATGGGTTATTTTGTGCTTTTTTGGGCAGCAATGGTTGAAACCCTTGCCACACCTACAAGGTGATCCTAATTAAGACGGGTAAATCAGTCAATTTCACCCCTAACGATGATCTTTTTTTTGTGTAGTTTTATTGCAAAAAAAAAGTTTTTTTGACAAAAAACACAAAGTATGATAGGAAACCAACGTATTTCTGGCTGCCAGTAGTTATTGCAGAGTGGGAAGTGGAGAAGTGGAGAAGTGGAGAAGTGGAGAAGTGGGGAAGGGGAGCATCTCACCTTTGTAACCCCTAAATCAGGTTTTATGTCAAACTATTTTGAAAGCCTTACTAGAAACCAGTTTGAGGGACAAGTATAATTACTCACTTGTATAAAAATGAGATGCTCCCTGGGGAATGGGGAAGTGGGGAAGTGGGGAGTATTTTCAGTGATCAGTAAACAGTAAACTGAAAACTCACATCTGATAACTGATAACTGATTCAAGGCTGACTCCTAACCCGACAAAAAACTTTTTGCCGCAGACCCTAAGTTAAATAAGCGATAGTTACCCCCGAACCGCCCTCATTTTGGGGTGCTAATTGAAAGCGTTTTACCTGGGGATGACGGGATAAAAAATCGTGAACACCTTGACGCAATTTCCCCGTACCTTTACCGTGAATAATCCATAATATGCCCGATGGGGTAGCGCGGGTGATCGCCTGTTCGATATCCGTTTCTGACTCTGCCACCCTGGAACCGCGAATATCGACAGTATTATTAGCAGTACGAATTAAAGGAGTCTCCTGGGGTTTTGTGGGAGTTTGTGGCAAATTTTTGGCAGGTTTTGGCGCAGTTTCCACTTTTTGACCATCCAAAGACTCAATCTGATCTAAGGGTAGGGTCATCTTCATCATCCCGAAACGCAGGGAAATCTCCTCTGATTCCGGTGAAATTGCTAAAACTTCGGCAGTTTGTCCCAAATTGGGCAAGCGCACCCTTTCCCCCACTTGCGGACGATAATTAACCTTAGTTTTTTCCGTTTTTGGTAATAACTTTTCTGCGATCGCAGTTAACTCTTCTGTGGCTTTTTGGGCATCTTTACCGGTTTTTGTTCCCGCTTGCAATCGGCGAATAACGTCATTAATCTCTGCTTTTGCCGATAGTAAAGCCTTTTGTATCTCCTGCTCCTGATAACGCTTTAATTCTCGCTCTCTCTCCTGTAGAGAATTGGCCCGCGTGGAAACTTCTGTATAAAATTTCTCCGTTTGTTGGAGTAATTGACTAGCTTCTTGAGCTTTTGACTCCTGTTCCCGTCTTTGCGCTTCCAAACCAGCAATTACTTGATTTATCTCCTCCGATAACCCCCCCAGATGATTTCTCGCTTCGGCCACAATTTCGGGACTTAATCCCAAACGCTGGGCAATAGTTAAAGCATTAGAACGCCCCGGAATGCCCCATAATAGTCGATAAGTGGGGGAAAGAGTGCGATCGTCAAACTCTACCGAGGCATTTTCAAAGCGAGAATCTCGATACTTTAACGCCTTTAATTCTCCGTAGTGAGTGGTAGCCACCGTCAGTAAACTATGATCGGCGAGGTATTGTAAAATAGCGATCGCTAAAGGACTTCCCTCGGCCGGATCCGTACCTGCTCCCACCTCATCGAGTAAAACCAAGGAACGAGAATTTAAAGCCGCTAAAATGCGAACAATCCGGCGAATGTGACCCGAAAAAGTCGATAAACTCTGTTGCAAAGACTGTTCATCCCCGATATCGGCTAAAACGTGATCGAACCAGGGTATCTCTACCGGTTCCCGCGCTGGAATAAACAGGCCCGCTTTCGCCATTAAAGCCGCTAATCCGAGAGTTTTTAAAGTAACGGTTTTTCCGCCGGTATTTGGTCCGGTGATGGCAACAACGCGAATTTCTGGGCTAATCTGCACATTTATTGGTACGACCTCCCCCCCCTGTTCGTGGTGTTTTTGCCACCAGAGCAAAGGATGACGCAAATTCCGCAAAGTAATCGTTTCCGAACCATCGATAAAGTGGGGGGGATTACCCTCTAACCATAAACTGTAACGGGCCCTAGCGGTGGCCAGATCGAGCCTAGTAGCGATCGCTAGTAAATATTCTAAGTCGTCAAAGGCTTCGGCGATCAGATTACTTAACTGCCGCAGGATTTTTTCTTCTTCGATTTGTTCCTGACGACGATATTGCCGCAGTTGATTGCCTTGGTCAACGATAGAGTGAGGTTCAATGTAAAAAGTCGCCCCTGTGCTGGAAGTATCGTGAATTATCCCGGGTATTTGCTCTTTTTGTGCTGCTTTGACGGGAATCACCCAGCGGTCGCTTCTTTGGGTAATCACCGCTTCTTGGATAGCACCGCCCTGTTTTTGCATGATATCCTGTAATTTGCGGTAAATTCGCTCTCTAATCACCTTCATTTGTCCCCGAATTTCCCGTAATTGGGGACTAGCGCGATCGGATATCCGGCCATCTTCATCGATACAACGGTGTATCTCCTGTTCTATCTCTGGATAGGTGCGAATTTCCGCTACTAACTCTTTTAAAACTGGTATATCTTCCTGTTCGTCAATTAAACGCCGTAAACGTCGCACTCCCGCTAAAGTCGTGGCAATATTTAAAAGTTCCTGTCCCGATAATAACCCCCCCAGATGCGCCCTTTCTAGGGCATCTCCGATGTCGGTAATCCCATCAAAGGAAAGACGACTATCTAATTTTTGTTCTAAGCTATAAACTTCTTTGGTTTGGCAGAGTAGGTTTAAACTTTCCTCTTTGCTTTCTGGTAACGGCAATTGACGAATTGCGATCGCACCTAGTTTAGTCGCTGCAAAAGTAGCTAGGTGTTGACATAGCCGCGGCCATTCCAATAATTCTAGGGTTTCGTCTTCAATCAATTTTGTAGTTTTTTATAATACGCTTTGTATTTCTAGTCTAACCAGATTTGGTCTGATTTTTACAGGAGTGGGGTGTGGGGTGTGGGGTGTGGGGTGTGGGGTGTGGGGAGATGGGGGGATTTCAACTAATACCCCAAAACCCTAACCCCCTAAAACCCTAACACCCAACCCCTAATCTGTATCTAAATTCCTTTCTGGAGAGAGAATTGCACCTGTTTAAATTCTTGTTTTAAACGTTGTTTGAGTTTGTCGGGGATGGGACGGGAACCGTAGGCGGTATAATAACCTGCCAGAGAGTTTAAGGCTGTTTGCATAGTAGTGAAAGAACGCAAACCCCCGGATTTTTTATCTCGTCGGTAGAGGGAGATGTAATCGTTGATTTGTTCCTTTGCTTGCGACTCAACTGCCCCTTTATTCGGGTCATCTTTGACTAAATCAAGGGCTGTGGTTAAAGTTTCAATCACCGTCAGGGTATCCTGTCCATAATTGCCCGTTAACCCGGAACTACTAGAACAACCCATCAATCCGATGACCAGGACGAGAACCAAAGCTAATAAGCGAGAAATGTAAGGTTTTAGAGACATATTTTCAACACCATAAGTTAATCCCAAGTCACCTTATCCTATCAGGAAACCGTGACCAGTTCCCCATAAGAGTCAACTGGCTGTAAAAATCAGGGATCAAACAGGGGGCAAAGAGCCAAAATATAGGCTTTTTTGGCGGCAAAAGCCCTATTTTTGCCCAAAACTTAGATGCCATCAACCCGAAGTGAGTTGATTTTGGACTAATTCCGGCCGCGATAAGGCACTGGTGACGGTTTCAGGGTCGATCGAGATTGGATCTTGCGAGCGATCAATCTAGAAGATAAGTAGGTAGGTGTTAAAAGTTGTCAGACACCCCCCTTATCAAGGGGGGCAGGGGGGATCCCCCCGCCTATCGGCACCCCCCTTATCAAGGGGGGCAGGGGGGATCAGAGGCAAAATCTATCTTCAATTTAATTATAACTACTCAAGCTGAAACTAGGGTGAAATGGGCAGTTTGACGGTAAAGCTTGTTCCCTTACCCACTTGGCTATCTAGGGCGATTTCGCCGCGGTGGAGTTCGACGCATTTTTTAACCACTGCTAACCCCAATCCCGTGCCGATAATATTTTCCACATTCTGACCCCGATAAAAGGGTTCATAGATCTTACCTCTATCTTCCTCGGCAATGCCGATACCGTGATCCCGGACTTGAAAAACAATGCGATCGCTATCTTTCCACAAAATCAAACTAATCCCTGCTCCTGTGGGGGAATATTTAATCGCATTTAAGAGTAAATTACTTAAAATCGAGTAGAGCAGTTTCTCATCTAGATAAGGACGGATCATCAATCCCTGACTGACAAATTTAATCGGCGTATTATTTTTATTGATAAATTGAAAATCCTCGACCAAATTTAAACAAAAAGCTTCAATATCGAGCGGCTCTAGCCGACAACTGAGATTTCCAGATTCTGCCCTTGTTAAAATTAAAATATCTGTTAAGAATTGATTCATTAGCTTGACAGAAGACTGGATTCTATATAGGTTTTTTCTGCTCGACTGATCTGCATCTTTTAAGCCATTTTCTAATAACTGCGAGGCGGAAAGAATTACGGTTAAAGGAGTTCGGAACTCATGGGATATCATGGAAAAAAGCTGAATTTTTAGATCGGAAAGTTCTTTTTCCTGTAGTAATAACCGGTGAATTTCATCACTTTTTTGTCGCCGTTTCTCTTGCCAAAAAACTAAAAGATAAACTCCGCAAATAATCCCAAAACTGATAAAAGTTCCCAGTAAACCCAAAAGAGAATTTTCGCTGATACTATCCCTAGAACTAGCGATGCTACTTCTTAAATTCCTTTTCTGACTAGCTTGTAAATAGGTAAGAAGATTTTGAAACTTATCCCGGACTTCGACACTTTTAACCGTGATTGCATCTTGGGAAATATCATCGGACTGATCGGGTTTATAGGTGGCGATCGATTGATTAAATAGAGCAATTCGCCGATACATTAAATCCCCGATCTGAGTCACCATTTCGCGCTCAAAATCCGTGCCGTTTTCTAATTGTTTAGCTAGGAGTTGCCAGTTAGATTGCATCAAAGCGATCGCCCGACGATGACGGCCCAATTCACTGGGGCTGCCAGTTTTAATATAACCCCTTCTTCCCGATTCGGCCACGGCCATGTTAGCGTAAAGATTACTGAGATTATCGATGATCTCGTAGGTAACTTCCACCTCGGCAGCGCGCTGACGCAGGGCGAGGGTATTGCGATAGGAAACTAGGCTAATAGTTCCCATCAATAAGACAGTTAGCCCGAAACCCCCCGCGATCCATTTTCCTTGTTTGAGCCAATTCATCAGGAGTTAACCGACGCTATTTCCAGCTTACTCTATCTAAATGGAGCAAGAGGACTCCCGTTAAATTTCTCCTTAATTAAAAATATACCAGAAATTAACGGGAGATGAATTGCCCCCAGAATCTAAACTAACGCGACAGCGTTTCCTAATAAGGAAAGGCTTGATTCTCAAGGTATGTATGAGCTTGACATATTTAAGCGGTAAGTGTTATACTGAAAAGATAGCACAGATGGGGTCAGGCTGATGTTAAATGTTTTAAAAGTGAGAATATACCCAAACAAAAAACAGGAACTAGCCTTAGCTAAAAACTTTGGTTGCGTCCGTTTTGTTTGGAATTACTACTTAAATAAAACTAACAATCAGTACCTAGAGACTGGTAAAGGAATGACCTACTGTGACATGGCAAAAGACCTTACCAAACTCAAGAAACAGCTGGATTTTGAATGGTTAGCTGAGGCTACTGCCGCTACCTTGCAGCAATCATTGAAAAACTTAGAATCTGCTTTTAAGAACTTCTTCTCAAAAAGAACAAAATTCCCTAAATTTAAAAGTAAGCACAAAAAACAATCAATCCGTTATCCTGAAAGTTGTTCAATTAGAAATAAGGGAATTAAGCTACCTAAATTAGGGGTTGTAAAAGCTAAGATTTCTCAAGTAATAAATGGTAAGATTAAATCCGTAACTGTTTCTAAAACCAGTACAGATAAATATTTTGCTGCCATCTTGTTTGAGATGGATGACTCAACAACCATTGAAAAACTAAAAATATCAGGGATAGACCTAGGTTTATCTTCTTTAGTTACGGTTTTTGATGGTGAAACAACCTACAAGATTGACCCAATCAAACCTACCAGAAAATATGCTAAACGTTTAAAGCGGAGACAACAAGCATTGTCTCGTAAAGCCAAGGGGTCTAATAATCGCCAAAAAGCCATTAAGGAGGTAGCCAAGGTTCACGAAAAGATAGCAAATACTAGACAGGATTTTCTTCATAAACTCTCCAGAAAGTTATGCGATGAAAACCAAATCGTTGTAGCCGAGAATCTGAATATTAAAGGGTTAGCAAGGACTAAATTAGCCAAATCAATACATGACGCTGGTTTTGGTATGTTGCTTAATTTCTTGGACTACAAGCTAAAAAGAGAGGGAGGAAAACTTGTAGAAGTTGACAGGTTTTATCCGAGTACAAAACTCTGTTCTTGCTGTGGATTTAAAAATGATTTATTGACTCTCAGTATTCGTGAATGGATTTGTCCAGAATGTAAGACGCAGCACGATAGAGATGAAAACGCCGCCAAGAATGTAAGGGAAGAAGGTATGAGAATACTGTCAACAAATACCGATGGACAGTCGGAATTTCAAGCTTGGGGAGAAACTGTAAGACTCGTTGGTACTTGTACCGAAAAGCGGGTTTCTGTGAATCAAGAATCCCCCGTCACAGCGTCAGCTTGACGGCGGGAGTGTCAAGTCTAGACCATGCGAATTTTAGTAGTAGAAGATGATATGCAACTAGCCGAGATTTTGCGAGAGGCCTTGAGCGAGCGACAATACGTTGTCGATGTGGCTAGAGACGGAGAAGAAGGCTGGAATTGGCTAGAATTAGGCAAATATGACCTTTTAGTTCTCGATGTCACCCTGCCCAAATTAAGCGGAACTTTGCTCTGTCAACGTCTGCGACGAGCGGAATCCCATCATCCCGTCTCTGCTAATGCCACCGTTCCCGTCCTATTATTAACCGCAAGGGATACGGTAATCGATAAAATCGACGGATTAGACGCAGGGGCCGATGATTATGTCACTAAACCCTTCGATTTGGGCGAATTAATGGCGCGGATTCGGGCCTTGATCCGACGTGGCAGCAGCACCAGCAGTGTTTTATTATCTTGGGGGGGGTTGCAGTTAAATCCCAGTACCCACGAGGCCAGTTATAACGGTCAACTTCTTTCCCTCACCCCCAAGGAATTCGCTCTCTTAGAATTACTTGTTACCCATGGGCGCCGGGTCTTAAGTCGATCGGGTATTATTGAGCGAGTTTGGTCTTTGGACGATTCTCCGGCCGAGGAAACCGTTACTTCCCATATTCGCGGTCTTCGTCACAAGCTAAAATCCCTCGGTGCGCCGGAAGACTTTATTGAAACCGTTCACGGTCTTGGTTATCGTTTAAAGTAATATCTGCCTTGGGACAGTAGACAAAATCATTTCTGCACGAAATCTGCACGAGGTTTGCAGAGGGTTTCCATAATCACCCGTTAAATTAGAAAGTTAGACAGGTGCAGGGCTTCTAGACAATCAGAGCGGTCAAACCTGTGACTCTCCTCTCCTAAAAGGGGCTGCTTGAAATGATTTATACGCGATTTGACTATCACGGTTGGCAGATTGAATTGAGCGCAGAAATGCAGGGTTATTCTTTTCAATGTTGGCGAGTGGATGGCAGGGAAGGAATTAGCGATTGCCTAGTTTATGCCACCTCTGAACAAGCTTTAGCGGCTGCCCGACACAGAGCGGATCTAGAGTCCGCTTGTCTTGCCCTACTGCGATTTCTCAATGATATCGGCGGCCGGAATTATTACCTCACCCGCGATGATCGCGATGCTCTTAGCCAGTCAATTTTAGAATATGCCCGTCTGGGTGGTGTTTCCTAATTTCTTCCCCGGAAGTTTTCCCCTCATATCGTGATTGGTAGGGAGTGAGAATCATTCTCGCTCCGATTTTTTTCAGGCCACTTTCGGTAATAGAATCGTGACAGTGGTTCCATTACCGGGGATATTAGCAATTTCGATCGAGCCTCCGTGTAGTTCCACGCATTTCTGCACTACCACCAAACCCAAGCCGGTGCCGGCGATGTGACGGACATTTTTATATAGGGTTTGCGGCAAAAAGTTTTTCGGTGGTGGCAGGGTGTGGGGTGTGGGGTGTGGGGTGTGGGGTTTTACCAGTTTTGAGGTGGCCAATTACCTAATTTTCAGGGAAAAAGTGTCTAAAAGTCTTACCCAACAAGGTTTTTAGATTTATTCAGCCAGCCCTATATAACTGTTTTGATCTTCTCTGCTTGGAGAAATTGCGATAAAATTAACGATCATAACGATCAATAAAAAAATTTTATGGTTGTAACTGTTAATAATTCCCTGACACTAAGGGAATTTCTGCAATTACCAGAAACTAAACCCCGCAAGGAATTTATTGACGGTCAAATTATTCCTAAACCCATGCCCCAGGGTAAACATAGCACTATTCAAGGTGATTTAGTTCCAGCTATTAACGCCAGTCTAAAACCCCAACGAATTGCCCGTGCTTATCCCGAATTGCGTTGTACTTTTGGCAGTCGTTCTCTAGTTCCTGATGTTTCAGTTTTTCTCTGGGAAAATATTCCCCGCGATGCCGATGGAAAAGTATTAAATAATTTTGCGATCGCTCCTGACTGGTTAATTGAAATTCTCTCTCCCGATCAAAATCAGACTAAATCAGTTATCAGTTATCAGTTATCAGTTATCAGTTATCAGTTATCAGTTATCAGTTATCAGTTATCAGATGTAAGTTTTAAGTTAAAACTCTTCTAGAGTAGTTATGATATATTAGCAAAAAATAATCGACGCAAGCTTTGCCAAGTAAGGCTCACCAGAATTTAAAAAAGCAATTTTAATAAAAAAAGCTTTTTGCTTTGTTGGATTCCAGGCTATTTAGGGTTTGCTGAATAATGGTAAAAACCTTACAGGAAAGGGCTTTTAGCTTGATTGAGAGCTTCCCAAATGCACTTAAATCTGCTAGAATCTCTTAAAACCCTTGCATCA